>Ga0194132_10004292_pt1 | contig 24379 bp, 27 predicted proteins | sample TA2KigOf80mmetaG_FD_148612 | JGI IMG/M metagenome (GOLD analysis project Ga0194132, IMG submission 148612) | Freshwater microbial communities from Lake Tanganyika, Tanzania - TA2015054 Kigoma Offshore 80m | ecosystem: Environmental > Aquatic > Freshwater > Lake | place: Tanzania: Lake... | reverse complement strand
TCGTGTTCCGCTGGGTGTTCCTGTCGGCGTTCGTCTGCCTCGCGCTGGCGCTGGCCGCGCTGATCGCGATGGAGGAGCGGCCGCTGCGGACCACCACGGCGCCGGCGGAAGGGCCGCCGCCGGCGGGGCGGTAACGCGGCGGCGCGCGCTGTCTCTGTTCCTACTTCGCCGGCAATCTCAGGCTCAGCAGGTCCTTCGCCACCAGCACCTGGCCCTTGAAGCCGCCGTCCGCGGCGGCCTTGCGGTAGTCGGCCTCGGAGAGCGCGCCGCCCGGCACCTTCCAGACGCCCTGCGATGCGGCCCCCGGCGGCGGGATCAGGTGCGTCAGCACCAGGTGCTTCGTGCCCGCCCGCTGCGCCATCGCGCCGAGGTCGCTGGCGTTGCTCTGCCGGAAGAAGATCGGCGGCGGCATGCCGCTGTCGCGGTCCGGTCCCATCGCCGGATGGATGGTGGAGTGCACGATCACGTCGGCGCCCTTGGCCAGCAGTTCGACCTGCGCGGAGGTGGACGAGTCGCGCGGCGGCGCGAACTTGTCGTTGCCCGCGTCGCCGCCGATCACGACGCTGCCCGCCGGCGTGTCGACGCGGTAGGACGCGTGGCCCGGAATGTGCGTGGAGCGGATCGCGCTCACCTTGACGTCGCCCGAGGTCCAGACCGTCTGCGGCTCGTTCCTGGCCGCGAAGGTCACGACATTGGCCTTCGCGGACGGCCCCGCCGCGTCGCGCTCCTTGTTTTCGGCGAGGCGCTGGGCGATCTCGCCGGATTGAATGGCGTTGTCGGCGATGTGCGCAACGAACTTCTTGCAGCTCATGGTGAAGCCGAGCGGCGCCTGGACGTCGTCGCTGCACACCACGTCGAGCTTCGGGCTCTTGGGGAAGATCATCCAGCGGTGCTGGAGCAGTTCGGCGAGGCCCTCGCTGTGGTCGTTGTGCAGGTGGGTGATGAACACCGCGCCGACCTGCGCCGACTGGATGCCGAGCTGCGACAGCCGAAGGATCGTGCTGCGTCCGATGTCGAACTGCAGCCGCACGGCGTTGCAGTTGTTGGCGTCGTCGCCGTAGCGCACCAGCGTGCCGGGTCCGGCCTGGCCCTGGTAGGCCTGCGGGCCGCCTTGCGCGCCGGTCACGGTCACGGTCATGCACGGCGCGGCGTGCGCGCCCGGCAGCGCAACGGCCAGCATGGCGGCACACACCGCCGCGAGGCGGATATCCTTCAGGCGCATCGCGTTCTCCCGGCGAGGTGGTGACAATGATGCAAATGTTGCTTCGCCCGCACCGGCCGATCAACGGCGTCTGGCAACGACCTCTCCCAATGCAAGCGCCGTTGACTGGCTTGGCGAAAGCTGCAATCCTTTCGATGATATGTCAATGAAAAGTTCTCGTATCGCCCCGCTGCGGTCCGGGCCGGCTGCTCCGGCGGCGAGACTTCGCGCCGGGCGTTTCGCGGTCTGGTTCGCACAGATCAGCCGCGCGCTGGCGCAGCAGATGCTGGTCTATGCGCGGCGCGAACTCGGGCTCAATCTCGCGGAATATCGCGCGCTATCGGTGCTGTCCGAGTGCCCCTCGGCCTCGATCAGGGAGATCGCCGCGGGAACGCAGCTCGACAAGGCGCAGGTCATCCGCGCGGTCGGAAGTCTGACGCGGCGCGGGCTTGCCATTCAGTCCATCGACCGGCGCGACCGGCGGCTGCGTGTGGTCAAGCTGACTTCGGCCGGGCGGGCGCTGGTCGCAAGATCGCTGCCGTTCGCGGTCGAGCGGCAAGAGCGCATGGACCGCGCGCTCGCGCCCGGCGAGCTGCGTGCACTGTGGCGAGCGCTGGCCGCGCTCGACCGGGAAACGCGCGCCATGCTGGCCGAGGAAATCCAGCGGCCAAGCAAGCGCGCACGCGGCAAGGCCGCCGCGAACTATTGAGCGGACGGAAGACAACATGCGCCATCGCGATTTCGGGCTTCTTGCGTGTGACGAGCGCCGGGCGACGCCGGGCGTGACGCTGTTCTCGCCGCTCAACGGCAAGGCGACCTACATCCTCGGGATGCGCGGCGACGTACTGCACGCGTGGTCGCACCCGCTGACCACGGGCACCTACGCGCGGCTGTTGGACAACGGCAATCTGTTGTGGGCCGGACGGCTGGCCGAAGGGCCGCAGCACATGGGCGGCCGCGGCGGGCTGATCCGCGAATACGACTGGGACGGCAAGGTGCTGTGGGAGCACAAGCACGTCGGACAGCATCACGACCTGCGCCGGCTGCCGAACGGCAACACCATTTTCCTCGGCTGGGAGGTGGTGCCGCCGGAGATCGCGGCGCGCGTGCCCGGCGGCATTCCGGGCTCCGCGCATCCCGACGGCTGCATGTACGGCGACACCATCGTGGAGGTGACGCCGGAGGGCCGCACCGTCTGGGAGTGGCAGGCGTGGCGCGACATGGAGGTGGAGAGGTATCCGCTGGTCCCGAACCAGGTTCGCGACGAGTTCGCCCATGCCAACGCGATCTCGCCGCTGCCGAACGGGGACATCTACATCAGCTTCCGCAAGCTCAACACCATCGGGCTGATCGACAAGCGGACGAAGAAGATGAAGTGGGAGCATCGCGACGACTCGTTCGGCATGCAGCACGATTGCGAGCCGCTGCCGAACGGCAACATCACGCTGTTCGCGAACGGCCTCAACACCAGGACCAATCCATTCTCGCGGGTCATCGAGCTTAACCCCGTCACCCGCGAGACGGTCTGGGAGTATCGGGCCAAACCGGCCTACACGTTCTTCAGCCCGCATGTCAGCGGCGCGCAGCGGCTGCCGACAGGCAACACGCTGATCTGCGAAGGCCAGTGGGGCCGGCTGTTCGAGGTGACGCCGGACGGCGAGATCGTCTGGGAGTACGTCAGCCCGTTCATGGGGCCGGACCTGCGCGGCGATCCTTCGAACGAGGTGTTCCGCGCCTACCGCCTCGCGGTGGACTCGCCGCAGATCGGGGGGCGGGTGAAATCGATCTACGGATGACGCTCGGTCCGGCGCGACAAGAACGCTGGCCGCAACGAAGGGAGGAAGGCATGGACAGGCGAACATTCGTCAAGGGCGCCGCGGCATTCGGCATCGGCGCCACAGCGACACCCGCATTCGGTCAGGCGTTCCCGTCCAGGCCGATCCGCATCGTCGCGCCGACGCCCGCCGGCGCGCCGCCCGACATTCTGGCGCGCATCGTCGGCAACGCCATCGCCGAAGCCGAAGGCTGGACGGTGCTGATCGAGAACAAGCCGGGCGCTGTGATGACGCTCGGTGCGGCCGAAGTGCTCCGTCAGCCGGCCGACGGTCATACGCTCCTGTCCGTTACCGCCCCGATTGCGGCTGCGCCCACGTTGTTGCCAAGCGCGAAGCTCAATATCGAGACGGATTTTGCGCCGCTGATCAAGGTCGGGACCACGTACAACGTGCTGGTCGTAAACCCGTCGACGCCGGTGCGCACGGTCAACGAATTCATCGACTACCTGAAAAAGAGCCCCGGCAAATACACGTTCTCGTCGGGCGGCTACGGCACGCCGGCGCATCTGCTCGGCGAGCTGTTCAACCTCGAAGCCGGCACCAAGAGCGTCCACGTGCCCTACAAGGGCAACACGCAGACCATCCCCGACCTGATGAGCGGCATCAACACGTACCAGTTCATCACGGCGGTGGCGATTGTGCAGCTTGTCAGGGCCGGCAAGCTGCGCGCCCTGGTGGCAATGAGCCATCGGCGCGTGCCCGCGCTTCCCGAGGTGCCGACCATTGTCGAGGCCGGCTATCCGAAGCTCGCGAGCGAGGACTGGGCCGGCATGCTGATGAAGGCGGGAACGCCCGCGCCCGTTGTGTCTCGGCTCAACGAGGCCCTGAACAAGGTGCTCAAGACCCAAAAGGTGCGCGAAGCCTTCGCCAAGGTCGGAACCGATCCGGGCGGCGGAACGCCCGACGCCTTCGGCAAACTCGTGAACGACGAGGTCAAGCATTGGGCCAAGGTGATCGAGGACGCCGGAATCAAGATCAACCCGTGACGCCGCAATGGTGGCGGCGGCTCGCGGTCAGTGCCCATGGGTGTGGTGCATGTCCGGCGTGTGCGGATGTGCATGCTGCAGCGCGCCATGCGCGTGGGCATGGGTGTGCGGCTCGCCCGGAGGGTCGTCCGGGCCGTGCCGGTGCTGGTGATGCTCGTCGTGCACGTGCGCGTGGGCGTGCGTCATCGGCTCGTGGACGTGCTCGTGCTCGTGCCGTTCGGTGAGATGCAGCCAGACGCCCACGGCCATCAGCGCGCCGGCGAGCAACAGCTGAACCGTCACGGCTTCCCCCAGCGCCAGCACCGCGACGACCGCGCCGAGAAACGGAGCGGTCGAAAAATAGGCTCCGGTGCGGGCGGCACCGAGATGGCGCAGCGCGACGACGAACAGCGCAAGGCTTACGCCGTAGCCGAAGAAACCGACGACGCCCGCAAGCAGCGCGTTCGACAGGGCCGGCAGCGCGCCGCCGGCCAGGAGACCGAGTACGACATTGACCGGACCGGCGAACAGCCCTTTGAGTTCGACGATTTGCAGAGGATCGGCGAGCGACACCTTGCGCGTCAGATTGTTGTCGAGGCCCCACATGATGCAGGCGCCGACGATGGCGGCGGGACCTATAACGCTGGCCCATGTCGGCGCGCCCGACCACGCGAGCACCGCGGCCCCCGCGACCAGGAACAGCATGCCGAACGCAATGCGGCGGTCGAAGTGCTCGTGAAAGATAAACCACGCCATCAGCGCGGTTGCCGCGCCCTCGAGCGTCAGCAACAGCGAGGCCGCCGCCGCATCGGTGCGCGCAAGCCCGAGCATCAGCAGCACTGGACCGGCGAGCCCGCCGGCGACGATGGCTGCGGCAAGCCAAGGAACGTCGTCACGCCGCAGGGCCTGTTCGCGCGCGGCGGGAGCAAGGACCGTATGCGCGAGCCGTCGCAGCACCGCAATACCGATGCCCGCGCCGCAATAGAGCAGGCCTGCGAGCACGATCGGGTCGATCGCGCCGATCAGGCCCTTGGCGGCCGGCGTCGAAACACCGAACAGAGCTGCGGACGCGAGCGCGTAGAGGGCTGCGGTTCGGTTCATGCGGGAATACTATCTCAGATGCTGCGCCGCCTGCCGCCGCCGCGCCGGTTTGAGAAGGCGGCATTCTGTCCCTTCCGCCCCGGCCGCAACCCACGGTAGGATGGTTCCGCACTGCCAGAAATGCGCAATCCGGCGTTCGACGTCCCTGCGCTTACAGCCGGCCGTCAGCGTCGCCCTACAACGCAATTAAACGGACTTCGGTCCAGGAATTGAGGGGGGAGCCATGAGACACTCGCGTCGTCGTTTCCTGCAACTGGCGGCGGGCGCCGCCGCGATTCCCGCCCTGCCGCGCGGCGCCTCCGCGCAGGCCTATCCCACCCGTACCGTGACGCTGGTCTCGACCTTTCCGGCGGGCAGCGCGCCCGACATCATCGCGCGGCTCACGGCGCAGCACATGGGCGAGAAGCTCGGCCAGAACGTGGTGGTCGAGAACAAGCCTGGCGCCGGCGGCAACATCGCGACCGAATACGTGGTGCGCGCCCAGCCCGACGGCTACACGCTGTTGATGCCGGTTTCGACCAACGCGGTGAACGTCGCGCTGTATCGCAACCTGCCGTTCGATTTCCAGCGCGACATCCTGCCGGTCGCGGGCATCGCCAAGACCGCGTTCCTCATCGTCACGCCGGAGAAATTCCCGACCAAGAACCTCGCGGAACTGGTCGCGTATCTCAAGGCCAATCCCGGCAAGGTCAACATGGCCTCGGGCGGCATCGGCACGTCGCCGCACCTGTGCGGCGAGCTGTTCCAGATCCAGACCGGGACCAAGATGGTGCACGTGCCGTACAAGGCCAACTGGCTGCCGGACCTGCTCTCGGGCACGGTCGACCTGACGTTCGCCCCGGTCGCGCAGGTGCTGCCGCTGGTCAAGCAGGGCAAGCTGCGCCCCTATGGCGTGACCACCGCCTACCGCATCAAGCTGCTGCCCGACGTTCCGGCGATCGGCGAGGTGGTGAAGGGCTACGACGCCATCGGCTGGTACGGCATCGGCGCGCCGGCCAAGACCCCGCAGGCGGTCGTCGCCAAGCTCAGCGAGGCGGTGAACGCCGCCATCACCGTGCCGGCGGTGAGGGCGCGTTTCGAGCAGCTCGGCGTCGAGCCGATGCCGCTGACGCCGGACGGCTTCAAGAAGCACATCGAGGTCGAAGTCGGTAAATGGGGCAAGGTGATCAAGCAGCAGGGCATCAAGTCGATCTAGGCTTCGGCCCGACTTTCGGCCCAAAGATTCGGCCCAAAGATTCGGCCCAAAGATTCGGCCCAAGATTGGGCCCTGGCTTGAAACAGGCGGCCCGCGCGAACCATCCGCGCGGGCCGCAGCCTTTCCAGCACCCCGTCCGCGCCCCGCAACGCCGCCGGATTTCGGCTAAGATCGCCCCGACCGGGTTGTCGGGGCCGATTGTCGGGCCATGCGCGAATTCTTCCAGGGCCGTTGGATCGGCAGCGGCGACATTCCGCCGAACGAGATGCTTGCGGCCGGCGCAATCGCGCTGGTGCTGATCGCCGTGCTGACCGCGGGGCTGGCGGCGGCCTCGATGGTCGCCAACGTCGATCACGTCACCAGCATCTACCTGATCCCGGTGCTGGTCGCCGCGATCCGGGGCGGCGTCGCCCCGGCGGTGGTGGCGGCGGCGGCCGGGATCGGCGCCGCGGCGTTCTTCTTCTATGCGCCGGTGCACGACTTCCGGGTGCAGAACACCCTGCACATCGTCGACCTCGTGCTGTTCGTGGCGGTTGCGGCCGTGATCGGGCGGATCGCAACCAACCTGCGGCGGGCGCGGATGCGGGAGGCGGCCGACCGGCTGCGCGAGGCGCTGATCGGTTCGGTGTCGCACGAACTGCGAACGCCGCTGACCGCCATCGTCGGCTCGGCCTCCGTGCTGGCGCAGGCGCCGCAGGTCGAGCGCGATCCTCGGCTCGGGCCGCTGGTCGCGGGCTTGCGCGAGGAGGCCGAACGGCTCGACGCCCACATCCAGAACCTGCTCGACGCCACCAGCATCAGCAGCGAGGGCGTGCGGCCGCAGATCGAATGGATCGATCCCGCGGACGTCATCAACGCCGCCATCGAGCGCAAGCGGACGCTTCTGGAAGGCCGCCCGCTCGCGGTGAAGCTCGCCGGCGATCCGCCGCTGGTGCGGGTCGACGCCGGCCTGATCGAGCGCGCGCTCAGCCAGGTGATCGAGAACGCGGTCAAATACTCGCCCGCGGGCAGCCCGATCGAGATTGCGGTGGAGCGCGACGGCGACCGGGTGCGGATCGAAGTTCGCGACCGCGGGGCGGGCTTGACGGCGGCCGAGCGGGAGCGAATCTGGGAACGCTTCTATCGCGGGCCGCGCCACCGCGATACGGTGGCCGGCTCCGGCCTCGGGCTCTGGGTTGCGCACGGGCTGGTCACGGCTTGCGGCGGCGCCATCGCCGCCGAAAGCGAGGGACCGGAGCGCGGCACGTGCATTGCCGTGCATCTGCCGGCGCCGCCGTACCAGGGCGCGGCGCGCATCAGCGAGACCTTGAGCGAAACCTCGGACGAAACCAATGGCTAGAAACCAGGCGACAGTGCTGGTGATCGACGACGAGGCGCAGATCCGCCGCTTCCTGCGCGCGGGCTTCGAGCTCGAAAAGTTCTCGGTGACCGAGGCCGACAGCGCGGAATCCGGCTTGCGCGCGGCGACCCTGCAGCCCGCGGACCTGATCGTGGTCGATCTGGGCCTTCCCGACGGCGACGGCGCGACGGTGGTGGAGCGGGTGCGCTCGTGGTCGGCGGTGCCGATCATCGTGCTGTCGGTGCGCGCCAACGAAGCCGAGAAAGTGCGGCTCCTGGAACTCGGCGCCGACGACTACGTGGTCAAGCCGTTCGGAATGGCCGAGCTGCTGGCGCGCGCGCGCGCGGCGCTGCGCCGCCACCGCGCGCCGGGCGACATGCAGCCGTCGGTCAGGGTCGGGCCGCTGACCATCGATCTCTCCGCGCGCGCCGTCACCCTCGACGACGTGCGCGTGCCGCTCTCGCCCAAGGAGTACCGGCTGCTGCAGGTGCTGGCGCAGCACGCCGGCAACGTCGTGACGCACCAGCATCTGCTGCGCGAGGTCTGGGGCGCGCGTCATATCGAGGACACGCACTACCTGCGCATCTTCGTGCGCAAGCTGCGGCGCAAGATCGAGGCCGATCCGACGCGGCCGCGCATCCTGCTCACCGAACTCGGCGTCGGCTACCGGCTGGCGCAGGGCGCCGAGGCGCCGGTGCCGGCGTAGCCGCGCCTGACGCGCGGCTACGCGGAATTTACGAACGCCGTTGCGATAGATACGCGACCCTTTACGCATGCCTCCGCTACGAATGCTGTGCGCGCGATGCGTCGCGCGCGGCCCTTGAGCATTCCAGCGGACGGTCCGTCGATCATGATTTCCTTTGCAGTCGGCGCAGCGCTCATCGTCGGGACGGCGTTTGCGTTCTGGAGCTTCATGCCGAAGGAGGGCCGGGTGCACCGCCTGGTCGAGTCGATCTGGGGCCCCTATGTCGGCATCGGCATCACCTCCGGCTTCGCGATCGGGATCGTGATGATCCTGGCCAGCGCAGTGTCCGCGTTCGGCTGAACGGCCCCGGAGCCGGGGCGGGCGTCCCGCGGTTGCGCGGCATTCTGGCGCAGTCCGCGGCCCTCCATGGCCGCACCGACGCGACGCCGGCCCGGCGTATCCAGCATTTTTGAGGGTTTTCGCGGACGTTAAGCCCCGCGGCGACGGCTTTTGATGCACCGCAAAACGTGCGCGCCGTTCCGCTGTACATGTTCGGTTCAGTTGCCGGAACCGAGTGTCCGGGCGGAAAATTCAAAAAAACAGGTGGCCGGGGGCGGCGCCATTGCTGGGACAGTTCGGAGAGGTGGCGCATACCGCGCGGCGCGATGTTGCGCCGCTGTCGCGCAGCCGTGAGACGACGCTGACGCTTGCCGCGGTCGCTGCGGTTTGGGCGGCGGCGGTCCTGCAATGGATCGCGGCCGACCTCGTGGTGCCCTGGGACTCCAAAAACCAATTCTACGCCTTCTTCCGCTTCATGGCGCGCGCGATCCACGACGGCGCGCTGCCGTTCTGGAATCCATATCACTACGGCGGCCATCCGAGCCTCGCCGATCCGCAATCGCTGGTGCTGTCGCCCGTGTTCGTGCTGTGGGGCCTGTTCGATCCCGCGCCGACCCTGCGTGCGTTCGATCTTGCGGTGCTGGCGCACCTGCTCGCGGGCGGACTTGCGCTCGCGCTCTACGGCCGCCGCCGCGGCTGGCCGGCCGCGGCCTGCGTGCTGGCGGCGGCGGTTTTCATGCTCGGCGGCCCCGCGATGGGCCGCGCGCAGCACGTCGGCATGATCCTGTCCTACGCGATGTTTCCGATCGCCCTGCTGCTGCTCGAAATCGCGCTCGACCGGCGCTCGCTGTTCGCCGTGCTCGGCTGCGGCATTGCCGCTGCGCTGCTGCTGCTCGGCCGCAACCAGGTCGCGATGTTGTTGACGCTGTTGCTCGCGGGTTTCGCGGTCCGGGCCGTCGCCGCGTCCGGGCGGCCGGGCGAATACCTGCGCAGCCGTGCACCGGCGTTTGCAGTCATGGGCCTTTCGACGCTCGCCATCGCGATCGTGCCGATGCTGCTCACCGCGCAATTCGCACTGCTCTCCAACCGCCAGCATATTCCGCTCGACGTCGCGCTGATGTCGTCGCTCTATCCGGTGAACTTTGCGAACCTGCTGGTGGCGAACGTCTTCGGTTCGCTCGATCCGCACGCGGTCGGGCACTGGGGGCCGGGGCCGTCGACGCGGCCGGGGCTCGACGCCACCGACAGTTCGTTCAACTACCTGTTCGCGGGCAGTCTCACGGCGCTGCTGCTGCTGTGGCACGGGATCGCGGGCGGGCGCGCCTTCGCGCCCGGGCGCAGGTTCCTGATCGTGGCGTTCGCCGCCGCCGCGCTCTATGCGCTCGGCCGCGCCACGCCGTTCTTCGAACTGATGTTCGACTACGTGCCGGGCGTGGCGCTGTTCCGCCGCCCGGTCGACGCCACCTTCGTGCTGATGACCCTGGCCGCGCTCATGTCGGGGCATCTCGCCGCGGACTACATGCGCGACGGCGCGCCGCGCGTGCCGCGCTGGGCGCTGGCCGTGCTGCTGGCGGCGGTCGCTGCGTTGCTCGCCTGGGCCATCGCGTTCTCCGGCATTTCCGGCAAGGCCAACGCCGCCGCGCTCGAAATCGCAAAGGCTGCGCCGATCTATGTGGCGCTCGCCGCACTGCTTGCGCTCGCACATTCGGCGCGCACGCGCGTCATCGCCGCAAGCGTGGCGGTTGCGTTCACCGCGGGCGAGTTGGCGCTGCGCAACGCGGGCTCGGAGCTGAACGGCGAGGCACGCTGGTACTACGGCGTGCTGGAGCGCCCGGAGGGCGAGGACCGCCGCATCGTCGAAACCATCGAGCGGGCGGTTGCGAACGACCGCAAGGGCGCGGTGCGGCCGCGGGTCGAGATCGTCGGTCTCGGCGGCCCCTGGCAGAACGCGGCGATGGTGCACGGTTTCGAGGCGACCAACGGCTACAACCCGCTGCGCATCGGCGCCTACGACCTGCTGGTCGCGCCGGGCGAGTCGCCGTGGACCGCGGAGCACCGGCTGTTTCCGCGCTCGTTCCCGCGCTACGGCTGCCTGCTGTCGAGCCTGCTCGGGCTCGAGTTCGTCGTGCTCGACCGGCCGATCGAGAAGATGCCGCATCTCACCGAGCGCCCGGATGCCGAGCTGATCATGGCGGGCCCCAAGGCCTGGATCTACAAGCTGCGCAACCACACGCCGCGGGTGACGCTGGCGCGCGTCGTGCGCATCGCCGACGCCGACGGGTTCATCGCCACCGCGCAGTTTCCCGAAATCCAGTCCGACGGCGAGGTCTGGATCGACGACGACGACAAGCTGGCGCAGACCTACGGCGGCTCCGGGCCGGCCGGCGCCGGACGCGCGGAGATCGTCGGCTTCGCGCCGGGCCGCGTCGAGATCGCGGTCGCGATCCCGTCTGCGGCGATCCTGACCATGCACGCGCCCTGGTATCCAGGCTGGGAGGTCGAGGTCGACGGCGTGCGCCGCCCGCTGCTGCGCGCCGACGTGCTGTTCCGGGCGGTGGAGATTCCGGCCGGCACGCACAAGGTGGTGTTCACGTTCCGGCCGCTGACGTTCGCCAATCTGCGCAATGCCGCGCTGAGCCTCGTGACGCCAAGACCGCATTGGTCCCTTGCATCGGCGGACTGGCCGGGCCTGTAATTCGTGGTAACAATTCTCTTATGGACGTTCTTGTCATCGGCGGCGGCATCGGCGGGCTGACGCTCGCGCTGACGCTGCACGCTTCGGGTGCGGCGCGCCGCATCCGCGTGTTCGAGGCCGCGCCCGAGATCAAGCCGCTCGGCATCGGCATCAACCTCGGCGCGCACGCGATGAAGGAGATGAGCGCGCTCGGTCTGGAGGACGCGCTGGTCGCGACCTCCTGCCAGCCGACGGACTACGCCTTCTTCACCCGCCACGGCCAGCTCGTGTATCGCGAGCCCTGGGGCAAGGCCGCGGGCCACCAGTGGCCGCACGTCTCGATCCTGCGGCCCGATTTGCACCGCGTGCTGCTCGACGCGGTGCGCGCGCGCATCGGCGCCGACAATGTGGTGCTCGGCCACCGCTGTACCGGCGTGGAGCAGTCGGGCGGCCGCGTCACCGCGCGGTTTGCCGATGCGTCGGGGGCGGGACTTCCGGCGCAAGAGGGCGACGTGACGATCGCCTGCGACGGCATTCACTCCGTGGTGCGCACGCAGTTCTATCCCGGCGAGGGGCCGTTCATCTACCGCGGCATCAACCTGTGGCGCGGCGTGTCGCTGACCAAGCCGTTCCTCACCGGCGCCAGCATTGCGCGCATCGGCGCGCGGCATTCGACCGTGATCATCTATCCGCTGCGCAACAACTACGACGGGCAGGGCAACACGCTGGTCAACTGGGTCGCCGAGATCGAGCGCGACGTCGCGGTGCCCGTCGACTGGAACAAGCCGGGGCGGATCGAGGATTTCCTGCCGACCTACCAGGACTGGACCTTCGACTGGATGGACGTGCCGGCGCTGATGAAGCGCGCGCAGCAGATCCTGTCCTATCCGATGGTCGACCGCGACCCGCTGCCGCGCTGGAGCTTCGAGCGCGTCACGCTGCTCGGCGACGCCGCGCATCCGATGTATCCGCAGGGCGGCAACGGCGGCGCGCAGGCGATCCTGGACGCGGCAACGCTGGCGCGATTGCTCAAGAGCGAGAGCGATCCGGCGGCGGCGCTGCGCGCCTACGAGGCGGCGCGGCTGCCCGCGACTTCGAAGATCGTCGTGCAGAACCGCACCGCGCCGCCCAATCTCATCGTCGACACCGTCGAGCGGCGCACCGGCGACAAGCCGTTCTCGCGGCTCGAGGACGTCATCACCAAGGACGAGATGAAGGCGATCTTCGAGAGCTACCAGCGGACCGCCGGCTATCACGTGCAACAGGTTTCTGCCTCGACGTCATCGCCGGGCCGGCGCGCAGCGCCGTGACCCGGCGATCCCAATGACAAAGGCAGCGCATCTCTAAGCGGGATGGCCGGGTCAAGCCCGGCCATGACGCCTCACCGAAAGGACATCATCAATGGCCGACACGGCAGCATCGCTGAAATTCACCCTCGAAGGCGCGACCAAACTGCTCAACGCCGCCATCGCCAAGGCCAAGTCGATGAACGTGCCGCAGTGCATCTGCATCGTCGACGCCGGCGGCCACCTCATCACCATGGCGCGGATGGACGGCGCGTTCTCGATGTCGATCCCGACCGCGCTGCGCAAGGCGCAGACCGCGGCGGCCTACGGCATTCCGACCGGCGATATCGTGGCCGGGCTCGACATCAAGCTTGCCATCGCCACCGAAGGCCAGCGCGTCAATCTGCTGGGCGGCATTCCGGTGATCGTCGACGGGCACCTGGTCGGCGGCATCGGCATCGGCTCTGGCACCGGCGAGCAGGACAAGGAAATCGCCATCGCCGCGGTCGCGACGCTGCCGGGCGCGAAGAAGTTCTGAGGCGGCCGGAAAAGAAAACTCCCGCACGCTTGCTGCGTGCGGGAGTCCTTCGTTTGCGCGTTGCGCGCGCTCAGTTCGCCTTGAAGCAGTAGAACAGCCCGGCGCCGCCCGACGCCTTGAGGTTGTCCTGGCTGCAGCCGCGCGAGCCGTGCGAGGAGTTCCAGGATTCCATGTGCCGCGACGGCTTCAGGCCGACGCGGTCGTGATGGCCGACGATCGCCGAGCCTTCGGCGTTCTTGCTCCAGTTGCCGCAGGTGGTGTCGCCGCCGGCGGTCGAATACATGCCGTTCGGGTCGGAGCCGGTGAGGATGTCGTGCTCGTTGGGCTGGTCGCCGCGGCCCTTGATCGGGTTGCCCTTCTCGTCGAGCGCGGTCTGCTTGTTGATGTTGACCTTCGCCGAATGCAGATCGTTGACGTTCCTGGCCACGACCGTGCCCTTGGCGTTGCGCCACGGTCCCTTGCCGATGCGGTCGCGGGCATTGACCCCCGGCGCGCCGCCGGGCTCGACGGTGCTGAGATAGGCGCGCCAGGTGCCGGACGAGCCGGCGCCCTTGGCGAGCGCCGCGCAATGCGCGTCGGCGCCCTCAAGGCCGCCGAGGTTGGCGCCGTTACCCTTGCCGACGCTGGTGACGAAGAACGACATATTGGACTTTTGGGCCTGGGCCTGCGCGGGCGCGACGGCGAAGGCCGCCGCGGCGGCGGCGGCCAGCAGCAACGATGCGGATCGGATCATGTCGATGGTCTCCCCAAGTGTGACACGTGTGATGTGTCCGATGTTTAGCACTCGCGCGCCGGAGCTCCCAGCGGCAGGCCGGTTCAAAACATTTTTGTGATTGCGGGAATAATCGCCGGAGCGGGCTACCGGGCGCCCGCCAGCGCGCGCTTCACCGCGTCGAGCAGCGGCGTCACGTCGTAATCGTTGTAGTAGCCCGCCGCGACGCGCACCGGATCGCCCGCGTAGTAGCGCTCGTACTGCAGCATGCGCTGGCCGAACTGCGTGCCGGTGGCGTCCCAGGCAAGCTTGAAGAGGCGGATGCGGTCTTCCGCCTCGACCGCGGCGCCCTTGTAGTACTTGCGGATGTCGGGGCCCACGGGCGAATTCAGATCGGCCTCGGTCGGGCTGATGAGCAAGCCGCCCGCGGCCAGCACCTGCGTCACCTGCACCATGCGCTCGTACCACTTCGGCAGGTGGTAGCGCAGCGATTGCAGCGGCGCATAGGCGGGCCGGATCGCGCCGCGCCCGGTCGGCTCGGCCTTGCGCTCGGCGAGCTCGATCGCGCCTTCGATCAGTTGCAGATAGCCGAGGCATTCGCCGAGCTGCTCCTGTACGTGCAGGAAGGTGTCGGACTTCACCGCGCGGGTCAGCGCCACCGCGATGCCGGTGATGAGCTGGCATTTGGCGAGCCCGCGGATCGCGGTCTGGTGGCCGGTGTGGTTGCGGATCGATGCCTGCGAGAACAGCGCGTTGCCCATCTTCACGTCGCCGTAGAGAAACACGCGGTCCCACGGCACCAGCACGTCGTCGAACACGCACACGGCGTCGGGCTCCTCGAAGCGCGCGCCGAGCGGATGGTCGAAGACGTTCTGCGTGCCGTCGTCGAACGGCTCGCGGCAGATAAACTTCAGGCCCTTGGTCGCGCACGGAATGCCGAAGGCGAGCACGTAGCGTTCCTCGCCCTCGCGAATGCCTGGCTGCGGATAGACCAGCAATTCGTCGGCGGTCGGTCCATGCGTCGCGAGCATCTTCGCCCCGCGCACGATCAGGCCGTCCTTGGTTTCCTCGACCACGCCAAGATGCGTGAAGGCGTCGTCCTGCTGGTGCGAGCCGCGCGAGCGGTCGGACTGCGGATTGACGATGGCGTGGGTGAGGAAGAGATCGTTGGCGCGGCAGAGCTTGTAATAGTTGCGGACGTTGTCGGCGAAATGCGCGCCGCGCTGGCCGAAGAAGTCCGCGCCCTCTGCCCAGGTCATGACGATGGTGTTGAGATAGTCCGGCGAGCGGCCGACCAGGCCGAAGCTTGAGTCGGCCCAGACCTTCATCGCGCCGCGGCGCTTGACCAGATCGGCGTGGCTCTTCGGGGTGAGGAAGGTCGCACCGAAGGTCTCGCCGTCCTCGCTGCACGTCATGGTGGCGGGATCGGCGGCCTGCCGGTCGTAGAGATCGGCGATGGCCTGCACCGGGCGCTTGAACGCAGGATCGGCGGTGACGTCCGTCACCTTGCGGCCGGAAATCCAGGTTTCGCGGGGGGCTTGGCGCAGGCCTTCGACGAACTGCGCCCCGTTGCGTGCGGCCATGAGTAGCTCCCCCGGCATTGCAATTGCTTGTACGCTTATACCGGGATGGTCCCAGGGTCCACGCATGCATTCGCGTGCGGCGGCCCGGCGCCCGCGAAGGGGAGGCATGAGATGACAGTTCGGCTCATCGTTGCGGCGATCGCCGCCGTTGTGGCGGGCGCATCGGCGCACGCACAGTCCTATCCCTCGCGCGCAGTCACGATCATCGCGCCGTTCCCGGCCGGCGGGCCGCTCGACACCATCGCGCGGATCGTGGCCGAGCCGATGCGCGAGGCGCTGGGCCAGCCGGTGCTGGTGGAGAACGTCGCAGGCGCGGGCGGCAACATCGGCACCTTGCGCGTCGCGCGCGCGGCCCCCGACGGCTACACAATCGGCATCGGGCAGTGGAGCACGCATGTCGTCAACCCGATCACCTATTCGCTGCAATACGACGTGTTTGCCGATTTCGAGCCGGTCGGGCTTCTGACCATCACGCCGCAGCTCATCATCGCGCGCAAGGATTTTCCCGCAAAGGACATCAAGGAGCTGATCGCCTGGCTCAAGGCCAACCCGGACAAGGCGACGGCGGCGACGGTCGGCGCGGCCGGCGGCGCGCAGATGTCGTCGATCTATTTCCAGGACCGCATCGGCACCAAATTCCGCTTCGTGCCGTATCGCGGCGGCGGGCCCGCGGTGCAGGACATGGCGGGCGGCCGCGTCGACCTGATGCTCGACCAGGCCGCGAACGCGCTCGGCCCGGTGCGCAGCGGCACGGTGAAGGCCTATGCGGTGATGGCGAAGGAGCGCTGGGCCGCGCTGCCCGACGTGCCGACCATCGACGAGGCCGGCGCGCCCGGACTCTACGTCGCCTACTGGCACGCCATGTGGGCGCCCAAGGGCACGCCGAAAGACGTCATCGCGCGGCTCAACGCGGCGGTCGGGCGCGCGCTCGCCGATCCCGCGACCAGCAAGCGGCTCTCCGGCGTGGGCCACGACGTGTTCCCGGCCGGGCAGCGTTCGCCCGCGGCGCTCGCGGCCTATCACAAGACCGAGGCCGACAAGTGGTGGCCGATCGTGCGCGCGACCGGATTGAAGGCGCAGTAACCAGCGTAAGGAGGCAACCTATGGCCAAGATCACCCGCTTAAGCCCGAGCAGCATCTCCAAGCCGTTCTCGAACTACTCGCATGTCGTGACCGCCGAGGGCGCGACCAAGCTCGTGTTCTGCGCCGGGCAGGTCGCCGCCGACACCGACGGAAAGGTGCTGCCGCCGGACGACTTCGAGGCGCAGGCCAAGATGGTGATGAAGAACCTGGAAAACGCGCTCGCCGCCGGCGGCGCCAAGCTCTCCGACGTCACCAAGGTCACGCTCTATATCTGCAATCCGCACGACGTGCCGAAGACGCGGAAAATCCTGTTCGACTATTTCGGCGCGCATCCGCCGGCGAGCACCTTGTGCATCCTGCGCGGGCTGGCGAACCCGAATTTCCTCTTGGAGATCGAGGCGATCGCCGCGGTGTGAGGCTGGCGCCCGGCCGCTGCCCTGCAGCAACGCGGGCGTGCGGTTAAGACTTTCGTCGCGCGTTAACCTTTCGTTAACCATGTTCCCCCAGGGTTTTCACATCGCCGATTTGGCGAATGGGGGGCGTCGGGAATGCACGGGGCCGTCCAGCGCCTGGAAATCGCCGATTCCGAAAAACCCAGGCAGCCGCTCGCCGACATCGGCGAACGCGGCGGCCACCTCGGCGTCGAAATCGCCGACATGTCGGGCCTGATCGGCGACCTGACGGCGCTCGGCCACAAGCAGACCGAACAGGCGCGCGCCGCGGTCGCCGCCGCCGAGCAGATGGGCCAGACCAACGCCGCGCTCGCGTCCGCGATGGACGAGGCGCGCGCGTCGGTGGACTCCACGCGCACCACGCTCGGCGAAACCGCCACCCATGTCGCCGACACGCTGACCCGGACCACCGAGAACCTCGGGCGGCTCGGCGAAGGCGCGATCGCGCTGAAGGATTCCATCGAGAACGTCCGCACGACCATCAAGAGCGTGCAGGACGCCAGCGAAGCGATCCTGGAGATCGCCCGCGACACGCAACTGCTGGCGCTCAACGCCGGCGTCGAGGCCGCGCGCGCGGGCGAGGCGGGCCGGGGCTTTGCCATCATCGCCGACGCGGTGAAGGTGCTGGCCGACAAGATCCGGCCGTTCACCGCGGAGAACAAGCGCAACCTCGATACGCTCACCCGCACGCTCAATTCGGTGATGGCGGAGGCGGGCAAGAACGCCACCATCGCGCAGACCGCAATCGAGGATTCCAACGGCGCGCGCAAGGCGACCGAAACTTTGCAGAATCTCGTTCAGTCCGCGCAGCAGCTCACCCGCGATTTCGGCGTCATGGCGCAGTCGGTGGTGTCCAACAGCGAAAGCTACGAGGACATGCGCCGGGAGATGACGGCGCTGGTCGATACGGTCAAGGCCTGCGAGTCCAAGCTGAAGCTCGCGGACCTGCGCGCCGACTCGATCCTCGGCATCAGCGAGGACTTCATTCTGTTCATCGCCGAAAGCGGCATCGAGACGCCGGACAGCCCGATCGTGGCACTGTGCCAGGACACCGCGCGAACGATCGCCGGGCTGTTCGAGGACGCGCTCGATACGAACCGGATCGGCATGGCCGATCTGTTCGACGAGAACTACCGCCCGGTGCCGAACACCGATCCGCAGCAGGTGATGACGAAGTTCGTCACACTGACCGACCGGGTGCTGCCGCCGGTGCAGGAGCCGATCCTGACGCGCGATCCGCGCATCGTGTTCTGCGCCGCCGTCGACCGCAACGGCTACCTGCCGACGCACAACAAGAAGTATTCGCAGCCGCAGGGGCCCGATCCGGCCTGGAACGTCGCCAACTGCCGCAACCGCCGCATCTTCAAGGACCGCACCGGGCTTGCCGCCGGCCGCTCGACGCGCCCGTTCCTGCTGCAGACCTACCGGCGTGACATGGGCGGCGGCAACTTCGCGCTGATGAAGGACGTTTCGGCGCCGATCGTGGTGCGCGGCCGCCACTGGGGCGGCTTCCGGATCGGGTTCAAGGTTTAGGCGGATAGGCAATGCAGCGCCGCCGCGAACGCGGTGCTTGTCGCTGTGCCTCTCCCCCTGAGGGAGAGGGCACAGCAACGCCGGCCGCGGTTCTGAGCAACGCCGGCTGTCGTTCGCTCACTTCGGCGTCGCGTAGGCGGCCTTCACCTTTTCCAGCAGCGCAGGCGAGAGGTTCGCGACCTCGCCGACCAGTTTCTGCAACTCCTCGCCCGGCAGGGGCCCGAGCGTCAGCTTGGACTTCAGCGCGTCGGCGATGAACTCCGGGTCCTTCATGGTGGCGTCGAAGGCGCGGCGCAGCGCCGCGACGCGATCGGTGGGCACGCCCGGCGTGGTGAAGAACGCGGTGCCGATCTCGGTCGCGTTCATCACCGCGCGGAGGATCTGCCGCTCCTCGTCGTTGCGCGCGAGCTCGACCACGGTCGGCACGTCCTGCAGTTCGGGATGCTTCTTGAGCGCGAACTGCACGATGACGTTGATCTTCTTCTCGGGCCGCCAGGTCGGATGGCCGACCTTGACTGCGGTCCACGAGGTCGAATGGCCCTCGACCTCGCCGCGCTCGACGGCGAGCTGCGCCGCGGCCGAACCCTTGTAGCCCATGATGATTTTGAACTTGGTCCCGAGCACGTTGTTCATCACCGTCGGATAGACCGAGACGGTGGAGCCCGCGCCGGTGCCCGACAGCGTCGACTCGAACTTCTGCGCGTCGGCGACCGATTTCACCTTCGACGTGTGCCACAGGAACACGATGTTGATCAGCGAGTCGATGCGGCCGATCCAGTTGAACTCGGCGGTCTTGAAGCGAACGCCGGCCGAGCCGAGCTTTTCGTCGAGCGCCGCGGTCGGCGCGCCGATCGCGATCACGGTGCCGTCCTTCGGCGCGATATGGGCGACGTAGGCGAGGTTGGTGAACGAGCCCGCGCCCGGCCGGTTCTGCGGCACGATCGTCGGGTTGCCGGGGATGTGCTTGCCGATGTGGCGGCCGAGCAGGCGCGCATAGACGTCGTTGGAGCCGGCCGGCGGATAGCCGATGGCGATCTCGACCTGCTTGCCCTTGTAGAACTGCTCGGGCGTCTGCGCCGCGGCCGGAGCGGCGGCGAGCGCAACGACGGACGCGGCAAAGGCCGCGCGGCGGATGAACGGCATGGTGAGCCTCCCAGGAATCACGGTCGGCGCGCATTGCAGCCGCCGCATGGCGGGGCGTCAAGCGCGCTGCCCGAAGCCTCGGCGCCGGGCAGTTCATGGTCGCGCGTTCCGGGATACTCCGCCCTGCGGCAGGGCGGCGCAGGCCGGCCGATCCGACGCCGGTGCCGGCGCAATCAGGCCGCGTATTCGGGTTCGGAAGCGGAAGACTCCATTTCGTCCGATGCCGCCGGCTCGCCGAGCGTTTGGGTCTGCTGCGCCAGCCGCACCCAGGCGAGCGCGACGTTGAGCAGCAGGTTCTTGTCTTCGGGCGTCGATTCGATCTCGGCCTTCAGAATGCAGTCGGCGGCGTAGTCCCGATAGTGCTCCACGTTCATCGTCGCGCCTCCCCGCGTTGTGCAGCCGCCCCGGCCCGCGCGCAGGAAAGCGGGCGACTGCGGCGCGGCGCGGTCGGCAATGCGGCGGAATTCTTCGAAGCCTGCGATTTTTTCGCGCCGCAAATCGGGCAGGGCGAAAGTTCCATGCGCGGCGCGGCAAATCGAATCATCGCGCACGCGCCGCGACTCAGTTACGAGACGCCGCAATGGCGATGCAGGGGGACATGCAGCGCCCGAGCGTGTTCCGGTTGTGGTGGTGGCGCAGGCTTGCGCGCCACCGCGACATCGAGCGCGCCGCGGCGGAATTGCTCGACGGCTATGGGCCGGCGGCCTACGGCATTGCGCGCAACTCGGCGCGCGCCAACGCATCGGAGCGGCGGTACTGGCGTGCGGTGGCGCGGCGCATCCGCTGGCGGCTGTTTGCGGCGGCGCTGCCGCGCTGAAAATTTCAGGCCCGCTTCTTCTTCGCCGCAACGTAGCTGCGCAGCACCGCGCCCATGCGCGACTGATAGCCCTTGCCGCCGCGCTTGAAGAACCGGATCACCTCGGGATCGAGCCGCAGCGTAATCTGCTGCTTGGTCTCCGGCATGACCAGCCGGGCGTTGTCCCAGAAGCCCGGCGGAATGACGCCCGCGTCGGGATCGGATGCAGCGCGGCGCTCGGCCTCGGCGTCGGACATCGCGATCAGTCTTCGATTCAGCGGCTTGACCGGAATCTCGTCGAGACTGCTATAGCGAACCATCCGAGATCGCTTTCGCGTACGTTTCGCGCTCATGTTTCGATGCCTTCCAGGCGGAGATAATACGAATTGTCCCTTTGCGCGGTGTATAGACCACGCTCAGCAGGACGCCGTTGGAATCGACTCCCAGCGCAATCAGCCGCGTCTCGCCGTAGTCGCGGCGCGCATCGAGCCGATTCAGGCACGGACCGCGAAACACCGACGCCGCTTCGTCGAAGCTGACGGCGTGCTTGCGCCGGTTGGCCGCGTCCTTGTCCGGTCCCACTCGAAGCGCATGCAATGTAGCTACAAATTGGCGTTAATCCAAGCCGTGCGCCAAGAAGAACATAACATGAACATCTATCTTGCGCCAGAGCGGTCTTCGGCAGAACACTGCGCGCCGGTCCTGCGGCGCCGAACAACGTCGCAAGCGAAGCCGCCGCACACCTCCGGAACTTTGTTCCTCCACATGGAACTCTGCTACCGCGTTCGCGATTGCGCGCGGCTGCGCCTACGATCGATGCCGGGGAAGGGGGCTCGATCCATGATCGTGAGCAAGCTTGCCGCCGCGGCGCTCGTTGTTAGCGTTGCGGCAGCGCCGCTGCCGGAGGAACGCGAAACGGCCGCGCGCCAGTTATCGATGCACCGGAAGAACGTCGTCGTTCAGCCCTATCAGCGCCGCGCCACCGACTGCATCGTGCGCGCGGTCGCAGCCGACGGCCGCTTCAAGGACGGTCCGGCGGACGGTCCTTCGAACGCACTTGGCGACCTGATTGTCGAACTGATGCCGCAATGCGCCGGGCCGATGCGCGCCATGATCGAAGCCTATGACCGCAACTTCGGCGCGGGCGCTGGCGAGGCGTTCTTCATGGGGCCCTATCTCGACCTGCTGCCGCGCACGATCGGCGAGCGCGCCGCCGGAATCTCCCGCTGAACGCCGGTCGCCTTGCGAATTCGCAGCGTCCATCGCTGCCCATGCCTTGTCGCTGGCCGCCGCCTCCGGGATAATCCTTCCAACGACGACGCCGAGGGAGGAAACCATGGTGCGCCTGACAGGTGCGCGGCTTGCCGCGCTGTGTGGTGCCGTCTTCATCGCAACGGCCGGATTGGCGCCGGACTTGGCCCGTGCGCAGAACTATCCGACCGGTCCGGTCAAGGTGATGGTGCCGTTCGGCGCGGGCGGCGCGACCGACATCATCGGCCGTGTGGTCGCCGACCAGCTGCAGCAGAATCTCGGCCAGCCGTTCACGGTCGAAAACCGCACCGGGGCGGCCGGCCAGATCGCGGCCGCGGCGTTTGCGCGCGTGCCGCCCGACGGCGCCACGCTGCTGTTCACCACCGCGGCCCCGATCACGGTCGCGCCGCAGATGGTGGAGAAGCCGCAATACGATCCGCGCAAGGACTTCGTGCCGGTGGCGCTGATGGCGCTGCAGCCGATCTGGCTCGTGGTCAACGCCAAATCGCCGCACAAGTCGCTGGCCGACGTCGTCAAGTTCGCCAAGGCAAACCCGGGCAAACTGACCTACGGCTCGCCCGGCGTCGGCAGCGAGCCGCACCTGATCGCCGAAGCGGTGTTCCGCGAAGCCGGCATCCAGGCGACGCATGTGCCGTTCCGCGGCGGCGGCGCGGTGGTGCCGGCGCTGCTCGGCGACCAGATCGCGCTGGCCGCGCTCTCGACCGCGTCGATTGCGAGCGGCATCAAGGGGGACACGCTGCGCGCGCTCGCGGGCTCGATGCCCAAGCGCGAGCCGGATTTCCCGAACGTGCCGACGTTCGCGGAGCTCGGATACAAGAACGCCACCATCGTGCCGTGGTGGGGCATGATGGCGGTCGCCGGCACGCCGCAGCCGATCGTATCGAAGCTGACGCAGGAGCTGGAGAAGGTCGCCAAGACCCCCGCGGTGCGCGACCGCTTGAAGGCGACGTTCGTGCAGGTGCACTTCGGCGGGCCAGCGGAGTTCAACAAGCTGCTCGACTTCGAGACCAAATGGTACGGCGACATCATCCGCGCCGGCGGGTTCAAGCTGGGGCGGTGAACGGCGCGCGCTGCGCCGGCCGCCACGGCGGGTGAGGTGCCATGCCTGACAATCGCGTGACGATAGCGGCTACGGGCGGTTTCTATCCGGCGGAGCAGGCGGACACGCTGGCGGTGCTGCTGCATGCGTTCGATCAGGCGCCGACGAGTCTGCAGCGGGTTGCGGAAGCGGTGCGCGAGGAGTTTCCGCGCAGCGACATTTATGCGCCGCGGCTGCCGTTCCAGCCTTGGTCGTGCGCGGACCCGGAGGCCGTGGCCGAAGGCATCGTTCGATACCTTTCGGCGCTCCCCAGGATCGGCGAGTACGGGCGCATCGTCTTTGTGGGCCACAGCTTCGGCGCGGTGATGGCGCGCAAGGTCTGGGCGCTCGCGCACGGTGCGACGCCCGCGGCCGCGGTCGATTCCGCCAGGGCGCAGCCTTGGGCCGCCAAGATCGAGCGCATCGTTCTGCTCGCGGCGATGAATCGCGGCTGGACGGTGTCGTCGGCGCTGAAGCCTTTGGACCGCTTGGCGTTCGCCTTCGCCAGCGGGATCGGTCATTTCATGCGGCACGTCCTGGGCTGCGAACCGACCATCTTCGGCATTCGGCGGGGAGCCGCGTTTCTCAGTACCATGCGGCTGCAATCGCTCGCCGTCGCGAACGCGTTGGGCGAGCGCAATCCAATCGTCGTTCAATTGCTCGGCACCGACGACGATCAGGTCGCGCCGGCCGACAACCTCGATCTCGCAGCCGGCCGGAACTTCCACTACATCGAGATTGCCGAAGCGACGCACCGGGGCATTGTCGAACTGCAGGACGAAGGTCCGCAAGGTGCGCTGGCACGCTTTCGTCTTGCGCTGCGCGGCGAGCGCGCTGTATTGGCCGAGGCCGCGCTGAAGCTAAGCGACTTGCACGACATCTACGACGAGTCGCCCGACGACTACGATGCAGTGGGCGAACCTTTGCAGGACGACGCGGTCAAGCGCGTCGTCTTTGTGATTCACGGCATCCGCGACCGCGGGTTCTGGACGCGGCGGATCGCGCGCGAGGTCAAGAGGCAGTCGAGATTGCGCGATATGCCCTGCCGGGCGGTGACGTCGACCTATGGTTTTTTCCGATGGGGCCGTTTCTTCTACCGTGGACGCGCTGGGCCAAGGCCGAATGGCTGCTGGACCAGTATGTGACGGCCCGGGCGCTCTATCCGAATCCGGCGGCCCAATTCTCCTATATTGGCCACAGCAACGGCACCTATCTGCTCGCAAAGGCGCTGCAACTCTGTCCCGCGGTCCGGTTCGAAAACGTCCTGTTCGCCGGGAGCGTGGTGCATACCCGGTACGATTGGTCGTCTCTCATCCCGGCGCGCGTGGCGCGCGTGGTCAACTATGTCGCGACCGACGACAAGGTCGTCGCCGTGTTCCCGCAGGGTCTGGAGCGTCTGCGATATCGCGACCTGGGCGGTGCGGGGCACCTTGGCTTTGAGGAGAGATGGTCCCGGTTTCCGGGACAGTTTGGCGGCTTGGCTAAGATGGATTCTGGGTTTGATTACGCCGCCAATTTTTCTGGCTCCATGTCGATATCATAGACCTCGTCGGGCGTCCTGCCGCCGAG
>Ga0194132_10004291_pt1 | contig 24380 bp, 25 predicted proteins | sample TA2KigOf80mmetaG_FD_148612 | JGI IMG/M metagenome (GOLD analysis project Ga0194132, IMG submission 148612) | Freshwater microbial communities from Lake Tanganyika, Tanzania - TA2015054 Kigoma Offshore 80m | ecosystem: Environmental > Aquatic > Freshwater > Lake | place: Tanzania: Lake... | reverse complement strand
GTCCGTGACGCAACGACCCTGGGAGTAGACCCGCCACTGCAGGGCCCCGCGTTGGTCGTCGAACCGCGCTCCACTTTTGTGCTCGAGCGCGGCTGGCAGCTTGCCCGCGACCCTTCGGGCGTCTGTATCGCCACCCAGCTCGCCGACTTTGGCTCTGCCGCCGCACGTTCAACTGATGATCCTGCACAGATCGAAATCTTTGATGGTCTATTCATGCACGCGGCGACGCAGATGGGCGAAGTGCTGCGACGTACTGCGCAATCGGTCAACATCAAGGAGCGTCTCGACTATTCCTGCGCGCTTTTTGACGCTAGCGGAGGCCTCGTCGCCAATGCACCGCACATGCCCGTGCATTTGGGCTCGATGGGCGCCACCGTGGCTGCACTGCTGCGCGAACGGGCGGCCGACATCCGCGACGGCGATGCCTGGTTGATCAATGCGCCCTCGCAGGGTGGTACTCACCTGCCCGACATGACCGTAGTAAGTCCTGTTTTCTTTGACAATTCGCGGCCGGTGTTTTTCGTGGCCTCACGCGCCCACCATGCCGATATCGGCGGCATAACCCCCGGCTCCATGCCGCCGTTCTCGAGTACCCTCGCGGAGGAAGGCGCCGTGTTTCGCGGCCTGCTGATCCTGCGCGACGGTGTCCTGCGCAGCGACGAAGTCAGCGCCGCTCTCACCAGCGGGCGTTTTCCTGCGCGCAATCCACTGCAGAATCTTGCCGATTTGCGCGCCCAGCTCGCCGCCAATCAATGCGGCATCGAAGAATTGCGGCGCGCGGTGGCCCAACATGGTGTGCAACGCCTCGCCCGCGCCATGAGCGCGGTGCAAGACAACGCTGCGTGTTGCGTCGAAAACGCCATCCGCCGGCTTGGTAATCGTGATGCCCGGTGCACGCTGGCACTCGATGGCGGACAAAGAATTGTCGTTCATGTCAAGTTGGATGCGCTGGCGGGTCGCGGCACTATCGACTTCAGCGGTACCTCGCCCGCTGGCCCGCACAACTTCAACGCGCCGCACGCCGTGACCCAAGCCGCCGTGCTTTATGTATTTCGCACACTTGTCAATGAACCGATCCCGCTGAACGCCGGCTGCCTACGACCGCTCGCGATTCACGTACCCACCGGCTCTCTGCTCGACCCGCCCGATGGTCACGCCGTCGTCGCCGGTAATGTCGAAACCTCACAGTTGATCGTCGATGCGCTTTATCAAGCGCTCGGCGTGCTGGCAGGGGCTCAGGGCACCATGAACAACCTGACCTTCGGCAATGAATTCCTGCAGTACTATGAAACCATCGCCGGCGGCTCGGGCGCGGGGCGTTCACCCGCTGCAGCAGGCTTCGCCGGTTGCGCAGCGGTACAAACCCACATGACCAACTCGCGCCTCACCGACGCCGAAATACTCGAGGCGCATTATCCCGTGCGACTACGCCGCTTCGCGATCCGGCGCGACTCAGGCGGCAAAGGCCAATGGCGCGGTGGCGATGGCGCGCTGCGCGAGATCGAGTTTTTGCAGCCGCTGACGGGAGCGATGCTCGCCAATCGTCGCAGCACGCGCGCACCCGGCCTCGATGGCGGCGGTGAGGGAGCCGCTGGGGTCACGCGCATTCGACGACTGGATGGACGCATCGAAGAATTTCCCGCCTGTGCGCGCTTCGAACTCGAAGTCGGCGATATCCTTGAAGTGGCGACGCCCGGCGGCGGTGGCTGCGGCGCGCCCTGAGTTCACTCAGTGCTGGCGCCAGAGCGGCACGTGCGCAAACTTGAAGAGTGGAATGAGCGCCAAGCCGGAGACGAAGCCACCCACGTGCGCCATGAAGGCTACGCCGCCGCCTTCGGACTCGATGCCGAGGCTCATCGCCAACTGCAAAGCAAACCACAAGGTCAGCACCCAGATCGCGCGGAACCAACCGATCGTAACAAAGATCAGCGGTGGCGGCAGAGCAATCAGGATGCGCGCATGCGGATAGAGCAAAAGATAGGCGCCGAGCACACCGGAGATCGCGCCACTGGCGCCGACCATAGGCACGGCACTCGCCGGATCGGGCGTGACCTGTGCGGCAACGGCGGCCACGCCGCACAGCAAATAAAACACCGTGAAACGGACATGCCCCATCGCATCTTCGATATTGTTCCCGAACACCCAAAGAAATAGCAGATTGCCGAGCAGGTGGCCGAGCGAACCGTGCAGGAACATCGAGGTGAAGATGGTCAGCCAGCCCGGTATCCACGGCTGCGGCGCGTCGATACGCGACTGTCCGGTGAGCACCTCGGGGGTCACACCGAGTCCGCTGTAGCTCGCCTCGAAATGAATCATGCCGCCGCTGATCTGCCAAGCGTAAATGAGTGCACAAGACAGGATCAGCGCATACGTGACCCACGGCGTAATGTGGGCCGGATTATCGTCACGAACCGGAATCACGGCGGCGCGGCCCGATCGGCGAGCTGCTGCGTTTCACCACCCCAAGTCGCACCGATCGGCAGCGCATTACGCACCCGTGTCGCCGCAGCCAGCACGCTCGCATAGCTGACATCAGAGCGCGAGATCGGAACGGCCAAGCCGCGCGGCTCGAGGCTGAAACGCGAGACCACTTCCCAGTCGATGCTCATGCCCTTGGCCTGCAGTTCTTTTTGCACCTTGGCGGCGAGGTTGCGCGAGATCAATTTGCGCTGCGCTTTTTGCCAATCGCGCGGGTCATCTTCGAGCACATTGAAAGCCTGCATGTGCAGTTGTCCGTCGTGCCAACCAAAGACAAAGGGTTGATTGACCACCGTTACTTTGATGCCGGGCCGTACCAAGTCGTACAAAAATTCGACATCCTCGGGAAACAAGCGGATGCAGCCGTGACTCGAGCGTAAACCCACACCGGCGGGCTTGTTCGTGCCATGGATGAGATAAGACGGCCAGCCGAGGTAGAGCGCTCGTGTACCCAGCGGGTTATCCGGTCCGGGCGGCACCACCGCAGGCAGAATCTCGCCATTTTCTGCACGCTCGGCACGCACGCCGGGACCCGGGCGCCAGGTCGGGTTTTTGGTCATGTGAGTGACCGAGGTGCTGCCGATCGGCGTCGCCCAGCCGACGCGACCGATACCGAGCGGAAAGGTGTACACAATCTGCGGCTCGCCGCGGGCCACGCGCGGGAAAAAATAAAGCCGCATCGCCGCAAGATTGATGACAATGCCCTCACGGGACGCGTTGGGCAACAAATGCTGCGTCGGCAAGACGATGTCGCGGTCCTCCCCCGGCACCCAGGGATCTATCCCCGGGTTCGCCCGCACGAGCTCCTCGTAGCCCACGTTGAAGCGGCGCGCGAGGTCGGTGAAGGTATCTTCGTGATTCGCGCGGGTGATGCGCAACTCGCCGATCATATCCGAGCCCGTCGTGTCGAGCTCGAAGCGATGCGTACTCAAAGAATAAGGCTCATCGAGCACGAGTTTGGGCGGTGGCGGCAACGGCTCGACCACCTGCCGCATAGCGACGCTACCGCAGGCTGTCAGCAGGCCAAGGGCAGCGAGTGCGCCGAAACGACCAGTGCCATGAAGGAGCGTCCGCATGGACGCGAAGATTACAGCAGGACGGGCCGATTCGGCTGTTCGTTGCGATCGCCCGGGGCGTTTGGGAAATGGCGGGCGAGCAGATCGCCCACGCCCTCGATGCCGGCCAAAGCCCCCTCGCGAAATCGACCGTCGCGAAAATGGCTCTCCATGACACAGCAGAGGGTTTGCCATTCGGCAGCGTCGACCTTCGCGGCAATACCGCGATCGGCGATGATTTCGACACCGTGCTCGGCCATGAGCACGTAGATGAGCACCCCGTTGTTACCGGCGGTGTCCCACACCCCGAGCGCGCCGAACAAATCCACGGCGCGCTCACGCGGCGTGCAACCGGAGCGCAGGTGGCTGAAATCGAGCGCAGTCTCGATAACAAAGCGGATTTCGCCTGCGTTACGCGACTCGACCGTGGCAACGGCCTTTTCGATGGCCTGACGGACATGGTTGGGAAAACGCCGTCGAGTCAGCAAAGGCGTCGCAACAAGATTTTTGATCCAGCGTTCGATCTGCATTTTTTCGCTTCCGGCTACCAGCGCCCCGAGGCGCCACCGCCACCGAAGCCGCCGCCACCACCACCAAAGCCACCGCCCCCAACACCGCCACCACCGCTACTGAAGCCACCGCCCCAGCCGCCATCCCAAGGATTACGCCCGCGATGACTGCGGCGTGACCCGCCACTCGCGAAGACGCCGGGAGCGAATCCGCCGAGCAGACCGACGATCAAGCTGACCACCGAGGCCACGATGGCAAACACCAGACCGCTCAATAAAAAGCCGACAAGGCCGGCGAGATTGGCCGTCGCCAAAGCGCCGAAGACTCGACCAAAGATTTTGCGTAGTACGGCCGAGACGACCACGGCGACCAGAAAAATGAGACCAAGTAGATCGCCAATCGCTGGACGACCGCCCGACTCGCCCTCGCCCCATTTTTCTTCGGGGGGCGGTAAGGGCTCACCGTCGGCCACACTGATCAGGCGATCGACGCCAGCGGCGATGCCGCCCGCATAGTCGCCGGCTCGGAACAACGGCTTGATGGTTTCATCGATGATACGGTTCGAGACGAGATCGGTCAGCGCGCCTTCGAGACCGCGACCGACTTCGATGCGTAATCGGCGATCCTGGACGGCGACGATGAGCAACGCACCGTCATCAACACCTTTGCGACCCAGCTTCCAAGCGTCAACCACGCGGATCGAGTATTGCTCGATTTCTTCGGGCGCGGTGGTCGCCACAGTCAGCACCGCGATCTGCGTTCCCTTGCGCGCTGCGAAGGCCGCGAGTTTTTCTTCGAGCGCAGCCTCTTCGGCCGGCGGCAAAACCGCTGCCGCGTCGGTCACCCGGCGCTCGAGCGCCGGAATGCCCTGCAAATCCTGCCCGCTCGCCACCGCCCATGGCGCCAGGGCAAGCAGCAGGACTAACACGGCGGAGCGCAGTCGAGTCAATTGCGCGACCGAACTTAATTGGCAGGCGTTGCCGGCGCGCCGAACTCGACTGTCGGCGCTTGCGAAATCGCAGCCTCGTTTTCGACCGTGAAGTTGGGCTTCACCTCGTAACTGAATACCATGGCCGTCAGGTTCGAGGGGAACTTGCGGATCGTGCCGTTGTACGCTTGTACGGCCGCAATGTAGCGATTGCGCGCTACGGTGATGCGGTTTTCGGTACCCTCGAGCTGCGCCTGCAGATCACGAAAATTTTGATCCGATTTCAGCTGCGGATAATTTTCGGTGACCATCAGCAAACTTTTGAGCGCCTGCGTCAGTTCACCTTGCGCCGCCTGATATTTTTGCAGTGCAGCTGGGTTGTTGACGAGCTCGGGCGTCACCTGAATAGAGGTAGCGCGGGCGCGTGCCTCGGTTACCCCGACGAGCACCCGCTCCTCTTGCGCGGCAAATCCCTTGACCGTGTTGACGAGGTTCGGGATCAGATCGGCGCGGCGCTGATACTGGTTCACCACCTCGGACCACGACGCCTTCACGGCCTCGTCCTGAGTCTGGATGGTGTTGTAGCCGCAGCCGCTCAAGCTGAGCGACAGCAATAAGATGATCGCGATAAAGGTCTTCTTAAAAGTATTCATCGAGTCGATCCTCTTCACCCGTGATTACCAAATTTTCACTCGGTCCGTCGGCTCACGGTACAGCCGACCGCCGAGTTTGACACCAAACGCGTCATAAAATTCCGTCATGTTGGTGACGACGCCGTTACAGCAATACTCGCTTGGGCTGTGCGAGTCGGTCAAGAGGCGAACACGCAGCTCGTCATCGCGGTATTTTCGGCGCCAGATCTGCGCCCAGCCGAGGAAAAACCGCTGCGGCCCGGTGAAGCCATCGATCAGCGGTGCCGGCTTGCCCGCCAGCGAAATCATGTAGGCGCGATAGGCAACCGCCAGTCCCGACAGGTCACCGATGTTTTCGCCCATGGTGAGATCGCCGTTGATCGAACGACCATCGATCGGCTTGTAGCCGGTGTACTGCGCGCCGAGCCGCCCGGCCCGCTCACGAAACCGTAAGTTGTCGTCGAAGGTCCACCAGTCGCGCAGGTTGCCCTCACCATCGTAACGGCGACCGGAGTCATCGAAACCGTGACTGATTTCGTGGCCGATGACACCACCGATACCGCCATAGTTGACGGCGTCATCTACAGCCGCATCAAAGAATGGCGATCGCAAAATGGCCGCCGGGAACACGATCTCGTTCATCGGTGGGCTGTACTAGGCGTTGACGGTCTGCGGCGTCATTCCCCACTCGGTGCGATCGACCGGCTTGCCGAGTCGATTCATCTGTCGCAGGAACTCGAATTCATTGACACGGCGCAAGTTGCCGAGCAGATCATCTGTACTTACCTGCAAGCTTGTGTAATCGCGCCACTGGTCGGGATAACCAACCTTCACCGAAAACGCGGCCAGCTCGCGCTTGGCCTCGGTCTTGGTCTCGGGACCCATCCACTCGAGCGAATCGATCGACTGTGCAAAGGCCGCGCGCAGGTTGGCCACCAACTCCTGGATGCGGATGCGCGCCTCGGGCGGGAAAGTCTTTTCGACGTAGGCGCGTCCGGCGATCTCACCGATCGAACGATCAATCAAATTCAGACCGCGGCGCCAACGCGGTTGCTGCTCTTGCACGCCACGCAGTGCGCGCTCGCGGAACTCGAAGCGCGCCGCATCATAGGCCTTGGGCAAAAAAGCGGTGTTCGCATCGAGCACGCGGAAACGGAAATAGTCGCGCCAAGTTGTGACTGGTGTTGCCCGCACGAGCTCACCGAGTTGGCGCACATAGGTCGGCCGCCGGATATCGAACTCACTGCTGCCCGCCGCCTCGGGACCCATGCCGCTGATGAAGGCGTGCCATTCGAAGGCCGGCATCGCGGTTGCGGCCTCGTCCAGCGACAGACGGTTATAGGTCTTCACCGGATCGCGATTTTCGACTCGCGTCCAATGCAGCTTGGCGATCGAGGTTTCGAGCGCCAGGATGCGCGTCGCTGCCGCGGCCGCATCCGCAGTACCTGCGAGCGACAGCAATTTCTCGGCGTAGATGGCGAAGTCGGCACGCGCTTTGGCGTTGCGCGCGTCATCGGCGAGGTAGTACTCGCGATCGGGCATGGTGAGCCCGCTCTCCGAGAGCCCGGGGATGTAGCGCGTCGACTGCTTGCGATCTTGCCCCACATAGGCGTTTACCGGTGCGCCAAGACCCACGCGCTGTGCACGACCAAAATAAACGAACACATCCTCGGCCTTGGCGATCTGCTCGATACGCCCGAACTCTGCGGTCAGCGGCGCGAGACCGCGCTTCTCGATGAGCTCGGTATTCATGAACGCCGTGTGGAAATCACCGAGCTTTTGCGCATCGGAACCCGGTGCACGCTTGCTGTCGGCCACCGCAGCTTCGATCAGCTCGCGCAGTGCGGCGAGCGCATCGTCTTCGAGCTTGCTGAGCGTACCGAAGTTCGAGCGATCGGCGGGGATTTCTGTTTTGGCCAACCAGGTGCCGCCGGCAAAGCGATAAAGATCATCCTGCGGTCGCACGCTGCGATCAAAGCCCTCAAGATCGAGGCCCGACCGCAGGGTCTTCGCGGCGATCGACGCCTTGGCAGTGGCATTGGTCGCTGCCGGAGCGGCGTTCGCCGCAGTGCCGGCAGACACCGCAATGGCTGCGGCAACGATGATTGACAGATAATGACGTCGCGACATGTTCGACTCGTCCTTTGTTGCAGAGATCGCCGAATCAACTGAGGCCCGGAAGTTTAGGGGATTCGGCGCTCGGAGACTAAGCTGCCACCGTCATGCCCCGCTATCGCCCCCCCACCACGCCCGGTTCCAAGTTCATCACGCCGGACGGACACGCCCGACTGAGCGGTGAATTGGGTCAACTCTGGCGCGTGGAGCGGCCGCAGGTGACACTCACCGTCAGTGAAGCAGCCGCGCAAGGCGATCGCTCGGAAAACGCCGAGTACACCTACGGCAAGCGCCGCCTGCGTGAAATAGACCGCCGCGTACGCCTTCTGCGCAAGCGACTCGAGGGTATGGTGGTGGTCGACAAGGCACCGGCGGACCGGCAACGTGTTTTCTTTGGTGCCTGGGTCACGCTCGAGGACGACGCCGGGGTCGAGACCCGCCATCGCATCGTTGGTCCCGACGAGTTCGATCTCGCTCCCGGCTACATCAGCATGGATGCACCTCTCGCGCGCTCACTGCTCGGCAAGCGGCTCGATGACGAGGTCAGCGTGCTGACGCCAAAAGGCGAGCGGACCTGGGTGATCACCGAGGTCCGCTACGACACGCCTTAGTTCAGACCACGCGTATGTTTTGGAACTGCCATGGATCCGCGTGATCGAGATCTTCTTTGAAGAGACTCGCGCGCCCGGTGAGCGGATTCCAGTCGGTGTACTCACCCACCACCGGACCCAAGTAAGGCATGCAGATTTCGAGGTTGCGACGAAAATCCATTTCGTCGGGCTCGATCACGCCGCGGCGCGGATTTTCCATGGCCCAGATCACGCCCGACAACACTGCCACGGTGACCTGCAAGCTGGTCGCATTGTTGTATGGACAGAGTTGCCGCGCCTCGTCGATGGAAAGCTGTGAGCCATACCAGTAGGCATTCTTTGCATGTCCGGCAAGGAGCACGCCGAGCTCGTCAATGCCTCCCGAGGAAATCTCGTCCATGAGAATGCGCTGCTTGGACTGCATGACGAAATTACGGCCAACGAATTCGTGTACCGACAACACCGCATCGTCGCAGGGGTGATAGGCGTAGTGCACCGTCGGCCGGTAGACCACCGCCTCGTTCTTCTCGACCGTGAGGTAATCGGCAATCGAGATCGACTCGCCGTGCGTGATCGCAAAACCGTGGAAATACCCCGCTTTGGGTGTCCAGGTACGAACCCGTGTGGCAGCGCCTGGACGCGACAAAAAAATCGATGACTTGCACCCGAAATCATAGGCGTTGCCATCGGCCGGAAAGTGCTTCTCGTGGGCACCCCAACCGAGTTCACAGGGCTGCGAACCCTCGCTGACAAAACCATCGCAGGACCAGGTGTTGACGAATTCGCCAGGCCGTTTGCGCACTGGCGAGACTTGCGTGTCGCGCTCAGCGATGTGGATCACCTTGATGCCGAGGGTGTGCGCGAGTTTCGCCCAGGCCTCGCGCGACTGCGGGTTGCCGGCGGCGACCCCAGTGTCGGCGGCGATATTGAGCATCGCCTGCTTGACGAAGTGCGAGACTATGCCGGGGTTGGCGCCATGGGTCAGTACCGCAGTCGGTGCCGTTTCGCGACCCGCACGCAAGGCGAGCGCGCGCTCGCGCAGTGCATAGTTGGTGCGCTGTGCTGCGGGCTTCGAGGTGTCGGTATAGCCGCCCGGCCATGGTTCGATACAGGTATCGAGATACATGGCACCGCGCGCCTGGCAGAACTCGATCAGCGCGATCGAGGACACGTCGACCGAGACATTGATCAAAAAATCACCCTGGCCGACCAAAGGGGCGAGCCGACTCTCGAGATTGCCGGGCAAGATCGGGTCGACGATGAACTTCACGCCGTAGTGCATAGCCACCTCGGCGCCGCGCTCGTCGGCCGAGACGATGGTGATGCGCTCGGCGCTGGTGCCTATGTGCCGCAAAATCAGGGGCAATACGCCCTGACCGATACTGCCGAAGCCGACGAAAATGATTCGTCCCGCAAACTGCATGTGAACCTTGTGGCCGCTCATGATTTTCTTTGTCTCGCCTCCCTGTGATGTTTTATTTTTTTCAGTCCGGCCGCCAGTGCGGCGGAAAAGTACGATCGTACCCCGGCAACGCCTCGATTCGCGCCAGCCATCTTCCTAGCGCCGGGTAGTTGACCTCGATCGGCAAAAAGCGACGTGCCAGGTCCTCGGCTCCCGGGCGACCCAGCGCCCGTCGCAACAACTGGATCGCCGGGAAGATCACCATGTCGATAGCGCTATAGTCATCGCCTACGATCCAATCGAAACGCGACACTCGCATTTCTATGGTGCGCGCCTCGCGCGCCACCACGTGCATCGCATCGGTCAACGCATCGGCGCCGAGCGGCGGCTCCTCGAGGGGATTCGCACTGCCGAGCAAGCTGCGGCAAATCCCCATGATGTGCGGCTCGGTATAAGCCTGAAACTCTTCGATCACGCGCACGATCACGGCCGCTTCCTCGGGTGTACGCCCGAAAATCGGCGGCTCCGGATACTTGCGGTCGAGGTAGTAGAGAATCGCCACCGACTCGAACACCACGTAGTCGTCGTGCTTGAGCACCGGCACGCGCCCACGCGGATTCATCGCCAACATCTGCGGCGCCTTGTGCTCCTGGAAAGCGAGCTGCAACGAGTGGCTGTCATAAGGCAGCCGCTTGTGTTCCAGCGCCAGCATTACCCGCCAGGAGTAGGGACTGCCGCTGGCCCACCAGAGGTCGATAGCCATAGCGCGGGATTGTAACGGTAACGTCCGCACCGGAGAATTCGCGCTGGTCCCACCCGGAGCGCCGATGTCCGCTACCACGAGTTATCACCACACGATCATCGAAGCCGCTACGCTGGCCGCCCACCTGTCAGCGCCCGACTGGGTGACGCTCGATTGTCGTTTCGAACTCGGCAAACCCGCGGCGGGCGAAGCCGCCTACGCTGCCGGGCATATTCCGGGTGCGCGCTACGCGCACCTTGATCGCGATCTGGCGGGTCCGGTGGGCCCGACCACGGGCCGGCATCCACTGCCCGAGCCGCAGGCACTGGCACGGCGGCTGGCCGAGTGGGGCATCGACCGCCAAACCCAGGTCGTGGTCTACGACCAAGGCAACAGTTTTTTTGCCGCACGCGCCTGGTGGCTACTGCGTTGGCTCGGCCATTCGCAGGTCGCCGTGCTCGATGGCGGACTTGTGGCTTGGCTCGCCGCGGGTCAGGCGCTCGAGCCGGCGTTGCCCCAGGTGACGCCGCGGACCTTCGCCGCACACAACCTTGCCGCCATGGCCGTGAGCGCGGCCGAGGTACTGCAGTCGCTGCACAGCGACACGGTGCGTCTCGTCGATGCGCGCGGCGCTGATCGCTATGCCGGTGAAAACGAAACCATCGATCCGGTGGGTGGGCATGTGCCCGGCGCGCTGCACCATCACTACGCCCGTAACTACAACGCTGACGGCCGCCTCAAAGATGCGGCCACGCTGCGCACGGAGTGGTTGCAAACGTTACACGGCCGCCCGCCTACCGCGCTTATCGCCATGTGTGGTTCCGGCGTGAGTGCCTGCGTGAATCTGCTTGCACTTGAGCACGCGGGGCTGCAAGGTGCGCGGCTTTATCCGGGCTCGTGGAGTGAATGGATCTGTGACCCCGCTCGCCCAGTGGCAAGAGGGCCAGGTTGATGAACACGATGCTGAACGAGACCATGCACAAAGCGGCCGACGCCAATGTTGGCGCCGCAGCGCCAGCGAATGCGCGGCGCGGCCCTGCGTGGAGCGTAGCCGATTCGCGCGAGCTCTACCACGTGCAGGCCTGGGGACAGGGCTACTTCGGCGTCAACGAACAAGGCCACGTCGTGGTCCGTCCCGAGCAACGCACCGATCGCGAGATCGATCTTTTCGAAGTGGTACAGGGCCTCAAAGAGCGCGAACTCACGACGCCCGTCGTGGTGCGTTTCTCCGGAATTTTGGCGCATCGCCTGCGCCAGCTGAACGACGCCTTTGCGCGGGCGATGGCCGAGAACGACTACCGCAATCGATACGCCGCCGTTTATCCGATCAAGGTGAACCAGCAGCGCCTCGTCGTCGAAGAGGTCTACCGCTACGGCGCCGAATTCGGCTTCGGTCTCGAGGCTGGCAGCAAACCCGAATTGCTCGCCGTGATGGCGATGAGTGAAAACTCGCCGGATCGACTGATCATCTGTAACGGCTTCAAAGACGACAGCTACATCGAGACCGCAATGCTCGCCACCAAACTCGGTCGGCGAATCGTCCCCGTCGTCGAAAATTTTTCGGAAGTCGGACTGATCGTCAAACACGCGCAGCGTCTCGGCGTGAAGCCGCAGATCGGCGTCCGCGTGAAACTTGCGAGCGAAGGCTCGGGTCGCTGGCGCGACTCGGCCGGCGAGAAATCGAAGTTTGGTCTGTTCATTACCGAGATCCTCGAAGCCGTGGAGGTGCTGCGCGCCCACGACATGCTCGAATGTCTGAAGCTCGTGCACTGCCATCCCGGCAGCCAGTTGCAAGACATCCGTCGCATCAAGGAAGCGATCAACGAACTCGCCCACGTCTACGCCGAACTCAAGCTGCTCGGTGCCAGCCTCGAATATATTGATGTCGGTGGCGGACTCGGTGTCGATTACGACGGCTCAGGCACCAACTATTCCTCGTCAATGAATTACACCATCGAGGAATACGCCAGCGATGTCGTGTATCGCGTTGCCAGCGTTTGCAATGCGCGCGGCATCGCGCACCCCATGATCGTCAGCGAATCGGGTCGCGCCATCGCCGCGCATCACAGCGTGCTAATCTTCAACATACTCGGCTCCTCCGCCCTCGACAAATTCCATGTCACGGGTCGCGAGGACGAGGACTATGCGGGGCGGGTACTGCCGCAGCCGGTACAGGATCTGCTCGGCGCCTATCGCGAAGTGAGCGAACGGCGGCTCGTCGAGTGCTGGCACGATGCATTGACCGCCCGCGAGCAATGCCTGCAGATGTTCAATCTCGGGTTGTTGTCGCTGGAGTTCCGCGGCCTGGCCGAGCGGCTCTACTGGGCGACTTGCGCCAAAATTCGCGACTACTGTCGCAAACTCGAAGAGGTGCCCGAAGAGCTCGAAGGTATCGAGGGTATTCTCTCGGACATCTACTTCTGCAACATGTCGGTGTTCCAGTCACTGCCTGACAGTTGGGCCATCGATCATCTTTTTCCGATCATGCCGATCCATCGGCTCGACGAGTGCCCGACGCGACGCGCCGTGCTCGCCGACATCACCTGCGACTCGGACGGCAAGATCGATCGCTTCGTCAGTCACCGCGAAATTAAACGCACTCTCGAATTGCACGATCTTGCCGAAGGCGAGGAGTACTACCTGGCCGCATTTTTGGTAGGCGCTTATCAAGAAACCCTGGGTGATCTGCACAATCTCTTTGGTGATACGCATGTCGTGCACATCCGTCTCGAAGAAGACGGCAAGTGGTGGATCGACGAAGTGGTCAAAGGTGATACCGCGAATCGCGTGCTCGAATACATGGAGTACGACGTCGCCGAGCTCTACCCCGCGCTGGCACGCGACTGCGAGCGGGCCATTCGCGAAGGTCGTATGACGGTTGCCGAAAGCCAAGCCCTCAAGCGCTTCTACGAAGGCGAACTCAACGGCTACGCCTATCTCGAATGAACGCACAGCTCGACATTCGCGACGGCGGCAACAAGCAAGAGCCGCTAGCGGTACACGAGAGCCGCGACTTTCGCAGCTACCACGCGTTTTTGCGCGCCGCACGCAACTACATGGAAGGCCCGCTCGTCGGCCAGCTTTACGACCGCTACGAGCGCGCACACGCCGCACCGCCAGCAGACTGGCGCGCGGCAGAGGCCACGCTCGATGAGCTCAACGAATTCCAGTTCTATTGTTGGGCGTATCGCAATCTGCAGCGCTTCAAGTATCACCGTCCAACGCTCGGAATCTTTGCCACGCTCGAGCGCGAGCGGGCTCGTCTCGAACAAGCGCTCGATGCCGCGGCCGCTGCAACCATGGCGAGCGACCCGGCCGCGCTGCGACTGAATCCTGCGCTATCACTGCCCGAATACTATCGGTACGTGCCCTTCCATCAGCACACCGGCGGAGTCACAAGAGATTCATTGGCCGGTCTCGCCTATGAAATCGGCCGCCGCACGACGGTTCCGGCGCATGTCGATCCGAATGGCATCTATCGCATCCTCTTCGAAGCCTTGCCGCGGCGCGCTTACGCGCGTGTACTCGACTGGGGTGTGGGCCACGGCGCCGCGCTCATCACCTGGCAACAACGTCAACCGCAATCCGAGTGCCACGGTGTCGACTTGTCGGCCCCTTGCCTCAAGGTGGCCAATCTGCGCGCCCGCGAACGGGGTATGCGGTTTTTATTGTCGCAGCAAGATCTCGAGCATCTCGACTATCCGGACGCGCACTTCGATCTCGTGTTCTTCAATTTCATGTTGCACGAGCTGCCGCCTGCACACACGCCGGCGCTGCTCGCCGAGGCTGCGCGGATTTTGAAACCGGGTGGTCTGTTCGCGGGCCATGAATTTCACCTGCGGCCGGGCGATGCGTTTCAAAACGCACTGCAACGCACCCATGCTTGGACCAATAACGAAACTTACGCGACACCTTGGTACGACACGCCGATTGGCGATTGGGCGCGTGCCGCCGGCTTTGCGAAAGCGAGCATTACACCCTTCGAGCGTCTGAATCGCTCCGTGCGGCGCCCGGGCAAAGCGCCGATCAATGCCAATCATTGGAACCTGTACGTGCTCGAAAAATGAGCGAGCTGCCGACATCGCGCGAGGCGCCCGTGGAATCGTGCAGCGACGCGCGCACCAGCTTACGCAATGACCCGCTCGTCGACCCGGTTACGGGCAAGCGTTTCAACGCGGCGCTGCAAGGGCCGGTCACCCACCACGAACCGGACTTCCTGCACCAGCTGCCCATGGACAACGCCGTTGGCGCAATCATGGCGCTCACCGCTGAGGTGTGGATGCTGCGCGAACGGCTCGCCGCACTAGAGGCCGAACTCGAAGCGCGCAAAGTGCTGCCCGCGGGTGCTGTCGAAAATCATCGGGATACGGCGGCCGCTGCCGAAACCCGAGCCGCTGATCTCGCGGCTTACACCGCGCGGGTGATGAGCGAGCTCACGCGCAACCGCGAGCCGGTGTCCCACATTGACCCGGCCGTGCAAAAATTCCTGTGAACTATTCAACCCATAGCTTGTTAGCACACTCGAGGAGACTCTGATGTCACGACCGCTGCTTTCTCTGGCCTGCGCTGCCGTTGCGGCCTGTGCTTTGCTGATCACGCCTGACGCACTCGCGCAGAGCGGCAAAGCCAAGAGTATCGACCTCAACACTGCGGAAGGCGCAACGCTCGCGGGAAGACGTATCCAATGTGGATCGATCGACAACACGCCGACGATCTACTACTTCCATGGTGAGGGATTCGCGCGGGTGCCCGGCGAGCGCGACCGCAAACTTTTTGACGTCGAGGGCTACAACGTACGGCAGTGTGTCACGGTATCCGACCCGGGTCGCGGCACCGGTTGGCGACTGGTCTCGCGCGAGTTGCTGCTCTACGTCGATCCGGCGACCGGCGAGTTGCTCAAGGAATGGAAAAATCCTTGGACCGGTCAGACCGTCAAAGTTCTGCAGACCGCCAATGACCCAGTCAACCAGCGGCCGGTGTTCCCGATCGGCGCCGACGGCAAACCCGCAACCTGGCCCGGTACCACCAACGGCAACGTCTGGTGGAACACCATCACGGTGCCGCTTTTCTATGTGAATCCGCTCGGCGGCGAGTTCCAAAAAAATGTCGGTGGTTACTACCATGCCACCGAGATGTTCAATTTCTTCGGTAACATCAACGTCCTAACCGACCCCAAGATTGCGAACCCGGCAGTCGAGGTCGGCTGGGTGCGCATGGCCGACTGGCTGCCATGGATGGAAATGAGCGGCCGTGCCGGTCTGATCTACATCCATGCCGCGGGTCGCAAACTCGATAGTGCCGATCAGCTCTCGCCGGTCCTCAAAAAAGCCCTCGAGACGGACTACCCCGAATATCGGAGTCCGCCCGCTGGCGATGACAGCCGCGAGAACGAGACCAGCTGGACCTACTTCAAGAAAAAGATTGCGCCGACGGCCCCCGTCAAAAAGTAGTTTTCGCGCCCGGTTGTCTTGCCGTCGACTCCAGTAGTAGCATCAGACCGCTCGTCACGGCAAACCGTGGCGGGCGGTTGATTACACTGACCAAAGATCAGAGAGACGATCGAATGACGACGATCTACGTGGGCAACCTGCCCTTCTCAGCCAACGAGGCCGATGTCCGAGTGCTCTTCGAGCGCCACGGCCAAGTCGACTCCGTCAAGCTCATCAACGATCGCGAGACGGGTCGCCCGCGCGGTTTCGGCTTTGTGGATATGCCTCCGGCAGAAGCCCAAGCTGCAATCGCGGCGCTCAATGGCTATGACATGAACGGACGTGCGCTGCGCATCAACGAAGCGCAGGAACGTGCGCCGCGGCCACCGCGCTCGGGCGGCGGTGGCAGCTTCCGTCGCTGAATCGGGTCACCGAAGCAGCGCAACCGGAAGCTCCAAAGAAAGCGGCGCTGGCCAAGTCCGGCGCCGTGTCGGAGTGCCATTTCCCCAAAGAGCCTCACCATGACCCGCCGCTATCGCGCCCAGCCCCCAAGAAAAATCGCCTTGAAACTGCCCATTCCACGGCGCGCTCGACTCGCCCCCGATCTCGCCAAATATTTTGCCGTTTGCGAAGAGAAGATCGGCTTTGTACCGAACGTGCTCGAGGTGTATAGCTTCAATGAGGCGAAGCTGCGTGCCTTCATCGCCATATACAACGATCTGATGCTCGGCGACTCGCAGCTCACCGCGCTGGAGCGCGAAATGATCGCCGTCGTCGTCTCATCAGCCAATCGTTGCTACTACTGTTTGACGGCCCACGGCGAAGCCTTGCGCGCGCTGTCGGGCGACCCCTCGCTGGGCGAAACACTGGTGATGAATTTCCGGGTGGCCAAGGTCAGCAAAAAGCAGCGCGCCATGCTCGACTACGCGCATAAGCTCACCGTGACACCGGCCGAAACCGGCGAGTCTGATCGACGTGCCCTGCGACGGGCCGGCTTCAAAGACAGAGAGATCTGGGACATCGTCGCGATCACTGGTTTTTTCAACATGACGAATCGGGTCGCCGCGGCCACCGACATGATGCCTAACGAGGAATACCTCGCGCGCTCACGCTGAACTGTCAGCGAGTTTGCTGTTCAGCGACGGCGCCCTTCAGCGAAGGATAATCTCGCCGACCCGATCGCCGTGCAGCATGCGCTGCCCCATCGGCCCCTCGAGAAGGGTACGCGGATAACCCAAGTCGATCTGGCTTGCGGCCTCGAGCGCAGCCATGGCCTCGGCATCGAGGCTGAACTGCGTCGCGGTCAGCAGATCCCGCAGTTGCCCATCGTTACGCGCCCCCAAAATCGGGATGACACCGCGCTCCATCAACCAGCGAATCGCGATGCTCGCTGAACTTTGACCGAGGCGTTCTGCCTGTGCACGGACCGTCTCTGCAATCGCGAAGTTGCGGTCACGCAAAAAAAGATTGCCCCAGCCAGTGCTTGTGAGCCGTCCTTCCTGACCGGTTCGCGCCGCCGGATCGGCCGCGTATTTGCCCGACAACACACCACCCGCGAGCGGACTCCAGGCCGTGACCGTCAAGCCGAGCGCAGCCGCGCAGGGCAGCAACTCGCGCTCGACGTTGCGCTCGATCAGGCTGTAATGCAGCTGCAGGGTCACCAAAGACGACCCATCGCGGCTTTCGGCAAGCGTCTGCGCGCGCGCCACGATCCACGCGGGGGCGTTCGAAAATCCCGTGTACAACACTTTCCCGGCACGGACCAGATCATCGAGACCACGCAGGGTTTCTTCGAGCGGAGTCAACGCATCCCAGGCATGTACCCACAAGAGATCGATGTAATCGGTACCGAGTCGCGACAGACTACCCTCGACCGCCTCGCGCAACGCCTTGCGCGAGTTGCCACCCGCATTGGGATTTTTCAAATCCGTATTCATCGCGTACTTGGTGGCGATCACGAGCGGGCTGCGGCGACCCGCAATGAAGCGCCCGAGCATGCGTTCACTGGTACCAAACGTGTAGATGTTGGCCGTATCAATGAAATTACCGCCCGCCTCGAGATAGGTATCGAACACACGTCGACACTCGTCCTCCTCGGAACCGATCGCGGTCTCGGTGCCAAAAGTCATCGTCCCGAGACAAAGTTCGGACACCTTCAAGCCAGACCGGCCAAGCAGACGCATTTTCATGATTCGACCCCGCGGAGCATGCTGCGAAAAGCTTAGACTACGCCCATGCTTACCGATGACGAGGCTTCATCGATGCTGCTGTCCACGCGCGAAGTTTTCCGCAGTCGCGTCACCAATCTCACGGTCGATACCGTCCGCTTGCCAAACGGGCACACCGCAGACCTCGAAATCCTGCACCATCCCGGCGGCGCCGCCGCAGTTGCGCTCGACCGCGACGGTCGCGTTTGTTTGTTGCATCAGTTTCGCCACGCCGTGGGTGGTCGAATTTGGGAATTGCCCGCCGGCCGGCTCGAGCCCGGGGGAACCGCCGCTCGACACCGCCCGCCGCGAGCTCATCGAAGAATCCGGCGTACACGCCGGGCAGCTGCAATCACTCGGCGTATCGGTGAGTTCCCCCGGGGTATTCACCGAACGTATATACCTTTACCTTGCGACCGATCTCACGCCGGTCGCCGCTGCCCCCGAAGCTGCCGAGGTTTTTGCAGTGCACTGGATCCCGCTGCGTGAGGCGGTGCGCCGCTGCCTTGAAGGTGAGATCGACGACTCGAAAACCTTCGTCGGACTGCTGCGCGCCCAGCATCATCTCGAGACGAGTAGACTCGGCGCGTGAAGCTGTCGCGCTATCAATGGGTCGTGTTTGCAGCCGCCTGGCTCGGCTGGGGCTTCGATGTTTTTGACGCGATGCTCTTCAACTTTGTTGCCTCGAACTGCATCCCTACCCTGCTGGCACTGCCGATCGGCAGCCCCGAGGCGCGTGCCGTCACGGTCTATTGGACCGGCATTCTGTCAGCCGTGCTGCTCGTCGGCTGGGCCGCAGGTGGTGTGATCTTTGGCTGGGTCGCTGACCGTTATGGTCGCCGACTCGGTCTCATGCTCACCATCCTCGTGTACGCGCTCGGGACAACGCTCTGCGCGTTTGCTACCAGCATCGAACAACTCGCACTGTTTCGGGCGCTGACCAGTCTCGGGATCGGCGGCGAATGGGCGGTCGGTGCTGCACTCGTCGCCGAGTCCGTGCCCGAAGAATACCGCGTCGAAGCCGGCGCGCTGCTGCAAACCGCCTCGCCGCTCGGCATCATGCTCGCAAGTCTCGTCAACTATCAGATTGCCGGCGTATGGCTGGCCGATGATCCCGCCAATTCCTGGCGCTATGTTTTTCTGTGCGGCCTGGCGCCGGTATTTCTTGCGCTGGCGGTACGCATCTTCGTCAAAGAAAGTGATCGCTGGCAGGCTAATGCCGCCAGCGGCCAAGCCGCGCAGGCACTGCAACTCACTCGTTTGTTCGACGTCGATCTGCGCGCTGCTACGCGCGCAGCGCTGCTCGTTTCTTTGACTGCACTGCTCACGTGGTGGGCCGTCAACGCATTCGTGCCCCTGCTCGGCAGCCTGCTCGCCAGCGATGCCGCTACTGTGGCAGGCTTGCCGGCCGACGAAGCGCGGCAGATGTCCGAAGCCTGGAAGGCGCGAGCCTCCAACGCCTTCAATATCGGCGGATTGATCGGCGCGCTGCTCGCGATCCCGCTCGCCAAGCGCCTCGGCCGCAGGCCGGCCTTCATCGGCTATTTTCTTTGGTCAGCGGGCAGCATCCTGTTCACTTTCGGCTTGCCACTCGGTCCCGAACTGCGTCTTGCCATGCTGTTCGTGGTGGGCCTCGGCGTGTACGGCGTATTCAGCGCGCTCGTGTTTTATCTGCCCGAACTCTTCCCAACGCGACTACGCGGTCTCGCCTCCGGTTTTTGCTACAACATCGGTCGCATTCTCGCCGCCTTCGGGCCCTTCATCGTCGGCGCAGTCACCGCCAGCGCCGGCGGCTCCTCTGCCGCGATCACCGACACCCTGGTCTGGGTCGCCCTGTTCCCGTTCGTTGCGGCCCTGCTCGCCCGCAGCTGGGTCATCGAGACCCGCGGCCGCGCATTGCCTGACTAGTTTTGAAACTCGCCGCCTGACCCTCGGAGATCATCACGTGAAAGCCCTGTTGAGCGAAGCCCCCGGCACACCCGACACCCTGATACTGCGCGAGATCGCTGAGCCGGTCCCGAGTCGCGGCCAAGTGCGCATCGCCGTGCGCTATTGCGGCATCAACTATCCCGACGTGCTGGTGATCGAAGACAAATACCAGTTCAAGCCGCCGCGACCCTTTGCGCCCGGCTCGGAGATGTCCGGGGTGATCGACGCGGTCGGCGAAGGCGTCGCGGAGTTCAAGGTGGGCGATGCGGTGATCGCTGCGGCGACCTCCGGCGGCTTGGCCGAAAAAGCGGTCACGGCGGCAAACGCCTGCGTGCAGATGCCTGAGGGCATGCCCTTCGATGTCGCAGCGGGTCTTATTTTCAATTACGGGACGTCTTATCACGCGCTCGTCAACCGCGGCGAATTGCGTGCCGGCGAAACCTTGCTGGTACTCGGCGCGGCGGGTGGCGTGGGTCTCGCGGCAGTCGAGATCGGCAAGGCCATCGGCGCGCGCGTTGTCGCCGCAGTGTCCAGCGAATCCAAAGCGGCCACAGCGCGCGAGCACGGTGCCGAGGTGACCGTGATCTATCCGCGCGAGGGCATCGACTCACGGGCGCTCGCCGCCCAGTTCAAAGACGCCTGCGGCCCCAAAGGCGCCGATGTCATCTATGACCCGGTGGGCGGCGACTACGCGGAGCCCGCCTTGCGGACCGCGGCCTGGAAGGGCCGCTACCTCGTGATCGGCTTTCCGGCCGGCATTCCAAAGATTCCGCTCAACCTCACCTTGCTCAAGGGCTGCGACATCCGCGGCGTGTTCTGGGGGGCCTTCAGACAGCAGGAGCCGGCGCAAGATGCCGCCAACATGTGCGCCCTACTCGATCTGTACCGGGCCGGCAAGATCAAACCAAAGATTTCGGCCATCCTGCCATTGTCACAGGGCGGTGAGGCGATCAAAAAATTATTGCAGCGCGAGGCGGTCGGCAAGATCTTGGTGGCATGTACAGCCTGATGTTTCTCGGCTTCGCGATCGCCCAGACGGCCCTGTTCGTCTGGGCGGTGCGTCTGTGGCGCGAAACTCGCGCCAAGGCCATCGGGGTTATTTTGATTCCGCTCTTTTTTCTGATCTGGGACAACCTGCGCGTCGCCGCCGGCATCGTTATCGGCTTCGGCGAGCCGCTCTACTGGCTGACTTGGCCGGTGTTTTGGGCGCATTGGCTGTCAGGCTGTTGGCTGATCATCGCCAGTGGCTCCATTCTGCGTCTGGCCGGCGTCGAGTTCGCCAGTCACAAATGGGTGATGGGGGCCTTTTGCCTGGTGACCACGGCGCTCGTCCTGAACGACCTGCCGCTTTTCTGGACCAAAGAAATTTATCCAGTCTGCGAATTCGATCTCATCCGCTACAGCGGCTCAGTGACCGAAGCCAACCGTTGCACCCCGGAGCAGGCGCTCGTCAAAGGCGAAATCCCGATCGCGCCCGTCGTCACCTGTTTCGTGGTGATCGGCACGGGAATCGCGCTTTGGGTACAAAAAGGTTTTCCATGGATGGCCGTCGGCGGCACCGTCATGCTGGTGACCGCAGCAGTGCCTGCCCTCAACCGTCACCGCCTCGACAACCTCGGCGAGGTTTTCATCAAGGGCGGCTCGATCTTCGCAATCTGGTTTTTGACGCGTAGCTCCAAACCCGAGAAAGTCGCTCAGTCTCGATGACGCTTGCCGGGGCGCCGCATCGAGCGTGACGCCAAGAACTCCTCCGGCGTCATGGCAGACACTGGGGACTTCCTGAAATCTTTGGTATTTCTCGTGATGACGGCAGAACACCGCGCCGACTCTGCTGACGCGGTAACCACGGCATCCTCAAAATCGGACCAAGCCAGCGATCGTGCTCGCAGCATCTGCTCGCGACCGATGGCTACGATCTCGAAATGGCGCAGAAGCATATCGACAACCTCGTCCGCTGAGTGACGGTCCCGAAGTCGGGCGACGAGGTAGTGGATCGTCGTCACCGCGTGCGCAGCGATCACTGCCTTGAGGTCGCCGGTAATGACTCGATCCAGTACCGCTGCTGACGCCCGATAGTGCGGCTCGCGCTCCTGCAGCACATCGAGCAGCACGTTGAGATCAACCAAGATCACTGACTGTGCTTGCCCTTCAGGTGCTGTCGATACTCTGCTCGGGCGTCGATCTCAACCGGGATGAGGCCGGTGAGCTTTTTGACATCGCCACCGAGAGGCCCCTCTGCAAGCCGCAGGCTTTCAAAGTAGCGTTCGATGATCTCGGTCACAGTAAGCCCATTCGCTTTGGCGTACGCCTTGACGAATTCGAGGCTCGGTCGCGACAGACGTACCGTGAGCTTGGGATTCACCGAAGAGAAACTCGGGTTGTGTACGGCTCGTTCGGTCGAATTGTACGGCTTTTGCGAGGGCGTTTCCATGCGGGCATGTCACTTGCCGGAGCTGGAGCCGGCAATATTCGTTATTGGGCTTCCGCCTCAGAAAGTCGGGCGGATCAGCCCTTTTCCCGCCCCCTGCGCTTTTTTGGTTTAAGCCAACCGCCCTATCAAGCCCTCGAGATCAGTCACCTCGAGATCAGGCGGTGGACCGAACTCCGGCGACCAGCTGTGGCCGCGGCGGTTGATCCAAGCCGTTCGACAGCCCGCTTCGGCGGCGCCGCGGATGTCGTTCTCGGGGTGATCGCCGACGTGCAAGAGCTCACCAGGGCTGATGCCGAGGGCGCGGGCCACGGTCAAATAAACCTCCGGATGCGGCTTCGCGCGTCCAACCGACTCGGCGTTGAGCGTCACCTCGAAGTGGTGGCCGATGCCAATCCGATGCACGCAAGCATTGCCGTTGGAGAAACTCGCCAAACGAAAGCGACTCGCAAGCTTCGACAGGGCGGTCGTGACTTCGGGATAGAACTCGACCTCGTGCCGCGCGGCAATGAAAACCTCGAAGGCACGATCGCCGATCATCGGATCATGACCATGGTGCGCAGCGAGGCGACGCAGCGCTTCGGTGCGCAGCCAGGTCATGTCGTGGGCACGCTCGGGCACCTCCGCCGCGAGTGTCCGTCGCGCTGAGAACATCGCCTCGACGCTCAGCTGCGGTGCAAGCTGCGGGTGCTCGGCCTCGAGGTAGGCCTGCACGCGCGCCTCGGCACGCCGCAACACCGGCTGCACCTCCCAGAGCGTGTCATCGAGATCGAAGCAAATGGCGCGCGGCACGAGAGTCATGGGGGCCCTTCCTTGGGCTCGACTACAATGCGGGGCATCGTATACCGACCCCTGCAGCGGAGCACAACCATGTCATCGCGGTCCACGACAGCCTCAGGTTTGGCACTCGGCATCCTCATGATCGGCGCCGGCACGGCGCTGGCGGCCCCGTTCACGGCCCAAGATCTCAACACGCTCGCACGCGTCGCAGACCCGCAGGTGTCACCCGATGGACGCTATGTGGTCTACGCCCTGCGCGAGACCGACATGGAGGCCAACCGCGGCCGTACTGATCTCTGGCTGCTCGATCTCGCCGATGGCAAAAGTCTGTCGTCGCCGCGACGACTGACACGGCATCCCGCCGCGGACAGCAGCCCGCGCTGGGCGGCCGATGGGTCGGGAGTTTTCCTTCTCTCGAGTCGCGGCGGCTCCTCGCAGATCTGGCACATCAGCCTTGCAGGGGGCGAGGCGCAACAGGTGACGAGCCTGCCGCTCGATGTCGGTTCGTTCGAGGTGTCGCCCAAAGGCGACCGGCTCGCGGTGTCGATGGAAGTCTTCCCGGATTGCGCCGATCTGCAGTGCACCACTGACCGCCAAGCCGCGCAGTCAAAGAAAAAAGCCAGTGGCAAGGCTTATGAGCAGCTATTCGTTCGTCATTGGGATACCTGGAGCGACGGTACGCTTTCCACGCTCTTCACGGTGACCCTCGACAAAGATATGAAAGTCGGTGCCCCCGTGAACGTGTCGGGCAAGGTACGCGGTCACGTGCCCTCGAAGCCTTTTGGTGGCGATGCGGACTACGCTTTCAGTCCCGACGGTACGCGCCTCGTCTTCAGCGCGCGGCTCGCCGATCGCAGCGAATCGTGGTCGACCAACTTCGATCTTTACGAGGTCGCCGCCGATGGTTCGGGCGAACCGCGTAACCTCACCGCCGACAACCCGGCCTGGGATGCACAGCCCGTCTTCCTGGCCAACGGCGATCTCGCCTGGCTCGCCATGTCCCGCCCGGGTTTCGAAGCCGATCGATACGCGATCAAAGTTCAGAGCGCCAAAGATGGCCGAGTTCGTACCCTGCTGCAGGACTGGGATCGCTCGGTCACGACGCTCGCGACCACGCAAGATCGCAAACGCCTGCTGAGCATCGCCGATGACATC
>Ga0194132_10004290_pt1 | contig 24381 bp, 17 predicted proteins | sample TA2KigOf80mmetaG_FD_148612 | JGI IMG/M metagenome (GOLD analysis project Ga0194132, IMG submission 148612) | Freshwater microbial communities from Lake Tanganyika, Tanzania - TA2015054 Kigoma Offshore 80m | ecosystem: Environmental > Aquatic > Freshwater > Lake | place: Tanzania: Lake... | reverse complement strand
ACTCCTTCGGTCACCAGCGCGTGGATGTGGGGATGGGCATGGATGAGTTGACCGAACGTCTGGATAGCCCCCACCATTCCTGGCACGGCGTCGGGCCGGCCGCTGGCGGCGCGATAGACCGTGATCACCGTGCGCGCCGCCGCCCGGCACAGGTCGCCCAGGAGTCGGCGCTCGAACCGGAAATAGAGGCGCAGCCGCTTGGGAATCGTGAGCACGAATTGCCGATGAGGCACTTCGGCGCAAACGTGCTCGACTGATGCCGTATTCCTCCGTCTCCGGCGTGTGCTCGCCGCGCAATTCCTTGAGCCAGCCCGGCGCTTGCTGTGCTTCTTCCATGTTGAAACGTCCCGTGTTCAACACCTGTTTCAACGGCACTTTGCCGAAACTCGCCGTGATGATCTTCGCGCGCGGATTCAGCGCCGTCAGCACGCCCTTGACGCGCTTCAACTGCGTCGCCTCCACCAGATCGGTCTTGTTCAAGACGATCACGTCAGCGAACTCGATTTGATCCACGAGCAAATCCACCACGCAACGGTCGTCCGTTTCGTCGCGTGATTGTTTGCGGTCGAACAGCGAATCACCCGAACCGTAGTCGCGCCAGAAATTGAACGCATCCACCACCGTCACCATCGTGTCGAGCCGTGCCAGTTCGGAAAGACTGCGGCCCTGTTCGTCAGTGAAGGTGAACGTCTCGGCGACCGGCAACGGCTCGCTCACACCGGTGGATTCAATCAGCAGATAATCAAAGCGCCCTTCGCGCGCGAGGCCAGCGACTTCCTTGAGCAAGTCCTCGCGCAACGTGCAGCAGATGCAGCCGTTGCTCATCTCGACGAGTTTTTCCTCGGCGCGGTTCAGTTGCGCGCCGCCGCCCTTGACGAGCGCCGCGTCAATGTTGACCTCGCTCATGTCGTTCACGATGAGCGCGACGCGCATCTGCTCGCGGTTATGCAGAACGTGATTGAGCAATGTCGTCTTGCCCGCGCCGAGGAAGCCGGACAGGACGGTAACGGGAATTTGTTTCGGCTTCGAGGTGGTTGATTTTGATTTGATACGGTTGATGGATTTCATAATCGGAACATTTTCAGGCAAAGAGTTTGTGGATGCGTTTCGCGGGAAAGTTTCTTCCGGGACAAAGTGTTTGCTCGCCGGGGATTTCTCGGTGCAGATACAGCGTCGGCTTGTTGGCGAGCAGTTCGCGCTTCAAATAGCCGGTCAATTGGATGAAGGCGGCGATTTGGTTTCTGGTCGAACTGGTTTCCTCGAAGTTGCCGACGAGACAGATGCCGATGGAATTCTCATTCCACGCGAGACTCTTGACGTGGCCGCCGCGCAACTGCTTCGTCCAGCGCGGGCCGATTTCGATCTGGCCGTCCTCGGAGTCCGTGCCGTTGCCGATGATGAAATGATACGCCAGGTCGTATTCCATGTGACGAACTTCGCGGTGATAACGGTCGAAGATGGCGGCGTTGCCATTCGGTGTCGCGCTGTGATGGCCGATGACGTGTTTCCACTTTTCACGCTGGAGAGTTATCAAATCTATCTTGTCCGTCAGCGTCGCGAGCAGCGGATAGGCTTTTGCGCGCGAAGCTTCTTTGGGTTGTTCTTTAGCCAGCAGATGTTCCGCGCTGCCGAGCAGCCAGCCCGCGCCCGCCAGTGTCAGTGAACTGAGAAACCTCCGGCGACAGATGTGGCGGTTACTGCCTTTCATACGCTCCTTTGCTGATGCGCTTGTAGATGGTGAACCCCGCCTTCTTCGCGTCAATGTGCGACACCGGCTGGATGATGCGCGGCACGTTGGCGAGCGAAATGACTTTGCGCACCGGACGCTGGCAGGTCGGGCACGCGGTGAGCGGCGCGGCGTGAATGGATTGCGGCACGAGAAAGCCCTTGCCACACACGGCACATTCCCCGTCGCACAATTCATATTCGTAAAGCGGCATCTTACTTTGAAACAAACTTCGTCAGGACATCGCGCGTGCGAATGACCAGCGGCAGTTTCTCATCGGTGAGTTGCTGCAACTGTTCCTTGGGCAACCACGAGCCGATCAACACGGCCAGCGGTTGCCAGTTGAAACCTTCCGGCAGCGGAAACAGCTTCATCGTCGCCTTGTCCTCGACGCGCTGGAAGCAGCAGAGTTCGCCCGGCGCGTGTGCCACCATCGTGACGCCCTTCACGCGCATCGCTTCCGGCGGCAACGCAGCCAGCCAGTTGGTCAAATCCTTCTCCTCGACGAGCGGCGGAATCGTGAGTTGCGCTGAAGCAAAAGCGTGCGCGTGCTGGTGATCAGACTTCTGCCCGGGCAACTCCGGCAAACCTTTCGTCCAGTCACCGGCTTTGACGGAAGCGGGCGCGGGCGAGCGAATCGGCAAGCCCGTCATGCGGATGGCCAAGTCGAGTTCCGTGACGAGTTGCACCGGATCAGTCAAACGCAAGCGCGGGTTCAGCTTCTGAATTGCATCACGGGTGTTCTCAAATCGCCCCGGCTCGGCGATGTCGCGATAGGAAATGAACAGGTGACTTGCGGTTTTGACCTGCTGTTGTTCCAGCGCGTTGTGCTGCCGCCGCATGCCCCAGCGCTGTGCGTCCACGACGGCGACTTGTTTCACCCGAAACATCCGCGTGCGCCGGTCGCAAGACAGTTCCTCCAGCAACCGCACGGGATCGGTCGTGCCGTTGGTTTCCACAATCGCGAGGTTGCGCCCGCCGCGCGGCAAGGCTTCCAGCAGATCGAGCAACGTGTCGCGCGAATCGCAACACACGCAACTGCCGCTGACCGCCTTCACGTTCTGCGTCCACTGCCGCACGCTCGTCGCGTCCACGTCGGCGTTCTCGTAGTCGTTCAAGATGACGTGCGGCACAAAATCCTTTTCCAACGCCGCCATGACGAGGTTTTGGAGAAACGTCGTTTTGCCTGCGCCGAGAAAACCGGTGAGCAACACGAGTGGAGTTTGACTGGAGGGGATGTTCATCATGGTCTGAGTGCGGGTGAATTGGTATTGGCCGGATTCGCAGAAGGGGCGGGAAATAGTCGCGCGCGCACGTCGGCCTCGATCTCTGGCAGCGCGGCCATCTGGACGTTCGCAGCGTTCTTGTATTTCTCGGAATAAAACTCCCACACTCGCCGCGCGAGCAATGCGTGACCGTTGGCATCGTCGTCTTCGCCATAGAACCGCGATTGGAGATAGCGACTGATCAAGCCTTCCAGCAACGCCCGCATCTGCGAAGGATTCGCACCTTGAATCGCCTCGGTGACGCCCGCGACGACAAACTCGTCCAACCCCTGTCCAGCGCTGACGACGTCGGTGAAACTGGTGCGCGCATAGTCGAACCAATACGCGGCGTCGCGCTGCCGGTTGTTTGTGTAGAGATGGTAGATCGCGCCTTTGAGGAAGTTCTTTTGGCCGCGCGAAATGTATTCGCGCTTCTCCGGTTCAGCCGCCTTCATCTCTTCGTAGGTCGCGTTGACTCTGGGAATCATTTCCAGGTTCGGCCCGAAATCCACGCGGTTCGTGCCGCGATGTTCAATAAGCCGCCCGCGAATGTATGATCCCTGCATCGTCTGCCACATCGTTCGCCGCAGCGACAGCATGTCGAACGCGCTGCCTTTGCACCGGCTCAAGCCCAACGCCGCCCAATAGATCGCGTGCGACTCGGGCATGCGCCAGTCGAGCGGCCCATACTTCTCGTCCACCTGTTTCATAAACGCGGGGTCGAGTTTGTATTGCTCGCGCAGCACCGTGGCGCGGCGGCGTTCGTCGTCCGTTTGCGGATTGAGCAGTTGGTCGGGCGCGGCGTTCGTGCCGAGCACGGCATACATTTCCATGATCCACTGTTGCTTGTAATGCTTGTGGGCGAGGTCGGTGTATTTGCCCATCTTGTCTTGATAAATCCATGCGAGTTCGCGATGCAACAGCGGATCGCGCGGGTTGTAACGCAAGCCTTCATCCCGCAGCATTTCCATGCCGCTCCGCACCCAGAGCCAGCGATCCGCCGGCTCGGTGTATTTCACGGAGATGTTCCAAGCCATGTTCCACGCCCGCATCGCCCAGACCTGGGAGAACTCCGGCTGTAACTTCGTGATCCAATCGGACAGCGTGTAGAGCTCAAAATACTTTTCCTCCTGCTGCAATTGGTCGGCACGAATCCACAGCACGTTTGCCACGATACCGCGAAAGCCGCCGCCCGCCGCTGTGACGAATGCCAGCAACGGCGGTGCGTTTTGCAATTCGGCGGGCATCATCACGCCCAGCTCGGTGCGCTGCCGCTCCAGACCGCGCTGCGAAACGAACAACAGCGGCAACATGGCCAGTGCCAGCAATGCCAAGAGCAGTTTTTTGGTTTGGGGAGAAAGCGTATTCATGCGGCCACCTGCTCCCGCGCCAGTTCCCGACGACTGAAGATGAGAATCCCCACGCCTGCCGTCAGCCCGCCGCCGAGCAAAATAATCCGCAAGACGGCATCGCCCAGTTGTGTCCAGGTGATCGTGCGCCCTTCGCTCAGTCGCTCGACCGGCGAAACCGATTGCAGCGCCTGCGTGAAGCCGTGCAGCACGCGATACAGCGGCAACGCCACGCCATCGAGCACGCGGGAGTTCGCCGCGCCCGTTTCGTGATCCACCCCCAGCAACGTGCCGTCTTCCAGCACGCCGCCAAATGTGCTTCCCGACAACACGACCAGCAGCAGCGTCATCGCCAGCAGTGACGCGATGATGAATGACAAAAACGAAGCCGCCGCCAATCCCAACGCCGTCAGCAAGGCCAGCCAACACGCCACGACAAGTAAAGCGCGCACATAATTTCCGGCGAAACCACCCTCTGAGAACAAAACCTCCAGTCCATCTTCGAGTGGGAACAGCAGCGTGTTCGGATCACGGTTCTCACATTCGATGTGCAACTTGCCGTCCGGGCCGATCAGGTTTGGCGGAATCGCAAACTCATGAAAGACCATGCTCGTGAGTTGCCTCGGGATGCGCGCGAAACGACCGGACTCCACATTCCCAATCACCCAGACCGTCTGATAAGTGGTGTCGCTCTTCAGCGATGCCGTGTGAAACCTGACGCGCAAATGCAACGGTTGTCCCGCAAGCCGCTCGCGGTGCGCGGCGAGGTCCACGTCCCACATGCGCCGGAAATTCGGTCCGACCGTTTCCTGCCGTGCGCGGATTTGATCGCGTATTTCCCGTCGCACCATCGCGGGATCAAGTTCGGCCAGGTTCTCCTCCTGTTGCCGGCGGGCGAAAACCTTTTCCACATCAGCTTCGAGATCAACTGCCGGTTCACGCGCCGATCCGCGCGCGACCAATACTTCACGCGCCAGCAATTGTTGTTGTTCCAACGGCAGTCTCCGCGCCTGCCATTGCAACATTCCGTAGGCGATGCCACCGGCGAGGGCGAGCAGCGCGAGGTTGAGCGTCATGATGCCCAGCCAGCGGCCCAGCCAGATTTGCCAGCGCGCCGCCGGTTTGACCGCGAGCAATTGGAGTTGGCCGGGATCAACATCCGTCGCGTGAGTGCCGCAGGAAATCCACAGGCTCGCGAGGCCGAGCAACCCGACGCACAGGTAAAGACTGTAAGTCAGCAGCACCTGTGTGAACATCCGCGCCGTGCCGTTGTGCTTGATGAAAAACGGCAGCAACGCGACGCACGCCAGCAGCACGACCGCCAGTGCAATGACCACGCGCAACCGCAGCGCGGCTTTCACGGTGAGCCATGCGATGGCGAACAGTCGTTGAAGAACAGGTTTCACTGCTTGGGTGGATTCAGAAATGACGACAACTTCCCTTCCGCCTGTTTCAGCGCCTCGGCGTCATCCGTCACAGCGGGAGCGGACGCACTCTTCGGCGCAGGCGCACCTACTGGCGCTTGCGCCTGCGTCAAGGCGGCCAGTTTTCCCTCGTCCGGCTTGGGTTCAATCGGCGCAGCGGCTTCCGGTTTCGGCGGAAGCGGAGCGACATCCATCAGCCGCTCCAAAACCTTTTCTCCAGCGGACGGCTCGGCGGCGGTCGGTTGCAGATAGGCCGCCACGCGATTACCCGCCGTTGCGCCCGAGGTGTTTTGCGCGTTGGCTCGGGCACGGTTAACCACGCTGATGAAATAGCTTTCAAGATTTTGCGTCGGCGTTTCGACGCGCACGGAATCCGGCGCAGCTTCGCGACGCATCACCGCCAGCACTTCCTCGACGAGCGAACGCGACAGCGCGGGCGTGGTGAATCGCAACGAGTCCGGCTTGGCGAGCAACTCCCGCAACGGACCGGACGCCTGAATCTTCCCGCCGTAATAAATCACGACCCGATCACACACGTCCTCGACATCCGCCAGCAAGTGACTGCTGAGAATGATCGTCTTGCCGCGACGCGCGAGCGCTTGGATGACATCCTTCACTTCGCGACAACCAACCGGATCAAGCCCGGCGGTCGGTTCATCGAGGATGATCAATTCGGGATCGTTGATCAGCGCCTGCGCCAGCCCGAGGCGACGTTGCATGCCTTTGGAAAATTCCCCGACGCGCCGCGTGCCCGTGCCTTTCAAGCCCACCATTTCGAGCAATTGCTCCGTGCGCAACCGGCGGTCGTCCGCGCTCAGAGCGAACACATGCCCGTAAAAGTTAAGCGTCTCCGCCGCCGTGAGGTAGCGATAGAGATACGATTCCTCCGGCAGATAACCGATGCGTTCCTTCGTGACGATTTCGCGTGGCGACCGACCCAGCACTTCGACGTAGCCGCTCGTCTGATACAACAACCCGAGCAGAATTTTGATCGTGGTGGATTTGCCTGAACCATTCGGGCCGAGCAATCCGAAGACTTCGCCCCGGCGGATTTCAAAATCCACGCCATCCACGGCGCGCGCTTTCGGGCGACCCCAAAGGTCTTTGAACACCTTGGTCAGCCCGCGCACGGCGACGACCTTATCGGCGGCAATGTTTTGCGAATCTGTTTTCATGCGAGTTGCGGTTTGAGTTCCGCTGGAGCGGCCGGGGTTTTCTCCGGCGCGGGTATCACTTCCAATTCTTCACCCTGCCGCACCAAGCGTGCGCTGTTGAAGACCACCAGAAGCGAGCCCGCGTTATGCAGAATCGCGGCCACAATCGGATTCAGATAGCCCAGCGCCGCCGCCGTCAGCCCGCCGATGATGAAGAACACGCCGATGAGAAAGTTTTGATTGATGACGATCCGCGTCTGCCGCGAGAGCTTCCCGAGAAACGGCAGCCGCCGCAGATCGTTGTTCATCAGCGCAATCGTCGCGCTGTGGATCGCCACTTCGCTGCCCGCCGCGCCCATCGCGATTCCGATGTCACCGCTCGCCAATGCCGGCGCGTCGTTCACGCCATCGCCGACGACCGCGACGCGATAGCCGCGTTCCTTCATCTTTTTGACATACGCGACCTTGTCCTGCGGCAGACAATCAGCGGCAATCTCCTCACAGCCGATTTCCTTCGCGACGCGAGCAGCGACCGGTTGCCGGTCGCCCGTGACCATCGCGATGCGCTTCACTCCGCCAGCGTGCAATTCCTCCAAAGCGGTCGCCGCTTCGGCGCGGCGTTGATCCTGAAAGCCTATCCAGCCGATGAACACGCCGTCGCGTGCGACGAACAAAAGGCTGAACCCCTGCGCCTCGTCGAGGTCGGCAGATTTCATGGATGCCTCGGGAACGCCGTTGTCACGCAACCATTGCGCGCGTCCCACCAACACGCGCGCGCCCTTCACCTGAGCGACCACGCCACGCCCGGCCGTCTCCGCGAAATCCTGCGGTTCAACCAGCGGAACACTCGCTTCCGCCGCGACGGTCTGAAGCGCCTTGGCGACCGGATGATTGCTGTATTTCTCCGCCGACGCTGCGAGTTGCAGCAACACGGAGGCGTTCACACCTTCAGCAGGCGCGAGCCGCGACACGGAAAGTTTGCCCGTCGTCAGCGTGCCGGTTTTGTCGAAGATGAAGGCGTTGATCTGCGCCGCAAGTTCGAGGTCGGCGATATTCTTGATCAAGATGCCCAATCGCGCCGCCGCCGAAAGCGCGGCCACCATCGCGCTCGGCGTGGCCAGCACGAACGCGCACGGACACGCCACGACGAGCACGGCGATGACGCGGTTCAAATCATGCGTGAACACCCAGATCAATGCGCCGAGCGTTAGCACGAGCGGCGTGTAATAACTCATGTATTGATCCATCAAACGCATGATCGGCAGCTTGGTCTGTTCGGCGGCCAGAATCAGTTCCCGCACCCGACCGAGCGTGGTGTCCTGTCCGGCCCGCGTGACGCGCAACTCCAGCACGCCCGTCAGATTGATCGTGCCCGCGAAGACTTCGTCTCCCGGCTTGCGATCCACCGGCAAAGATTCCCCGGTGATGCTCGCCTGATTGACGCTGCCTGAACCGGACGTGATGACGCCATCGGCGGGGATGTTGTCGCCGGGGCGGACGCGGACGATGTCGCCGACGGCGACTTGGTGCGTGGCGATTTCCTCTTCGCCCGAGGCCGTGACACGCCGCGCTTTCGTGGGCGTGAGTTGGATCAAGGATTCAATCGAAGCGCGCGCGCCTGCCGCCGTGCGGGTTTCGATGATCTCGCCGATCAACATGAAAAACGAAACGACGCCGGCGGTTTTGTAGTCGCCTGTGGCGAAGGAGGCGAGGACGGCGAGGCTGACCAGTTCGTTGATGCTGACCTGACCACGTAGCAAGTCGCGGGCGGAAGTCAGCAGAATCGGGGCGGCGAGAATGACCGCGCCGAGAAAGGAACTGATGCCCGCGATGGCCGCGCCGCGCGTGAAAAACCATTCGACGAAATACGCGTTCACAACGAACAGGACGCCGAACAAGGTTTGTTGCAGGCGCGCGGTGGATTCGCCGGGCGCGTCGGACGCAGCATCGGCTTCACGATTGATGAGAGTGGTAACTTGCATGATAAATCAGGGATTGGCGGCAGTGCTGTAGCGGCGGGCATCCGTGCCTGCCGTAGAGGGCGGCATCCTGCCGCCCGGATAGGCGTCCGCATTACGAAGGGTTGTCGTTACCGACGCTTGCGAAATTAAGTAAGGAGCGTGGCGTTTACGCCGCTTCGTCGCACGAACGAAGCGAGGACTTGGAAAACACGGCAGGCCTGAACGATTCCGACGGTGAAGCGGGCTGAAGCCCGCGCTCCTTTCGCGTTCGTATCGCTCACTTAATAGCGCAAGGAGCAATAATTCCTCGCGCAACTTTGCGCTCCATTGAAAACCCCGAAGCGTAAACAGCCTGCGACTCCGTTGCGCGCCGTTTTGAGAGCGTTCCATCAAAGCCACGCTCATTCCGCCGGGCTGGAAGCCCGGCTCTACGGCAGGCAAGGATGCCCGCCGCCACGGATGAGGTGATGCCACGTTCATTCTCAGCTTCATGGATTTGCCACGCTATTGGTTTTGGCTCGCGCGGGTTCGCGGTTGAGTTGGAGGCGGACCTCATGCGGCTGGCCGGGGTTCGCGCGCGGGAGCAGAAAGGTGTCCTGCGCGTTCGCAACGACGCCTTCCATGGTTTCCGCCAGCAAGCGGCGTTTGAACAAGCCGGACTCGGCGCGATAGTGCGGGAGTTGTTCGGAGAAAAACTTCGCCTGACTGGACACGGCGAGGACGAGTTTATTGCTCGCGGTGAGTCCTTCATTCATCACGGCCTGCGCCTGACCGCCAGCCTTGAGCGTCACTTCATTCGCGTAGCCGCGTGCTTCATTGATCTTCTGGCTGCGCTCCTGTTCCGCCGCCAGCACGGCCTCGAACGCTCCGCGCACATCCACTGGCGCAACGACCTGGACCTCGAACGGATCGAGCGTGACGCCGAGTTGATGCCCCGCAATGCCCTCGGTCATCTCGGCCAATACTGCGTCGCGAAACGCCAGCTTGTCGCGATAGATCGCCGCTTCTGCCGTGAGGCCCGATGCGGCGTGCAGTAATGCACTGTTCAACAGCGATTGCAGCACATTCGACGCACTGCCGAACCGGAAGGCGTATTGCAAAGGATCGGAGATGCGATACTTCAACGTCGCACGCGCGTGAAAGATGTTGCCATCGCCCGCGAGCAGATAACCATCCGCGCCCGGGGTCAACGTGCCTCGCGGCGGCGGTTCTTCTCCGCGCGCCTGTTGCTCCGGCGTCACGGCATACCAGCCGATTGTCGAGGTGACGGTGTGGCTTTGCCCGGCGGGCACGCGGACGATTTCATCCACCGGATACGGAAACGCCCAGTGCAAGCCGGGTTTCAATAATTGATCCGCGCCCGTGCCAACGGGTTTGCCGAAGCGCAATACAATCGCGACTTCGTTCGGTTCGACGGTGAAGACGCCCGAGAAGATGACCACAAAAGCCACCAGCGCCATCAGCACTTTCAGAATGCGCAGGCTGCTGCGCAACGCGTCGTTCAATGCGCGTGAACCGGCGTCCTCCGGCGGCGGAATGGGATGAGTGTCAGCAGCGTTCATGGCTTCATGGCAGCGGGTTTGGCCGTGGCCGCCGGGACAAGTGATTCGGCTTTGAGCAGATTGAACGGCGGGGTTTGCGGATCGAGCACCAGCGTGCTGCGTTCCTTGAGTGAATTACCGAGGGCGTTGAGTTGGATGAGGAAACTCGCGAGCTCCGGCTCTTGCTGGAACACGGCGAAGTTCTTCGCGGCTTCGGCCTCCGCCGCACCACGCAGTTTCATCGCCTCGGCATCGGCGCGGGCGAGCGTCTCCTGTTTCACTCGATCCGCCTCGGCGCGAATGCGGATGGCCTCGGCTTCACCTTCGCTCTGAAATTGTTTCACGAGCCGTTGCCGTTCGGCGCGCATCCGGTCGAACACCTTGCCGGTGATACTTTCGGGCAGGCCCAGTTGTTTCACGCCCAACATCGTGACGTGAATGCCGTAGTTGGTGGCGGTTTTACCCTGGATGATGGCGAGCATCTCGGCCTCGGCCTGTTGGAGTTTCACGCGCGTTTTGTTCGTGGAGATCAAATCGCCAAACGTGTGCTGGCCGATGACGGCGTTCTTCGCGTCGCGCACCACGCCTTCCAACGCCTGCTCGGCGCGGGTCATGTCGCCTTGGGCGAAACGTTCGATGAACAGGCGCGGATCGGCGATCTGCCAGGCGGTGAACACGCTGACAATGAGACTGCGTCCGTCCGCCGTGGTGGTTTGCTCGAATTTGCGCTCGAAGGTCTGCTGGCGGTTGTCAAACGTGTAGATTTTGTTCGCCGGCCATGGCCAGCGTAGGTAAAGGCCCGGCGCGGTGATGGCGCGGTCAAAGCGTCCGAACGTGGTGACGACCGCCACCTCGGTCTGCCGCACCTGAAACAGGAACAGCACGGAAATGAAGACGCCCAACACGAGCGCGGCGATGATGACAGTGAGGCGGAGTTTTTTCATGGGATTATTTGCGTCCGGGAACGGGCACTTGCACGTCGAGCAGATCAGTGCGGAGCTTGTCCTCGAAATTCAGCCAAAACTGCTCCTGGTTGTTGGTTGTGGTCAGAATGAATTTGCGCGGCGACTGAAGCCCCGCGACGAGCGTTTCGTGATAGTTCCACTGGTAATAAACCTCCGGGGCGGCGTGAAACGCGGCTCGCTGGCTTTGAAAGCGCGCGGCCTGTGCTTCAGATTTCGCCACGCGCGCCACCGCACTGGCCTGCTGTTCCAACACGCGCCGCTCGCCATCCGCGCGCGCCCGCGGCAACACATCGGCGCGATACGCCTCCGCATCCAAGACGCGCGTCTCGCGTTCCTGCGTCGCGGCAACCACCGCTTCATAAGCCTCCGCGATCTGCACCGGCGGATGCACGTCCTGCAATCCGACAAAGAGAATTTCCACGCCGAGATTCTGGGCATTGGCCTGTTGCTGGATCAGATCGCGCAACTCCATCGCAGCACGCTGCCGTCCCGACGCCATCACGTCCTCCAGATCCACCCTGACGAGATAACGGGTGACTTCGCGCGTCGCGAGCAAGGGCAGGAATCGTTCGCCCGCGCTATGGCTGCGCGCCCACGCGAGCAGGTTCGTGATGCGATACTGCACCGGAATGCTGACCGTGAGCAGATTCACCGGCACAGCCTGTTCGAGATTGTCTGTCGCGCCGGACTCGGCTTCGCGGCTGGCGACAAGCAGGTTGAACTCCTCCTTGTAATGCGCCCGCGTCCACAACAGCGTGTTTTCCTTTTCGAGTTTCGGATCGGGCACGAACCCCACGTTGAAACTGCGCACCTCGGCGGTCGAATAGACGTGGGCGCGATCAACCGGCCACGGCCATTTGCAATGCCAGCCCGGCGCGAGCACCGGACGCGATTGCACCGGACGACCGAAGCGTTCGAGCAACGCCTGTTCATGCGGCTCAAGAATCACGATGGCCGAGGACAACCAGATAATGAGCAGTTGCACGACGACCAGCCCGGCAATCGCCTGTTGCAGGTAGCGATAGAACCATGTCTCCGAAACCTTGAAACCGAACTGGTAATCGAGCGTTTGCGCGGCGGTGCGGACCAATCCCTCCGGCTGGCTCAACAACCCGAGCACGCGACTCTCGTAAACCGGCTGCGCCTCCTTGCCTTTGACGCGCGGACGATAGATTTCCAAGACGAGATTTACCGCCGTCTCAATCGTCACCAACGCCAGCAGCACCACGAATACGCGCGCAATCCAAAGGTCGGCGCGCGGAACATTGAAGTAGTTCGCCGCCGCTGCGCCCGCCACCAACGCGGACAGCATCGCGCCGAGCAGCAAATAGCTCGCAGCGGGCCGGGCGAGTCGCCGACCTTCGTGTTGCGCAAGTCCGGAGGCGTATTTGCCGAGCACAAAGAAGATCAACGCCTGCAAGCTGAAGCACGCCAGCACGAGCATGGTTTTGCCGGCCAACGGCGCGGCGGCTGTGCCGAGCTTGCGCCAGCACCACCAAGTGACCACTCCCTCCGCCACGCACAGCAAGGCGGTCAGGCCCGGAATGAAAAATCGGTCGAAGTGCTCGCGCGTCCGACCGGCGCGGAGGTTCTCCGCTTTGGCGGCAAACAAGGCGGCGGAACTTTCTGCGCTTTGCAGTTCCTGAAACTCCCGCAGTTCGCGCGCTTCACGGTCGCGCAACCAGACTTGCACTGCACTGAACGCGGCGATGATCACGCCGATGGTGGCAAATATGGCAGCCAGTTGTCCCGCGAGTGTCGCGCCCGTGCGCGCGACGAGCCACGCCGCCACCGCGCCGATCAGCAGCGTGAACAGGTTCACAAACGAATGGGATGAAGATGATTTTTCCATTTCAAGTCAGGTCGCGGTCATCAAACAGCATGGTGGCCAGTGCCACGGTCAGCACGAGGTAAGCGGCGGCGTAACCGGTGGCACGCCCGACGTAGCTCCACGGAATCACGCCTTCGCCGCCCAACAGATCGGCCATCCAGAACACCTGCCAGTTCGGCAGCAACGTGTGCAGCGTCGTCGCCAGCCACGCGCCTGTGCGTGCGCCGTTGCCGAAGAGATAGTCCGAGAGCAATCCGAGCAGGAACAATCCGGAGCAGACCAACAGAGTAGGAATCAGCGTGAGTCGCGTGGTGCAAGCCAGTGCAAGCGCCGCCAGCAGCAACAGCGACAACCAAACGAGCGCTCCCGCAGGGATCAACCGCCAGTCCACCGCCGCACCGAAGGATTGAATCGCGCCGGTGCGATCAAAGAAGTTTGTCAGCACGAACGCCAGTGTCATCGTGCCCACCAGCGCCACTGAAGCGTCCGCCAGAAACGGGCGATGGGCGAAGTAATTGGTGGCCGCGCCGATCAGAAACGCCGCCAAAATCCCGCCGCCGAAAATGCCGATGGCGACCCAATCCCACGAGCCATACGCATCGAACGCCATGCGACTCGCGATCAACGCGGCGAGCAGGCCGACGTAGGTTTGCAGTCCAAGCGCGCCCGCAAGTCCGAAAAACTTGGCGAGCAGAAACCGTGTCCGTCCAACCGGCTTAGCGAGTAGTGACAAAGCCGTGCCGGACCGCAGTTCCTGCGCGATGGACAGCGACGCGCTCAGGATGGCATTGAGAAAACCTGCCAGCAGCAGCACCGAAAGCGCGCTCGTCTTGACCATGCGCGGTTCTTCGCCAAACCCGAAATACGAGACGTTCGCCAACATCCCGATCACCAACACCGTTCCCGTCAGCAGCACGAGATACAGCGGCTGCCGCAACAGTTCGCGGAGGCTGTTCCAGGCGATTTGGAAGAAGACGCTCATGACTTGGAATCGGGCGAACGAATCAACCGGCGTAACGCGTCAGCGGGCCGGGCATGTTTGAAGATGAGGCTGGGTTTCACGTCGCCGTTCTTCCCAGTGCTGGTGGTGGACACGATGCTCTCCGCCATGCCGACGACCGCTCCGTATTCGTCGAACACCGGGCAGCCACTCGACCCACGACCAAAATCCGCCGTGATGGACATCATGGTGGTTTGAACTTTGTCCTCCTCGCTCACGAAATAGCGCGACACCATGCCGGACGTGAACGTGCAGAAATTCTTGAATGGATGGCCGACCACGAACACTGGCGCGCCCACGGGAGCATTGGTCGTGACCGGCAAAGGCACGAGACCGCTGCCGTCGAGTTGCAGAATCGCCGTGTCATGCGCCTTGCTGGCGGCCAGGACTTCGCGCACGCCGAACAATCGCCCGTCGTCCGTCATCACCACCATCACGGAATGCTCCGCCTGATCCACGACGTGATAACAGGTGGCGAACGCACCGGATTCGGTCAGCGCGAAACCGGTGGCCGCCGAGAGATGCCATTCTTTGCAATCGTCGCATTGATACAGCGAACCCACGACCAACACACTCCGCCGCACCGTTTGGATCAAATCTTCTGCACTCAAACGAGTGGTCTGCGGCGCGCTCAAAGTCAGTGCGCACTGCGAGCGGTTCAACTGGCGCACCAGAGTTTTCATCCGCACCACGCCTTTCTGCTCCATGAGCTTTTTCCCGAACTCGATCATCCGTTCTTCGATTTGGTCGTCGGGAATCGTTGTTCCGATATAGAACGGTTCACCAGACTCTCGGGCGAGGGTGCGGATGTCTTTGGCGTCACTAACGGAAACAAACGCAAGCAATCCGCCGAAAAGCGCTGCAAGGATTCGCCTGGTAGTGGAAGCTTTCATGTCGTCACCGGATCAATTGCAATTGGCCATCGGCGGTGGCGATGAGCAGTTGTTTGTCGTCGGGGCTGAAGGCGAGTTGGGTGATTTCCGATTCGAGCTTCGCGGCGCACAGGCCTTTGTCGGTCTGCGCGGGATGCCACAGGCAGACCCGCCACGATGCCGCACTTGCGGCACACGAGGTAATCGCAACTGTCGCCGGGGGCGTTCAGCGCAAAGTAACTGTGGCGATCCGAAAGCCGGATTTGCCGGACGATCTCCAGGTCCTCCAGCATGTCCAAGGTGCGCCAGACCGTTGCGGGATCGCATTGGTTGCGCACGCCGGACACGGCGCAAACGTCGTCCATCGTCACGGGCAACGATTGCCCCGCGAGACAGCGCACCACGCGCACGCGCGCATCCGTGGCGCGAACCTGCGCGGCAGATAGACGGCTCATGGCCCAGTCAAATCGTTCTTGCTCCAGCTTCATCTGGAATTTTGCGGTGCATTGGCTGCATCAAAGGCGCAGCGGGAGCGCACCAGACCCACAGGGAATTTTCAGGGAAACATCCTCGCGTGAAGCACCAGAAACGCCGCCCAGCGGCGGGCCGTTGCTGAATCAAACACGAGGCCGGGAGGAATCAGGCGGGAACGGGCGGGGCGCGACCAGCGGGAAGAAGTTCGACGTTCGCGGAAGAAACCGAAACGGCCACTGGCTGGGGCAGTTCAATCCAGGTTTGCGGGGCAATCACCGTCTCAGCCAGGGCAGGCACATCCACCTGACCGCTGTGCAGCAACGTCGCCGCGCAATGATGCCGGCCCTCGTCGGAATCATGATGAAACGCATGATGAAGTTGCGGCGAGGCGCTGAGCGCGAGCGCGAACAGGAACAGCAATAATGTGCCCACAGCGGCGACCCGGTGGAGGCCGACGCCGGAACAGAACGCTGTTCGGATGATTCGCACGATTTTCTTCTAACGACTGATACGCATTTGCTTTTTCGACGTGGCTGGAGTGTGCCTGGCTGGGGGTGGCCATTCAAGGCGAAACGCGGCAGAATTGTCGCCCCTGCCAAGTGCCTGGTCGGCGTTTGGGGGCTGGAGGGCGGCCGCCCTCCAGCCCCAAAGGTGGCCGCAGCCTCCAGCAGGGCGGCTCAGAGGGTCACCGCGCCTGGAAACGGAGGGGGCACCGGCCTTCGCGGGCGTAGTTCACCGTCGAGCAGATGCCCCGCCGCGCGCGGCCCCACTGCTCCACCGGTTCCGCTGGCCCTGAGCCTCAGCCCGCAACCGAGACCTTCGCCAAGGGCGGGGCGCGTGCCGCTTGCTCCTCCCACAGTCCGCAGTGGCGCAGAATCTTCTGGATCACCTCGGTCTGATGCCGCTCGATGAAGGCGATGATTTTCATCTCCGCGCCACACTGGGGACAGCGAATTGGGTCCGACGCGTACACCTGTTTGATCAGCGCCGCCCAGCCTTTGCGAGCCTCCCGCGCTGAGGGGGAACGGGCGGGAATCCCCGTTCCGCCCGGCGTCGGTTGCCGTTGCGCCCGCTGGTCCCGCGTCTTGTTCGAGTACCCTCCGTAGTAGCGCACCAGATGGCTGCCCGGGTCCGGGATGTGTTGGGTCACTTCCGCCAGAAAGTCCAGCGGATCGAACACCTGGAAGTTGCGGGAGGGGCCGGCCAGGAGTTCGTCGTCCCCCGGTTCAGGGAAGCGGCCTGCGGTGTTGTGCTCGGTCTTGTAGATCACCTTGGCGGCCTCCGTCACCTCGATCATGCGCGCCTGGGAGAAGGGACACCGCAGGAAATACTGGATCAGGCGCTGCACCCCTTCGTGATCGCCGGCCTCCAAGCGCACGCTCTGGTCCACACTGAAACCCGAGTGCTTCCAGGAGCGCATATTGGCCACCACCTCCTCGGTGATCTTGTCCTCGGCCAGCAGCAGCGCGAAGACCTCCTGCTCCCAGAGCTTGAGGAAGGGCTCGGTCGCCAGCTTGGGCAGCGGCAGGAATGTGCCGCCTGGCAGGAACACTCCTTCGGTCACCAGCGCGTGGATGTGGGGATGAGAATTTCCTGAACGAAGCGCGCCAGTGGCAGGGGAAGCACCGTCCGTAGGACATGCCTCGCGCCTGTCTCAAGTTTCCCCAACACACAAACCGCCGAGGCAGGAAATGAAACTAGAGAGAGAATTCACCGAACGACACTTTGCGCAACGAACCACTGAACCATCCCGCTGGAGCGGCGAGCATTGCTCGGCCGGATGACAGCCAACCCCTGTCGAGCCGAGCGATGCTCAGCGCTCCGGCTCAAGAGAATTCTCAGATGGATTCCTCGCGCCTGAACGTGGGAACCGAGATAAGGCGATGGAGCGCGGCTCTCCTGAGCCGCAGCGGGCCGGCCTGGTTCGAGGTACGGCGGGTCGGGAGACCCGCGCTCCGGTTCTTGGCAGGCTGTCCGACTCGTAATCTTCACGCTGTGTTCTTAGCGCTTGCCATGTCGGGCACGTGAGCCTCAGACTCACTTCAGCCCGTTAACACCAACCAAACCAAATTATGGACTGGGCGTTTGTTGCATTCCTTGTTCTGAGCCTTCCCTTGGTCCTGGCCATCTGGCTCATCGCGCGCGCCGTTAAGTCGGGCAACGGCATTGAAGAACTGACGCGGCGGCTTGCCCTCATAGAACTGGAGCTTTATCGGCTGAAACAGTCACGGACAACGACTCCTCCGACATCGGAAAGTCTCCCGGAACCGGTTCCAGTCCCAACGACAGTTCTGCCACCCGAGTCCAAAGAGGTCGTGATACCCTCCGTGGTTGTACGGGAACACGTCGAAGCCATCTTCGCGCCGCCGTTGAAGCCCGCCGCAAGCTCGGCCGAGATTCCGCCACCGATTCCGGAGCCGCCAGCGGCGCCGCCGCCAAGTCCCGAACCGCCGCCTCCGCTCGTGCGCGAACCTTCGGCGCCCGCGATCAACTGGGAACAATTCATGGGAGTGAAGTTGTTCGCGTGGATCGGTGGACTGGCGCTGTTCCTCGGCGTTGCCTTCTTCGTCAAATATTCCTTCGACAACAATCTCGTTCCGCCGGAACTGCGCGTCGCGATCGGCTTCGTGACCGGATTGGGCCTGTTGGTGGGTGGTGTGATCATGTCGCGAAAGAATTACCCCACGCTCTCACAAACGCTCTGTGCGACGGGTGTGGTCGTGCTCTACGCCGTCACGTTCGCGTGCCGGTCAATTTATCATTTCGATTTCTTCGGACCGTTGCCGACGTTCCTTTTGATGGCCCTCATCACCGTCACGGCGTTCACCATCGCCGTGCGCCTGACCGCGCTCGTGGTCGCCATCCTGGGGATGCTGGGAGGCTTTCTCACGCCGATGCTGCTTTCAACCGGCACGGACAATCCGCTCGGACTGTTCGTCTATATCGCCATCCTCGATACGGGTTTGATTTTTGTCGCACTGCATCGCCAGTGGCTGTTTCTCCCTGCGCTCGCCGCCGCCGGCACCGCGCTCATGCAAGTCGGCTGGGCCGATCAATTCTTTACTCGTGAAAAATATTTTGAAGGCAACAAGGTCCTCGTCGCGTTGGCTGTCTTGCTTGGGTTCAACGTTCTTTATCTGGCCGCCTCGTGGTGGGCGAAGCGCCGCGAGCAATTGAACTGGTGGCTGGTGGGCAGTTCGCTCGGACTTGCCGCCGTCGCGCTCCTGTTCATGCCCTGGCTGCTTTCTTTCACACCGTTGGCGCAGCGACCGTGGCGGATGTTCAGCTTTGTGTTTCTGATCGATCTGATTGTGGCGGCGCTCGCGCTCCTGGATGACCGCGCCGCCGTAGCGCAACCGCTCGCCGGACTCGCCGTGTTCGGCTTGCTCGCGTTCTGGACTGGCAACTCCCTGACGGCCGACCTGCTCAATCCAGCCCTCGCGTTTTACCTCGTCTTCGCGATCTTTCATTCGGTCGTGCCCGTGTTCATGCAACGAATGCGCGGGGTGACCCAGGCGCTTTGGGGCAGCCAGATTTTCCCGCCCATCGCCCTCGTGTTGGTGCTCATTCCGATTTTCAAACTCACGGAGGTCTCGTTCCTCGTCTGGCCGTTCGTGCTGCTGGTCGATGTTCTGGCCATTGGTCTGGCAGTACTGACGCTTTCACTGCTGCCCGTTCTCGCCGTGCTGTTGCTCACGCTGGCCGCAACGGGCAGTTTGATTTTCAAGATTCCCGCCACGCTAACGGGGTTGCCGACTTCGTTCTTTCTACTGGGCGCCTTCGCGGTCTTCTTTGTCGCCGTCAGCGTGTGGCTGGCGCGCAAATCGAAATTCGCCACGCTGACGGCCGGAGTCAAATTCGGCGGCGACCTCGCCGATCCGAGGAACCTCGCGCTGCAATTGCCCGTGATCTCGGCGGTCCTGCCGTTCCTGTTGCTCATCATGGCCACGCTTCGGTTGCAGCTCACCAATCCTTCACCAATCTTTGGCCTGGCATTGTTGCTCGTGGTTCTGGTGCTGGGTGTCACGAAACTCTTTTCGCTCGATTGGCTGCCGGCCATCGGACTCGTTTCCGTGGTGGCGCTGGAATGTGCATGGCACTTCCACCACTTCACGCGGGACAATGCGACGACTCCATTGATCTGGTACTTCGTGTTCTTCGCCGTGTTCGCCGGATTTCCCTTTCTCTTTCTCAAGGAGTTTTCCGGGAAAGCAGTCCCTTGGGCCGTCGCCGCGATGGCTGGCCCGCCGCAATTTTTCCTCGTGCACCGGCTGGCGGCGGACGCTTATCCAAACCAGTTCATGGGCCTGCTGCCTGCCGCGTTTGCAATTCCGTCGCTTGCCAGCCTCGTGGTGATGCTCAAGACAGTCCCCGCCGAAAACAAAGCGCGCCTGACTCAGCTCGCCTGGTTCGGCGGCGTGGCGCTGTTCTTTATCACGCTCATCTTCCCGATCCAATTCAGCCGCCAATGGATCACGATCGGCTGGGCGCTGGAAGGCGCGGCCTTGCTATGGTTGTTCCATCGCGTGCCGCATCCGGGCCTGAGGCTCACGGGCACCGGCCTGTTGATCGCCGCTTTTGCGCGGCTGGCGCTCAATCCCGCCGTGCTCGGCTACCATCCCCGCAGTGTGACGCCGATCCTGAACTGGTACCTCTACACCTATGGCATCGCGACGATCTGCCTCTTCCTTGGCGCGCGGCTTCTGGCACCTCCACGCCACCAGATCGCAAAACTGAACGCTCCGCCACTATTGGCCGGACTCGGCACCGTCCTGGCCTTCCTGCTCCTGAACATCGAAATCGCGGATTACTTCAGCACCGCAGGCTCGACGCTGACGTTCCAGTTCAGCGGCAACTTCGCGCGGGACATGACCTACTCGATCGCCTGGGCGCTCTTTGCGCTCGTGCTGCTCGTTGCGGGCATCGTCAAAAAGATTCCCGCCTCACGCTACGGCGCGCTCGGGCTGCTGAGTGTGACACTCCTGAAACTCTTCCTGCATGATCTGGCGCGGCTCGGACAGCTCTATCGCATCGGCGCCTTCATCGGCGTGGCCATCATCGCCATGCTTGCGTCGTTCGCTTACCAGCGCTTCTACGCGGCGTCGGTGAAGACCACGGAGGGACAGAATGAAAAGAGTTCTTGAGAGGAAATGTTTTCGATGAACCGCAATTTTGAACCAAAGAGAAACAGAGGAGCACAGAGAGATTTGCCGTCCCGAAATCTTTGCGTTCCTCCGCTTCTCTGTGGTGAAATCTTTCGTTCACAATCCGTCAGCACGACTTTGCCTCGAACTTTTCATAACCGCTGTAGCCGCCGACGTGAGGAGGCGGATGGAATGAACAATCCGCCTGCTCCGCCTCCTCACATCGGCGGCTACACTTCGCCGGTGCTTCAAGCAGGGCGTGGGCATTTCTGTATCAGACTCGAGAGGCAATTTTCGATTCCCACTTCCAGGTTGTGTCACTTAGTACTTTGCCTTTGCCCGGCGATGCTGATGAGTTGGTTATCGGCAACCGCTGCGAGCCTTCCTTCCGACTGGCAGCGTGAGCAGCAATTCCAAGTGCCGGCCCCTGGACTCGTGAAGTTGAGTTTGCCTCCGGAGACGCTCGATGCCACCCGCCCGGCCCTGGAAGACTTGCGGCTCTTCGACGACGTGGGCAATGAGCTGCCTTACTTCATCGACCGCCCGGCCCCGGCCAGCAAAGTCGTGCAAACAGCCAAGACGTTTCAAGTCACGCTCAACGCAAACTCCACGGTCATCCGGCTCGAAACCGGACTGACTCAGCCCATCGACGGCGTCACGCTGGAGACGCCCGCCGCGAGTTTCATCAAGTCCGTGCGCCTCGAAGGCTCCGCGGATGGCCAGCGCTGGCAGGTGCTCGCGCAAGGTCTGCCGATTTTTCGCCAAGCTGGTGGCGCGAGCCGGTTGCGGTTGGATCTCACCGCGAATGCGTGGCGTGAGCTTCGCCTGACGGTCGATGATCAAAGGTCGCAGCCCATCCCCTTCACCGGCGCGCGGGTTCATGCGGCGAGCGCCACACCGACGCCGAGCGAGACACAGGCCGCAACCATCAAGGAGCGACACGAAAATCCCGGCGAATCCCGGCTCACGCTTGACCTGGGCGCGGCGAACCTGAATGTGTCGTCGATTCAGATCGAAACCGCCGAGCCATTGTTCACTCGCACCGTGACGCTTGCCGTGCCGCAGATTTCGGAAGACGCGATTCGAGAGCAAACCGTGGCCAAAGGCATCCTCTATCGCGTGGCGCTCGAAGGCCAGGCCACATCGGCGAATCTATCGGTGCCTCTCGAAAACCAGGTGCAGTCGCGCGAATTGCTGCTGCTCATCATGAATCAGGACAGCCCGCCTTTGCCCATCACGGCGGTGCGGGTCGAGCGGCGTCCCGTGTATCTCACCTTTCTGGCGCGTTCGCCGGGAGTTCACCATCTGCTGACGGGCAACCCGCGTTGCAGCGCGCCCCGCTACGATCTCGCCGCCCTGGGCGCGAATCTGCGGAGCGCCTCGTTGTCCGCGATTACCTTGCCACCACTCGCCCTCAACCCGAATTTCCGTCCCGCAGAAGTGCTGGCTGGCGTGCAATCCGACGGCACTTCGCTCGACATCTCGCACTGGGTCTTTCGCAAGCCGATCAAGTTCACGCGCGGCGGCGCGCAACAACTCGAACTCGACCTCGAAATCCTCTCGCACGCGCAAGGCGGCTTTCAAGATTTGCGCCTGATGCGCGGCAGCAATCAGGCGCCTTACATCCTCGAACGCACGAGCATCACGCGCGCGCTGACGCCGGGTGTCACTTCCACCAACGACGCCAAGGACCGCCGCATCAGCCGGTGGATTATCAAATTGCCGCAGCCCAATCTGCCGATCACACGGCTGAGCTGCGCCGCCCGCACCGCGCTCTTCCAGCGTGACGTGACGCTGTACGAAGAAGTCACCGATAACCGCGGCGACAAGTACCGCCGCCACTTGAGCAACGTGTCCTGGGTTCAAACGCCCGAGCGGAAGAGCAAAGAGTTTGCGCTTGCGCTCAGCAGCCCGCTCCAGACCGACACGCTTGTTCTGGAAACGAACAACGGGGACAACCCGGCGCTTGAATTGGAAAACTTCCAGGCCTTCCACTCCGTGACCCGGCTGCTGTTCAAAGCCAGGCCCGAAGACGCGATGTATTTGTATTACGGCAATGCTCAAGCCGCGTCGCCTCACTACGATCTCCGTCTGGTCGCGGGTGAACTCCTGTCCGCCGACAAAGCCGCTGCCGCCCTCGGCGCAGAAGAGCGGCTCAAAAAACTGTCCTGGTCGGAAAGCCAGACACCAGGCAAAGGCGGTGTTCTCTTTTGGGGAGTCCTCGCTCTCGTGGTCGTTGTGCTGCTCGTCGTCGTCGCGCGTCTGCTGCCGAAGGCGCCGTCGGCAACATGACTATGGGAGCGAGCTGCGCAATTGAAATCAACTCCTTCGCTCACGCTCTTGAAATCCTCTCCGCGCAAGCGCGAAGCGTCCTGAGGCCAAATGTAGTTCGATCTAACTTCATCCTCCCGGCCGCAGCAGATGAATCCGGTCCTTGAGCCTGTCGAAGTCGCTGTCCAACGCGAGAAGTTTGTCGCCCCGTGCCAACACGGTAGCGGCAATCCCTGCGTCGAAAAACTTCATCTGTTGCCCCTTGCTCTTGAGTTCGGCGATCAACGCGGCCAGTTGTGCCGCGTCTGCTTCGGTAAAACTGGAGACCAACGCCCGAAAGCGGCTCTGATACAGCTCGGTCGCGTGTTGTCGTAAGTCCATGCGGACCGGTGGATGAGTGCCCACGAGGAATTCGGCTGCTGCCAGCGGTGGGATGTAATAGGGACCTTCCTCGTCCTCCGGCAAGAGTTTATCGAAATCCCCCTGCTTCTCGGCCGAGACCAGCACGCTGGTGTCAATCGCAACCGGCATAACCAATCACCGCCGACGCCGCGTCCATCGCGGCTTGAAGTTGTTGTTGATCGCCTTCTGTGAAGCCCCTGTCACTCAACAGGCGGAGCACCTCGGTCCGGCTAACACCAACTCGTGGACGAATCTCGGCAACCGTGCGACCCAGACGCTGCACCTCCACGACTTCGCCATCGTGGATTACACGGTCCAAGACTCTCTTGCTTCCATTGGCCAGCTCGTTCTCCGTCACAATCATGTACTCAAAATACTGAACGCCCGGAGCCGCGCAAGCCTCACGATTTGCTGTGCGACTGCCGGGCCGACTCAGTGCATCAATTTTGCGGGCCCAACCCAGCAACAACTCGGACTCGATGAAAGCGTTTCATTACTGATAGGCATTTGCTTTTTCGACGTGGCTGGAGTGTGCCGGGCTGGGGGTGGCCATTCAAGGCGAAACGCGGCAGAATTGTCGCCCCTGGCGGGTGCTTGGTCGGCCTTCGGGGCTGCTGGGCGGCCGTCCGCCCGCCTCGAAGGCGGTCGTAGCCTCCAGCAAGGCCGCTCAGGGCACCACAGCGGCTGGAAACGGTGTTGGTGCTGACCGTCCAGGGTGCAGTTCACCGTCGAGCAGATGCCCCGCCGCGCGCGCGGCGCCACTGCTCCACCGGTTCCGCTGGCCCTGAGCCTCAGCCCGCAACCGAGGCCTTCGCCAAGGGCGGGGCGCGTGCCGCTTGCTCCTCCCACAGTCCGCAGTGGCGCAGAATCTTCTCGATCACCTCGGTCTGATGCCGCTCGATGAAGGCGATGATTTTCATCTTCGCGCCACACTGGGGACAGCGAATTGGGTCCGACGCGTACACCTGTTTGATCAGCGCCGCCCAGCCTTTGCGAGCCTCC
>Ga0194132_10004289_pt1 | contig 24382 bp, 17 predicted proteins | sample TA2KigOf80mmetaG_FD_148612 | JGI IMG/M metagenome (GOLD analysis project Ga0194132, IMG submission 148612) | Freshwater microbial communities from Lake Tanganyika, Tanzania - TA2015054 Kigoma Offshore 80m | ecosystem: Environmental > Aquatic > Freshwater > Lake | place: Tanzania: Lake... | reverse complement strand
ATCGGTGAAGACGACCGCGGGAATCGCTCGCTTGTCGAACTCCGCTGGTTCTCCCGCCAGGACTTCGACGGCCACTTTTCCCTCATGGGCCGCCTTGTGGGCCAGCATTGGTTCTCCCGCCACATCGCCGATGGCCAGGATGTGAGGATCCGCCGTGCGCTGCTGGCGGTCTACTTCCACGAAACCGCGCTTATTGACCACCACCGACGTCTTTTCCAAACCCAGCCCCTGGCTGTTCGGCCGGCGGCCGATGGCCACCAGCACCCGGTCGTAGCGCTCCGTGCCGGCGTGCTCTCCATCGTAAATGACTTCGATTTCCTTTTTGTGATCCACAATCGCTGTCACGGTGGTATTGAGATGGATGGCTTCGAATTGCTTTTCAAGCCGCTTGTGCAGCGGCTTGACCAGATCGCGATCGCAGCCGGGCAGCAGCCCGCCCGTCATCTCCACGACGCTCACCTTCGAACCCAACTCCGCATAAACCGTCCCCATTTCCAGCCCGATGTAGCCTCCGCCGACCACCAGCAACCGCTTGGGTATTTCCGGTAACTCCAAGGCCGAGGTGGAATCCATCAACCGCGGGCTGTCGATCTTCAGCGCCGCGGGCATGGCAGGGATGGAACCGGTGGCCAGGATCAGGTGCTCGAACTCGAGCAAGTCGCCCTCGCCGTACGTCTGCGGATTGCCTTCGGAGAGGCGGAGCGATTGCGAACGTTCCAGGACGCCGCGGGCCTGAATAATGCGGACGTTTCGCTTCTTGGCCAGTTGCTTGAGCCCGCCGGTGAGCGTCTCGATGATCTTCTCCTTCCGTGCGCGGAGCGCATCCAGATCGATCTTGGGTTTTCCCAGCGTGATCCCCCAATCGGCCATGTCGCGGGCTTCGCTCAGCACTTTGGCCACGTGCAGCAGCGCCTTGGAAGGAATGCAGCCGCGCAGCAGGCAAACGCCCCCCAATCGCGGCTCGCGATCGACAATCGTCACCTCCATCCCCAGGTCCGCCGCCAAAAATGCCGCGGCATACCCCCCCGGTCCGCCTCCTAAAACCACGAGTTGAGAACGCATTCTACGTCTGTTTGGGCTATCGGGAACGAGGCCGCTGCCTCGAAGTGATCGTCAGGCCAGGGAGTATTGTTTACGTTGGGGCCGACTTCCGCAAGCATCTCCGTTATCAATGCTTCTCTGCGGATGGAACGGCGCGACGGTACTTGAGCAGCAGGCCGCCGAGGATGAAAACTGCGCCGACAAACGTCCACCATTGCGGCGGCCGGTAGGTCGCGGCCGAATGCCAGGCCAAGAAAACCCACAGTGGAACCAGCAGCGGCTCGATCAGGGCAATTCCTGACGCCTCGTGCGAAGAAACCGAGCGGACGCCGCGAGCAAACAGCAGATAGGGCAGTCCCATTTGCACAGGGCCGAAGGCTGCGATGTACAACCATTGACGGCCCGTGGGCCAGGCTCCGCTGGAGAGTACCACAGGCAACAGACCCAGCGCGGTAACAAGATGACTGAGGGCAACGAGCCACGCTGAATCTTCGCTTCGCAGCCAGCGAAGCGAGAGCACCACGCCGCCGAAGAAGAGTCCAGACAAGAGTCCGCATACGATACCCGCGGTCTGGCCGGATGCCGGCGACTGGCTGCTCAATCCGAAACCCAGGATGATGGCCACTCCCGACATTCCGCAGGCCAGCAATTGCCAGTCGCCGCCGGTGAGGGGCTCACGCAGCACAAGCGCGCCGACGACCAGTACCCACGCGGGCGCCGTGTATTGCAACCAGATGGCGTTGGCGGTGCTGGTGAGCACCAGCGCATTGACGAAAGTGACGTTCATGGCGAGAAACGACAGCGACAGTGGTACCAGGCCCCAATGCCATCGCGGCCGGCGCACCCACGGCAACAACACAACACCGGCCAGCAGCGTGCGCCAAAACGCCAACAGCGTGCCGCGCGTTTCCAATGGCCAGTCGTCGAAGACGGGCGCCTGGGCGAACAGGCCGCTTGTGCTCCAGAGTACGGCGGCCGCGGCAATCGAGATCCGCCCACGCGTCCGGTCCATCAAGCGGTGACGCAGCGGTTGGTTCATCGGGAAACAGGAGTCATTTCATTCCACCGATCAGTCGTCAACAGCGATTGAGCGTGCGCTCAATCCCCCGTCTCGCTGCGGCGTGGGCGGCGACGATCCGCCGCTGGACTTCGGCCACCAGTTCATCGTCCGAAAGTTTTGCTATTTCATCCGGCCAGATCGGTTCGCCGATCTGCACGTGGACCATCGCCCGGCGGGGGAATTTTTCCCACTTGGGCCAGGCGGTGAAGGCGCCGTCCAGCGCCACGGGCAAAAGCGGAACCTTGCCACGGCGAGCCAGGGCACAAAACCCGGGTTTGAGCGGCGCGACGCAGCCATCCTCGGATCGGGTTCCCTCCGGAAACAGCAGGACCATTTCACCTCGTTTCAGCCGGCGGAGCGTTTCTTTGATTCCGCCCAGGCCCAGGCCCTCGCGGTCGATGGGAATGGCATCGAGCGACTGGATCAGCCAGCGAAAGGGCGCGAAGCGGAACAGCGTATCGCGGGCCACGTAGTTCAGCCGCCTGCTGAAGCACAGTCCGATCAGCACCGGATCGAGATGGCTCTGGTGGTTGGAAAGCACTAGCGCGCCGCCGGATTGGGGAAACTGCAGCCGGCCATGACCGCGGACGCCGGCAAACAGCACCAGCGCGATCCGGCAGATCGCGCGGAGACCGTTGTACCAGACTCGCTTCCAGAGGGGACGTTGGGACATAGGTTGTTTGTTATTTCCCTCGCTGGCCAACATTATGCAAGTGCTAGCGGGGTCTTGAAACAGGAAGAGTTCGCGCTTCACCTTGTAGGTTGGGGGCTTACAAGGAGATGAATATGGAACGCGAACTCTGGAAGTTACTGTATGCGATTGCCTGGAAGTTGGGCAAGCCGTGGGGCAGCTGGAGGTATTCGACTGCCGACATCGTGGTGGTGTATTTTTGGTGCGTGGTGAATGATCGTCCGATGACGTGGGGAATAATCAAAGCCAATTGGCCAGACGACTTGCGTCCACAACGGCTCCCCTCCCAAGCGACGTTCAGTCGGCGTATGCGGCGATCCGACACGCAAGAGTTGATGACGGAAATTGAACAAGCATGGCTGGCGTTGGTCGGGGTCCGTTCGATGCTGATAAGCATGATCGATGGCAAGCCGCTATCCGTCAGCGGCGTGAGTAAAGACGCCGACGCCACCTACGGCCGAGGTGCTGGAGGAATGCAAAAGGGCTATAAATTGCATGTGGTTCGGGCGAATGGACCTTTGCCATTGGCCTGGGGCTTGGCAGCGATGAACGTCAGCGAGAAGGCCATGGCACGGCTGCTGATTCCTACGTTGCCAGGGACAGGCTACCTACTCGGTGATCCCGAGTTCGACTGCAACGCGCTATTCGATTTGGCTCACCAAAACGATTACCAGTTATTGACGCCTAAACGCCAAAAGCACCGCGGATTGGGGCATCGAAAGCAAAGCCCTTTCCGCTTACGGAGCATCGAGTTAATGCGACACGAATTCGGCAAACGGATGTATCGTTACCGACGGCAGATTGAACGCGATTTTGGCAATCTCACCAGCTTCGGCGGAGGGCTGATTTGCCTGCCCGCTTGGGTGCGACGATTTACCCGCGTCCGAAACTGGGTCCATGCCAAACTCCTGGTCAACGCTGCCCGCTGGTTCCGCAATCACCCCGAAGTGAATGCACTTGCATAATGTTGTCGCGCCTCGGGCTACTGTGCCAGATTCGTGGCCGGTGACTGTACCCGCCGGTTTTGGCCAGATCCGGCTGTGGTTGTCAATCAGCCCGGCTAACGCTTGGCACAGCCAACTCGTCTATCCCGGTTGCTGGCTGCGGCGCAGCCACAAGCTGCCCGCCAGAACGGCAATCAAGCACAGCACGGCGGGGCCGACAAGCCAGGATAGGCCAAGCGAACTGGAAGGGATGGCCTCCTGGGCGCCTGAATTCGTGGAGGCCGGAGGAGCCAAGGCCGGCACTGCGGGCGTGGAAGATTGAGGCGGCTCGGCGGTCTCGGTGCCTTCCTTCGTCGTTCCCGCGACAACCGCCGATGATCCTTGGGGGGTTGCCAGTTGAGGCGCAAATACGCCCAGGCCACCCGGCGCCGGCAGCGGCTTGTTCTCCGCATTTATCTTTTGGATTTGAGTATTCCAGGAAACGGCACACAGCAGGTCCACGCCAGGGTTATCCTCTTTGACCTGGCAGGAGCAGTCATCGGTCAGGAACTGGCACTGCTGTTCCACGGCTTCCGCCGTAATGTCTTCGCCCGCCAGCGCGGAGTAGGCTCGTGCGCGCCCAAAGACGGAAACGGCGACCGGTTCGTTCTTTACGTCGAGTTTCGGATCGCTGGCCATGAGTGTGGCCGCAAAGACCGCTTCATCCGCCTGGCCATGCGCCATTCGCACCAGGCTGAATTCGATCTTCAGTTCGACTTTGGTTTCCGGCTTGTAAAGTTCGTCCGCTTCCAGGGTTTGCCGGTCGGGCAGTTTGAGTTCGCGCTGCATCGTGGCCAGCGACTTTTCCAGCAGTGCAACAGCAGCGTCATCCTTGGACTTGTCACCACATTCAAGCAACACCCAGACCGTCGAGTGCCCCGCCAGCAGCCGATCGGTGATTTCCTGGCGGGCCGGCGAGTGGAGCACTTGACGGATGTTCTCCGAGGTCAAATCGCCACGCCAGGCAACGCGGGCCCAACCGGACCGCAGACCGCATTTTCCATCGGGACAGGTGTCCGTGGCGGTGGGGGCAGGGGTCAGGCCGGGAGTCAGGGTTGTCTGCCCGGAAGGAGCCGCGGTCCGTCCATCGACGACCGCCGGCGCAGCAGTGGCGACGGGCGCGGTTTTCATGGCCGGCGGCTGAATCTCATCGAAGGGAAAGAGGAGCACCATTTGCGGCGCTTGGATCGAGCGGATTTTCTCTCCCAGCACCGTTTCCAACACGGGATCCTTCGTCTGGGAAAGATCGACTACTTTCAATTCCAGGTTCAGCTTTCCGCGCGCCTGGTCCACGGCCAATTCCAGTTGCGAAAGCAGCTCTAGGTCCTCGTCGCTCATCCGGCCGCGATGAGCCACGATCAGCAAGTAAGGTTCCGGCAGCCAATTCTCCAGCGCGTAGCGAAACACGGGTATCTGGCAGGCGCCGGCCGGCACCGACAGTCCCACCAGCAAGGCCAACGTAGTGCAAACGGTGCGGGTCGTGTTCATCAACATGGTTCGTCTTTCCATCGCCCGGCGCCTGATGGCAGGGCCTACTTCCGCAGAATGACAATGCCGTTGATCAGCGGCATCTGCTGCGCGGTGGGCTTTTCACTTTTGGCTACCAGCTCCAACGTCAGTTTCTCATTGATCGTGCGCGGGAACTCTTTCCATACGGCCACATCGGGCTTGCCCGCTTCCTTGACGATATCAAAATCCTTCAGCACCACCTCGCCGTCCAGCTTCACATCAAACACGCGCTGGCCCACGGCATCGCCAGGCAAGGCCGCGAAGCCGAGGCGCACGGTATAGCTCTGGGCGGCTTGGCCGGGCAAATTCACCGGGATCACGCTTTGCTTCATGCCGCGCATAGCACTGGCAAACACGAACGGCACATCGGTATTCTCGATGGGCGTATACAGCGAACTGCGCTGGATACCGGCTCCCCCTTCGTAGAGCGCCATGTGAACGCCCGTGCCCATCAGCAAGAAGTGCCCATTGGGTAGCGGCGGCATCCACAGATGGCCGTCCTTATCGCGGCGCGCACCGTTGCCGCCCATGTCGAGATACAGGTGCTTGACCGGCAGATTCGGACCCGGCTGCGGAAAGGCCTGGCCGGTGGCGGGCGGCGTGGGAGCTTGGCCCAGCGCGACCGTAAACGGCAGCGACCAGGAGCATTTGCAGCCGACCGCGTTGGGCGGCTTGACCATCATGCCGCCGCCGCTGAAGGCATCGAAATCGCAACTCATCCGGCTGTGGAAAAACGTATACAGCCCGTTGTCGTTCTTCAGATCGTGATAACCCATGCCGAGCGATCGCCCGAAAATGAAGTTTGAGGAGGCCGAAAACGTGCCGCACTGTTTATCATTGCGGCAGAAAGCCCAATCGGCGTTCTCGCCGGTGATCGGGTGGATGCGCTGCTTGCGCTTACCCGTGCGCAGATCGTAGCCCCACGGCTCCGCATAAATGATTTCGTCCACAATGACTGGCCGGGTGCGGTAGTTGCACGGCTTGTTCCACAGAAGTTTCCCTGTTCGGCCGTCATGCACGGCCAGACTGCGCTGCTTGTACGCGCCGGCCGGCCAGACGCTCCATCCCTTGTCCGCTCCGCTTTGCGTGCCGAAGACGATCAGATCCTTGCGGGCCATCAACCAGCCTTCGACGCGGGGATTGTAGTGCCGGAAATTCTTTCCGGCTCCATATCCCACGCCTGGAACAAAGGCGCCGCCGCAATTGGTGAAGTCCACGCCATGCCTGTAGACTTGGACGCCCGTCTTGGTATCGATGGCCGTGAGGATGCGGACGTCTCGCTCCTTGAGCGTCCTTTCATACTCGGGCAGGCGCTCCGGATCGTTGGCCGTCAGATAGGCCCGCATTTCGGCAATGGCTTCCTCCCGGTGCGGGCTTCCCTCGGGAGCTCCTTCCCAGAACAGATACATCAGCCCGTCTCCAATCACGGCCCAGCCCCCCAGCCCGTCTTTTTTCCAGAGCACGTTTCCGCTGGCCACGTCCACGGCCATCGTGTTGCGAAAATCCTTCTGCTGCGCGTCCTTGCCCCCTTCGACCAGATACATGGTCTTGCCGTCGGCATCGGCCGCCATCGCCAGCCATTGGGCGTTGGGCGTCGGCGGTTTGTAGATTTGCAATTCCTTGCCGGTGGCCGGATCGAGCCGGACGACGATCTCCAGATAGCGCATCAGCACGCTGCCCGGGCCGCACACGGTGTCGGTATGCCCATGGGCCCGGCGCCACATTTCCCGTCCCGTGTACTGATCGCGAGCCACCAGTTCCCCAGAATTTTCCGCCAGCAAAAAGACGCCATCGATCATCAGCGCACCCGGGGCAGGATGGCCAAGCTGCGGTTCACCGTACCAATAGATGCCCAGCGGTCCCTTGAGTGCGCCATCGTGGCTGCACCCGGTGTTGCCTGAATCGCCGAAGTTGTGTGTCCAGCCGCCAGGGTTTTCCAACGCCGGCCGCGTGTGCTGCGCCCATCGCTCTTCCCCCTTGGATTGGACCTTCCAGCCTTCGGCAGACCCGTTCCACTGAGCGATCCCTTTCTCCGCCTGCTTACCACCCAAAAGCGCCACGCCGCGCATCGGCTTGAGCAGACGGTCGATTTCCGCCTTGTCGATATCTGGCAGCGGACCGCCGCCGGCCGACGTCTCGGAAACGATCAGGTCGGCAATGTGGTTGGTAAACGGCAGCGCCGCCCTATCCTTCTGCTGGTAGGCGATGATGCGCGATACATGTTTGCCCCCTCGGTTGTAAGCTTTGCGGGCCCCCATCATCTTGTCCGCATCTTTAAAAATCGCCAGCACGTACAAGTCGGACCGGCTGGCCAGTTCATAGGCCAGTGCGCCCGAATCGCTATCCAGCACGAGAGCATATCCGGCCTTCACGCCCGACTGCTCCAGGATGGTGTCCGCGGCGGCGGCCATTTTGGTCTCCGCGGCAAACGGAGCCGCTTCGTTGGCTTCTTCAATCAAGCCGTATTGCTTCGAACCCTGCGGGGCAAAGCAGTAGATCGTTCCCTCCCGCGTGGACGTGAACAGCCGGCCGTTGGCCACAATCACCTGGTTGGCCGTTTCCTTCATGTCGGCCGACCAGAGGAGCTTGCCGTCGTTGGGATCCCGGGCATACACGCCGCTGCCGTTGCCAAAGGCCGTGTTGTAAACGACTCCGCCGGCGTAGATCACCGTGCTGAGATCCGGATCCCAGCGAAAGAAGACCGGCCGCTTGTAGCGAACGCTCACCACCGAATCGATGTCCACACCGCGCCCGGGCACGTCCTGCCGCCAGAGCTGCGTATGGGTAGGCGGTTTCCCTTCGGCGCCCGGCACCGTCTTCACGGCAGCGACGCCCGAATAGTGGACGCCGTCCTTGGCGACGCCCACAATCGGCGGCACCGAGGCGTAGAATTGGCTGTTGCCCGTGGCCCGTTCAAATGTGATCAGCGTCCCCCAGCCGTCAAAATAGCCAAGGAAATCCCGCGGCACGATGACTTGCGCAGGATTGAGGAACATGTATCCGGCCGGGGCCATGCTAGCCCGCCAGCCCGATTCGGCGTGCGTGCCATTCTCCCAAATCTGCTCCCCTGTCTCGGCATCGACGGCATACAGGAACGTGCCGTCGTGCGGAAACACACCTGCGGCAAAGTACGCCACGGCTTTGCCGCCGTGGAGCGCCGGGTCGGCCGAAATGGCTACGTCCGTCCGCACAGGCCAGACGGAGATGGGTTTGGCATACGCCATGAATTGGCGGTCGGTGGGAGCCGCCTTGAACTTCCAGACCAGCTCACCCGTCTTGGCATTGAGACAGTAGACATAGCCGTCATTGCTGCCGGCATACACCTTGCCGTTGTGGATGGTGGGGACGCGATTCACGCCGCCGCCGGCCAGAAACTCCCACCGCACAGCGCCGCTTTCGGCATTGAGGCAGACGATGCGGCCGTCGATGCCGCTGGTGAAGTAGAGCGAGTCTCCCGCGGCACTGATGGGCAGCGTATACTGGCAGATGGCCGGGTAGTGCTGCGGGGCCGGACTGGGAGCCACGCGCGACTGGCGGGATTTGTATACCCAGGCTTGCTGCAGCGGCAGCGCCAGTTTTTCGCTGGAGGTGGCAGAGCGATTCTGGTCATGGCGCCAGGCGGGCCAGTCCTCGGCCGGTGCCACAGCGGCAACCATCAGTAGCGTTGCCAGGGAAATCAGCCCGCAAAAAATAACTCCCTTATGCCGGCGTCGCGGCCGCTGCAAGGAACTATGCTCTGGTTGAAATGCAATATTCATCCGCAGTATCTCCCGGAATGGTTGAACTGTTCTGTTTGCGGTTGGGGCCAGCGGGCCGGGTGGGTTCTGCTATTCTAACACGGATTGCAGGAAAGTCACGCCAAGCGTGCCGCTGCTGTGGAAAGGTCTCCGACCATTCCACCGCCTCGACCGTAGGTCTCCTTTTTGCTGGACAACACTCGGTTAGTCTGACGGCAGCGTCGGGAGACCTGCGGTCGGCGCTATCTCTCGGTCAGGAGACCGCGCCATAACTGCGTGCGCCGGCGAGTCTGCCTCTGCTACAGACATTCCCTCATTACCTGTCGTTGCTGCGGTCTCTAATCTCACCGTTTTTGCAGCGATCCAATCGCCAACAGCACCCAACTGACAATAAACAACACGCCGCCGAACGGAACTACATGCACCACTTGCCTGTATGGCAATTGCATCGCCATCACCGCCACGAAGGCATAGAGTCCGCCGCAGAAGAGAAGGCAGCCGAGGATCATCGTGACGGCCGCGGCGGTCAGCCAGCGCGAAGGGCGAGCCTGGGCCAGCGCGCCGATCAACAGCAAACCCAGGGCGTGGTAAATCTGATAGCGCACCGCTGTTTCGTATTGCTCCAACTGCTTTTGCGCGATCGTTCCTTCGGCCACCCGCTTCTCCAGCAAGTGAGCGCCGATCGCGCCGCTGGCCACGCCCATCGCGGCCAGCAGTGCGCCGAGAAAGATCACCAGGCGGAAGTTCATGACGATATCCCTTTGTGGAATCACCAGGAGGCTTACGCCTCCCGCTCGCCCAGGTATTATTTCGCGGCCATCCGGATGACGGCGTCAAAGTCAGGCGGGACCTGATTATTGTGCGACCTTATAAACTGCAGGAGGAACGCAGCGGCCTGATCGTGCGAGGCCAGTTCCTCAAGCTGTGGTCGGGCGGCGGCCCAGCGGCCGGCAATGAAATCGTCCAGCGCCCGTTCGTACTTGTCCAGGGCCGGGTTTGTTTGATCGGCCGGAACCAGCCGGCTTACGACCACGGGCGTTTCCAACCCCAGCGGTATCAGCGTTGCCAAGCGTCGTGAAAACAGTTCAGACGTGGTCGTGATCTCCGTTGCCGTTTTCTCATCAAGCAGGATGTCGCTCCCCAGGCGGCGCGTCAGCGCCTCCAGCCGCGCGGCCAGATTCACTACGGGACCGAAGACGGTGACCTTGGCTTGATCTGCGGTACCGATCTGCCCTGCTACGGCACGGCCGCTGGCGATGCCGATGCCGATGCCGAGGTGAAACGCCGTAGCATGGGCTTCCAGCCCGTGTACCACGTCACCGTCTGGCACGGGCTGGAAGCCCATGCTACAGGTCAACTGTTCCTGGATCGCCAGTGCCGCGCGGCAGGCCAGCTCGGACTTGTCGGTTTGCGCGATGGGCCAACCCCAAAATCCCATCACGGCGTCGCCGTGAAAATCCCCCACCACGCCGCCGTGCTCCAGGATCTGCCGCGTGGCCACGCCCAGGGCGCGGCTGACGCTGTCGAGCAATCCCATCAGGTCGGCGGACTGTTGTTCGCTGGCGCGCGAGAAGCCGCGCAGGTCGCAGAACATGACCGTTACGTCCGCGCTCCGCGGCGCCAGCACGGTTTGCGGATCGTCCCTCGCAATCGCTTCCAGCACTTGCGGAGCGAAGAACGCTTTGAGCGCCGCTTGCCACTGGCGAAGCCGTTGATTGTCGCGCCAGGCGGCCAGGGCGCCGGCCACGATTTCCGCGAACTTCAGATCATCGTGGAGTGCCGCTGGATCCTCCGCGCCGAGTCGATCAAGTCGTGCACCTGCGATGAAAAACGCCCAGCCCTGGCAGGCTTCCCCGTCCAGTGGAACGGCACAGGCCCAGTCCGCCTGTTCGGCTGCCGTGAACTCCGCTCCGCCACCCTGGTGCCACAGGTGCAACACGCTCTGCTGCTGTTTCACGGCCTCCAGGATCAACCGCCGGCTGGGATGAAAGTTCCCCTGCCCTGCCCCGCGGCGGTCCCAATGCAAGACTTCGACGTGTTGCCGATCATCCACCGCCACCAGTGCGGCGGCCGTAGCATGGCGCATGCCCAGGAGCAGTACATTCACGAGCCGGGCAAACAACTCGGTATCATCCGCGGCTCCGGCGAGCAGTTCGGGCAGGCGGCTTAATACGTAAATCCGGCTGCCGGCATCGCTGAAATGCCACGCCCGCAAGTCCGCTGCCGTGAAGGTGTGCTGCACGTCCGGCTGCGGAGCTTCCAGCGTCACCTCCGCATGTTCGTCCAACAGTGTGAATCGGGTCTGTCCGATGACGAAACAATCGCCCGGCCGAAGTGTGGCGTGGTCCACCGGCTGGCCGCGCAAGAAAATCGGATTCTTGGCGGCTGCGATTCGGCGCACGGCGAGCTGGCGGTTGCCGCAGATCAACTCCGCATGCCGCCTTGAAACGACCGCATCCCACGGCACGGCCAACTCGGCCTCCCGGCCGAGCACCACCGTCCGCCCCAGCGGCAACGCCCGCCGCCACCGCTGCGACTCGTCAGTTCCTTCAGCGATCAGGTAGGGCATGGCGCTTTGTTCATACCGCTTGTGAACTGATCAGGCATCCAGATCAATGTTGAATGTCGAAATCCGAATGACGAAACCCAAATGACGCATGGGATGGCGCAGCCGTCATCCTTCGTCATGCGGATTTCTTTGGTCATTCTGGCTTCGTCATGCGTCATTTTTTTGCCGTTGAATCGCCATCATGTCCGGCAACGTGGCGGCGGAGGGCGAACCGCTGAGACTGCTCGTTCCGCCGCCTGTGGCCAGCGCCCGCCGGCTGCGGTTGATTCCCCACAACACCAGCGCCCAGAGCAGCGTAATCACCACGGCCGCCAGCGCGAATGCCAGCATGCCCCACACGATCAGCCGCTGTCGCAGGTTCGCCAGCGGCCCGCCGATCGATTCCTCGTACGACTGCTGTACAATCACTTGCCAGCCCGTGGGTTGTGGTTTTTCCGTCCGCTGCTCGCGCACCAGCACCGGCGCCGTTGCCGCCAGCCAGCGCCGGGCAAACCGCCCCCCTGCCGGATCATCCGCGAACGGATCGATATAGTCGCGACGCCGCGCATCATCCGTGGGAAGAGATTCATCGCCCAGCCGCTGCGGCCTGGGTACCTTTTCTTCCTGGAAGGCGTCGTCATAAAAAGGGTGCTGCAAGATCAAGCCGCGGTCCGGACCGTCGCGCAGATCGACCAGCACGGCAAACTGATTGGGGTCTTCGTCCCCACGCAACTCCACAAAGCCGCCGACGTCCACCGTCAGGGCCAGCACACCCAGGAAGGCGTGGGGGGCCTCCGCGGCCTGGATGGGTGTGGAAATGGTGACAATCCAGCGGCGGCTGGCCCGGCTGCGAAAAACGGCGGAGAGATGCGTCTTGGTGATGTGCCCTGCCTCTGCCGCTGGGCGCCAATTGCGGGGGCGGTCCTCCAGATCGCCAGTGAAATAGGTCCGCCAGGCGAAGTTGCGTCCCACCGTCCGGTTCATCGGGTCGCGGGCCAGTTGCAGGCCCTGCGTATCGGTAACGAACCAACTGGCGCTGGTCGGTTGATCGGGCGACTGACGGATTCCGACAACTGCGTCCTGGAGTTGTCGCACCAGCGGATTGGCCAGAAATTCATCTTGGGTGGCGTCCAGTGCGGCGGGATCTTCTTCGAGCGCCGGGTCGTTAAGTTTTTGCAAAAGCGGTTTGAGGACCGGATCGGCTTCCACTTCCGCCAGCAGCCGCCGCAGCTTGGGATTGGAGGCCGCCTGCTCTACCGCTCGGAAGCGGCGGTTGAGTTCGTCCGCCGCCGCCCGGGCAACGAACCGTGCCGCGAACTCATTTCCTTCCAGGGCGCCGGCCGTGAGGGAACGTTCCGATTGACGCAGGACGCTGCGAAAACCGAGCCAGCCGAAGAGCGCGGCCACCAGCAGAATCAGCGCCGGCCCCAGCGCGCCAAGAACGACCAGCGGCCGCCGGGCTCGTCGCTGGTCGCGGGCCGCGAGGCCATCGAGCACCGCCTGCACGTTCGGCACGCGCCGGCGCGGATCGGGTTGGAGCATCCGGTCGAGCAACTCAGCCAAATCTCGATCGACGCCGCCGATCTTGCGATGCCCGCCCGGTGCAGGCCGTCTGGCGATCCCGCCACGATACCGGGCCAGCCGCTCGTCCAGGCTGGTGGCCGAGACGAGTTCCGCGGTGAACGCCTCGTCCTGGTGCGGCGGCTTGCCAGTGAGCATGGCGTAGAAGACTGCACCCAGGGCATACACGTCCCACCGCGCGTCGGGCGCGGCCGCAAGATCCGCCTGCTCCGGTGCCATATAGAAGAGCGTACCCAGGGCGGGGGCCTGTTCGTGTGAGAGCCTCGACTGTCCGAAATCGGCAAGCCGCGGCCAACCGTCGTCGTCCAGCAGGACGTTGGCCGGTTTGAGATCGCAGTGGAGCACCCCTTTAGCGTGAGCGTGCAGCAGCCCCAGGGCAATCTCGCGGAACATGGTCACCGCGTCTTCCACCGCAAAGGCGCCTTGTGATTGGAGCCGGTTCTCGAGCGACCCGGCCTCGATGAACTCCATCACAAAGAACGGCGGCGAAGCGTTCCAGCCGACGTCGAGCAGTTGCACGATATAGCGATCGGCCGAGAGAAAGGCCAGCTTTTCCACTTCGCGCGCCAACAGGGACCAGTCGAGCCCGCCGCGGTGCGTGTAGAACTTGATCGCCACGCGGCGGCCGGTTGTCTTGTCCAGCGCCACCCAGACTTCGCCATAGGCTCCCGTTCCCAGCAGCCGCTGCGGTTCATACCCTGGCACCTCGGTAGGGGGCCGGGCGTCCGCCATGCTCAGCCGGCGGGAGTCTTCAAACGCGTCGGCGGCCTGGGGCTGGGTGGGATGGGTCATGGGAAGTCACCGCTGTTGTAATCAGCTTAATGAACTTCCGGCTTGCTGCCACCTGAGCGCAAAAAAGGGCTCCCGGCACCAGCGGCAAGTCCCAGGGGGGCAAAGGACTGAAGCACACTAATGTCCGGGAGCGATTGGTCTTGGTTGGCCCGTTCCGGGGCGGGCCGTTGTGTGTTGTAGCGACGCACTGCTGGGTCCCTTCCCTGCGTCGTGCGAGGCGGGAGAATAGGAGAATCGCCCGGAGGGGTCAAGGCCGATTCCAGCCGGGCTTTTCCCCGGTTTTTTGAGCCCTGGGCCGCTAGCACGCAGCGATAGTTGGCTCATCAAATTGGCTGCGAAGGGATTCGGATTAAAATGCAGCCATGACCCGCTCCCTGCACCGAATTCGTGCCAAACCATCATTGCCGGCCGTTCTTGGCTTGGCGCTGTCTCTGCTACCGCAGCCGTGCCTGGGGGACGAGCAATCGCCCCGCTTGCGCCAATATGAGACGGCTGTGGACCGGGCCGTCGAATTGGGGCTGATGAGCCTCGCCCGGGAACAGCCGGGGGGCGCCGGGGATGGTTCGTATTCGGATGCCAACGGCAAGACCAACGGCGTGGTTGGATTGGCGGGCATGGCGTTTCTGGCCAAGGGGTATCGGCCCGGAGTCCCTCCTTACGGCGACGTGATCAACCGGAGCATCGATTACATTCTCAACACGGAATCGTCTAATGGATACCTGGGCGTGCGGGGCGGCAAAATGTATGAACATGCCATCGCCACGCTGCTAATGTCGGAAGTCTCCGGCATGGTCGATCCCGCGCGGCAACAGCGGATCGATATCGTCTTGCCGAAGGCGCTGAAGGTCATCCTCGATGCCCAGGCCAACAATCCCACGGGGGCGTGGCGGTACGAACCGACCAGCACCGATGCCGACATTTCGGTGACCGGCTGGAACCTGATGGCGCTGCGCTCTGCACGGCTCAACGGGGCCCCCGTGCCAAAGGATGCGATCGACAAGGCCGTGCGGTTTATTGATGCCTGTCGGGGCCGCGGCGGTTTGCGGCTGGTGGACAACGGCCGCTCCGCGGATGACGGGGGATTCTGGTATACGCCGCCGCAATACTACGCCAACCGCAACTACTGGCTGGGGGGGCCCAGCACGCCGTCGCGCACCGGGGTGGCCCTGCTGTGCCGGGAGCTAGCCGGGCACCACGGCGACGAGGTCAACCGCAAGGCGGGGGACTATATCCTGCACAACGTCAAAGCGCGGGGGTTCCTGGATGGCGGACACGTGGAGTACGCCACGTATTACTGCGCCCAGGGCATGTTCCAGCTTGGCGGGGATTATTGGGAGACGTTTGCCGCAGCGATGTACCGGCACCTGTTGGCTGAGCAGCAACAAGATGGCTCGTGGCACTCCGACCAGGGCACCAGCTACGCCACCGCCATGTACGTCCTGGCGCTATCGGTGAGCTACCGGCAACTGCCGATTTACCAGCGGTGAGGGCGGACCGCCGGGCCAGCGCATGCACGCCCATTGCTCCCCAGGAGCCCTCCACTCCCTGTCCTCGTTGTCACGCTTCGTGTGTCGGATCACCCATGTCGGGGCTGCTGCGATTGATGCAAAGCCGTTACAGAATAACTACAGACATGATGAACGCACCGATAATAATCGCCGCAAACATGCCATATGCAAAAATGTCCAGGAACCAAAGGTCTGGATATGGCTCGGCAAATAAAATCGGGAGTCGTCCTATGATCCCAGCGACTTCTTCACATCTATGCAGCCCATTCATGATTTCTGTTCCTCAATGAGGAATCTGCCAAGTTAAAAATTCAGCCGCCGATGCTTGAGCGCCGGAACCCGGCCGCGGACTTCGGCCAACCGTTGCGGATCCAGTTTTGCCAGCACAACGGCTTCGGGTTCCTCCTCGGCCGTCGCGAGAACTTCGCCCCACGGATCAATGATTTGCGAATGGCCGTATTTGCGCACCGGCGCGCCGCCGCATTGGTTGGCCGCCACGACGAAGGCCTGGTTTTCGATGGCCCGGGCTTTAAGCAGCGTGGTCCAGTGGTCGCGGCCAGTGGCGTGGGTAAAGGCGGAAGGGACGGCAATCACGTCCGCCTGCTGGGCGGCCAACTGTCGGTAGAGTTCGGGAAAGCGGAGGTCGTAGCAGATCGACATGCCCAGGCGGCAAGCGGGCGTGTCGGCAGCGACCACGCGGTCGCCGGGAAAAAAATGGCGCGACTCCTGCACGTTTACGGGAGCCGTAGCGGCGTCACCCGGGATATTCACGTCGAATAGATGGATCTTTCGGTACGTAGCCGTCAGCGCGCCGTCGGGACCGAACAACAGGCTGGTGTTGTACATCTTTTCGTCGGCCGCTTCCGCAATGCTGCCGGCCAGGAGGGTGATTTTCAACTCGGCGGCCAGAGCCTGCATGGCTTGACTGGTGCGGCCGGGTATCGGCTCCGCCAGAGGCCGCAGTGCTTCCAATGGGCCGCTGGCACTAAACAATTCAGGCAGGCAGATCAGTTGGGCGCCCTGCCTGGCGGCTTCACGGACCAACCGCGAAGCGGCGGCCAGGTTGGCCTGTTTGTCGAGGCCGGCGGAGAGTTGGATCGCGGCGGCGGTGAAGGTCTGCATGCAATTTCTCGCCTGAACCACCGGGGGGTTCACGCCGCCCCGCTTGCCTTGTCGCGCCCTTCGTAAAACGTATACCGCGGGTCGATCAGCAGCCACATCGAGCCGGCAACCACGAATGCCAAAGAATAAACGCCGAACACGACTGGCCAGCCGAAATTTTCAATAATAAAAGCGCCGACGTAAGGTTGTGCCGCGTTGCCGATGTTTCCGATCAGGTTGATCATGCCTGCCGCCAGGCCGGCATATTTTCCCCCAATATCGATGATGCTGGACCAGTTGGCTCCCTGGCCAAAGTCATAGGCCACGTAAACCAGGCAGAGCAAGGCAGTCGCTTTGATCGGAGTGTTCATTGCGGGGACAGCGTACATGGCGGCGCCGGCGGTCATGGCGCCACAAAACGGAAACAGCGCCCGGCCCAGCCGCCGCCAGCCGGTGGCCTGAATTAACATGCGGCTGAGGATGCCGCCAACCAGACAGGCGATCCCCCCTAGGAACATCGGCGCCGCCGCCATCCAGGCGGAGCTTTCGTACGGCACCTTCTGCACGTCCTTAAAATAGCGAAGCATCCAGCTTCCAAAGAACGACCAGCCAAAGCTTCCACACAAATAGAAAATTCCCATCGCCCACAGGCTGCGGTTGGTCAACAGCGCACGCCACATGCCCGGCGGCATGGAGTGGCCTCGCACTTCCGGCGGTGCATTCTGTGTGATCAGTTCCAATTCCGCCGAGTTGACAGCCTCCTTTTCCGAGGGGTGGTCGCGAAACCAGGGCCAGAAGGCGATGACCCAGGCAATGCCCACCAAACCGGAAATGAAAAATGCCGTGCGCCAGGAGGCGATGGGAAATCGCTCTAGAAGGCCGGGTTGCAACTGGGTCAGCCCGGTCATCGCAGCTGCGATTCGCGCGTTGGATGCGGCTAGCAACTCCAATTGCAGGTCTTTGCTGGCAACGGACCCGACGGACTGTAACGCTGCCAGTGCTGGACGTACTTGTTGCCGGGCCAATTGTTCCAGTTGTGCCACGACAGAGGATAGTTCCGGGTTTTGATGGTCGGTCCCAAACTTGATTAGGAGCTCACTGGCCTCGCCGGCATGACGCTGAGCCAATAAAAGCGTTGGGTTGTCTGGCGTCAGAGGCTGCTGCATGGTGAGATTCTGTCGCAGCGAATCGATCTGTCCGGAGACGCTGCGAAGCGGGTGGAATGCTTTCATCGCGCCCCGATACTCGACTTCGGCTGCCGGCTGAAAAAGTGCCATCAGGGTGCCAAAGATCAGCGGTGCAAAGGCTCCGCCCCAACGGGCGGTGAGCCAGATCAGGCCGCCGGCCCATTCACGAGTTACGATTGGCAGCCACCGCGATTGCACGCGGGCGATGTTGGGAAAAGCGCCCGCCTCACCCACGCCAAAGAAAAAGCGATAGAGAAACAGCGAAGTAAATCCGGTGGCTGCACCCGTGAGCGAGGTGAGCGCCGACCAGGCCACGACAATCCGCGTCAATGTGCTGCGCGCCCCGAAGCGGTCACCCATCCATCCGCCTGGCAGCTCAAACAGGGCGTAGGCCAGCCAGAAGGCTCCCATGATCAGGCCGATTTGCTGCGGGGTCAGATGCAGATCAGTCCGAATGGCTTCTTCCGCCCGCATGAAGCACTGGCGGTCATAGTAGGTCAGAAACGTCAGTACCACCAAAAAGCCGAGCACCCAATAGCGTATTCGCGTAGGACGCTTTACAGGATCGACGTTGTCTGACGGCATCAATGTCGATCTCACGGCTGGTGGGACAAGATGATCATGGGCGGCCGATTGTTGGCCTTCAGGGACCGCTATTATACTGTTTCTCCAGCATGATTGAACTGCCGACTCCCTGCCTGGTTATCGACGCCACCATCGTGCGGCGCAATCTTCGCCGCATGGCGGAGTACGCGCGCGTGCACGGTTTGGCGCTACGGCCGCATACCAAGACCCACAAATCGCTGGAACTGGCGGCGCTGCAGCTTCAGGAAGGGGGTGCCCGCGGGCTGACCGTCGCCAAGTTGGGCGAAGCGGAGGTCATGGTTTCGGCCACGGACGATCTGCTCTTGGCCTATCCGATTGTCGATCCGCGTCGGGCGGAAATCGCGGCTCGTCTGGCACGAAAGGTGCAACTGCGCGTTGCCATCGACTCGACACAAGCGGCCCAGGCGCTCGCGACTGCGGCGGCCGCCGCCGGCAGCACGATCGGCGCGTTGGTCGATCTCGATGTCGGCCTGCATCGCACCGGAGTTCAGTCGCCGCAGGAAGCGCTCGAACTGGCCAGGGTGATTGACGCGGCGAAGGGACTGCGCCTGGACGGGATGTTTTTCTTCCCCGGGCATCTGCCGGCACAGCCGCCGCAACAGATCGATGGACTCCTGGCCATCGGGGCCGTGCTCAGCGAGACGCTGGAACTGTGGCGGCAGCATGGGTTATCAGCAACGATCGTCTCCGGCGGATCGACTCCCTCGGCTTTCCACTCCCATCACATCGGACACCTGACGGAGATTCGGCCCGGCACGTACATTTTTAACGACATGAATTGCGTGCATGGCGGAAGCGCGAAACTGGAAGATTGTGCCGCCCGGATCGTGGCCACGGTGGTCAGCACGGCGGTGCCCGGCCAGGTGGTGCTCGATGCCGGAAGTAAGACGCTGTCAAGCGATTTGTGCGGCCCGGCGGCAGCTTCAGGGCATGGTCATATCGTGGAGTTTCCCCACGCCAAGATTGTGAAGTTAAGCGAGGAGCATGCCCAGGTGGATGTGACGGCGTGCGAAGCTGCGCCAGCGTTAGGGTCGCAGGTAACGATCGTGCCGAATCATATTTGTCCCTGCGTCAATTTGCAGGACCAGGTCTACTGGTTGGAGGAGAGTGCGGCGCCTAGGGCTATGAAGGTGGATGCTCGAGGGAGACTCAACTGATGCCGCTGATCTTCGACGCCCATCTTGATCTCGCCTGGAACGCGACGTCGTACAATCGCGATCTGACGTTGCCGCTGGAGGAATTGCGCCGACGCGAGCAGGGGATGACGGATGTGCCAGGGCGGGGGCGGTGCGTGCTGACGCTGCCGGAACTGCGCCGTGCGCAAGTGGCAGTCTGCGTGGCCACGCTGCTGGCTCGCTGCGGCGTCGATCAGAAGCCGCAGGCCGGTTATCTGCGGACCGATTTGGAATACGCCACGCCCGCCATTGCGTCGGCCGCCGCGCAGGCCCAACTGGCCTACTATCGCGAACTGGAAGATGCCGGACAGGTGCGGATGATAACCTCGGCGGCCGAACTTCAATCGCACTGGGCCAAGTATCAGGCTGCACCGGCCACCACTCCGCTGGGGATCATTCTCAGTATGGAAGGGGCCGACCCGATTGTTGCGCCGCGCCATGCTGCGGCATGGCACCGCCAGGGTTTGCGGGCCATCGGACTGTCTCACTATGGCCGAGGCCGCTTTGCGTACGGCACTAGCGTGGACGGCCCGCTTGGTGAATCGACGGCGGAACTGCTGCATGAGATGGCGCGGCTGCAGATTGCTCTGGACGTAACGCACCTATCCGACATCAGCATGGCCCAGGCCGTGGAGATCTTTGACGGGCCGCTGCTGGCGAGTCACCACAATTGCCGCAGGCTGGTGCCGGGAGACCGGCAACTGACGGACGAGCAGATCAAGATGCTCATCGCGCGCGATGCCGTAATCGGCGTGGCGTTGGATGCCTGGATGCTGTTTCCCGGCTGGCAGCGCGGAGTTACGCAGCCGGAATCGCTGCCATTGCATGCCGCCGCCGATCATATCGACCATGTCTGCCAACTGGCCGGGTCTGCCCGGCACAGCGGGATCGGCAGCGATCTGGATGGCGGGTTTGGCAACGAGCAAACTCCGCGCGAACTGCGGGTGTACGGAGACATCCAGCGCCTGGCGGAGATTTTATCCGAACGGGGCTACAGTGATGTGGATATCGATACGATTTTTCACGGCAATTGGCTGCGGCTCTTTGGGCGGGTGCTGCGGTAGGCTCCTTCTGCCGGAAGGTGCCTGGGAGAAAGTTTCTGCGCGATGGAGCGTTTCCTTGGTGCAGAACGCCGTGGCACCGTAGCGATTCTTGGTGTTCCCCAGGCATCGCTCGGCAGGCGAAGCCTATCATTCTACCACCGCAACCCCCGGGCTTTGATCATGGCCACATAGGCCCGGTGCCAGCGCGTGCTGGTGCGGCCGCAGAGGAACGCGGCCAGAAATGTCAGCAGCACCATCGCGGAACACCACAGCGGTGTGAGCCGGCGCACGGCATCCAGCCCCAGCATTAAGTCCTGATCGCGCGGTGTCATCATGCTTACGGCCAGGACATAGCCATAGGCGGCAGCCACCAGGCCGTAGACCGCCATCAGCGTCCAAACCGTGCTCCAATCGGGGAGCGATACCATCCAGGCGACGTACACTAGTTGCAGCAGGCAGAGCACCAGCACAGCTTGGGCCCAGGCAGGCGAACCGGCGATGGTGAAAAACGGCGGCGAGGAATGAATCCCATGCACAACGGCTGGAATCATTTCCACCAGCGTGATCAGCAGCAGCGACAATCCCAGCCAGTACACGGAGGCCGTCTTGTAACGGTCGGGGCGATAGCCGCGCAGAACCGGCTGCTTTGGCCCCGGTTCTTCTTGGACTGTGGCCGATGCGGAAGGCTGGACCGGCTCAGTGGGAGGATGCACCGGGTGTGCAGGGGGCATCGATGGCGGTGCCGGCGGAGTTGAAGCTGGAGTGGAACTGGTTGGAGCGGCTGCCACGGGTTTGTGCACAGGTGGTGGTTCCATGCTGGCTGTTGGCAGCCCTGGCGAGGTTTTTGCTGACGACTTTGGCTTGGCTTCGGCAGGCTCCTTAACGCGGGGCGACGGGGGAGGCGAGCCCGGCAACGGCGGCCGGCGCACGGGCGATGCGGTGTCGGCCGGTGTTGGCAGTGGCGGGGGCGCAGGAGCGTGCGACGCGCCGGGAAGCGGAGGGGGGGCTTTCTCGGAGGCGGAGCGGGCCGCTCGGGGTTGATCGCCCCCTGCGGACGGGGGCGCAGGGGGGCGTTTAATGGCGGGGCGATCCGCCGCAGGTTTCAGCTCCGGGGACGGTTGCGGAACCTCGACCTCGGCGCCGCAAGCGGGACAAACGGCCTTGGTGCCCGCCTTTTCAGGGCGGGCCCGCAGCTTGTGTCCGGAGGGGCAGGTGAAGGTGATTCGCATGCGATTGGCGTCGGAAATGCAGGAAATGCGATCGATCCGGCCCCTGGGACTATCGATCAGGATATTCTGCAATGGCCGCCGGTTCCACCCTGGCATTTCCAGGCTGCGATACCGGCCGTTTCAGACTATGATAAAAGGCTGGGCTGCGCGGCGGCGTAGCGTCCGCCCTTTTCGATTCTGCTCCCTCACTATTTCCTTGAGGATTCAAGACGATGGTTTGCCACGGCTTGCGGATGACGCTGATGGGACTGGTGTTGGCGGTTGTTGGGTGGCCACTGGCGGCGGCGGCCCAAGCGCGCAGTCCCCTGATTTCGGAATCGGCCGCCCGGCGGCATGGGCTGGTCCGGGCCTGGTGGCGGCAAGTGCCGGTAGACAGCACTCGGGACGAGGTCGAGGCGATGACGCTGCAGGGAGACACGCTTTACGTGCAGACGCGTCGGGGAACCATTAGCGCGCTCGATTCCGAAAGCGGACAGGTGCGTTGGTCGCGGCAGATCGGTTCTCCGAGTCTGGTGACTTCGGCCGTGGGGGCGAACGACAAGTTTGCGGCCGTAATCAATGGAATGACGCTGTACGTGCTTAGTCGAGAAGACGGAAAGATCGCCTTTGAACGAAAAATGCGCAACGTAGCGGGGGCGGGGCCGGCGCTGAGCGCGACACACGTCTTCACACCGACCACCAACGGTTCGATCGAAGCCTACGATATCTTTGACGCGAAGCAACCGCCGCAGTTATACAATTCGACGGGCCGCGCCATGACGCAGCCCTTCGCGGCGGGCATTACGTTGGCGTGGACGACGGACGGCGGGCTGTTCTATGCAGCGCAGACGGAACCGCTGGCGCCCCGATTTCGCGTCGAAACGTATGAAGCCATACTCGTGGGGCCGGGTTATCAGCCGCCCTACCTCTATGTCGGATCGCTTGGGGGGCATGTGATGAAGGTCCATGAAGTGTCCGGAAATATCCTGTGGAAAGTTGCAGTGGGAGAGCCGGTCGATGTACGTCCCATGGTTTTGGAGGACCGGCTCTACGTGAGCTCTCGCCGCGGCGGCCTGCGGTGCATCTTGGCCGAAGCGCAAGTCGATGTTCCCAAGCCGGGTGCAGAAGAGGATGTTCCCCGGGAGGGAACCATTATGTGGCAGGCCCCCCAGGCGGGTCGGCTGCTGGCAGGGAGCGAAAAGCATCTTTTTTGCCTGGACGAATTGGGGCGGTTTTCGATCTTGCGCCGGGCGGACGGGGGATTTGTCGATTCGATGACACTGCCCGGTCAGCAGCTCATCGTGCAGAATGACATTACGGATCGAATTTATTTCGCCACTGCTGGCGGGACGGTTCAGTGCTTGCGCGAAGTCGGGATCGACAAACCGCTAAACCATCGCCGCACCGCGGCGGCACCCAAGCCGGCCATTCAGGGAGCGAAGCAGAAGGAAGCGGACCAAGAACCGGCGGCCAAGCCGGAGGAAAAGCAGGATGTCGGCGACGACCTGTTCGGTGGTGAAAAAGCCGCTCCCAAGAAGCTGGCCCCCAAGGCGGACGACGCCTTTGGCGGGGAAGACGTGTTCGGCGGAGAGGAAAAAAAGCCGGCCCCCAAAAAGGAACCGATGCCGGACGACGCCGACGCGTTCGGAAATTGACCGTTCAAACGATCGTCAGCGCCCATTGCCACCCGGCCTGCGCAGCGGCACAATCGGGGGCTATGAACGCCACCCATGCACCACGGATCGAGCGGGCGCTATTGAGCGTCAGCGACAAGCGCGGGCTGCTGGTGTTTGCCCAGGGTCTGGCCGACGCCGGAGTCGCGTTGCTCAGCACCGGTGGCACGCGCCGACACCTGGAAGAAGCCGGGTTAACGGTCGAGGACATCGGCGCCTACACGGGCTTTCCTGAGATGATGGATGGGCGGCTGAAGACCTTGCACCCCAAGGTCCACGGCGGAATCCTCTGTCGCCACGATCGGCCTGACGACATGGCGGCGCTTCGGGAGCACAGCATTCCGCCGCTCCCGCTGGTAGTGGTGAATCTCTATCCGTTTGAGGCCACCGTGGCTCGACAGGACGCGACCTTTGACGAGGCGATTGAAAACATCGACATCGGCGGGCCGACCATGATCCGGGCGGCGGCCAAGAACCATGCCTTTACGACGGTTTGCACCGATCCGGCGCAATATGACGAGGTGCTGGCCGAGATTCGCCAGCATGGCGGCACATCGAACCAACTGCGGAAGCGCCTGGCGATGGAGGCCTTTGCCCTGACGGCGCGCTACGACAGCGCCATTGCGAATTACCTGGAGGGACTGGAGGAGGCCGGCCCGCTCCCCCGGACGCTCCGCTGGACGCTGCCGCGGCTCGCCGTGCTGCGTTATGGGGAAAATCCGCACCAGAAGGGGGCGCTCTATGCCCAGCCCCAGGCTCAGGCCGGGACGCTCCCCGCGGCTCGCCAGCTCCATGGCAAGGAACTGTCTTACAACAACCTGCTTGATCTCGACGCGGCGCTGGCGATTGTGCGCTTGTTGCCCGGCCCTGCGGCGGCGGTGGTGATCAAGCACAATAATCCTTGCGGAGCGGCCTCGGCCGACGGCCTCCGCGCGGCCG
>Ga0194132_10004286_pt1 | contig 24396 bp, 23 predicted proteins | sample TA2KigOf80mmetaG_FD_148612 | JGI IMG/M metagenome (GOLD analysis project Ga0194132, IMG submission 148612) | Freshwater microbial communities from Lake Tanganyika, Tanzania - TA2015054 Kigoma Offshore 80m | ecosystem: Environmental > Aquatic > Freshwater > Lake | place: Tanzania: Lake... | reverse complement strand
TGCCAAGGGCGGCGCGGCAAAGCCCGCCGCCGGAAAAGGCGAAGCGGCACCGGCCAAGGGCGCGGCGGCGCCGGCCAAAGGTGCGGCGGCGGCACCGGCCAAGGGCGCGGCGGCACCGGCCAAAGGTGGCAAGGCCGACGGCGGCAAGGGCGGCAAGAAGTAACGCGTCCGATCCATGCTGCTTCTGGTCGGCTTGGGCAATCCCGGGCCGGAGCACGCACGCAATCGCCACAATGTCGGCTTCCTCGCCGTCGATGCGATCGCCGCGCGCTACGGCTTCACCGCCTTTCGCAAGAACTTCCACGGCCTGATCGCCGACGGCACGTTGGGCGGCGTTCGCACCTATCTGTTCAAGCCCCAGACTTACATGAACCGGTCGGGGATCGCGGTCCAGGCTGCGAGCCAGTTCTACAAGATCGGCGGCGGCGATCTCGTCGTCATCCATGACGAGATCGACCTGGCGGCAGCCAAGATCAAGGTCAAACGCGGCGGCGGCAACGCCGGCCACAATGGACTCCGCAGCCTCGACGCCCACATCGGTCCCGACTATCGGCGCGTCCGCGTCGGCGTCGGCCGGCCCGAAGGTCGCGCCGCGGTGATCGGCCATGTGCTCGACGACTTCGATGCCGCCGACCAAGCGTGGCTCGACCCGCTGCTCGACGCGATCGTCGAAGCGGCGCCGCTGTTGGCGCTCGGCGACGATCCCGGCTTCATGAACCGGGTCGCGCTCGCGATCAAGCCACGGCGCGCGGCCGACAAACAACCCTCGGCCGCCTAGCGCCGCCCGCGAACGAATTACCGTCCGTTTCTGCCATGGGTTTTCGCTGCGGTATCGTCGGCCTGCCGAACGTCGGCAAGTCGACGCTCTTCAACGCGCTCACCTCGACCAGCGCCGCCTTGGTCGCGAACTATCCGTTCGCCACCATCGAGCCCAACCTGGGCCGCGTGCCGGTGCCCGATCCGCGCCTCGATACCCTCGCCGCGCTCGCCAAGTCGGCCAAGATCACGCCGACCCAGCTCGACTTCGTCGACATCGCCGGGCTGGTCAAAGGCGCCAGCCAAGGCGAAGGCCTCGGCAACAAGTTCTTGGCGCATATCCGAGAGGTCGACGCCATCGTCCACGTGCTGCGATGCTTCGCGGGCGATCAGGTCACCCACGTCTCCGGCGCCCCCGACCCCGAAGCCGACGCCGCGACCGTCGACACCGAGTTGATGCTGGCCGACCTCGAGAGCCTCGAGCGCCGGATCGACGCCATGGTCAAACTGGCGCGCGGCGGCGATCGCGGCGCCAAGGCGCGGGTGGCGCTTGCCGAGCGGGTGCTGGCCGCGCTCCGCGCCGGCCAGCCGGCGCGCGCGGTCGCGGTGGCCGAAGCCGAGCGCGGCTTTTTCAAGGAACTGCAGCTCTTGACCGCGCGGCCGGTGCTCTATGTGCTGAACGTCGACGAGGCCGGGCTCGAGGGGAACGCGCTCACCGCCCGCGCCGAGGCATTGGCCCGGTCGCAGGGCGCGCAATCGGTCCGCATCTGCGCCGCCTTCGAGATGGAGCTCGCCGAGATCGCCGATCCGGATGAGCGCCAGGCGTTCCTGGCCGAGCTCGGGCTCGAGGAGCCCGGGCTCAACCGCCTGATCCGCGCCGGCTATGCGTTGCTCGACCTGATCACCTTCTTCACCGCTGGGCCGACCGAGTCGCGCGCCTGGACCGTCAAGCGCGGCACCCAGGCGGTCGACGCCGCCGGCACCATCCATACCGACTTTGCGCGCGGCTTCATCCGCGCCGAAACCGTGGCCTACGCCGACTACGTCGCTTGCGGCGGCGAGCAGGGCGCCAAGGACTTGGGCAAGTACCGGCTCGAGGGCAAGGACTACGTCGTCCAGGACGGCGACGTGATCTACTTCCGTTTCAATGTCTGAGGCGACCGGCGCCGCGCCAATCTACTTCGAGGATTTCGCCGTCGGCGAGACCCGGCGCTACGGCGGCCGCAGCCTGACCGCCGCCGACATCATCCGCTTCGCCCGCGAGTTCGATCCGCAGACCTATCACACCGACCCCGAAGCGGCGAAAGGCTCGATCTTCGGCGGCCTGGTCGCGAGCGGCCTCCACACCCAGGCGCTGGTGCTGCGGATGATCTTCGATCAGTACCTTAAGGGCGGCACCGCCTTGGCCTCGCCCGGGATCGACGAAGTGCGCTGGATCCGGCCGGTTCGCCCCGGCGATACGCTCACCGTCGCGACCACGGTCACCGCAACCGTCTCCTCGCGGAGCCGCCCCGACCGCGGCCTCGTCAAGATGAAGCACGTCGTCGCCAATCAGACCGGCGCGACGGTCATGACCATGCTCGGCATGGCGTTCTTCAAGCGCCGGCCGAAAAACGCGTCCGCTTAATGCTTGTTTCCATAAGGCGGAAGCATTTGCAACGCTCGTCATGGCCGGGACTCGGCCTACGACCGGCCCGACCACGACGTCGAAGAATAGCGGCTCCGTATTTAGGAAAGCGCCTCAGTTGATGAGGTCGAACGGGACCGAGCGGTGGCCGCGGCGCCTGCGGTAGGCGCGAAAGTCGCGGCGGTCGATCGTAAACACCTTTTGGACGCGGAGGTGGTTCGGCGGCCGCTACCAGCGAGGCACCCGCGAAGTCCATCCGCAAGAACCGGTGTCGTCGTGTAAAGCAGTTCATCGACGTCCTTGAGAACCTGGACGCAGCGCGCGTGCCACGCATCCGCCGGGTCGAACAGCGCGATCAATGGCCCGGTGTCGACCAAAATCACCGGCCGTGCTTCCGGCGGATGGCGTCCTTGACCGCGCGTTTGACGTCGCTCCCGGCGCCCTGGCCCACCCGCCGCGGCCGAGGTCGAGACGTTGGTAAATTGCGTAGGCGGAGGGCTCGCCGGCCCGCCGTTCGTTTTCGGCATACGCCGCCAGCCCGCGCTTCAAGACATCCGCGACCGAGAGACCGCTCTTGGTGCGAAGCCGCGCAGCGTTTTCGCAGCGCCCGCATCGAGCCGTACCGTGCGTGTTGCCAACAATGCGACGCCCGCTTTTCGCGCGCGCGGAGAATGTTATAGTCGAGACTTCTCGTTCGGCGCGGTCGCACCGGCGGACCCAAAGAAAATCTGGAGGAAGACCCATGGGTAAGATGATTTCGCTCAAAGCGAGCGACGGATTTCAGTTGAACGCCTACGAGGCGCCGGCGGTCGGCCAGACCAAGGGCAATCTCGTCCTCATCCAGGAGATTTTCGGCGTCAACCGCCACATCAAGGCAATCTCGGATAAATGGGCGGGACGCGGCTACCGCGTGGTCGCGCCGGCGCTATTCGATCGCGTCGAGAAGAACGTCGATCTGGGTTATGGCCAGGATGATTTCACCAAGGGGCGCGATATCCGCGGCAAGCTCAACCTCGATAACGTCATGGCCGACGTCAAGGCTGCGGCCGACTATCTCGGCAAGCCGGCTGGCATCCTCGGCTACTGCTTCGGTGGCTTCGTGACGTTCGTGTCGTCGTGCCGGCTCAACTTCGCCGCCGCCGCCGGCTATTACGGCGGCAATATCGTCGCCCATTCGGGCGAGAAGCCGAAGTGCCCGACCATTCTCCACTTCGGCGCGCTCGACAAGGCGATCCCCTTGACCGACGTCGACAAGATCAGGGCGGCGCGGCCCGACGTCCCGGTTTACGTCTACGACAAGGGCGATCACGGCTTCTGCTGCGACGAGCGGCCGACCTTCCACGCCGATTCATGCAAGACCGCGGACGAACGCTCGCTCGCGCTGTTCGCGAAGCACCTGAAGCCCTAGACGGAAATCCCCTCGCCGTCCTCCCCCTCTTCGAGGGGAGGACGAAGATGTAGGAACACGATAGCCTGCTGCGCAGCTATCGACTCTCGCATTCCGCGTCGGCCCCCCCTGTTTGCAGGGTAAGAGTGAAGACTATCGCAACGCCGCCGCGATATTGCCGCCATCGACGGTGACGACGGCAGCGGTGGTCTTGTGGGCGAGCGCCAGCGCGACGAACGCGTCGGCGACGTCGGCGGCCTTGACTTCGCGCCGCAGTAAGTTGCCGTCCCGCATGTACTCATCGACCGTGATACCGCGCTTGGCCGCACGCTCCTTGGCGAATTCGGGCGTCAGCATCCCGGTCAGCACGCGATCGGCGTTGACCGCGTTCGAGCGGATGCCGACGGCGCCGTAATCGAGCGCGTACTGGCGCGAGAGAAAGAGCGTCGCCGCCTTGGGCAGCCCGTAGGGCCCGAAATCGGGACCGGGATTGACCGCCTGCTTCGACACGTTGAAGAGCAAGCAACCCCCGGTCCCTTGCGCCTGCATGACGCGGACCGCGTTCTTGGCGACGGTTTGGTGGCTGAAGAAATTGAGATCGAAGCTCCGGCGCAGGATCTCGTCCGACACCTCGCCGATCTTTCCCTGCCACGCAGCGCCGGCGTTCGAGATCAAGATATCGACGCCGCCGAAGGCGATGCAGACCTGGTCGAACGCGGCTCGCACGGAAGCCGGGTCGGTGACATCGCAAGCGAGCGCGAGACCGCCGACCTTCTTGGCGACGGCCTGGGCCGCTGCGAGGTCCTTGTCCAGCACCGCGACCGCGGCGCCCTTTTTGGCGAACGCCGCGGCGGTGGCGGCACCGATACCGGAGCCGCCGCCGGTCACGACCGCGACGTGGCGAGCGAGCGCGGCGTCGGCCGTCTTGCCGAGCTTCGCCTGCTCGAGCGACCAGTATTCGACGTCGAACATGTCGGCTTCCGCGACCGGCTGGTAGCGCCCGATCGCCTCGGCATCGGTAATGACGGCGATCGTGTTCGCGGCGATGTCGGCGGCGATTTGCGCATCTTTCTTGGTTTTGCCGGCACCGAACAAGCCGAGCCCCGGTACCAGCACGACCCGCGGCAGCGGATCGAGCGCGGTCTTCTTGGGCTCGGCGCGCGCGTTGTTGCGCGCGAAGTAGTCGTGATAGCGAGCGACGAAGGCGACGACCGCTGCTTTGACGCCGTCGGCGAAACGGCCGAGCTCACCCGCGGCCGGGGCCGGCGCCACCAGCGGCCAGTTCTTGGTCCGGATGGTGTGATCGGGGGTGACGACGCCGACCTGGCTGTAGCGGGCGACCTCGGCGCCGTTGACGTAAGCGAGGACCGCCGGGGTGGCGCGGAAATCGAGGATCTGCCGCCGCCAGACGCCGTCGGCGCGATCGACCGCTTCGGCGATGGCGCCGCGAACGATCGGCGCGATCTCGTGGATCGGCGCGAGCGCGGCCGGCAGCGCCGCCTGGACCAGCGTCCGGCGGCGGCCTGTTTCCAGGCGTACCTCGGCCAGACTCACGAGCGAGATCATGCGCTCGTAGGCTTCGCGGGCATCGGCGCCATAGGTGAAGATGCCGTGCTTCAAGAGGATGAAGCCCTCGCTCTTGGGATGGCGGTCGAACACCTCGGCGGCGATTTTGGCCATGGCGAAGCCCGGCATCACGTAGGGCACGATCGGAGCGCGATCGCCGTAGACCTCGGCGCAAATCTTTTCGCCGTCGGGCTGGTCGGTGATCCCGAGCACCGCGGTCGAATGGGTGTGGTCGACGAACTTGTGCGGCAGGAAGGCGTGGAGCAGCGTCTCGACCGAGGGGTTGGGCGCGTTGGGGTCGAGCAGTTGGCCGCGCTGGAACGTCACCATGTCTTCATCGCTCAAGCGCTCGCGCGGGCGAAGCTGGCGGAGCGGCGCCAGATGGAGCGCCGGCAACCCCGCCGGCTCGATCGTCGCCAGGTCCCAACCGCTGCCCTTGACGCACAACACCTCGCGGGTCGCGCCGAGAAAATCGGGCAGCGCGGTCTTGACCGAGGTGTTGCCGCCGCCGTGGAGCACGAGCCGGGGGTCGCCGCCCAGAAGCCGCGAGGTATAGACACGGAGCGCCAGGTCGCGGGCGACGCCCGTGGGGGCGTAGCGCTCGACCGTCCGCTCGGCTTCATCGTCGCGCCACAGGCTTTGCATCGGTCGGATCCTGGTTGCTGTCAGCCGGCGGCGCGCGCGGGCGGGCGCCGTTCGGGATAAAGACCGAGCAGCCCGTCGCGCGAGGCCGCGCACACGCCGCGCTCGGTGATGAGCGCGGTGACGTAGCGGGCCGGCGTCACATCGAAGGCGAAGTTCGCGACCGCGCTCCCGGGCGGGGTGATCGTCACCGTCGTCACGCGCCCGTCGGCGGCGCGGCCCAGGATCTCGGTCACTTCGGTCGCGGCGCGCTCCTCGATCGGGATCTCCCTGACGCCGTCGCCGATCGCCCAGTCGATGGTCGAATGCGGCAGCGCCACGTAGAAGGGCACGCCGTTGTCGTGCGCGGCGAGCGCCTTCAAATAGGTGCCGATCTTGTTGCAGACATCGCCTTCGGCCGTGGTGCGGTCGGTGCCGACGATGCAGAGATCGACCCGGCCGTGCTGCATCAGATGGCCGCCGGCATTGTCGGCGATCACGGTGTGGCGGACGCCGTGCTTGCCGAGCTCCCACGCGGTCAGGCTCGCACCCTGATTGCGCGGCCGGGTCTCGTCGACCCAGACGTGGATCGGGATCCCAGCATCGTGCGCCATGTAGATCGGCGCCAGCGCCGTGCCCCAGTCGACGGTCGCGAGCCAGCCGGCATTGCAGTGGGTCAAGACGTTGACCGGCCGGTCCGCGGGCCGACGCTTGGCGGCGGCCTCGATCAGGCCGAGGCCGTGCCGGCCGATGGCGCGGCAGGTCGCGACATCGTCCTCGGCAATCGCCGCGGCTTCGGCGTAGGCCGCGGCGGCGCGCGCCTGCGTTCCGAGGCCGGCAAGCGCCGCCATGACGCGATCGAGCGCCCACATCAGATTGACCGCGGTCGGCCGCGTCGCCAGGAGCTCGTCGTAAGCGCGCTTCAAGGCCGCATCGGAGGCATCGGCTCGCGCCTGCAAGCCAAGCCCGTAGGCCGCGACGGCGCCGATCAGCGGCGCACCGCGCACCTGCATGGCGCGAATCGCGTGGGCGGCGTCGGCCGCCGTCGTCAGCGCGAGCATCGCGAACGCGTGCGGCAGCTTGGTCTGGTCGATGATCCCGACCGACCAGCCGTCGTCTCGGACCCAGACGCTGCGGTACGCGACCCCGTCGATCTTCATCCCGATCTAGTGTCCCTCGAACTCGCAGAGCGTCAACACTTTGACGCCGGTCGCCTCGATCTTCTTGCGGCCGCCGAGTTCGGGGAGGTCGATCACGAACGAGCAACCGACCACCTCGCCGGCGGCCAGGCGGATCAATCGGATCGCCGCCTCGGCGGTGCCGCCGGTCGCGACCAGGTCGTCTACGATCAGGACGCGGTCGCCCTTCTTCACCGCGTCGGCGTGAATTTCGACCTGATCGAACCCGTACTCGAGTTCATACTTGGCGCTGATCGTCTCCCACGGCAGTTTGCCCTTCTTGCGCACCGGCACGAAGCCGACCGAGAGCTGGTGGGCGACGGCGCCGCCGAGGATGAAGCCGCGCGCTTCGATCCCGGCAACCTTGGTGATCGGCTGCCCGGCGTAGGGCTGCACCAACTCGTCGACGACCTTGCGAAAGCCGTAGGGGTCGTTCAAGAGCGTCGTGATGTCGCGAAACATGATCCCCGGCTTGGGGAAGTTCGGGATCGTGCGGATGCGATCCTTGATGTGGTTCATGACCCGGCTTGTTCCTTGAGGACTCGGCCGACGACCGAATCGAGCTTCTTTAAGAGCGCGGGGTCGCGCGCTTGCGGTGCCGTGATGAGCGCGTTGTCGAGCGCGCGGTGGCAGGCGATGGTCGGGCACGGGTTCTTGCGGGACTTGAGCCGCGGCGCCAGCGCCTTGACAAGGCTCCGCGCCCGCTCGGCGTTGGCGAGCAGCACCTTGATCACGTCGGCGACGTTGACGTGGTCGTGGTCGGGGTGCCAGCAGTCGAAGTCGGTCACCATCGCGATCGTGGCGTAGCGGAGCTCGGCTTCGCGCGCGAGCTTGGCCTCGGGCATGTTGGTCATACCGATGACGTCGCACTGCCACGACCGGTAGAGGTTTGATTCGGCAAGCGAAGAGAATTGCGGCCCCTCCATCGCCAAATACGTCCCACCCTTCACCATCTTGATCCCGGCGTCGGCGGCAGCCGCCGCGACCGCCTCGCCCAGGCAGGCGCAGGTCGGGTGTGCCATCGACACGTGGGCGACCATGCCGGCGCCGAAAAAGCTCTTCTCGCGCGCAAAGGTGCGATCGATGAACTGGTCGACCAACACGAACGTCCCCGGCGGCAGGTCGGCGCGGAACGACCCGCACGCCGAGACCGAGACCACGTCGGTGACGCCGGCCCGCTTCAGCGCGTCGATGTTGGCGCGGTAGTTGATGTCGGTCGGCGAGAGCTTGTGCCCGCGGCCGTGACGCGGCAGGAACACGACCGCCTGGCCGGCGATCTCGCCGAATAGGAGTTCGTCCGAGGGCTCGCCCCACGGGCTTTGGATCTTGCGCCACTGCTTGTTGGCGAGGCCGTCGACGTCGTAGACGCCGCTTCCGCCCAGCACGCCCAGAACCGGCGCGTCCGCCCGATCACCAGCCATCGACCGTCATCCTTCCCGACATCCGCGGGGCGGGAGTTTCCCAAGTCTGCCCGCCGCGATCAACGCCGCCGTGGTTGGAAAAGCGAAGGCCGCCTCGGATCAGGCGGCCTTGGCCTAAGTCGTTCGTCGGGCGGTCGCTCAGTGCAGGTCGCGCCACACCCGCTGTTTGGCGGCGATGAAGAGCCCGGTCATGACCAGCAGGAAGATCATGACCTTGAAGCCCAGGCGTTTGCGCGCCTCGAGGCTCGGCTCGGCGGCCCAGGTCAGGAACGCGGTCACGTCCTCGGCCATCTGCTTGACGGTCGCCTGCGTGTTGTCGCCGTACTGGACGGCGCCATCGGCCAAGGGCGGCGCCATCGCGATCTGGTTACCGGAAAAATAGGGGTTGTAGTTCATCCCCTCGCCCAACTTTACGCCGGCCGGCGGCTGGCCGTAACCGATCATCAGCGAATAGAGGTAGTTGGGCCCGTCGTGCCGCGCCTTGGTGATGAGCGAGAGGTTGGGCGGAAGGGCACCGTTGTTGGCGGCGCGGGCTGCCTTCTCGTTGGCGAACGGCTTCGGCAGGGGGTCGGCCAGCCGACCCGGCCGCTTGAACATCTCACCTTCGTCGTTGGGGCCGTCGTCCACCTCGTAGGAGGCGGCGAGCGCCTTGGCCTGGCCGTCGGAAAAGCCGATCTCGGTCAGGTTGCGGAAGTTCACATATTGGAGCGCGTGGCAGGCGGCACACACTTCCTTGTAGACCTGATAGCCGCGCTGCAACTGAGAGCGGTCGAACTTGCCGAACACGCCGTCCCACGACCATGAACGTTGCTCGGGGTTCTTGACTTCGCCCGCGGCGAACGCGCCGGCGGCGAGCGACAGGCCGAGCGCGGCGATGGCGATGGCGAGGATCGCGCGTTTCATCGCTTGTTCTCCCCCGCCGCGGCGGCGCCGGCGGCAGCTCCTAGGACGGGTTGATGGATGCTGTCCGGAACCGGCAGTGGCCGTTCGAACCAACCGAGGAACGGCATGAAGATGATGAAGTGGAGGAAGTAGTAGAGGGTCGCCAACCGTCCGATCAGGATCCAGATGCCTTCGGGCGGCTTGGCGCCGACGATGCCGAGCAAGATCACGTCGATTACCAGGAAGACGAAGAACCACCGGTAGACCGGCCGGAACTTGGTCGAGCGCACCCGCGACGTGTCGAGCCACGGAATCAGGAACAGCACCAGGATCGAGGCCGCCATCGCGATCACGCCGCCCAACTTGCTCGGGATCGCGCGCAGGATCGCGTAGAACGGCAGGAAGTACCACTCCGGCACGATGTGCGCCGGCGTCTGCAGCGGGTTGGCCGGAATGTAGTTGTCCGGGTGGCCCATGTAGTTCGGGTGATAGAACACGAACCCGAACATCACCAGGAGGAACACCCCGAGCCCGACCAGATCCTTGTAGGTGTAATAGGGGTGGAACGGGATCGTGTCCTGCGGGCCTTTGATGTCGATGCCGAGCGGATTGTTCGATTTGTGCTGGTGCAGCGCCCACAGATGCAGGAACACCACGCCGACGATCACGAACGGCAACAGGTAGTGGAGACTGTAGAAGCGGGCGAGGGTCGGGTTGCCGACGGTGAAACCGCCCCACAGCCACTCGGTGATGCCGACCCCGATCCAGGGGATCGCCGAGAACAGGTTGGTGATCACGGTCGCCGCCCAGTAGCTCATCTGTCCCCACGGCAGCACGTAGCCCATGAACGCGGTCGCCATCATCAGCACGAAAATGACGAGGCCGAGCCACCACAGGAGCTCGCGCGGATACTTGTACGAGCCGTAGTAGAGGCCGCGGAAAATGTGGATGTAGACGACCAAGAAGAACAGCGACGCGCCGTTGGCGTGGAAATAACGCAGCAGCCAGCCGTAATTGACCTCGCGCATGATGCGTTCGACCGAGTCGAACGCCATGTCGGCGTGCGGCGTGTAGTGCATCGCCAGCACGATACCGGTCGCGATCTGCATCACCAGCGCGATGCCGGCCAGCGACCCGAAATTCCACCAATAGCTGAGATTCTTGGGCGCCGGATACTGACTGCCGACCGAGTGGTCGATGAAGCTGAAGATCGGGAGCCGGTACTCGATCCAGCGCAGCATCGGGTTCTTGAGTTGCATCTCGCTCATGGGGCCCCCGCTCAGCCGATGCGAACTTTGGTGTCGGTGAGGAATGTATATTTCGGCACCTCGAGATTCGCAGGCGCGGGTCCCTTACGGATGCGTCCGGACGTGTCGTAGTGCGAGCCGTGGCAGGGGCAGAACCAGCCGCCGAACTCACCCTTCGGCTCGGCGGTTTTCTGACCGAGCGGGATGCAGCCCAAGTGGGTGCAGACCCCGACCAGCACCAGCCATTTGGCGTTGGGGGCTCGCGCTTCGTCGCGCATCGGATCGGGCAGCGTCGCCGCGTCGATCGCGCGCGCCTCTTTGATCTCGTTGGCGGTGCGATGGCGGATGAAGACCGGCTTGCCGCGCCATTGCACGGTGATCGACTGGCCCTCGGCGATCGGCCCGAGGTCGACCTCGGTGGAGGCCAGGGCCAAAGTGTCCGAGGCGGGGTTCATCGAGTCGACCAGCGGCCACACCGCCGCCGCCGCCCCGACGACCGCTACGGTTCCTGTGGCTACGATAAGGAAATCACGTCGCGGCATTCCGCCGCCGTGTCCGTGCTCCGCCGCTGTCATGGAGAACTGACCTAGGTTGTTTCTTGTGGGCCCAATGTTTTTTAGTCGGTATTGACGGTCCGTGTCCATAGGTCTCGCAAGGGCGGCGCGAGCCGGTAGGACCCGCTAAACTCTGGAATCTAAAAGAATCTTGACCAATGCGTCTCGCTCTGTATCAACCCGACATTCCGCCCAATGCCGGCACGCTCTTGCGCCTCGGCGCATGTCTCGGCGTTCCCCTCGACATCATCATGCCGTGCGGTTTCCCGGTCGGCGATCGCGACTTGAAACGCGCGGCGATGGACTACGCCGCCAAGGTCGAGTGCCGCCGGCACGAGTCGTGGCCTGCGTTTGCGGCCGCCCGCCGCGGCCGGCTGGTGCTCCTGACCACGCGCGCGACCACCCCTTACACCGCGTTCCGCTTCGCCCCCGACGATACGCTCCTGGTCGGCCGCGAGTCGGATGGAGTGCCCGAAGAGTTGCATCGGGCGGCCGATGCCCGCATTCGCGTACCGATGGTGGCCGACGTCCGCTCGCTCAACGTCGCGGTCGCGGCCGCCATCGTGTTGGGCGAGGCACTCCGCCAGACCGGACTGCTCCCGACGACCGCACTACCGACCGAGGTCGTGGCATGAACGAACGCACCGGCCCCGGCCGGGCCTACCCCGGCGATACCGCCACCGTCGCGGCGCGCCAACGTGAGGCCAAGCTTTGGTTCGAACAGCTCCGGGACCGCCTGTGTCGAGCGTTCGAGCAGATCGAGGACGACTACCGAGGGCCTGGCGCCGACACGCTGGCGCCCGGGCGGTTCGAACGTCGGGCCTGGCAACGCCCGGCGGGCACCGGTACGAGCGCCGAGCCCGGCGGCGGCGGGGTCATGTCGATCATGCACGGCCGCGTGTTCGAGAAGGTCGGCGTCAACGTCTCGACGGTGTGGGGCGAATTCTCGCCCGAGTTCCGCAGCCGCATCCCCGGCGCCGCCGAGGATCCGCGCTTTTGGGCGACCGGCGTGTCGCTGGTCGCCCATATGCGCTCGCCCAAGGTGCCGGCGGCGCACATGAATACGCGCCATCTGGTGACCCGACAGGCGTGGTTCGGCGGCGGCGGCGATTTGACGCCGATGGTCGTGGACGCGGCCGATACCGAGAGCTTCCACGCCGCGTTCAGGCGCGCCTGCGATCGCCACGACCCCGGTTACTACCCACGTTTCAAGCAGTGGTGCGATGAGTATTTCTTTCTCGCCCACCGCAACGAGCCGCGCGGCGTCGGCGGCATCTTCTACGACAATCTGAACAGCGGCGATTTCGACGCCGACTTCGCCTTTACCCGCGACGTCGGTCTAGCGTTCCTCGAGGCCTATACGGCGATCGTTCGCCGCCACATGAACGAGGGCTGGACCGCGGCCGAGCGCGAGCATCAGTTGGTCCGCCGCGGCCGCTACGTCGAGTTCAACCTGATCTATGACCGCGGGACCCTGTTCGGCCTCAAGACCGGCGGCAACGTCGATGCGATCCTGATGTCGTTGCCGCCCGAAGTGAAATGGCCTTAGGCGCTGCGCCGCTGCCCCTGGGCAGCGGCCGCCGCAACCGATAGAATGCCGCCGGTCAAGGGAAAGTTAGGGAGGAGTCGATGTCGGACATGCGCGCGGTCGCGACGCTGCTCGGGCGATTGGGCGCCCTTGCCGTGATCATCATGGGACTCGGCGCCGGTTCGAGTTTCGCGCAGACGCCCGATATCCCGATCAACGCGTTCTTCGGAAGGTGGGCCGGGAGCGGCGTCTCGCAGACCGGGGAAAGCATCGCTTTCCAGTACACGCACCGCGACTTGAACGTCAACGTCAACCCGGTCGGGAACGGCTTCTCGGTGACGTGGACCACCGTCCAGCGCCAGACGGGCGATCCTACCAAGCCGCAAGAGTCGCGCAAGTTGACGACCCTGACCTTCGTAGCGATCGGTCGCCCCAACGTGTGGCGCGCCACCGGCTCGCTCGATCCGATGGGCATCAACGGCTATTCGTGGGCCAAGCTCCGCGGCCAAACGCTCACCATTAACACCTTCGCGGTCCAGCCCGGCGGCAGCTACGAGATTCTGACCTACGATCGCACGCTCTCGGGCCTCGGCATGCAGCTCGAGTTCTCGCGCCTGGTCGACGGCGACGTAAAGCGCACCGTGCGCGGTCAGCTCACCAAATTCACCGACTAGCCCGACCGCCCGACCCGACAATGGCCAAGACGACCGTGCGCGCCCGCGCGCGCCGCACCGACAACGCGACCCATGCGGCGAACGCCGAGGCGCTCAAGCGGATGTTCGCGTCGACCCCGTTCCTGGTCGACGTCAAGCCGGCCGGCGAGGCGATCGCCGGCCTGGGCGAGCGCGATCTGCTCCACGCCGGCCCGCCGCTCGCAGGTTGGCACGAGGTCCGGCGCGTCGGTGCCCTCCACGGCTCGATCCTGGGCGCCCTCGTCCACCTCGGCTGGGCCAAAGACGTCGCCGAAGCCGAGGCGATGGGCGCGGCCGGCGCGGTCACGCTCAAGGCCGCCAACGATCACAACGCCGGCGGCACCTATGCGGGGGTGATCGGGCGCAACACCCCGGTGCTGGTCATCGACAACCGCGCGCTCGGCACCCGCGCCGTCGCCGCCATCAATGAAGGCCGCGGCAAGGCACTCCGCTACGGCGCCAACGACCGGGCGACACTCGACCGCTTGAAATGGATCGAGGGCGAGTTCGCCACCGTCCTGGGCGCCGCTATTCGTCTCACCGGCGGCGTCGATCTCTACGATATCTTGAGCCAGGCGCTGCACATGGGCGATGACGGCCACAGTCGCCAGAAGGCGGCCTCGGCGCTGCTTCTGAACGCGCTCGCCACGGCAATGGTCGAGACCGGCTATCCGGCGGCGACGATCGCGGGCGCACTCCGCTTCATGGCGAAGAACGAGATCTTCTTCCTGCCGCTCACCATTGGCGCCGGCAAGTCGACCATGCTGGCGCTCGAAGGCATCGCGGGTGCGACCATCGTCACCTGCATGGCGGCGAACGGCGTCCGCTTCGGGATCAAGGTCGCCGGTGCGGGCCGCCGCTGGTTCACGGCGCCGGTCCCGGGCGTCAAGGGCAAGTATTTCGCGGGCTACACCGCCAAGGACGCCAACCCGGTGATCGGCGATTCAGAAATCTCCGAGACCACGGGCCTCGGCGCCTTCGCGATGGCGGCAGCGCCGGCGCTCGCCCGCTACGTCGGCGGCAGCGTCAAGGATCAGGCGCGGCTCGCGGTCGCGATGTACAAGCTGACGCTCGCCGAGCATCCGCGGTTCACGATTCCGACGCTCGAATTTCGCGGCACCCCGGCGGGCATCGACGTGCGGCGCGTGCTCGAGACCAGGCTGACGCCGCTCTTCAATACCGGGATCGCGCACAGGACCCCGGGCGTCGGCCAGATCGGCGCCGGCTTCGTGCGGACACCGCTCGCCTCTTTCAAGGCCGCGGCGGCGGCGCTGGCCGCCGACTAACCGCTCACCGCTCCGGCTGCACCAGCGCGTCGAGCCGACCCAAGAGCGCGTCACGGCCGGGCCCGAAGTCGTTCTCGATCCACCAGTCCTCGAGTACCGTCATCAGGCGCCCGATCTCGGGGCCGCGCGGCAGCCCGCGCGCGATGAGGTCGCCGCCTTTGATCGGAAAGCTGGGTCGCCGCCAGCGGCGGAGTGCGGCGAGTTGGGCCTTCAAACGCGACCCCGCCACGACCGGCCGCGCCGCGTGCGCGAGCAGCAGGCGATCGACCACGGCCTCCGCCCCGGCGCGATAGGCAAGTGCCTCGAGTCGGCCGATAGACGCATTCTCGGCGACGCCCGGCGTCGTCAGCGCCGCGACCAGACGGTCGCGTTCGGCATTCGAGAGGCGGAGCCGGCCCGCGACCGCGACGCCGACCTCGGCGCGATCAGGAAGCAGCGCCGCCAGGCGACGAAGCGACCGTGTTGCGGCCGGCGTGGCGCGATCGATGCGGCAGAGGCGCTCGAGCCGATCAAAATCACAGGCCTCCGGCAGCACGACCGCGAGCACCCCCGCTTCGGCCATCTGCCGGACGACCGGCGCCGGTGCCGGCACCGCCAGAAGCTTGAGAAGCTCGCCCGCGATCCGCTCGGCGGCGAGGCGGTCCATGCGCGGCGCCAGTCGCCGGCAAGCGGCCAAATCGGCGGCCCGCGGCGGCGCTTTGCCGTACCAGGCGGTGAAGCGAAAGAAGCGCAAGATGCGGAGATAGTCCTCGGCGATCCGCGCAGCCGCGGTGCCGATGAAGCGGACGCGGCCGGCCTTCAAGTCGGCCAAACCTCCGGTCGGATCGTAGAGCGCGCCGTCGGGCGCGAGGTACAGCGCGTTCATCGTGAAATCGCGCCGCGCGGCGTCGGCCGCCCAATCGTCGGTGAAGGCGACCTTGGCGCGCCGGCCGTAGGTCTCGACGTCGCGCCGGAGCGTCGTGATCTCGAAGTGGCGCCCCCGGGTCACCGCCGTCACGGTGCCGTGGTCGATCCCCGTCGGTACCGTCTTGATCCCGGCCGCGACCAGGAGCGCGGTCACCCGATCGGGTGGATCGGGGGTCGCGATGTCGATGTCCTTGATCGCCTTGCCGAGCACGGCGTCGCGGACGCAGCCGCCGACGAACATAACGCGCCGGCCGCTGTCGGCGAGCGCCTCGATGACCGCCCGCGTCGCCGGATGGGTCATCCACGGTTGCGGCGCGATCCGCCCAGCTCGTTTCACGCCTGGCCCGCTACTTCACTTCCGCCGGCGCCACCTTGCCGTCGACCACGCGCGGCGGCACGTAGGCGCCCGTGCCCTTTTCGCCGGTCGCGACCCCGTACCCGATCACGGCGACGGTGAAGAGCACGACCGAGGTCACGATCAGCCAGGTCCACGGCGCGTCGCTCCACACTTTCCCGGCGGTCTTGGCTTCCTCGGCCTTGAGGTGGACCCACCAGGCGTAGACGCCATAGAGCACGAACGGCAGCGCCAGCGACGCGGCGATCAGCAACACCCGTGTCATGCCGGCGCCCCGCGCAGCCGATGGGCGAGATTGACCAGCATGCCCGCGGTCGCGCCCCAGATGTAGCGGCTTTCGTAGGGCAGCACGTAGAACTTCCGCTCGACGCCACGGAACTCTCGAGTGCCGCGCTGGTGGTTGGCGGGGTCGAGCACGAAGGCGAGCGGAACCTCGAACACCTCGGCGACCTCGAACGAGTCGGGTGCGATCACAAAACCCGGGCGCACCACGCCGACGACCGGTGTAATCGAGAACCCGGTCCCGGTCTCGTAGGTGTCGAGCCGCCCGGCGACATCGACGAAGTCGCGCGTCAATCCGATCTCTTCCTCGGTTTCGCGGAGCGCCGTTTCGACCGCATCGCGATCGACCGGCTCGACGCGGCCACCGGGGAAACTGATCTGGCCGGCGTGGTCGGCGAGATGCGCGGTCCGCTGCGTCAGGAGAACCGTGGCGCCGCTCGCGTGCTCGACGATCGGCACCAGCACCGCCGCCGGTTTGAAGCTCGGAAAGCGCTCGCGAAGCAGGCCGCGCACGTCGGGATTGAGATCCCAATCGCCCCGGGTCGAGCCGCGGATGACGCCGGCGGTTCCATTGACCGGCACCAGGCGTTCGATGATCGATTGTTTGAGGTTCATGGCGGCGGCGATTTCAAGATCGCTCCTCGGTCGGGCCGAGCGCGAAAAACGCGCCGCGGCTCCAGACCCCGAACACGCGTTTGTTATCGACGGTTGCTTCTACGCCCCGGTCAACCAATTCATAGTAGACCGGGCGCGCGATCAGCGCTTCGAGCCGGTCGCGTACATGGATGTAGGGTGCCGGTTCGCCGGTTTGCAGGTTGTGGGCGACGCGGATCGGATGATCGGGCCCAGCGCTCACGAGGTCATCGAGGTTGGTGCGAAAGGTAAGTTCTTGCTGAGGTCCGGCGTCGGTCGCGTTCACCTCCACCGCCACGAACGGGGCATCGTCGACCCGCACCAAGCAACGCTCGACCGGCGTCACCAGATAGTAGTTGCCGTCGCTTTCGCGGCGCAAAACCGAGGCAAACAGCCGGGCCAGCGGTTTGCGACCGATCGGCGAGCCGTGGTAAAACCACGTGCCGTCGCGTCCAATCCGCATATCGATATCGCCGCACAGGGCCGGCATGGTCTCGCCGCCGGGTTTCGTGGCGCCCAATCGTGTAGAATCGGTCGCCGAAGCGGTCATGCCCGGACGGTCGCGGGTCGCTGCGGCCATGACCAAAACGCCATCATCAGGGTCCGTGGAGGTTGCCAGTGAGTATATCCGAAGTATCGCCGACGACGCACCACGCCGCCAGCGACGCCACCGCCCTGTTGGCCGAGGTCGACCGGCTCGGCGCCCGGCTGGCGAGCGTGCGTGAGCGTATCGGCCGCGTCATCTTCGGCCAGCGCGACGTCGTCGACCAAACACTGATCACGCTGTTGGCCGGCGGCCACGCACTCCTAATCGGCGTCCCCGGCCTCGCCAAGACCCGGCTGGTCGAAACGCTCGGCGTTGTGCTCGGCCTGTCGGCCAAGCGCATTCAGTTCACCCCCGACCTGATGCCGGCCGACATCACCGGTTCGGAAGTGCTCGAGGAGAGCGAAAGCGGCAAGCGCACGTTCCGGTTCATTCCGGGCCCGGTGTTCTGCCAGCTGCTGATGGCCGACGAGATCAACCGGGCGAGCCCGCGCACCCAGTCCGCGCTGCTGCAGGCGATGCAGGAGAAGCAGGTCTCGGTCGCCGGCGAGCGCCATACCCTGCCGGCGCCGTTCCATGTGCTGGCGACCCAAAACCCACTCGAGCAGGAGGGCACCTATCCTCTGCCCGAGGCGCAGCTCGACCGTTTCTTGATCCAGATCGATGTCGGCTATCCCGACCTCGATGCCGAGCGGCGCATGCTGATCGCGACCACCGGCACCGACGAAGAGCCGCTCGGCGAAGTGATGTCGGCGGCCGACCTCATGATGGCGCAGCGCTTGATCCGGCGCATCCCGGTCGGCGAGGCGGTGGTCGAGGCGATCCTCCGGACCGTCCGCGCCGGCCGCCCCGAGAGCGGCGCGGACGAGGAGATCCGCAAGCACGTCGCCTGGGGGCCGGGCCCGCGCGCGAGCCAGGCGCTGATGCTGGGGATCCGGGCGCGCGCCCTGCTCGACGGTCGTCTGGCGCCCTCGGTCGAGGACGTGCTCGCGCTGGCGCAGCCAACGCTTCGCCACCGCATGGCGCTCACCTTCGGCGCCCGCGCCGACGGCGTGGCGATCGGCGACGTCATCGACCGGTTGTGCGAGCCGCTCCGCTGAACGGCGCCCCGGGATCGCGCGCATGACCGCCGCGACCGCACGCCAACGCGCCGAGCTGTTGGCGGCGTCGTTCCCGCCGCTGATGGTCGCGGCCGAGCGGGTGGCTTCGACCGTAGCCCAGGGCGTGCACGGCCGCCGCCGGGTCGGGAGCGGCTACGCTTTCTGGCAGTTTCGCCAGTATCAACCGGGCGACCCCTCGACCCGGATCGACTGGCGGCAGTCCGCCAAAACCCAACGCCTGTTCATCCGCGAAACCGAATGGGAAGCGGCCCAGAGCGTATGGCTGTGGTGCGATTCCTCGGCCTCGATGGATTACCGCTCGACCAATGCGCTGCCGACCAAGCACGAGCGCGCCACGATCCTGATGATGGCGCTCGCTTCGCTTCTGGTGCGGGGCGGCGAACACATCGCGCTGTTGGGCCGCGACCGCGTCCCCTACACCGGCCAGAATGCGATGCTGCGGCTGGCCGAAACGCTGGTCCGGATCGGCCGCGCCGATCTCAGCGTGCCGCAGCCAGTCCGGATTCCGCGCCACGCCCGCGTCGTTCTGTTCGGCGATTTTCTCGCGCCGCTCGCCGAGGTCGACGGGCTGGTGTGCGCCTACGGCGCCGACGACGTCGACGGCCACTTGGTCCAGGTCCTCGATCCGGTCGAAGAGGAATTTCCGTTCGCCGGCCGTACCGAGTTCCGCGGCTTCGAGGACGAGGGCCGCGTCCTGCTCGATCGCGTGCAAACCGTACGTGCCGACTACCTCGGGCGCCTGCGCGAGCACCGCCAGGGCCTATCCGATATCGCCCGCGCAGCCGGGTGGACGTTCCTGCCGCACCGCACCGACCGTTCGCCGCAAACCGCGCTGCTCGCGCTCTACCAGGGCATGTCAGATGACTGGATTTGAACGCGCGACCCGAACCGCGCTGACGCCATGCTGACGCTCGGCGCGCTCGCGTTTCTGAGCCCGTGGATTCTTGCGGCCTTGGCCGCAGTGCCGCTGATCTGGTGGCTGCTCAAGGTGACGCCGCCCTCGCCGCAGCGGATCGCGTTCCCGGCGGTTTGGCTGCTGTTCGGTCTCAGGACCCCGGAACAGACGCCGGCGCACATGCCGCTCTGGCTGCTGATCCTGCGCCTGGCGCTGGCGACGATTGCGATCATTGCCCTCGCCCACCCGCTGCTCAATCCCGCCGCCAAGCTGGCCGGCAGCGGCCCGCTCGTCATTGCCGTCGACGACGACTGGTCCGCAGCGGCGCGCTGGAAAACGCGCGAGGAAGCGCTCGCCGAATTGCTGGCCGATGCCGAGCGGCGCAACCGCCCGGTCAAATTGATCACCACCGCGCCGCCGGAGGACGGCGCCCGCCAGCGCACCGCCGGCCTTTTGAACGTCGCCGACGCGCGCCGGCAGGTGCAGGCGCTCAAGCCGAAGCCGTGGCCCGCCGACCGGCGTGCGGCCGCCGCTGGCATCGCCGGGCTCGAGGGCGAGGCCGAAGTGGTGTGGCTCACCAACGGTCTCGCCGGCGACGAAGACGCCTTCGGCGCAGCGTTGGCGCGGCTCGGGCCGGTGCGCGTCCTGGTCGACCCGCCGTTCGATCTGCCGCTCGTGCTCAACACACCCAAGACCGACGGCCCCCACCTCGGCATCCGCGCCCGGCGCGGCGACGATGTCGGCGAGCGCGACGTCTGGGTGCGGGCGAGCGGCGAGGACGGGCAATTGATCGCCCGCGAGCGGCTCAAGTTCGCACGCGGCGCCAGCGCGGCCGACATCGATCTCAACCTGCCGAGCGAAGCCCGCAACAAGATCGTCCGGCTCGATATCGAAGGCGAACGGTCGGCCGGCACGGTGGTGCTGCTCGACGAGCGCTGGCGACGCCGGCCGGTCGGGCTGGTCGCGGGCGATGCCACCGAAGCGTCGCAGCCCTTGCTCTCGAGCCTGTTCTACCTCGAGCGGGCGCTCGAACCGTTCGCCGAAGTCCGCTCTGGTTCGCTCAAGGACCTGATCGATCAGGAACTCGCGGTCCTGGTGGTGAGCGACGTCGGGCAGATCATCGGACCCGAGCGCGACAAGCTGGTGGCGTGGCTCGAAAAGGGCGGCGTGCTGATCCGCTTCGCCGGCCCCAAACTCGCGCTCAACGTCGACGACCTCGTCCCGATCAAGCTGCGCGGCGGCGGCCGTACCATCGGCGGCGCGATGGCGTGGGCGACGCCAGCCAAGCTCGCGGCGTTCCCGGAAACGAGCCCGTTTTTCGGCCTCGCTGCGCCCGACGACGTCGTCGTCAACCGTCAGATTCTGGCCGAGCCGGCGCTCGACCTCGCCGAAAGGACATGGGCGCGGCTGGCCGATGGCACGCCGCTCGTCACGCACACCGCACGCGGCCGCGGCCGTATCGTCCTCTTCCATATCACCGCCAATCCGGACTGGTCGAACCTGCCGCTCTCGGGCCTGTTCGTCGAGATGCTGAGGCGCGTGATCGCGCTCTCGCACGGGGTGACCGGCGCCCAGGGTAACGTCGCCCTGCCGCCGCTCGCGACGCTCGACGGCTACGGCAAGCTCGCGGCCCCGACCCCGGGCGCGCAAGCAGTCCAGCTCGCCGATCTCGCAACCGCCAAGGTCGGACCGCAGCACCCGCCCGGCTACTACGGACTGCCCGACTCGCGCCGCTCGATCAACCTCGGGCCGGCGGTCGCCGACTATCGGGCGATCGGCGCGCTGCCTTCGGGCGTGAGCCGCGCCGCCTACGGTCGCACGCCCGAGCTCGACTTGAAGCCGTGGCTGCTCGGGCTCGCCCTCGTGTTGGCGCTGGCCGACATCGTCGCGAGCCTGTGGTTGCGCGGCTTGTTGGTCCCGACGGCGGTGCGGGCGGCCGGTGCGATCGCGCTGCTCGTCGCCGCGGCCGGCACGCCGGCCGCGTTCGCGCAACCGGCCGGCGATAGGTTCGCGCTCGAGTCGTCGCGCGAAACCCACCTCGCTTACGTCAAGATCGGCGTCGCCGACCTCGATGCCATCACCCGCGCCGGCTTGGTCGGATTGGGCGACGTCCTCAACAAGCGCACCTCGGTCGAGCCCGGTCCGCCGGTCGGGGTCGACATCGAACGCGACGAGCTGGCGTTTTTCCCCCTGCTCTACTGGGTGGTCGACGAACGCCAGCCGGCGATGAGCAAGGCCGCCCAGGCCAAGGTCGACCGCTATTTGAAGACCGGCGGCATCGTGCTGTTCGATACCCGCGACCAGGGCACCTCGACTCCGACCCTCGGCGGCGGCGGCGGCGGCGGCTCGATGGCCAAGCTCCGACAGATCCTGCGTCTACTCGACCTGCCGCCGCTCGCGGTGGTGCCCGAAGACCACGTGCTCGCGCGATCGTTTTATTTGATGACCGAGTTTCCGGGCCGTTGGGCCAGCGGCAAAGTGTGGGTCGAGCGCCTGGGCGGCGGCGTCAACGACGGCGTCTCGTCGGTCGTGATCGGCTCGAACGACTGGGCCGCGGCATGGGCGATCAACGACGAAGGCCGGCCGATGGCGGCGGTGGTGCCGGGCGGCGAACGTCAGCGCGAGATGGCCTACCGGTTCGGCGTCAACCTCGTGATGTACGCGCTGACCGGCAATTACAAGGCCGACCAAGTTCACATCCCGGCGATCCTCGAACGGCTCGGGCAGTGAGCGCGCCATGACCAACGTCACCGACATCGTCTTCACGCCGTTCGTGCCGTGGCCGCTATGGCTCGCGCTCGCGCTCGTCGCGGCGCTCGCCCTTGCCTACGCCGGTTACCGGCGCGCGCCCGGTACCGGCTGGCGCGGACTCGCGATCGCCGCGCTCCTGCTCGGCCTCGCCGATCCGACCTTCGTCCGCGAAGAACGCGACCAGCTGCCCGACATCGTCACGGTCGTTCTCGACGAGAGCCCGAGCCAGGCGATCGGCGACCGGATGAAAACGGCCGAGCAGGCGGTCGCCGCGCTCGAAGCCAAGCTCGGTAAGCAGAAAGATCTTGAAGTCCGCGTCGTCCGGGCCGGCAAGGTCGATGCCAGCGCGCTGGTCGGCCGCGAAGGCCAGGGCACCCAGCTGTTCACCGCCTTGGCCGACGCGATCGCCGACGTTCCGCGCGAGCGCGTGGCCGGCTCGATCTTCGTCACCGACGGCCAGGTCCACGATATTCCGGGCGACGGCGCCTGGCGGCTGGGCGGCCCGCTGCACGTGCTCCTCACCGGCCATCCCGACGAGCGCGACCGCCGGCTAGTGGTCGAACAGGTCCCGACCTATGGCATCGTCGGCCGCAAGCTCGAGCTCCGGGTCCGGGTCGAGGACGACGCGGTGCCGGCCGGCAGCCGCGCTAACGCGCGCGTCATGCTCCGGCTCGACGGCGGTGACGCGGTCCCCTACTCGGTGCCGGTCGGAACCGCGCGCGTCATCCCGTTCGAACTCGATCACGGCGGCCAGACCGTGGTCGAGATCGAGGTCGATGGCGGCGCCCAGGAGCTCACGCTCGACAACAACCGCGCGATCGCCACCATCAACGGCGTGCGCGACCGCCTGCGCGTCCTGCTGGTCTCGGGCGAGCCGCATCCGGGCGAGCGGACCTGGCGCAACCTGCTCAAAGCCGACCCTTCGGTCGACCTCGTGCATTTCACGATCCTGCGTCCGCCAGAGAAGCAGGACGGCACGCCGGTCCGCGAGCTGTCGCTGATCGCCTTCCCGGTCCGCGAACTGTTCGAGCTCAAACTCAAAGAGTTCGACCTGATTGTGTTCGATCGCCACCACCGCCGCGGCATCATCCCGCTCGCCTACTACAGCAACATCGTCGATTACGTGCGCGGCGGCGGTGCGCTGCTCGAAGCCGCCGGCCCGCAGTTCGCGAGCCCGCTCTCGCTCTACCGCACGCCGATCTCGCAGGTGCTGCCGAGCGAGCCGACCGGCGCCGTGTTCGAGCGCGGCTTCAAGCCGATGCTGACGTCGGTGGGGCGCCGCCATCCGGTGACCACCGCGCTGCCGGGCGGCGATCCCGACCGGCCGGAATGGGGCCGCTGGTTCCGCATGGTCGAGGTCAACTCCGACCGCGGCAACACGCTCATGAACGGCATCAACGAGAAGCCGGTGCTGGTGCTCGATCGGGTCGGCAAGGGCCGGGTCGCCCAGCTTCTCTCCGATCACGCCTGGCTGTGGACGCGCGGCTACGAAGGCGGCGGACCGCAAGCCGAACTGTTGCGCCGGCTCGCCCACTGGCTGATGAAGGAACCCGATCTCGAGGAAGAGCAAATCCGGACGACCACGACCGGCAACCGAATCGAGATCGAACGCCGCAGCCTGTCGCCCGAGGAGCGCTCGGTCACGCTCACCAAGCCGAGCGGCGCCAAGGAAACGCTGGCGCTCGGCGCCGCCAAGGACGGCGCTGCCCGCACCACCATCGCCGTCGACGAGATCGGCCTGTATCGCCTGGACGACGGCAACAAGAGCGCGGTCGCTGCGGTCGGGTCGGCCAACGCGCTCGAGCTTTCGGACGTCCGCTCGACCGACAAGTTCCTGGCGCCGGCGGTCAAGGCGTCGGGCGGTTCGATCGTGCGGCTGGCGTCGCGCGCCGTCCCCGACGTTCGCCGCATCCGCCCCGGGCAGGACTCGGCCGGGCCCGGCTGGATCGGCCTCGTGCGGAGCGGGAGCTACGTCATCACCGGTGTGAGCCAGCTGCCGCTGATGCCGCCCTACCTCGTCCTCATCCTGGTCGTCGGCGCGCTGGCGCTCGGCTGGCGCCGCGAGGGGCGCTAACCGGCGCCGAGTTCGGCCGGCGGCCGTACCGCCGCCGCGGCCCGGGAAACCCGACCCAACGGCGGCGGCGGCAGCGCGACGCTGCTCCTG
>Ga0194132_10004285_pt1 | contig 24412 bp, 22 predicted proteins | sample TA2KigOf80mmetaG_FD_148612 | JGI IMG/M metagenome (GOLD analysis project Ga0194132, IMG submission 148612) | Freshwater microbial communities from Lake Tanganyika, Tanzania - TA2015054 Kigoma Offshore 80m | ecosystem: Environmental > Aquatic > Freshwater > Lake | place: Tanzania: Lake... | reverse complement strand
TGCAGAATCAGATGGTGAAATTTGTCATCAGACAAGCTACAAAAATCATTGTAGCAAATGAGTATGAAAAACAAATCTTTACCAAATTCTGTAATGAATCCAAAATAACAATAGTAAGAAACGGAATCGATCTTGACGATCTACATGTCTCTTCTGATAACTTTAAAACAAAATACGACATCAAAACTAATTTTATTCTTTTTGTAGGTCGATTCAATAAAGTCAAAGGTATTGATGTCTTGCTACAAGCAGCAGGCTCTATCAAACACATTCTACAAGAATCAAAGACTCAACTAGTTGTAATGGGAGTAGATTTTGGCTTTGAATCAGAAATGTACAGAATGATTAAAGATATGAAACTTGACGATGTAATTAAAGTCATAAAAAATCCTCCAAGAGTGGACGTGATCTCTGCTTATGCTGAATGCGAGTTTCTCGTTCTACCGTCTAGATGGGAACTTTCACCACTTACTCCATTAGAGGGATTTGCATTTAAAAAAACAGTCATAAGCACAAATACGCATGGAATACCATTTACAATAACTAATGATGAGAATTGTGTTCTTGTAGAATCAGAAAATTTCCATTCGTTGGCTTCTGCAATAGTTGATTTGTTATCTAACAGGAAAAAATGCACAGAATACGGTCTTGCTGGATACAGACTTGTACAACAAGTCTGCAACGCAAAAACAATGGCAGAAAATACTCTTAATATATACAAGCAGGTAATCAACAGATAATTATCAGTAAATCAAGGTCATGTAATTGGTTAAAAAAGACGCGTTTGGAGACAAAAAAATTCGAGTTCCATTCTTCCAACCCTACATAACCTATAGTGACAAGATAGCAGTGAGAGATGCACTAAATGCAACCTTGCTGACAGACGGTCCTACATTAAAAAAATTTGAAAACAATTTTTCCATATTCACCAAAGCTAAATTTGGAATTGGTGTCTCAAACGCTACATCTGCACTACATCTGTCGCTTAAAGCTCTTGGCATAGGTAAGGGAGATGAGGTCATTGTTCCTGATATGACGTTTGTGGCAACGGCAAACTCTGTTCTCCTAAGCGGTGCTACGCCAGTTCTTGCAGACATAGACAATGACCTTAATCTATCAGTCGAATCAATTGAACAAAGTCTGACAAAAAAAACCAAGGCAATACTGCCAGTTCATTTTGCTGGAAAAGCATGTGACATAAAAAAGATGAAAAAAATAGCTGATTCACACGGACTTGGTTTAATTGAGGATTGTTCCCACGCAATAGGCACGAAATTAAACAACCAACATGTAGGAACGTTTGGAGATTCTGGCTGTTTTAGTTTCTATCCTACCAAAAATATTACTACATTAGAGGGTGGTATGGTAATAACTCAATCCCAAAAAATCGCAGAATATGTAAGATCACTTAGAAATCATGGAATAACAAAATCATTGCTACAAAGATATTCGAAGGGGAGTCCATGGGATTACGATGTGGTAGAACCTGGGTATAATTATCGATTAGATGAGGTAAGATCTGCACTTGGGCTAAACCAATTAACACAAATTACAAAATTAAACGTCATGCGGAAAAAAGCATTTGAATACTATAATCGAAAACTACGTAACGAAAAGGGAATAATAACTCCGGAACTACCCAAAAACGAGGAACACGCATGTCATCTTTACATAATAAAAATCCAAAAAGAATATGGAGCTTCAAGAGATTACCTATTCAAAAAATTACTTTCACTCGGGATAAGAACATCTGTTCACTATAAACCCCTTCACAGATTTACTGTATTAAAAAAACGTGGAAAAATTGTGGACTCGATCAAAAATGCTGAAAATGCTTATCACCAAATTATCTCATTACCATTATATCCTTCAATAACCAAAAAAGAACAAGATTATGTGATTGAAGGAATCACAAATAGATAGCATCTAAATTATAAAAAAATCTAACTACCGCTGAAGTGTAGGAGAGTTAATTGGATAACAGAAACGAAGTAAGGTTTTTACAATAAGAACAAAAATCAATTATTAATGTTTAAAGGAAAAAAAATCCTCATAACCGGAGGGACTGGCTCACTGGGTTACGCATTAACAAACCGCCTTTTAAAAATGGACGTTGAAACTGTTCGAATTTTGAGCAGGAATGAACATAAGCAAATAGAAATGGAATCAAAATTTAATGATCATAGATTACGATTCTTCCTAGGCGACGTTAGGGATTATGATCGACTCACAAGAGCATTTGAAGATGTAGACATTGTTTTCCACGCTGCAGCATTAAAACATGTGCCAAAAGTGGAATACAATCCATTTGAAGCAATAAAAACAAACGTAATGGGATCTCAAAATGTTATTGATGCATCTATATCACAAAATGTGGAAAAAGCTATCTGTGTTGGAACCGATAAAGCAGTCTCCCCACTTAACACATATGGTGCAACCAAATTATTGATGGAAAAGCTCTTTGTGTCTGCTAATAATTATCTAAATCCACAAAAACATAGAACAAAATTCATTGCTCTTCGATATGGTAACGTAATGGGCAGTAGTGGTTCAGTAATACCGAAATTTATAGAACAAATTAAGTCAAAACAGAAGATTACTATCACTGATCTAAACATGACGCGATTTAGCATCACAATGGATGAAGCCTTGGATTTTATTCTTCATGCAACAGAAATTGGAGAAGGTTCGGAAATTTTTGTTCCAAAATTAAAAGCATATTTAATTAAAGATGTTAAAGATGCTCTTACAGATATCTTAGGCAATAATGGTGAAGAAATAATTGGAATACGACCTGGAGAAAAACTACATGAAACTCTCATAAACTTTGATGAGATGAGAGATAGTTGGGAAACTGATCAAATATATCTGATTCTAAATCCTCTTCTACGATTAAACAAAGAACGCAAGTATTCAAAGCTTAAAAAAATTGAAAATATGGTAACATATTCTTCTGACAGTGTAGATAAAATTCAAAAAGATGATCTTAAAAGAATAATTCGTAGCGCTGGTCTGATTTGATAACAGCGGTTGAAAAATATAGTATAACTTTTTATTATAAATATGGTTTTCTTAAACGTTGAAGATTCTAGTTGGTTCAAAGTCATTACTTGATAATACACCCCGCCTAATTGATATCGAAGGAAACCCGTACATCTTAACAAAAGATCTACACAAAACTCCTATTCTGTACAGCGCAATATGTCCGCACCAACATAATGTAGTAAAAGAATTAAATGAAAAAATATGGCTATGCCCAAGTCATGGTTGGACATTCGATCCACTGTCTGGATGTAGTGTAAATGCACCACAACAATCGCTACAATCTTTTCCAGTAATAATAGAAGGTAATTCTGTTTACGCTGATTTACCAGAAAAGAATAAACCAATTTTTGACATATCTGGAGAAAAAATTGCACCGCGAGTGAGTGTAGTTGGAAGTGCGGCGATTCTTATAGAATGGAATGGATTCAAAATTTTAACAGATCCTTGGATAGAAGGTACTGCAGTTTTTGGTTCTTGGGCTAACTATCCTCCTTCAGGAATTACGGTTAATGATTTACAGGACGTTGATATGATTTGGATTTCTCATGAGCACTCGGATCATTTCAATGAATACTCCCTTTCTTTATTCAGAAAAGATATTCCAGTATTTATTCCTGATTTCGATAACAATAGGCTTGCTAAATTAGTTGCAAAATTAGGATTTACCAAGATTTATTCAATGAAAACAGACAAAATCTTTTCAATAACAAATGATATTTCAGCTATTTGTTTTAAATCTGGAAGCGTCTGGAATGATAATATTCTTCTTTTAAGGCTTGGAAATTTTACAATTCTTAATGTTAATGATGCTGGATTTAATTGGAGAATAAAAGATATTATTGGAAAAATAGATCTAATCTGTATTCAGTTTTCTCCAGCAAGTGGTTATCCTATGACATGGGATCATCTAGATAATGACAAAAAATTACAATTAATGAAAGAAAGGAACTTGGGAATGCTAAAAATGATTAAGCAGATCGCTGAATTCTGTCAAGCTGACTATGTTTTGCCTTTTGCAAATTTTAATGAATTATGCTATCCAGAACATGCAAGTTATGTGGCATTTCAGCCAAAAAATCGGCCTAGTGATGTAAAGGAATATCTAAAAAATACAAACATAACTGTGTTGGATCTTCTACCGGGAGAATCATGGGATGGTAGAACTGGAACAATTTCACGAAAATTAGAGAGAGAAAAATTTTATGAAAAAGAAACAAAAAATGAATATCTAAAAAAAGTATATGAAAAAGAAAAAAAATCAATACCTACAGAATTTAACATAACTCATGACGATCTTAAAAGTTATTTTGAATCACTAAGTAATGGAAATATTACAAAAGAAGTAGGAAATTACACAGTTTCCATAACTATAAAAAATGAAGAACGACAATTACACGCCTTAATTAGTTTTGATGATGGCAAGATAACATATCTGCCTGTTGATAATCCAGTCAAGGCAGAAATGCAAATGATCTGTCCAGGAGGAATTGTTCAAAAAATAATAAAAAATGATCTATCTTGGGATGAGATCTCAAGCGGTTATTGGTCTAGATTTTCTAGAAAGCCTGATTTGTATAATGTTGCATTTTGGAAACTACTACATGCTCCGTGGAGAACCAAACAAGAAATCACAAATGAATCAAAATCTTCTTTTGAGTTTATTAATACTGTATCTATTGCAGACACCATAGAACATGGTGGTTTCGAAGTATCAAAAATTTTTGAAAAATATGGTTTACCGTGTGCTGGATGTGAAATTTCTATAGGTGAAACTGTGGAAGATGGATGTCGTCTACATGGATTTAGTAAAGAAAAAACTAATGAACTACTAACAGAATTAAAGAATTTTTTCAACAAAAACTTTCCTACAAATAATATGATAAAACATTAAATGATCTCGCATTTTCAGTTTACAAAAATCATAAAATATTTTATGCTCATAAATAGGAATTATCTACTGTGAATTTCAATAAGAATATACTTTTGGTAGATTCTACACTTGATCTAGAGCTAATAAAAAAACAATCACTAGCATCTAAAATAATATCCCTTGATTATGATACACATAGAACACTACTGCATAATAAAATTGAACATGATGTATCAGATACTTTTTTGCTCAACACTGAATTGGAAGAAATCCAAGACTATGCATACCAATTCTCAAATTGGTCTACTAATCCAAAAATAAAAGATGATCTACTATACAGTAATGTAAACATTGGACGACTTTTCTATGTAGAGCTATATGTCTTCCTATTGGAATTTCTAAAAAAATTTATTGAAATTTATAGAATTTACACACAATTCTCCGATCACAAATTCTTAATTTCAGACATAAATTCCAAAATTATTCAAATGTTCACTAATGACGTTGAAATCATAAAAACAAAAAATAACACACAACAATTTTATTATGATTCTATTACATTTGAGAGTAAATATCTCAAAATCAAGATGTCGCGTACAAATTATTTAAAAATTAAAAACTATTTGGATAAACTAAGTAAAAGTTTTCTGAATTCAAAGGTAACGCATAACAACATTATGTTGGTCGAATTTAACACTGTTTTTTATAAAAAACTATTCTACAAATTGAAAGATCATATTCTGTTTTTTGGCCTACGACGACCGTCTATATGGAATATGGAATCTTACTCTGTAATCAGCAAATCCAATTCACAGTTGATATCAACGTATGACTTGCTTGATGATGAATTAAAAAATAAAATTATAAATGAAACAAAATTAATGCGGGAAAAAATAAACAAACTTCTAGCAAATAGTGATTTCTTTACATCATTTTTTACAATTAATGGAGTTTCTATATGGAATGCACTCAAACCATCATTATCCAGCTTAATCGATCGTCATATTGAAGAATCAATTAGTTACATCGAAATTATTCAAAAAAGTATAACAAAATTTAAACCGAGCAAGCTTTTAATTCTATCAGAAAGTGGCCCAGCCGAACAAATCATAATTTCAAAGGCAAAAGAGCTTGTAATACCGATTGTTCTTCTTCAACATGGAAATTTTCACGATAATCCAAATGGACATAAATATAATCAGTTTACCGGCTCTGTTCTATCTGACTCTGATCAATTTTTGGTGTGGGGCAATTCCATGTTGAAATATGCACGTGAATATAATTTACCAATATCAAGAATGCATGCGTTGGGAAGCTGTTTACATGATAGAGCGTTTGAGATAGCAAAAAAACAAACCGTTAACAAAAACTTCATTTTAATCTCAGCACAAGGCCCACTAAATATGCATGTAATGGATCACACAATAAAAGCTAATGAAGAATATGAAAAAATAATTGAAAAGATTTGTAAAATTTCAACAAAACTCAATAAAAAACTCGTTATTAAATTACATCCTTATGAAGATGATAATTATGAATCCGAAATTGCACAAAAAATTGAACCAACTATCAAAGTATTGAAAAATGGTGATGCGTTAGAACTCATTCGATCATGTGATTTTATGATCTCTGTTGGTACTAGTATCTCAAGTATTGTGTATGATGCACATATTCTGAAAAAACCAGTTCTACGTATTCCGTTTGGGGATTGGTTTGGTCAACCAGATCAATCTAGGCCTTCGTCTTGTTATAATGTTGATATTGATGAGTTAGAATTCACAATTGTTAAACTTTCGACTGATCAAGCGTTTCGCAAAAAAATTCTTGATGATGGTTATGTTTTCATCAATAATTGTCTATCAAATCATAATGATGCAGCCAAACACATAGCAAACTTTCTTCTTGAACAAGCAAAGTAACGTACTATTTATTATTGTAAAATTGAATTTATATCAAAGGTAATTAATCTGAAAAAATCTCATCCTATAAAATTATTTGAACCATATGTTGGACAAGAAGAACTGAAGTCAGTAAGAAACGTTCTAAAAAGTAAGTTTTGGGCGTCAGGTTCGGGGACAAACCAAGTAAAAGCATTTGAGCGCGCATTTACTAAATATGTAAAATCTAAAGGCACTGTAGCTGTTAGTAATGGCACAGCCGCACTTCATCTAGCGGTATCTGCTTTTGACGTACCTAATAAAGAAATTCTAGTTCCTTCTATGAGCTTTGTTACTACTGCTCATGCTGCTGTCTACAATAATGCAAAACCAATTTTTGTAGATATTGATGAAAAAACATTATGTATCGATATTGATGATGTAAATAAAAAAATCACAAAGAAAACTTCCTTAGTACTGCCTGTTCATTTTGGAGGTTATCCATGTGATGTAAAGAAATTACATTCAATAACAAAAAATTCTAATATTAAAATCATCGAAGATGCTGCTCATGCATGTGGCTCTATGCTCGATGGCAAAAAAATAGGATCGCATAGCGAACTTGTTTGCTTCAGCTTCCATCCAGTAAAGAATCTCTCGATGCCAACAGGAGGAGCAATCACGATAAACTCTGATCAAAGTATTGAACCTATCTTAAAATCATTAAGATGGTGTGGTATTACAGACAGAATTGAAAGCTCTTACGACGTCGATAAGCTGGGTTACAACTATTACATGAATGAAGTTTCAGCAGCAGTAGGTTTGATACAATTAAAAAGATTAGATAGAATGAATAAAAAAAGATTCGAAATAGCCAAACAATATTCCAAAACAATCAATGTTGAGAAAAAAATGCCTTTATCGTCTGACTGCAGCTATCATTTGTATTGGATACGTGTCAAAAATAGAGATGAATTAATGAACAAGATGAGAGAAAATGGAATTGAGACTGGTATTCATTACAAACCTATACACATGATGACATTCTATAAAAATTCTCAAAAATTGGAAACAAGTGAACATGTGTGGAAAGAACTAGTTTCTATTCCAATGCACCCAAACTTATCTCAATCAAACATTGACAAAATAATTTTCTGTCTCAATAAATATGCTAAAAGTACTGCCTAACCCATACCTTAAACAGATTCTTAAATATACCATATTTCTTCTGAAGATAATAAATGATTGAAGGAAAATTAGTCAAGTTGCGTGCATTGGAAGAAGATGATCTACATATCCTTCGTGATTGGCGTAATGACAAAGACATACGAATTATGACAAGAGAATATAGATTGCTTAACATGATCAACCAGAAAAAATGGTTTGAGACAACCCACAAAGAAAATCCCCCATCAATAATCATGTTTGGCATTCTAAACAATAAAGGCAAATTGATTGGTGTTTGCGGTCTGACATACATAGATTGGAAAAATAAACATGCGGAAATCTCTTGCTACATAGCACAAAAAAATTGGCAAGAGTCAAGGGAAACTATTGATACAATATCTATTCTAATGAAATATGGATTTGAAGAACTTAATCTACACCGATTATGGGTAGAAGTATTCTCCATAGCCAAGAAAAACATCGAATTGTTTCATAAATTGAAATTTGTTAATGAAGGAAAATTACGTCAAAAACTCTGGAGGAATGGTAAATGGTGGGATTCTTTTATTTTTTCCAAATTATCTATCGAGTACCATAGATTAGAAAATAAGAAATGAATTCAAAAAATAATTTCAAAATAATAAGTGAAATTGCTTCTAATTGGAATGGCAGTGAAAATTTAGCAAATCAGCTAATCAAGGAATCAAAACAAGCAGGAGCAGATTATGTAAAATTTCAAATGTGGCGAGCAGAGGATCTTTATAAAAAATCACATCCTGACTGGAATGAAATCAAAAGATCTGAATTAACACCTAATAAAGCAAAAAATTTTAAAAAATATGCTGATCGACAAAAAATTGGTTATTTTTGTAGCGTTTTTTATCCAGAAGCTGTAGAATTTTTAGAAAAACTTGATGTCCAACTATACAAGATAGCGTCTCGTACATCTGCATTCATGGATGAAGAATCATTGGCTACGATGCAAGCTATTGCAAAAACCAGAAAACCAGTTGTAATTAGCATGGGATTTGGAGGTAATGTAGAAATAATAAAAAAAATCTTTAAAAATAATAAAAAATACTTTCTATTTTGCATTTCAAAATATCCTACACTAATAAGTGAAGTAAACTTTCAAACAATGTTGAAAATGGATGGATTTTCAGATCATACTGAAGGATCTTTAGCCACTTTAATCTATGCAGTAAAATCTAACAGAATTCGAAAAATTAAATTCATAGAAAAACATGTTGCTAATAAAAAATCTAAGGGTCCAGATAAACCATTTTCTATGAACATTAGTGATTTTGCAAAAATGATTCATGAAATTAGACTAATAGAATCAATGAAAGTTTAGTGATTTAGATGTACAAAAACGATACAAATCTCAAATTGGGGAAAGATGTGTTCATTGGAAACAATTGTGTATTTGATAAAATGTACAAAGAAAGCCAAAGCGGTGTGTTCACATTTGGTGATTATTGTTCAATACATGAAAATTGTAGATTTTATTTTTCAGATGCTAACTTCTCAATTGGGGATTATGGTACAATTCATAACAATACTTTCCTTACTGGATATAAACACTGCAAAATGGGGCATAATGTTTGGATAGGTCAAAACTCAATCATAAATGCAACAGATCAATTGACAATAGGTAATAATTGTGGTATAGGTGCATATTCAAAAATATGGACGCATGCTGCATGGGGTGACCTCATTTTGGGATGTAGAGTTAGTGTTGGTCTACCGGATTTTGAAAGCAAGTCTGGCGCAGTTACAATAGGTGATGATTTTTGGGGCATAGGACAAATCACGATAAGCCCAGGAATTAAAATAGGCAATAAAGTGATTGCATTAACACATTCTTTACTGACTAAGGATGTTCCTGATAATACAATTGTAGGAGGCATACCGGCAAAACCTATCGCAATTGATGGGGATTTTAAATCATATAAAGATCTTACAGAAAACGAAAAATTTGCTATGATGAAAAAATTTGCAAATCAATTCTCTAAATTAAAAAAAGTTAGACTTGATGTAGATGACAAATCTAAAACAATCAAACTTGGAAATAATGAAGTCTTTATCAAATGTGGAGTTGGTCAACTCATAGATGATGATCCATCAATCACATATTTTGATCTCATAAAAAGAACTTATACAAAAAAACATGGACTGCTTGAACATGAATTTATGAAATTTATGATCAATTATAAGGCTAAATTCATTCCAGAATAAGCTTTTGATATTAAAAGAAGTTCGACTTACTGATCTTCAGCAAGTGATTTAAGGTATCCTTCATTTGGGGTTCTGTCCCTATTGATATCTGTAAGATCTGGCTCTCTTTCAATTAAATCTAAAATGTCTTCTAATAAAATTGGTCTTTTCTCTATTTTTAAAATTATGCTTTGAACTAATTTCAAATCATTACTTCGATCTACTGTCCAACTAAGATGAGATATGTTACGAGAATATTCAATATTAAATATTTTAAAAATATGTTTATTGTTGTAGATGTATGGTGTAACATGTTCTCTTTCTGATGGTTTTTTTGCATTCTGCCAAGCTGTTTCTAATATATTAAATGAAAAGATCTCAACTTCCGTTCCATAGGGATATGTCCGAATTAGACTATTTGTAACGTAATCATATGTGTTATCTTTGAATTTTTCAATTACACGATCAACAATATGTGGATCTATTAATGGACAATCTGCAGTTATTCTAATTATTGTTGAAAAATTAAATTTTTTTGCGCACTGATAATATCTATCTAACACATCTAACCTATTTCCTCTAAAACATTCCATCTCCATATCTTTGGCAGATCTCGCAATGATGTCGTCTTCCTCTTGCTCTGTTGTTGCAATCACAATTTTTTTCATATGTTTACTGTAAGACAGTTGTTTAATAAGAAAGGAAAGTGTTGTGTCGTCATTATTTACTTTCATCATAACCTTTCCAGGTAGCCGTGATGAGCCCATACGAGCCTGAATTATTGTTCCAAGCATCCCGTTTGTAAGTAAAATGAAATTAAAATAAAAAACTAGTGATGTCTAACGCGTTAATCAAAAAACATGATCTCCAGCAACGGCTCCAGAATCATTGAAGGTAAAATAAAATCCTTGAATATTGGGGTTATCAGCCTCTATAGTAAGCCATGCTGGCCCTTCTCTAACAAGTGATCTAATGTCTGGTTCCTTCATTGTTTCTAATCTAAATTCACCATTTGGTGGTAGAATGATTTCCTTTTCGGTTGGTGTTGATTCTTGTATACCATAAAATCTTAGTTTTACCTTAGCTACTCTCTGATAATCTCTTTTTGGAGAAAAATTCCCAATAGAAATAACTGCATCGCCATTATCAAAAATTGGACACCAATGAAAAGAACCCGGTTTACTTTCAATTAGTGGATTGGCTAGCTTAGCATTGAAGCAAATGTTGCATGGTAAACTCGATTTTGTATTGTATGTTCCAACATTTAATCCGAATTTTAATCTGGCAGGAATTTTATCTTTGAAATCGCTTATGACATGAGCTGTTTTTATTTTTGTAATATCAAGTTCATATTTCTGAATCAATTTCTTAAAATCAATTTTAATTAATTTACCATCATTACTACTAATTTTTAAAAGTGAGGAAATATGATGTATAAGATTACCATTAACATCATGAAAATTAATATGTAAATCAAAAGTAGAGGGAGAAAAGTTTGGGTAAATAACTAATTCAGTATAAAAATTTTCCTCAACAAATAGAGGAACGTACACTGATCCGTCATAATACATCTCATTAGTTCTATCCCAATAATCAGAGGATGTTGAACAAGAGGAACAATCGTAATAGCTATGTGTGAAACTAACACAAGGAAATGAGTGTTGAATATTCCCTACCAAAAGACGTGGGTAAAATCCCTCAAAATTATGTTCAACCGATATTGTACCAGGTTTATTGTCTAATATTCTGTCTAACTCTGGTATGTAGTCTTTGAATTTGAGAAATGTAGTCTGATAAGGTTTTATTTGTCCTAAATCGAATGTACCGTTAAATTTTTGTGAATTGTTGTTTGTAATAGTATATCTTATGAAACCATTCGTATTGGCAATAGGACCATTCACGAAAGCAAGAAAAGAATCGATATCTGCGTTTGCATATATGTCAAATCCTGTCTCAGGTACACGAAATTTTTCATTTTCATCAATGTCTTCAAAATCATTATAAATTCTACCGATTGTATGTACATAAGTATCAAAATTATAATTGTGATAGTTGAGTACAAGAGCTGGATAGGGAAAAACCATATCTTGTGTGGAGAAAATTTCTACTTCAAGCGAACCTACAAATTCGGATTTTGGGGGAATATTTTCTAACAATGAATCTAACTCAATTGAGTATGATCTTGGAGAATTTACAACAATTGAACTTCTCCGAAGAATTTTGCCTTCTTTGTTTCTTAGGGTGAGCAAGACATTAACTTCATGAATCTTGCGTTTTAGTAACCAATAACCAAGAAAAAGTATTCTAGTGGTGTATGAGCTGTCTCTTCTTACAGGAAATATGGCAGAACTACGAAAAACCGGCTTTTTTGTTATATCTACCTCTTCTCCAAATTCTTGTCTTGAGCTAAGATGTTGATAGTAACTTTTCACAGACTAATCTAGTTCACCAATTATTTAAATTATCTATAATCTGTTTCATTTAGTTCATCAACTGTTTTGTGTCAAAATATAATAAAATTCACAAACAAATAATTAAACACTTATTGTTAAGCAAAATATTGTAGATGAGATGAAGGACAAAATATTGTTTTGGTTAGGCTCAGATTTTACACACTTTTCATTATCTTATTACCTACAAAAAATGTATGATTGTGATCTTTATGCTATTATTGACATAACTAATAGACCAAAAAAGTTTTTTCAGGAACAAAGCCTTGTAAATTTTCAAAAACGGTGGTTTTTCCACGATCATATTGTAAAAGACAGAGAACCTGATAAAGAGCACTTATCACACATTGAAAAAAAATATAACTTAAATCTCTGGAAACTGACCACAAACGAAAGAATATTTTACAGGTTTTATGATTTTCACAAATTTACGACCAGAGAAATTTTATCTATCTTGGAATCAGAATGTAGGTTTTTTGAGACCGTTCTCGATGAAGTCAAACCTGATTTTTTTGTGACCAAAGAACCTGCATTTCATCATCTAGAATTGGTTTATCAAATGTGTAAATCTAGAGGAATCAAAGTTCTCATGTTGGGGCAACCAAACCTAGGATACAGATGCATAATATCTGAAGAATCGACAAAACTTGATTCTTATGGCTCACTGAATACTGCAAGTCAAAACCGTACTTTTGATGAATTACAAAAATATCTAAAAACATTTGATCTGTCAAAACAAATTAGATCATATGATAAAAAACATGGTACTTCAAAAACAGATTGGATAAAGTCTACTCTAAATTATCTAATGTCAAAAAACACGAATGTCAAAACACATTACAATTATTTTGGAAGGAGTAAGATCAAAGTTCTAATTTACATGCTGATCTCGATTCTAAAGAAAAAATATCGACATTCATTTATAAACAAAAATCTACAGACCAAAGTCGATCTTAATACTAAATTCGCATATTTTCCTTTGGCAGTTGATTTAGAGAGAAATCTACTGATCAACGCTCCATTTCATACGAATCAAATAGAAATCATAAGGAATATCGTAAAGTCGCTGCCTATAGATTTCAAGCTTTATGTAAAAGAAAATCCGTCACAAATAACTCGGGAATGGAGAAGCAGATCTGAATACAAAGAAATCATGAAGATTCCAAACGTTACGCTGATTCACCCATCATTCCCAACAGAGGATCTATTCAAAAACTGTGCATTGGTTTTAACGATTGGTGGCACATCTGGTTTTGAGGCAGCATTCTATGGTAAACCATCAATAATTTTTACTGAACTTGGCTATCAAATACTCCCTTCAGTTACAAGAGTAAAAGAAATGGAAAGCCTTCCATCTGCAATTCGTACTGCAATAAAAAAAGAGATCACACCAAAACATTTGGAAGAATACATGCTTTTATTGGAACAAAATTCATTTGCTTTTGATTGGCTTTCCTTTGGCTCAAAATTCAAAGATCAATTTTATTATGGTGGAACATTAGTTGATGTAGAAATCCCAGTAAACAAAATGAAGGAATTCCTAGATGAAAACAAGGAAGAAATGACTACTCTTGCATCAGAACATATTAAAAAAATAAAGCAACATAAAGAAAAACTTCACTTGTTAAAATAATCTAATCAAATTACTTGGCCACCATCTACTACAAAAATAGATCCGGTGATGAATGATGCTGATGGTGAAGCCAAAAATTTTATCACGTTTGCAACTTCATTTGGAGTACCGAATCTGGCTAATGCAACATTTTCTCGTAGTAATTTTCTAACTTTTTGAGGATTCTCTTTGAGCTTCTTTTCCCATACTGAGCCCTTGAACATAATGTTGCCTGGAGCAACAGCGTTAATTCGTATCCCATTCTTAGCAAGTGGCCTTGTTGCATTTTTGACAAACGAGTTTAGTGCTGCTTTTGATACTGCATATGCAACTGGCGCTCCAATAACTGTCAATCCTGCAATAGATGATGTGCAAACAATGACACCTTTTGATTTTGTAAGGTAAGGTTCTGCTGCTCTGATGACATTAACAGTGCTCAAGAGGTTGTTGTCCAACATTCTGATCCAATCCGATATTGTTTCTTTTTCGTAAGGAGGAGAACGACCATTTCCAACATTGCAAATTAGAATATCTAATGATCCGTATTGTTTTATGGTGTATTCGATCATTTTCTTACAATCTGCAATTTTTGTCACATCCCCAACAAAATACTTGCAATCATTTCCTATGGATTTTGCCGTATTTCTCAACGTGTTATTGTGCAGTCCATTGAGTACTACATTGCATCTCTCTTCTGTCAAAGATAGCGCAATTTCTTTTCCTATTCCTCTACTAGAGCCTGTGATTAGTGCTACTTTACCTCTTAGGTTAAGATCCATTTTGATCAGTTTTCTTTTGTAAAACGATATGGTGTCGGTCCTGCTTGTTTTTTATTTTTGTCTTCTAAATTATAATTCTTGATTTGTGACTCTATGTCTACTCCAACATTTTTACTCCACTGAGAGAGAATCTTGTTTGTCACGTCTCCTCTTTTTCCATTTCCTATTCTGATACTGTTTATTGACGTAACTGGTAACATGCAAAACGGTGTTCCAGTCATAAATGCTTCATCAGAGTTTATCACATCATAAAGCTCGATGTTCTTTTCTATGCAATGTATACCGAGTTCTTTTGCTAATTCAAAAACGTAATCTCTACTAATTCCCCTCAAAATATTTCTCCCTTCTGGTGTGTACAGAGTATCATTTTTTACTATGAAGAAGTTATCTCCCGTTCCTTCCGCAATGAAACCATCAGGATCTAGTAATAATGCCCAGTTATTATCACCACTATACTGTGAAACTTCGATGTTTGCCATCATATAGTGAACTCTACTCCTATTCTTGACTTTAGGTTCAAGCAAATAAGCTGGTATTGCTCTCTGGGAAGGAATCACTGCATTTATTCCAGTGTTAAACAGCTTTCCCATCCCAGACACTGGCCACCTAAGTGGTATATCCGCAATCACTACTGTAGGTTCCATTTTACCGCCAAATACCTCAGTGTATATCGCAAGGGGGCCGCGACTCACATTAATGACTAATCTATGTTCATCATTTGATGCAAAGAATTGCTCGTTTTTCTCTATTGTTTCATAACAAATCTTCTCCATCTCATCTATTGTCATTTTTAAAGGAATTTGGACGTATTTTATGGATGCATACAGTCTTTCCAGATGCTCACGTAACTTGAACTGCTTTTTGTTAAAAGATCTGGTCATTTCAAAGACCATATCTCCAAACATCAACGCAGAATCATAAATTGAAATTTTGGCTTCGGATTCGGGAATGAATTTGCCGTTCATGTATACTACGCGCATAGCATACCACAAAATATCCTAGATATTATCTTCTCTCATCATTTTTTTGAGTTTCTGAGTAAATAATGCTCCATTATGATTTTACAAAATTCTACGTCTTCCATATCGTCAATTTCAAAAGACTTCCAAAATTCCATCAAGGTTATGCCTATTTTTCCGCCTAACTGATTGTTGTGTTTTTGTATTACTTCGGGTTTGAAAATGTAAAAAGAGCCATTTTCAACAAATTGCTCTTCGAAATCTTGGCGTCTAGGTCTTTTTTTATAATTATAATTGATACTTGATAATTTTTTTTTCTTTGTCATTTTCCATATGTAGAAATCTCCTATCCTTGCAGCTGCAAACATAGAATCATAGTGGGAATTATAAAACTCTCTTATACCAGCTTCAATATCCCTTGGCTCTCTAATAGGTGATGTAACTTGTACTGCTATGACTGCATCTATAGTCCCAATTTTACTTTGAATTTCTTTTATTGCATGCAAATAAGCAGAAATAGAAGTAGCCTTGTCAGTAGCTAATGACTTGGGACGTTTTATTATGTTTGCCCCATGTTTCTTTGCAATTTTTAAGATCTCGTTACTATCTGAGCTGACCCATACACTAGATACCCCATTTGCATTTTTTGCACCTTCTATCGACCAAGCAATAAGTGGTTTTCCACAGAAATTCATTATGTTTTTTTTTGGAATGCCCTTTGATCCTCCACGCGCAAGAATTATTGCAACTGTGTTTGGCATGAGCTATTCTCTAAATCTATTCATTTAAACTGTTTTTCTACTAGCTCACATATTGTGTGTATTATTGTTCTATGAGATTCTTGTATGCGTGGGGTTTGATCTGAGGGAACTCTAATTGTGATGTCAGAAATCCTCTTTAGTTTTCCACCGCTTTTACCTGTGAGGCTTATTACATGCGCGCCCATCATTTTTGCAGTAATGACTCCCTCTATAACGTTAGGAGAATTACCACTAGTTGATATAGCTATTACAATGTCCTTTTTTGTTACTAATGACTCACACTGTCTAGCAAAAACCTTGTCAAAACTGTAATCATTTCCAATGGAAGTTAATATCGAAGTATCCGTAGTAAGAGCTATTGCAGGAATGCTTTTTCGCTCAATTAGATATCTACCAATGAATTCTGCAGCCATGTGCTGAGCATCTGCAGCGCTTCCACCATTACCAAAAATGACTATCTTATTCTTGTTTTTGAGAGATTTTGTTATTGCGTTTATGGCGTCAAATATGTCTCCGGCCAGCGTCTTTGATTCAAGAATTATTTTGGAGCTCTCATCAAACAATTTCAAAATATCTGATTCTTTTGTTTGCATGCCTGTTATCCTGCCAATTTCATTTCTATTATGCCTTGTCGTAAGATTTTGCTTGTAATATCAAATCTGCAATCTCTCTGAATGCTCCGTTACCACCGTTATTCTTACAAACATAATCGCTGACTTGTTTGGCTTTGTTTATTCCGTCACGAGGAGATGCCGCAAATCCGACCAATTTTAGTAACCCTATGTCATTCACATCGTCGCCTATGTATGCGACCTCTTGAGCAGTAACTTTGTAGTCTTTGCAAATTGAATCCAGAATGGATTCTTTTTGTAAAACACCATCATATAATGCGCTAACCCTCATTCGTTTTGCCCACTGCTTAACCATTCTAGTTTTTTCTTTTGTTACTATGATGGTTGGAATGTTGTTTTTTCTGAGGAGAGCTACTCCCATCCCATCCCGTGTGAAAAATTTTTTCATGATGTCACCATTATCGGTATAATACATACCACCGTCAGTAAGAACTCCGTCAACATCTGCCAAAACCAGCTTTATTTTTTTACATCTGCTGTGCAAACTTTTGTTCAATCAATAAAAGAGGTAAAATACATAGTATTTCAACATTAAGGAGAATGAGAAATAAAATTGGAATAATGTGTGGAAGGCTTTCATCTCCAATAAACAAGAAAATACAAGCGTTTCCCATAAGCTCATGGCGGAATGAATTTCAACAAGCAAAAAACATAGGCTTCGAATCTATGGAATGGGTATTTGATTTACATGACAATCCAATAATGTGTGATGACGGAGTGACAGAAATTATTACACATTCAAAGAAAACTGGTGTTGAAATAAATTCTCTATGTGCTGATTATTTTATGGAAAAAAAACTATTTGGTGTTTCTACATCACAATTACAAAAAAACATTGACGTGCTGTTAAAACTCATTGCACAATGCCGCAAATCCAACATTTCAATTTTAGAATTGCCATTTGTGGATGTATCATCATTAAAAGCTGATGCTGATAGGGAACAAATTCTCAAAAATTTGGGGCCTGCATTAAGAGCAGCTGATGATAACGAAGTAATCATTGCGCTTGAAACTGATTTACCGCCGGATACATTCAAAGAACTATTGATAAAATTTGACCATCCAAAAATAATGGCTAACTATGATGTTGGAAATAGTACATCAAATTGTTATGATATATCTAAAGAACTGAAAGTGCTTAAGAACTGGATAATCAATGTCCACGTAAAAGATCGATTAAAAAAAGGACACACCGTTCCATTAGGCACAGGCGACACCGACTTCGAGACATTCTTTTCATCATTAGACAAAATCAATTACAAGGGAGAACTGATCATCCAAGGTGCCAGAGAGGATCTAACTGATAACCGTATTTCCGCTGAGTATACCTGTAAGAAATATTTGACTTTTGTAAAGCAATATGTTGATAAATATTTAAGGGCGACGTGATGTGTTGAAAATAATTGTTACTGGCTCTGAAGGCCTAATAGGAAAAGAACTCTGTGATCATCTAAGCAAAAAATACGAAGTTGTCAGACTAGATATTTCTTTAGGACACGATTTAACAGATGAAGAATTTGTCAAAAAATGGTTTAAACAGAACAAAGCTGATGGTCTTGTTAATTGCTTTGCATTAAATGATCATGTTGACAATAAACGCAAAAAACAAACACTCTTTGACATAACTCTGAAATCCTTCTCAGATTTTCTCAACGTAAATTTGACTGCTCTTTTCTCTGTTTGTAGGGAATATGCTAGAAATAACAAAAAAGGCGCTATAGTAAACTTCTCAGCTACTACTGGTATTGTTTCAGCAAGGCCAGATCTATACAATGGGGCACACAAACACATTGCATATTCTATTTCAAAAGCAGGTGTGGCTAACATGACAAAGTTTCTAGCTACTCACCTTGCTCCTAATATCCGTGTAAATTGTGTTGCGCCAGGTGGAGTTGAACACAACCAAAATAGTAAATTCATAAAAAAATATTCAAAACATACTCCGTTAGGAAGGATGATGAAGGTAAGAGAACTTAACGAATTAATTGAATATCTATGTACCGAAAAATCATCATATGTAACTGGTGCAACGTTTGTAATTGACGGCGGCTGGACCACTTGGTAGTCTGAATGTCTAGCTGAATAAGTCATAAACTAAGTTTATATCGTAAAATGGAAACTCTACAAAACATGGTATTCATTGTGGCAGAAGTTGGAATTAATCATAATGGAAGTCTTGATATCGCAAAGAAGCTCATAGATGTGGCATCTGATGCTGGTTGTGATGCAGTAAAATTTCAAAAAAGAAATGTGGAGAGGGTGTATCCGAAAGATGTTCTGGATTCTCCAAGAGAGAGTCCATGGGGAACAACAACCAGACAGCAAAAACTAGGATTAGAATTTTCGTTAAAACAATATGAAGAAATTGATAAATACTGTAAAGAAAAAAAAATTCCTTGGTACATGTCATGTTGGGATATAGGAAGTCAAATTGAAATGAGACGTTTCAAAACTAAATACAATAAAATTGCATCTGCAATGCTAGTGCATGAAAAGCTCTTAAAGACAGTAGCCGAAGAAGGCAAGCACACATTCATCTCAACTGGAATGAGTACCATGAAACAAATTGAAAAAGCAGTACATATTTTTCGTACTCATAAATGTCCATTTGAGCTCATGCATAGTCACTCGGCATATCCAATGAAAGATGAAGAAGCAAATTTGAAAGTTATTCAAACTCTAAAAAAGAAATTCAAATGTGATGTGGGATATAGTGGACATGAAATTGGAGCGTACAACATATGTATCCCAGCTGTGGTCTTGGGAGCTACCTCAATTGAACGCCACATAACACTGGATAGATCTATGTATGGCTCTGATCAAGCTGCCTCACTTGAACCCGAGGGACTGAAAAGAATGGTAAGAGATGTGAGAATGATTCAGGTCATCTTGGGTAATGGAAAAAAGAAAATTTGGGATTCTGAAATACCTGCAATGAAAAAATTACGTATGGTTTTTGCCTAATAAAAAACTCGTCATACACCTTTAAAGACGTCCTAATAGACAATAATTATTCAAATACAAGATTAATAACTAATCAACTAATTTTATAATTAAACTGCTTCTACTATGAAACCAAATGTGTTTTTGTTAATATTGGATTCGTTTAGAGCAGACAAATTTTATGACAAGACCAAAACTTCGATCACGCCAAACATAGACCGACTGGTAAAAAGTGGTTCATATTTCAGCCAGACGATAAGCTCAGCGGACGGAACATTACTATCATGGTCAAGCATCTTTACTGCAAAATATCCATTCAAGACAGGAATAAGATCTTCCCGCTTTAACAAACTAAACAAGAACGCAACAACCTACTTTGAAGTCCTACAGAAACAAGGATACAATTTTTATGCCTATCTGCCTGTCTTATCAGAAACCGTAGGGTTATTTCCAGATTTTCAAAACGATGATTGCTTTTATGATTTTTTTTTGGGCATTTCAAACGGTTTGGGACATAAAATACTAAAAAAACTTGAACATAACCAGATGAAAGAGCCGTGGTTTTTCCTTGTACATGCAATGGATTTGCATCCCCCAATCGTGGTACCAAAAGAATTTGACAATGAAAAATTTGGAACAAATTATTATGAAAAAAAAGTATCAACTGTAGATACTTGGATTGGAAAGATCCTCAATAGACTAGATCTTGAAAAAACCGTTCTAATCATTACTGCTGATCATGGATCCTATGTGCAATCTGCATTGATCGATGATAAACAAATAGAAACGAACCCAAATGCAACCTTTCAGATAGCTTTATCCAAAATAGCAAACAAGGCCCCCAAGGCACTACGTCCTCTCAAGGACAAACTGTTCTTTATGCGAGAGAAAATTAGCGAACAAAAGAAACAAGAGACAGTAAAAAATCTAAATCTGTTACCACACGAAAAAAGGGCAATACTTGCAGGCAGAGCAGACAAGGATCACTTTCTGTTTGATGATAAACTTCGTATTCCATTACTCTTTGTAGGAAAGAACGTACCGAAAACAAGTATAATCAAATCCCAGGTTAGAACCGTGGATATTCTTCCCACCATATCTGAATTGATCGGAACCAATATCATTGAAAATACAGATGGACGAAGTCTTGTACCGCTGATGGAAGGAAAATCATTGCCAGAACTACCGATTTATCTTGAAAGCAATCCATTGGTCATCAAAGAATCCAACGACGTAATAGGAATAAGGACTTCTGATTTCAAGTACTTCCGAGATAAGGCTGATGCAACAAAGCGAGTACACCTGTATGATCTTAGTAAGGATCCTTTTGAGGACTTTAATATCTCTGAGATAAATCTGCATAAGGTAGCAGAAATGGAAGAAATACTACAAAAAATCATCAGGGATACACCTCAAATAGAAAATAAAGAAAATGACGAAGAATCAGAAGAAATAGCTAGAGAGTTGCGTAAGCTTGGATATCTATAACTGATACACAAAACAAATTATAGGCAAACTGGCAACTCAAAAAATTAATGAATTTGATTTTCATCACAGTAGATGGAGCAAGAGTAGACAGAATAGTGAATGGAAAAAATTATGAAAAAATAATCAAAAGCAGCGCTTTCTTTTCTAGAGTCATCGCATATGCACCTTATACTATCGGTGCAATGCATGCGTTGTTTAGCGGCACATATGGAACCAAGACTGGAGTCAATAGCTACTGGTCCAATATCAATTTTAAAAAAGACAAATACAAAACTCTTGCAAAATATCTTCAAGATGAAGAATATGTAACTCATGGAGATGTAATAAACAAACTTGTTTTACCGCCCATTGGATTTGATGAACTTATAATCCATGATGAGCTTAATGATGACCTAACCGAGCGACATATCGCACTGCTTAACAAATTCAATAAAGTATCAAAAGAGGGAAAAAAATTCTTTTTGTATCTACATTATAGTAACATTCACACGGGAATAATGCAAGAGGTTTTAAAAAAATATGATAATTTTAGCAAGGAATACTTTGAAAACAGACAAAAAAATGAACAGTTCTATGATGATCTTTTTGAGGCAGCAGATGAATATCTTGGGGCCATACTGGGTCACATAGGAAAACTTGACCTGAATAAAGATACATTAATTGTAATTGTGTCCGATCATGGAATTAGCGTGGGTGAAAAATTTGGAGAACGAGCTTACGGAGTGTTTTGTTATGATTATACTCTTACTTCAACCGCCATATTTTCTCACCAAAGTATTCCTTCTGCTCATATCAAAACACAAGTCCGTTCAATCGATGTTCTTCCAACCATACTTGACATATTGAAGATCAGAATAGATCCAAGATATGAAAAGTTTCAGGGAGAAAGTCTTATCCCGTTTATTGAGGGCAAAGGCATCCCAAAGATTGCATTCTCTCAGTCTGGAAATCCATTGAAGAGTGGTAAGCCCCCAAAGGAACCCAATGTCTGGGCTGTACGAACTGATGAATGGAAGTTTATTAAAAATACTCATGATGGAACAGAAGAGCTATATTCGCTAAAAAATGATCCAAGAGAAGAAAACAACGTGATCTCTAAATTCCCACAAAAAGCATCCGAACTAAGGATGGAGCTTGACCGAATATCTTCTAATATCTAAAAATTTTAAAACAAACATGAATGACGAAAATAAGTTACATTATTGGGATGGATTGTACAGTAAAGAATATTTTTTTGGCAGCGGTCCAACTAAGCTAGCTAAACTTGCAGATTCATTAATGAAAGAAAATAAAATTAAAAAAATTCTGGAAATAGGATGTGGACAGGGGAGAGACGCAACTTATTTTGCACAAAGCGGATACGACGTCGAAGCGTTTGATATATCTGAAAATGCAATAAAATTCGTAAATCAGACAAAACAAGCTCTTAACCTGACTAATCTTAACGCGTTTGTTCATGATGCAGAAAAACCTACCCAATATCCATCAGAACACTTTGATTTTGTATATTCTAATCTCGCCCTGCAGTTCTTTGACCTAAGAAGCCTAGATAAGATATTCCTAAACACTGTTGAATTAATGAAAAAAAATTCCAAATTTCTCTTCTCTACAAAGAAGAAAGGAGACAAATATTACCAATTTGGAAATAAAGTATCTGATGATGCATTTGAGCATAAGGGAATAGTCAGGTACTTCTTTGATGCTGATGCTCTCAAGGAAATACTGTCAAACTATTTTAAAATAATTCATCTTGATTCTGACGTACATACAAATATTGACTCATCTGTAAGTGTATGGTGGAAAATACTAGTCAAAAAAAATTAGTATGAGAAAATTATTACCTTCTTTGCTCTCTAATTATGACTACCATCGAATGCAAAATGGTCGCAGTCGTTAACAACAATACTCCCATTATGGTGGAGCCAATCCCAATCAGCGACACATTCGTTATGATGTCTCCAGATTCTCCAAATAATTGCAAAGTCCACGCTATAAAAAATAATCCAATTCCAAGAAAAATCAATCCTGGAATCCCGTAAAATGATAATGGTCTCTCAAGTGCTACGTATTTGATTGTGCTAACCACTACTGATGCGCCATGTGAAACAGGATTGTGAGTCGATGTATCCCCCTCATACAAAATTGTTATTGGGACTTCGGTTATTCGAAATTTGCTTCTTGCAGCCTTTATCAAAATTTCAGTTGAGACACCCATACCGTGCTCTGACGGTGTTATGCTATCTAGTACTTTTCTGTTGTATGCCCTAAACCCACTCTGAGAATCGGTAATCTTTGATCCCGTTGTGACATTTGTAAGCTCTGTAATTGTCTTAATTCCAATTTTTCTGTATTTTGGTACGTTATTCTCTTCTTTCATAAATCTAGAACCAATAACAATATCTGCATTATCTTTACTGATTGGTTCAAGTACTGTTTTGATATCTTCTATCCTATGTTGACCATCTGCATCAAATGTAACTAGCGCATCTACTCCAATCTCGCGTGCTTTGGAAAACAGGCTTGCAATTGCTGCCCCATAACCTATATTTTTCTCATGTATTATTGTGATTGCTCCAAGCTCGGATGCAATTTTACTTGTAAGATCTGTAGAA
>Ga0194132_10004284_pt1 | contig 24413 bp, 17 predicted proteins | sample TA2KigOf80mmetaG_FD_148612 | JGI IMG/M metagenome (GOLD analysis project Ga0194132, IMG submission 148612) | Freshwater microbial communities from Lake Tanganyika, Tanzania - TA2015054 Kigoma Offshore 80m | ecosystem: Environmental > Aquatic > Freshwater > Lake | place: Tanzania: Lake... | reverse complement strand
TGGCCGTCGGGGGGGGGGCGGCATGGGTTAATGGGCAAGCAAAACCTGTATGAGCACTTCAAGTCGCCCTGCATCGCCGCGGGGCCGGGAATACGCCGCGGTCGGTCCGATGCCCTGGTGCACATGCACGACCTCTACCCGACGCTCTGCGATTTGGCTGGTGTGCCGATTCCCTCCAGCGTCGAGGGTCTCAGCCTTGCACCTGTGATCCGCGGTCAGAAACGCCAGGTCCGAGAGCACGCCTTCGCCGTCTACAAGGATGTGCAGCGTATGGTGCGGCACGGTGACTGGAAGTTGATCTGGTACCCCAAAGTGGCGAGGTTCCAACTGTTCAATGTCGTGCGCGATCCGTGGGAACTCGACGACCGCTCTGGCGATCCCGCTCAGGCATCGCGCCTCGGCGACATGAAACGCCGTCTGGCCGAACAGCAGAACCAGCACGATGACAAACATGCTCCGCGTCCCGTTTGAGTTCAGTTGAGGAGGATTTGAATATGCTGCGATTGATTCTGGCGGTCGTTCTGATGGCCTCGCAGGCCTATGGGCAGCTTTCCAGCGCGAGTGTGACCGGCACCGTCTACGACTCCGCGGGCGCCGTCGCACCGGGCGTCGAAATCCGGCTGCACAATCTGCAAACTGGCGTCGAACGCTCGTCGCTGTCCAACGAAACGGGCAACTACGTCTTCCTGAACGTGCCACCGGGCGAATACCGGATCGAGGCGCGGAAGGCGGGCTTCCGGCAGATTCGGACCGCACAGTTCGTGCTCGAAGTGAATCGCACCGCGACGTTCGATCTGACGCTCGAGGTCGGCCAGATTGAGCAGACGGTGAATGTTGCCGCAACGGCTGTGGAGTTGCAAGCGTCGACCGCCGAACTGGGCACCGTCGTCGAGTCGAAGCAGGTCCTGGATCTGCCGCTGAACGGCCGGAACTTCACCCAATTGCTGGCATTGTCGCCCGGCGCTTCACCCATCTCGGTTGGCCAGAATGCCGGCGGCGGACAAGCCACGGCCGTGGGACAGGTAACCTATCCGTCGATCAACGGCCAGAGCAACCGGTCCAACCTGTTCTTCCTCGACGGTCTCTCCAACATTGGCGTTTTCATGTCGACCTACGCCGTGCCACCTATCGTTGACGCCGTGCAGGAGTTCAAGGTGCAGTCGCACAACGACCAGGCCGAGTTCGGTATGTCGACGGGAGGCGCCATCAATGTCGTTACCAAGTCCGGCACGAATCGGTTTCACGCCTCGGCCTGGGAGTTTCTGCGCAACGACGCACTGGACGCCCGCAATCCGTTTCGGACAATCAAGACGCCCTTGCGGCAGGATATGTTTGGCACAACGCTCGGTGGGCCCGTCGTCCTGCCTGGCTATCGCGGCCAGAACAGGACGTTTTTCTTCCTCAGCTATCAAGGATTCCGCAACCGCACCCCGGCAAACTCCCTGTATCGCGTGCCGACCGAAGCGAACCTGCGCGGGGACCTGAGCGATTGGCCGCGCCAGATCTTCGATCCGTTTTCCACGCGGGCGAATCCGGACCGCCCCGGCACGTTCCTGCGCACGCCGTTCACTGGCAACCAGCTCCCCGGTTCCCGCCTGGATGCGGGATGGCTAGCCTACTTGAAAGCGACCGTGCCCGGCGCGATCACCACCGGTGTGGCCGACCGCAACCAGCTCGACTTCACGCCCACGGTGATCAATCAGGAGGAGTACTCCGGCCGCTTCGATCACACCTTTTCGGCGAAGGACTTCACCTGGTTCCGCTGGTCCGGACAATTCTACGACCGCACCGGATCAGGCGGCCGGCAGACCCTCACCAGCTTCGAGGAGTATTTCACAGTGAACGCCGGCGGGAGCTGGGTTCACACCTTCTCGCCCACCAGTGTGCTGCAAACGCAGATTGGCTATACCGTCGTGCAACGGCCGAACGGTTCACGGTTCCGCGACGGCATTGATGCGATTGGTGCTTCGGGCGTCAATCGCGAGTTCTGCTGCGCGTTCCGCTCGGGCGCCGTCATCATGCCGAACATCAACGTGGCGCAGTTCTTTTCCGGCGGAGAAGTGGCTGGCTACTCGCATCCCACCGAGGTCACATCGTACAAGTCCAACTATTCGCAAATTCGCGGAAGGCACGAATGGAAGTTCGGCGGCGAGTTCAGCCACAACAAGTTCCTGACGCTGCTCTCCGATCACGGCATCAGCTTCGATTCGCCGACCACGGCCGATCCGAACAACCAGGCCCAAACCGGCAGTCCGCTGGCTTCGTTTTTGCTGAACGTCCCGTTTGGCGCCGACCGCCGCGACTTCGCCAAGTACACGCGCTTCGGCGGAATCCTCGGCTTCTACGCGCAGGATTCGTGGAAGGTCACGCCGCGGCTGACGCTGAACCTTGGGCTGCGCTACGACTACACCAAGGTTCCACCGATCGGCCGCGAAAGCGACCGTACCATCGCCACCGGCAATATGGACCTGATCCGCGGCCGTTATCTGCTGCAGGCGATTCCCAAGACCTGTGCCGAAGTGGGCACGGCGCCCTGCCTGCCCTCGGCCACTCTTCCCGCGAATGTCGAACTCGATGCTCGCGGGCGGCTGGTATCAAACTTCACGGACAACTGGCAGCCGCGCATCGGTGTCGCCTACAAACTGGGCCAGAACATGGTGGTGCGCGGCTCCTTCGGCTTGTTCTTCGATAGCTGGGCCGGCATCACGCAGTTCTCGCAGGGCATTGGTCACACCTGGCCTGATGTTGGACGGCGCTTGTCCACTAACTTCAACGTGCCAACCGCAGCCGCACCCACACCTGTTCTCTCTGGAAAGAATCCGTTTCCCTCGGCCACTACACCCGCCGCGACACCTTTCAACGACGGCGCGTTCTTCATCGATCCCTTCTTCCGGAATAGCAAGTCCGCGCAATGGAACATCGGCCTGCAGCGCCAGATCGCGGCAAACGAGTTGATCGCGGTGAACTACGTCGGCAGCGCCAATACGCGCCTGCCGATCGGCGGATTCTACAATGTCGCCGTCGGCGCGGCGCCCGGAAACGCCGCTTCGCGCCGGCCGTTCCCTTTCATCATGCCGGCCAACTTCGATCGCAGTTGGGGCCGCGGCAACTATCACTCGCTGCAGGCGCAGTGGCGGCGGCGATTCTCGGCCGGACTCTCCTACCTGATCAACTACACGTGGTCGAAGTCCATTACGATCGGCTGTGACGGCTTCTTCGGCGTGGAGGGCTGCTCGGTCCAGAATCCCTACAACTTCAATAACGAGCGCAGCGTTTCCGCCACCGATCTTCCCCACATTCTCAACTCCAGCGTCACGTATGATCTGCCGTTCGGGCGGACCGGCCCATCCGCCGCGCGCGCCATCGCAGGCGGATGGCAGCTCAACGCGATCATGACACTGCATTCCGGTCAGCCCTTCACGGTCAACATGAACGGCGACATCGCCAATACCGGAAACCAAAACGGCTACATGCGGCCAAACGTAATTGGCGCCGCCCGCCTGGATACGCCTTCGCCTTCGCGTTGGTTCAACACCGCCGCCTTCGCTGCACCGGCAGCGTTCACCTTCGGCAACGCCGGGCGCAACATCCTGCGCGGCGATGGCAACGTCAACTTCGACCTGTCGCTGTTCCGCTCTTTCCGGATCCCGCTGCGGGAGGCGTCGAGGCTCCAGATCCGGGCCGAGGCCTTCAATGCGTTCAACCACATTCGTTACGCCAATCCCGTAGCAAACCTGACAAATCCGAACTTTGGTCAGGTCCTGGGCACGGCGTCGCGGGAGCGGCAGATCCAATTGGGCGCCAAGATCGAGTTCTGACAGGGTCGCTCCATATCAGAACCGGCACGTCGGCGCGGCTGGTGCGGATATGCCAGTAGACGGCGGCGGCGATAATCAGCGCTCCCGCGAAGACCACGTAGAAGACCGGGAAGTCCGGCCCGGCCAGGTTGAAAGGGTTCACAGACCCTCGCTTTCTTCCGCCTTACCCCCGACCGATTTCGGGGAGCGGATTCATCATTTCTTTCACTTCCGTTATCGCCCGGACTTGGTTACAGAATGTTGCGAGGATCGCTACAATTCAGTTACGAAACCAAAGAATCCGGTTTGGGCGCACGCCCGTGATCAGCTCGCCGTTCGGCAATACGGCCAGCGAGTGATGGCCCGTGGATGCAACGGCGCCTTCGATCTCGCCGGTCTTTCGATTGATCTTCATCAGCCAACCGGGTGCGCCGTTGGGCTCATTGCGCGGCTGCGCGCCGATCCACAACGCGCCGTTGGCGATGGTCACCGAGAACGTTTTGCCGAGGCCTTCGAACTTACTGATGAACGTGCCGTCGAGCGTGAAGTGTTGCACGAAGCCGTTCTCGCGATCGGCGATGAAAAGCGTGTTGTCGGTGTCCATGGCGATGCCGTGCGGAAGGTTGAATTCTCCCCACTGTTTCACGCGTTTGCCGTCGCCGGTGTATTCGAGCACGCGCTTGTTGCCGTAGCCATCGGCGATGAACAACCGCCCGTTCGGTCCGAACGTGATGTCGGCGGTTCCGACGAAATCGGAGTTGCGTTTGGGCTGCTCGCCGACGCTGATTTCGAGCAGTTTTTTCCCTTCGGGCGTGAACTTGTAGATCATGCTCGACGCGGAGTCGACGGTCCAGATCGAGCCGTCCGGCGCGACACGGATCGAGTGAGGAATCTTGAAGAGGCCTTTGCCCCACTCGCGCAGGACTCTGCCGTTTTTGTCGACGACGACGATTGGCTGCGCGGTGAGGCCGCGCTGCAAGAGGTAGATGCGGCCCTTGCGGTCGACCGCCGCCGATGAGACGAAGCCAAGTTCCCAGCCCGCGCGCGGCGGCTTGACGTTGAGTTCGGTCTTGCGCAGTTTCAACTTCGGAGCGGCGGCGACGCGGGCGCGCAGCTTCGCGGCTTCTTCCGGCGTGGGCTGCGCAAGGATCGTCATTGTGGCGAGGAGCAATCGGAGCATTTGTACCTACTTTTGCGGAATCGTTGCGTTGCGTTGCGCGGCCGAAACGTCGGCCTTGGCGGCGAGTGAAAACATCGGGTCGATGCGGCCTTTGCCTTCGAGCGCGGCGGCGACATACTCGGCAAGCGCGGGGCCATGTTTGTAACCGTGGCCGGAGCCGCCGCCGAGCAGCCAGACATTCGCGTGCCCGGGATGTTTGTCGATGACGTAATCGCCATTAGCCGTGTTCTCGTACTGGCAGACTTCGGACTGCGTGAGAGGCGCGTCCTTCAGCGAGGGGAACCGTTTGGCGATGTAGGCGCGCGCGTGATCGATGACGGCTTTCGTCGGCGCGCGGTCCTGCGTGTCGGGATCGACCGTTGGCCCGTGTGCGTCGATGGCCAGCTTGAAGCCGCGGTTTTCGATGTCGGGAAGGCCGTAGACGCTATCGCCGCCATCGACCCAGCAGGGCATGCGAGGAATACGAAATGCCATGTCGCCGGGCGATGTGCCGAAATAGAACACCTCCTGGCGCGTCGGGTTGATCTTGTTGCCGAGCACTTCGGGAAAGAGTTTCTTCAGCCACGGCCCGCACGCATAGACGTACGTACCCGCGTCGTATTCGTGTTTGCCTGGCGGAGCGACGAAAGCCTGCTCGTAAGTCAGACCTTCACGGACCGTCTCCCGCACGACGGTCTGCACGCCGCGGCGCGCGAGCAATCCGCCGGCATCGTGCTCGTACAGTCCCCACGTGCACGCGCCGAAATCGACTTGCGGATAACGCTTGTCGAGTTCGCCGCGCGTGAGAACTTCGTGACGCACATCCTGCTTCTTGAACACGTGGATCGACTGCCGCGCAAATTCGTCGTTGTCCCGGCACATCCACAACATGCCGGTGTTGTGAAAGAGTGTGGGATCGGTCTTGGCGTAGAACTCCTTATAGAGACGCAGCGCGCGCAGCGACCACTCCGTGTAGATGGCCTTCGTGCCATATCCCATGCGAATGATACGCGTTTCGCCGCCGCTCGACGCGCGGTTGTTGGCGGGGCCGTGTTGATCGACCAGCAGTACTTTCTTGCCGCTTCGATGCAGCGTGCGCGCGAGCCATGCGCCCCAGACTCCGGCTCCGAAGATCGCGTAGTCGTACCTCACGGCAACTCCTTCACGGAGATGTTGCGGAAACGATGTTTGCCGCCGGGAATCCAGCGATTGCCCGCATGGACTTGCACGGCGATGTGGCCATCGGTCGCACCGCCAACCAAACGATTTTCGGTGTCTTTCCAATCGGTGATCTTGATGCCGTTCAACCACACTTGAATGCGCGGCACATCACCTTCGATGCGCGCGCGCAAATGATTCCAGTCGCCGCGCTTGTACCACTCCATCCAATTCGGAATCGCACCTTTGACGCCTTGCAGCTTCTCGCCGTATACGCCGCCCATCGAACCGCCGTCGAGGTAATCGAGCATCACCTGATACGCCTCGCCCTTCTCGCTGGCGCGCAGGAAGAGGCCGCCATCGCAACTGTAGTCCGGGTTGACTTCGAGTTGCACTTCGAAGTTCTTGTAGCGTTTGTCGGTGAGCAAAATACCGCCGTGGCCGGGTTTGTCCTGTGTGCCGGTGATGACGCCGTTGTCGACAACCCAGCCTTGCGTCTGGCCATGATGATTGGTCTTGCTGATGTGCCAGCCCGCGAGGTCGCGCCCATTAAAGATGGAATGAAACTTGGATCCGCCCGGCGCGAGCTCAAACTGATGCGGGACGGGTTGCGCGGCGGCGCGCTGTTTCGCCGCGAGTTGCGCGTCGAGTTCGTCGAGGGCTCTGATCGCCGGCGCGGTATCGACACCGTCGGTGGCGAGCGGTACTTCCACCGAACGCCAACGCGTGTTGTGGACGCCCGCGCGCTTCACGGTGAGCGCATGCACTCGCGTGGCTTGATCCCACATCGGCGTGCGGAGTGTGGCGATGTTGACGCCCTGCGCCCACTCGGTGTGCGTGCGCGTTGCAATCTCGCTACCGTCTATCGAAAGGGTGTGCGGGCCGGGCGAAAGACCGGTGACTTTGACGAGTTGTTGATTCAGGCTTTCGATGAAGTCCGAGGAGTTGATCGCGAGCGCGATGATGGGATCGACCATGTCGATGGGCATCGGCAGCGCGTCGTCGATTTGCGTCCACGTGACGCGCGGGCCGAAGGCGGCGTTCACGACGCTGGCATTGTCGTACTTGGCGACGCGGCGCGCGGCGTTGTCGATCTCGACGCGGCTGACCGTCGATGGCGCGCTCCACGCGTTGAGCAATGCGCCGGCCATGATGAGATGGCCCGAAGCGCCGGGGTGAACGCGATCGGGGATAATCTTCTTCGCGTCGGCGCTCGATGTCGCGGCGGCTTTGGATAGCATCGCCGTGACGGGGCGATTGAGGTCGGCGACGGAGAGGCCTTGCTGTTTCGCGAGATCGGCGATGAAGCCGGAGAACTTCAGCAGCGTGGCGTTGTAGCCGCCGGGGAAGCGCGGCGGATAGGCGTAGTCGTCGTACGGCGAAGGCTGAATCGCGGTGATGCGCGGTGGATTGGGGGCCTTCTTCAAGGTGTCGACGAGGCTGCGATAGCCGCGCGAGTAGATCTCGAAGATCTGATTGTCGAAGGCGCGCACATGGCCGTCGTTCATGCCGAGCATGATGGTGACGACGGTCGGCTTATAGGCGAGCACATCGCGATCGAGGCGCACTGCGATGCCGCCGCCCGCGCCGCCGCCAACGCGGTCGCCGCCCCAGCCGGAGTGGACGAAGCCGATCTTCGCTTTCGGAAAACGCGTGACCGTGAAGGTCTCGGTGAATGTCGTGTAGAGGCGTTGATCGGTGATCGAATCGCCGAAGAAGACGACGCGGTCGCCGTCTTTCAAGTAGAAGGATTGTGCGAACGCCGCGCAAGCGGCGAGGGCGAAGAGAGCCAAACGCATGGATTGATTATGCTACGCCTAAAAGAACAACCGGAACTCCAGATAAATGTTTCGTGGTGAATTATTCTGCTGCGGGTTGATCTGCCCGAAGTTGGCATTGGTCACATTCGGCGGATTGCCCACGAGTTGGGTGAAATACGGGCTGTTTGTCGAGTTGATGAAGTCCGCGCGCAGTTGCGTGCGCACCCGTTCCTTGATGATGTTGAAATTCTTCTGCAGCGAGAAGTCGTAGTTGGCGAAGCCCATGAACCGCACGTCGGGGAAGCGCGTGGGGAAGTTGCGCAGCGTGAACGGCACTGGCCCGGCGACGCGCGGAAAGAGCGACGTATCGAACCAGCGGCCGAGCGTGCGTTGATCGGCCGGCAACTTCGCGCTGCGGGCTTCGAGCGGTGCGGCGTTGGGGAAGTCGATCGGGAAGCCCGATTGGAACGTCCAGTTCCAGCCGAGTTTCCAGCCGCCGAGTGTTGTCTTGGTGAATGCGTTGCCGCCCTTGTAGGGCAGTTCGTAGGTACCGAGCAGCGATACCTTTTGCGGCACGTCGAAGATCGTGAGGCGTTTTTCGAGGCGCGGTTTGGTGAGGTCGGCAAGGTTGTTGTCCTGCTGATTGGTGAAGACGAGTTGTTCCAGCGTCTTCGAGATCGTGTAGTTCGCCTGGAAGTTCAGGCCGTTGCCGAATCGCTTGCGCACCGAGATCTGCGCGGAGTCGTAACGATTCTTGCCGGCGGGCACATTGGCGGCATTGACGGCGGAGTACTGCGGATACGCGACCATCAACGCGCTGCGCACGGCCGTGGCGCCGTTGAGCGCGGGGTTGTTGGGAAGCAGGCCGGCCATCGGGTTCGTTACGCGTGCGTTGTAGAACGCGGCGGGCTGGCCCAGTTGCTCGGTGGGAATGTAGTTGAGTGCCGATGCGACGGGCAGGCCGTGCGTGAAGTTGCCGATGTAGGAAAGATCGGCGACGGCGCCGCGCCAGAACTCGTGCTGGAAGCCGATCGAATACTGCTCTGAAAGCGGGAGTGTTCGATTGGTGAAGTTGAAGCCGAGACCGAGGCCGAGGTCGGTGGCGAGCCCCAGGCTCGACCCCACGGGTTGCAGCAAACCCGACGGGAACGGATTGCGAATGTTCGCCGAGGGAGTGACGCCATCGATCGTCGTGATGATCGGCGTTGTGCGGCTGAAACCGGTTGCGGGGCCAAGCGCCCACTGGCCAAGCGAGTAGATTCCGAAACCGCCGCGCACGACGGTTCTGTTCGAGAGCTGATACGCCACGCCGATGCGCGGTTGGAAGTTGTTGCGGTCGGTCGCAAAAGCGAGGCGGTCGTCCCCACTCTTGCTGGCGTAGAGCAGACCGCCGGTGAGGTTCCGGCACGCGGGGCAATTCTCGATGCCAAGGCGCGTCTTTACCTGTTCGGCGATCGGACTGGGCGCGCCGAACGCGAAGCCGCGAGTCTGGCGGTTGTAGCGTTCCCAGACGGGCGATTCGTAATCCCAGCGGACGCCCAGATTCAGCGTGAGCTTGCGGCTCAACTTCCAGTCGTCTTGAAAAAACAACGAGTAGTAACGGCTCACATGCGCGGGCGTGATCGGAATTTCGATCGATCCGCCGGTTGGATGGCCAAGCAGCGCGGTAGCGATTTCATTGCCTGAAAACGCATCGGCGCGATTGGGATCGGCTTGCGTCCACAGCCGCGAGAATGCGAAGCTGCCGCTCGGAGAACCGTAGCTCAAATTGTTGGCGCGAAACTCGCGCAGTTCTATGCCGAACTTGGTCACGTGATTGCCGAAGACCTTGCCGCCCGATGCGCCGAGCGTGTAGGTGTCGTCGGCCTGCGCGAATGGCCCCGAGCCTTGCGACATGTACTGGCCCATGTTGATGAGCGGATACTGCGGGCGCGCGAACTGCGAGACAAGCGACGCGGGCAGGCCGAGTTCGGTGGGATTGAACGCGATAGTGGCCGGATTCCAGGCGAGGTTTTCCAGCCGCGAAAAGCCGGCGCGCAGATTGAATGTCGTCGACGGATTCAGAATGCGCGCCCAATCCAAGGTCAGCGTGCGGCCGCGGCGGACGCGCGGAAGAATCGTGCTGGTCTCGGCGGGATTGTTTGCCGGGTAGCGCATGTCGCAGCAGCGTGTCATGTTCGTTTCGCCGTAGCGGCCGAAGAACGAGTTCTTCGATCCGGCGCGAATGTCCATGCGGCCGGTCCACTGCCAGAGCTGGCCGGAGTTGTTCGACGTCTGGAAGAAGTTGTTGACGCGCGCGGCGGTATCGCCATCGCGCGTGGGCGCGGGGTAATAGCTGACGAGTTTCGCGCCTACGGGATCGAAACGATTTTGCGGAATGCGATTGCCCGCGAACGGTTGCCGCGTGTAGACGTTGTTGGCGCCGAGACGCGTGGTGGCCGGATCGTAGATCAGCACGGGCTGTCCATTGGCCGCGCGCAGGTTCGAAAAATCGCCGGTCTTCATTTCGGGCAGCGGCGTAGTGAACTGCGAAGTGTAGAGGCTCGCCGACGGCGAGGAATCGTAGCTCACCATGTAGAACAGCTTGTTGCGGCCGTCGAAGAGTTTCGGGATCCAGATGGGGCCATTGGTTTGAAAGCCGTAGTTGTGCTGCGTGATCGATGGGCGGCGAACGCCCCGCAGATTATTCGAATAGGAGTTTGCGTTGAGGCGGTCGTCGTAGTAGCGATCGAACACCGAGCCATGAAAATCGTTGGTGCCGGATTTGGTTGTTGTGGTGATGATTCCGCCGCCGGTACGGCCATACTGCGCGTCGTAGATGTTGGTCAGCACACGGAACTCCTGCACGGAATCGAGCGCGGGAATCATGATGACCTGGCGATCGCCTTTGGTGTCCGAAGTCCCGTCGACTAGGATGTCGGTATTTGACTCGGTGCCGCCCACGCCCGACGCGGCGCCGTTGATCGCGGTGCGCGAGTTGGCGAGGCCGTCGAGGCTGAACGCGGTGCCTTGCGCCGTGGAAGGCTTGTGCACGCCGGGCATCGCGAATGCCAACTGGTAGATATTGCGGCCCGCGTTCGGCACGTTTTGCAGTAGTTCGCTGTCGACGATGCCGCCGCGAGAGGCCGTCTCCGTATCGAGCGGCGACATCTGCGCGCTGACCGTAACCCGTTCGGTGATCGCGCCAATTTCGAGCGCGAAATCGAGCGACGCCTGCACGCTGATCTGCAACTCGACGTTCTCGCGCACGGTCTTCTTGAAGCCGGTCGCTTCGACTTCAACCGCGTATTTGCCGGGAATCAGGAACGGAATCGAATAGCGGCCCGCATCGTTGGTGACGGCATCGGCGGCGGCTTTCGTCGTGGTGTTGATGGCGCGAGCGCGCGCGCCGGCGACGGAAGCGCCTTGTGGATCGGCGACAAGGCCGGTGAGGCTCGCGCGGAAATCCTGCGCGGCGAGGGTGAGCGTGAAGAAAGCGAGTAGCCAGCGGGTCATGCGAAGAATGCTAGCAGAAATTAAGATAGTCGTAATGGTTCGAGAACTCCTCCTTTCCACCGCGGCCCTTTTCGCGCAGGGCGATGTCAACGCATTGCTGCGCGCGCGGTGCGCGGGGTGTCATGGCGCGGCGGCGCCGGGCGGGCTGAATGTGCATGACGCGGCGAGCGTCGAAAGCAACGCGGCGCGCATTGTCGAAGCCGTCTCGGCGGGGCGAATGCCCAAGGGCGGGCGGGCGCTGGGCGCGGCGGAACTAGCGGTTGTGCGGGATGGACTGGCGACGAAGATGTGGTGGTCGCTGCGGCCGCTGCAAGCGGCGGAGAAGGGTTCGATTGACGGATTCATTCGGGCGGAATTGGCGCGCAAGAATTTAGCGCCTTCGCCGGAAGCCGATCGGCGCACGCTGCTGCGGCGCGTTTCGTTCGATCTGCACGGGCTTCCGCCAACGCCCGAAGAGGTCCGCGCGTTTGAGAACGATCGCACGCCGGATGCGTATGCGAGGGTTGTCGACCGGCTGCTCGCGTCGCCGCGCTACGGCGAACGCTGGGCGCGGCACTGGCTCGACGTTGTGCATTACGGCGAGTCGCACGGCTACGACAAAGACAAGCCGCGCGACAACGCTTGGCCGTATCGGGACTGGGTCATAAACGCTCTGAACAGCGACATGCCCTACGCTCGTTTCGTCGAACAGCAACTAGCCGCGGATGTGTTGCATCGCGACGCCCCGCGCGCGACGCCCGCGCTTGGTTTTCTGGCCGCGGGCCCGTGGGACTTCGTCGGTCATCAGGAGTTGCGCGAGGGCACGGCCGACAAGATGCAGACGCGATTGCTCGATCGCGACGACATTGTCGCGCAGACGATGTCCACATTCGTCAGTATGACCGCTCACTGCGCGCGCTGCCACAATCACAAGTTCGATCCGATTCCTCAGATCGACTACTACCGTTTGCAGGCCGTGTTCGCGGGTGTCGACCGCGCCGATCGCCCTTACGACGATGACGCCGCCGTGTACGCCAAGCGCCTCTCGCTGCTCGAGCGCAAGCGTGAGGCGCAGCGCAGGCTGCAACCGCTGCTCGACAAGGTCGAGTTTGCGTCGAGCCCCGCGTTGATCGAAGTCGACGACCGCATCCGCGACGCTCGTTCACTCATCACGCATATCGGCGAGCCGAAGACCCCCGCCGACGCCGCCGAGAAGAAGACGCTGCAAGCGCGCGTTGAACGCGATACCGTGCTGCGGAAACAGTTGATTGACGCGCTAGTTGGCGAGGCGACCAATGCCGCGATTGCGGAAAATCAGGCGGAAGTGAAACGTATTACCGGCGAGATCAACGCGCTGCCGAAACCTCTTCACGTCTACGCCGGCACAAGCCTGTTCGACCGCATCGGCAATTTTCGCCCGGCGCTCGAACCGCGCCCGGTTCATCTGCTGGGAAGAGGCAGCGTGTCTTCGCCGGGCGATCTGGTCGAAGCCGGCGCGCTGTCGTGCCTGCCGTCGGTCCGTTTTGAAAGGGCTTCGGACGAAGGAGCGCGCCGCGCCGCGCTGGCGCGTTGGATCGCCGCGAAGGACAACGTGCTGACGTGGCGTTCGATCGTCAATCGCGTGTGGCACTATCATTTCGGCGCGGGTCTGGTCGATACGCCCAGCGACTTCGGCCGCATGGGCGGCAAGCCCTCGCATCCGGAACTGCTCGACTGGCTCGCGGTTTGGTTTCGCGATGACGCGCGCGGTTCGCTGAAGCAGCTGCATCGGGCGATCGTGATGTCGGCGGCATACAGGCAGTCGTCGGCGAATCGCGAAGACGCCGCGAAGATCGACGCCGATAACCGCTTGCTGTGGCGCATGAATCGCGGGCGGCTTGATGCGGAGAGTGTGCGCGATGCGGTGCTGCAAACCTCCGGGAAACTCGATCTCACGATGGGCGGGCCCAGCGTGCGGATGTTCTGGTTCAAGAACGATCACTCGCCGATTTACGACTACGCGCGCTTCGATCCCGCGACGCCCGGCGCCAATCGCCGCAGCATCTATCGCTTCATCGTGCGCAGCGTTGCCGATCCGTTTATGGACCGCCTCGATTGCCCCGATCCTTCGCTGCTTGCGCCGAAGCGTTCGACGACGCTGACGGCGATCCAGGCGCTTGCGTTATGGAACAACCCGTTCATGATTCGGATGTCGACGGAGTTGGCCGAACGCGCCAAGACTGTGGATGCGGCCGTCGAATTGGCCTGGCAGCGCAAGCCTTCGAACACGGAGCGCGTTTTCTTCGAACACCATGTGAGCAAGCACGGACTGGCCAGTCTGGCGCGGTTGCTCTTCAACACGAACGAATTTCTTTTTGTGGACTAACCGCCAATGACACGACGCAACTTTCTCTGGCAATACGGTGGCGGGCTCGGCGGCATCGCGCTGGCGCAAATGAACGCCGCGACGCATCATGCGCCGAAGGCGAAACGCGTCGTGCAGTTCTTCATGTCGGGCGCGGCCAGCCAGTGCGATTCGTTCGATTACAAGCCGCTGTTGCAAAAGAAGGCCGGGGAGAAATGGGATCCCGGCGAGAAGGTCGAACTATTCCAAAGCAACCCCGGTGTCGTGATGCCGTGCCCGTGGGAGTGGCGGCAGCACGGGCAGAGCGGCAAGTGGATCAGCGGCCTGTTCCCGCATGTCTCCACTTGCGCCGACGACATCGCGTTCGTGCATTCGTTGCTCTCGAAGTCCAATGTTCATGGGCCCGCGACGTTTCTGCAGAGTACGGGCTTTATTCTGCCCGGCTTCCCAAGTGCGGGATCGTGGGTGTCCTACGCGCTCGGCTCGATGAACGAAAATCTGCCGGTGTTCGTCGTGCTGCCCGACAACCGCGGCGTGCCGCCGAACGGCCCCGCGAATTGGTCTTCCGGTTTTCTGCCCGCCGCGCATCAGGCGACGTCGATTCGCATCGGCAGCGCCAACCCGATTCACGATCTGTTCGCGCCCGAGGGCAGCTTCGTTACGGCGTCGAGTGAAATGGATGGACTCGCGTTGCTCGAGAAGGTCAACAGGGAACATCTGGCTTTGCGCGCCGAGGATTCACGGCTCGACGCGCGCATTAAGTCGTATGAGATGGCGGCGCGATTGCAGCTTTCGGCGCCGGAGGTTCTCCGCGTCGATGGCGAATCCGACGCAACGAAAAAGTTGTACGGCCTCGACGATCCGCTCACCGAAGAGATGGGCCGGCGCTGCCTGGTCGCGCGGCGTCTGCTCGAACGCGGCGTACGCTTCGTGCAGTTGTGGAGCGGCGCCGACAACGGTTTTCCGCGCCGCAACTGGGACAGTCACGAGCATCTTGCAAAAGACCACTGGGAGATGGCCGTCGCCATTGACAAGCCGATCGCCGCTCTGATGAAGGATCTCAAGGCACGCGGCCTTTTCGACGACACCATCGTTCATTGGACGACCGAGTTCGGCCGCATGCCGTGCAGCCAAGGCAGCAAGGGCCGAGACCACAATCCGTTTGGCTTTACCAACTGGCTAGCGGGCGGCGGGATCAAAGGCGGCACTTCTTACGGCGCGACCGATGAGTGGTCCTACAAAGCCGTCGATAGACCTTGCTACGGCTACGACGTGCATGCGACGATGCTGCATCTGCTCGGCATCGATCACACTCGCCTGACGTACCGGCACAATGGCATCGATCGCCGGCTGACCGATGTGCACGGCAACGTGCTGCGCGAGATCGTCGCCTAGCTACTTCTTGCGCGTGCTGCGTACAAGGATGACCATTGTGTTCTGCTCGCCAATCGGAAGATCGTGCACCTCGAATCGGTGCGAGTCCGCGGATTCGAAACGCCAAAGATACTTCACCATCTTGTCGTGCTCGCCCGTCAGATATTCGTCCAGCGTGCCGTACATGATGAGCGCTTTGCCATCGCGCGTCATGTCGCCCTCGGCCGTATTCATCGCTGTGTCGATGGTGTTAAACGTCACCATGTGGTAGCTCATTTTGAAGTTATCGTAGCCGATGATCATCCGCGACTCCATCGGTCTGCCCATCATCTGCCCGGCAAGTTTGCACTCGATAAATCGCCCCGTCAGCGCCCAGTCGCACTTCTGCTCGCCCATCTCGGGCTTGCCCTCTTTGCCTGCCATTACGAAGCGCTGATCGACCGTCCACGTGCCGAGGAACTTCTCCAACGCTTTGTGCCCCGTGCCGGGTTCGGTGAACTTCTTTGCCTTGGCCATCATCGCAGCCATATCGACTTTGTCTTGCGCCGCCAGCGCCATTGTCATCGCAACTATTACGAGTCTCATCGACCTGTCTCCTTCAGTACCATGTATTTCAACTGCAACGATCCCTCGGGCCGCTCGACCCAATTCGTCCAACTGGCGACCGGCCACGCGCAGCTGAGCAGCAGCAGCGCACAGATCGCGACGGACCACGTCCGCCTCGGCTCCCGTATCAACGTCAATCGTTCGGTCAACGGGGCGCGCGGGTCCGCGAACGCAAGGGCGGGCCGCGGCGATTGTGTAGCCGCACGCGCGGCAAACTTCGCGAGCGCCATGCGATACGCCCCAGCGTCGTAGCCTCCGCCGCGCCGCGCGTCGTCGTCACAACACATTTCGCGAATCGCCTGCATTCGATACGCTGCGTACCATACCAGCGGATGAAACCAATAACAGACTACCAGCGCCGACCACGCGAGCGCGCGCCATGCGTCTTTCCGGCGCAGATGCGACATCTCGTGCTGAAACGCTTGTTCTTGTTCGGCCTCGCTCAGGCCTTCTGTATCCGCGGGCCAATACAGCGCGCCTCCCGCGAGCAACGGACTCGCGATCGCGACCGTTCGATACACCTTAACGCCACGCGCCGACATCGCTTCGTCTAACCGCGCTCCACGCCGTAGTTTCACCACCGCCGCCAACGTTCTTGTGGACATCGTAATGGCAAACACCGCCGCGCCCCAGCCCCACACCGTCAATAGCCACTCGCCATCGACATCTACACGCGGCAACACGCCGAACGCCGACGAAGCCGGGGCGGGCAGCAGCAGTTTTAATGCCGCCACGATCCAGATGCACGCCCGCAGCCGCGGTGATGTTGTGCGCGGCAAGAGGAGTTCCAGCAGCGCCGCGGCCAACAGCAACGGGGTCGCTTGCAGCGCATGGGTGACGACGAAATTCACCGGCGTTTCTCCTGCTCGGCGAGCAGCTGCTGGATGGTGGCCAGATCTTTTTTCGATAACTTCCGCCCGCCCAGCAGATGTTGAAACAGTCCGCCTGGCGCGCCTCCGAAAACTCGCTCGACCAGCGTCGACGTCGCCAGCGCGCGCGCCGCTTCTTGCGGAATCGCCGCGCGGAAAACGTTTTGCTTACCGTCGCGAACCGATTCCAGCGCGCCCTTTTCCACCAGCCGGGTCATCATCGTTTTGACCGTCGAGTAGGCCCATTCGGTCTCGGCGGCAAGCGCGGTGTGTACGTCGCGGGCAGTCGTAGAGGGGTGTCGCCACACCTCGCTCATCACACGCCATTCAGCGTCGGACAGATGCACGAATCCAATCTGCCACAAATGTAGCAGGTTGTCAAGCTAAAGTTGGCAGGTTTGCGCGGGCCCAGTCGATGCAGCGCTGATTCAGTTGATCTTCGAGCGCCAGCACCTGCTGTGGCGTCAGGCCCGAAGTCCGCGGTAGCGGCTTCGGCGGCGGATTCTTGCGAATCCAATCGAGCAGCATGGCCAGATCGCGCGGCGGCACCGGGCTCTTCTCGTCGTAGATTTTCCAGTACTGTTCGGTGAAGATGGGGACCTTCAGCGGGTCGCGCGTTAACATCTCAAGTTGGAAGAGCATCTTCGGGTTGAGCTTCTGCATCTTCGCGACGACGGCCTTCAGGTCGAGTACACCATCGCCGAACGCTACTTCGGAGAGCAGGATGCCCTGATCGTATAAGTCGACGCCGATGTCCTTGAAGCTGACGAAGATCGTGTGGGGCGCCAGCGTGTCGATTGTCTGCATCGGCGTTTCGATTAGCGAAACGTTGTTGACCATGTCGAGACAGACGCCGACGTACTCGCTTCCGGTCGACTTGACCCAGTCGACCAGCTCCTGCGACCGCCAGCCTTTGTGATTTTCGATGGCCAGCGGCATCTTGTATTTGCGCAGCACGGGCTCGGCGAGCTTGACGCCGGCTTTACAGGCGGCGTCGAAGGCGTGAAACTCCTTGGCGTCCTTGAACTGTTCGTAGCGGCGGCCGCTGAACGGGTCGTGCACGCAGACCACGCGGCCGTCCATCTCCGCGCAGGCTTTCACCGCAGCCTCATACTGCGGCAAATCGGCTGTGGTGCGCGGCGTGCGCAGGCCAACGGTGAGGCGCATGTCCCACTTGTTGATCTGGTCGCGGATTTTCTTCACGCCGGCGGGATTCAAGTCGCGGGGCATTGAAGTGTGCGCCGCGCCGAGTCCCATGTCATGGCAATAGGCGACGATGTCCCACTCTTTGCCGGCGGCCTGCGTGGCGCGGATGCGCGCGGTGAGACCCGGTCCGGCCGAGCCCATGTTTTTCATGACTTTTCCGGAGGCGGCGGCCAGCGGCGCGGCGGCGAGGGCGGTCTGCAGAATCTGACGGCGTGAAGGTTGCATCAGGGGCAATCTTATCACCGCGCCAGCGCGTCCGAAAGTACGCTCATTAGCCCGCTATAATCCGCGCGTTGGAAGCTCAGATGCGACGCCGCGTAGACGGCCTCGCGCGTGACGCTGCGCCAGTGGAGCCGGCGGTTGCTTTGCAGCGCGACTTCTCGAACGAACTCGCGCTGCGTGCGGCCATTGCCTTCGCGGAAGGGATGCACGGCGTTCAGTTCGCCGAAGTAATAGGCGAGCCGCTTTAGAAACGTCGCCTCATCGGCGTCCCTAAGAAACCGCTCGGCTTTCAACTTGCCGAACAGTTCATCGAGGCACGGTTGGATCCGATGGACATAGGCGAAATAGAACTGTCCGCCGCGAGCGATGTCGACGGTACGGAACTCGCCGGCCCAGTCGAAGACGTCTTGGAAAATGTGGCGATGAATGGCGCGAAGGTGGGCGGCGTCGAGGGCGCCTTTTATCGGCCGGCGCTCCAATTGATGAATTCGCCGGCTTGTGACGTCGGCTTCAAATCGGCTCAGTTCGTCCGAGTCGCGAGTACCCAGCCGGTTCCAAAGTAGGTTAGTGCCCGGATAGACGTACGGATCGATACGTTCGCTCGACATACGCATCGAACTCCGCGCCCATTTCGGACATTGACAGTTCTCCCTCAACGTACCGCTCGAAGATCGCAAGCGCCTCCGCCGAAGGCTCCAGCCCTTCGATGCGAACGCTTGCCAGCGCGTTCTCTATCTCAAGGGCGCGCTGCTCGCGAAGTGTATCAACCGCTACAGCCATACCTTCATTTTACTCCGCCGCGGGCTTCGGCTCGGGCTTCGGCGCGGGCGTTCGCTGAATCAACGTCGACGGCGGCGTCTTCACATCCACGGCGACCCCGAAGAAGTCGATCATCATCTCTTCCCGCGATTGGTCGCCCCAACGCACTTCCGCCTTCGGGTCCGGATTGTTCTTGTTGTTCGGCGAATTGTCGTAGTAGTTGGTCGCCTCGATGCGCGTGCCCTTCGGCATGATCTTGCCAGGCGCGTATTCGTATTCGAGCTGCCAGTTGAAGTCGTACTTCGCCGACAACAGCTTCTCCACTTCGCCCGTCGGATACACCGCGCGCATTTCGGCGTGCTTGCCGCGCACATGCATGTGCGGCTGGAGATTGAGCAGTTCGACATCGGCGCCGAGCGTGATCGAGGCCGAAACCGGATAGTTCTCGGCGCCCGCGGGAATGACAAACTTGCCGTTCTGCACGGCGAGTCCGAATACGCGCTGCTTCGGCGTTTCTTTCGCGAACACGATTCCGATTTTCGAGCGGTCTTTTGCCGGTTTGCCGTTGGCCGTGTAGTGCATCTGGAAAACGATGTCGGTCCCGGCCTTCAGCAACAGCGCCTGGCCCGGCCGTATCACGCGCGCGGAGGTTCCCGGCGCGTACCCGGTGACGCTACCATTCGCGTTGCCCTCTTCGCCGCCCTTCTTCGGGACGAATCCCTTGCCAACCGGATAGCTCGCGAACCACTTCGAGCCCGGCTCGCGGATGAACGCGATGATGTGATGAACGACGGAGCGATTGCCCGGCCGCGCTTCGGCCATCTGCACCCATTTGTCTTCGATCAGACCGGTCGGCACGATGAAATAGGTGTAGTCGATCGTCCCTGTCGCCGGCACGTCGAACTCTTCCGGCATCTCGATGACGAGATCGGGCTTACCGATGCGCCAGCCTTCGGTGAACACCGGATTCGGTTTGGCGTCCTTCGGATTTCCTTCGGCCGCGCCGCTGTCGGCCCACGTCGATATCGTCTTGATGTCGGCTTCCGACAACGACCAATCGTTGACGAACTTGCCGACATGCGGATCGGCGAACCAAGGCGGCATGCGCTTGGCGAGCACCGCTTCGCGAATGGCCTTCGCAAACGGGCGGGCGTCCTTGTAGGACAACAACGCCATCGGCGCCGCCTCGCCCGGCCGGTGACAGCCTTGGCACTTGGCCTGCAAAATCGGGAGGACGTCCTTGTGGAACGTTACTTTCGCGGGCGCGTTGGCCGCGAACGCGCTGACAGTGAGGAGTAAGCCGATGGAAAAGCGCATACGACCACGGTGTACCATGCGGCGGAGCGGCGGGTCAAATTCGGACTACCGGAGGACGAACCTACGCCTTCACTTCCCTCGGCGCGGGCAGCTTATCCACAAACCCCGCCTTGTTCTTCTTCAACTCCGCAATCGCCGCCGCGCGCATCCGCAGCAGTCGCGCGCGATGTGCCGGCTGAATCGCCAGATTGTTGAGTTCGTCGGGATCGGCGTCCAAGTCGTACAACTCTTCCAGATCCTCGATCATCGGCCGAATGTACTTGTACTGCTTATCGCGCAGCATCACGTACCAAGGCACGCCGCCATGAAAGACGCCTTCGCCCTTCGGAATGTTGTGCGTATCGGAGCCGTACTTCTGTCCCGTGGCGACGATCATCACCGGATGCGGCCAGTTCATGTCCGGATTCTTCAATAACGGCGTTAGATCGCGCCCTTGGAACTCCCACGGCGTCTTCAAGCCAGCGAACGAATAAATCGTCGCCGGAATGTCGATACCGCCCACGGGCGTCTTGCAAACTTTGCCGGAAGGCAGCCGCGAGGGCATCGAAATAATAAACGGCGCGCGGATGTTGGCATCATACGGCGCCACTTTCACGCCGCGGAATCCATGTTGTCCAAACGCCAGTCCCTGATCGGCGGTAAAGACGATGAGAGTGTTCTCCCGTTGTCCCGTTTCTTCTAATGTCTTGATGACTTTTTCAATCGCCTCGTCGATCGCATTGACGCCCTGATGATACTGCCGGACCCACTCGTTGAACGTCTTGCCGCCCGCGACAGGCCTGCCGTTGGCGTCCTTATTCCACTGCGAAACTTTCTGCGCCCAGTCGGGCTTGGTGGCGCGCGGCGGGAAAATATCCTTCGGCGTATCGACATCCACGCCCGGATACGCATTCAGATGCCGCTCGGCCGGCGTGTACGGACCATGCACCGCGCCGATGCACATCCACAAGTACCAGGGCTTCGTCTTGTCGCGCCCCTCGCCGCGGATGAACTCGCTGGCCCAATCGGCGTATTGATCGGTCGAGTAGCGCTTCAGAATCTCGGTCTTGCCACCGTGATAGGTGATCGGCTGATCGTAGTAGTAATGTGTGCTCGTCTCGGTGAACTTCGGACGATTCCACACGAGCTGATAATCCCAGTCGCGCCCGAAGCCCGTGTCGGTGCCCGTGTGCCACTTGCCGATCTGCCCAGTGAAATAACCCTTCTTGCGGAAATCGGCCGGCCAGAACGGACACTTCACCGGATCGTATTCGCAGCCCGGATAAGGCCCTTCCATGCGCATCGACTCCGCCATGTGCGGATGACGCCCCGTCAGCAGCATCGTACGCGACGGCATGCACCACGTCGAAATATAGGCGTGTTCGAAGCGAACGCCTTCAGAGGCGAGCTTATCGATCGCCGGCGTCTTTACCCACTTGTACGCCTGCGGGTAGCAACTCACCGTGCGGTACGAATGATCGTCCGTGTAGATGAACAGAATGTTCGGCCGCTTCGGCTGCGCGAATAGCGATGAGCCGAGCAAACCGAACATCTCTCGCCGTCCAATACCTTTTGCCATATGTGCTCCTGAATGAGTCTATTCTAAGAGACGACCTATGGCAAATTACACGATCCGCCGCGCCACGCCCGCCGACGCCCTTGCCTGCGGAAAGAGCTGCTATGCAGCCTTCCGGAAGATCAACGCCGATCACAACTTCCCGCCTGAGCTTCCCATGGAAGAGGTGGGCATCGGCATCCTGTCGCATCTCTTCAACGCCCCCGGTTTTCAAGGATTCGTCGCCGAATCCGACGGCGTTATCCTCGGCTCGAACGTCGTCGACTTGCGCAGCCCCATCGCCGGCATCGGCCCCATCACCATCGACCCCGCCATTCAAAACAAGGGCCTCGGCCGCGCGCTCATGCAAGCCGTCCTCGACGAAGCCCGCGCCAACAACGCCGTCGGCATTCGCCTCATCCAAGCCGCGTTTCACAATCGCTCGCTCTCGCTCTACGCCAAACTCGGCTTCGATGCCCGCGAACCGCTCTCGGTCATGAACGGCGACATCCCGAGAGCCGTGCCCGACGGTTGTAGCGTTCGCGCCGCGACCGCCGATGATCAACCCGCCTGCAACGAACTCTGCGAAAAGGTCCACGGCTTCGCGCGCTGGAAGGAACTCGTCGAAGGCGTCGAGCACGGGACCGCGCTCGTTGTCGAACGCCACGGCCGCATCACCGGCTACGCCTCGGCCTTCGGCTACTTCGGCCACTCGGTCGGCGAGACGAACGCCGAAATTATCTCGCTGATTGCAAGCGCCAAGGACATCGGCGGACCTGGCATTCTCATCCCCACTCGCAACGCCGAACTTTTTCGATGGGCCCTCAACAACGGCCTGCGCGTGCTCTTTCCGATGACCCTCATGTCGATCGGCCTCTACAATGAACCGAAAGGTTCCTATCTGCCTTCCGTACTTTTCTAACGCATGCTTACACCACTTCTCCTCCTCGCCGCCGCGGTCGACTACGCCAAGGACATCAAGCCGCTCTTCGCCGAAAAATGTTCCGCGTGTCACGGCGCCGAAACGCGCATGGGTGCGTTGCGCCTCGACAACAAAGAGGCCGCTCTAATCGGCGGTCAGACCGCTATCGCAATCATCCCCGGCAGCGCCGTGCGCAGTCTCGTCTACCGCCGTATCTCCAGCACTAACGATGGCCCGAAGATGCCGCTTACCGGGCCGCTGACAGACGAGCAAGTCGATCTCGTCAAACGCTGGATCGACGAAGGCGCGCAATGGCCCGATGACAAAGTGACGATTCAGTCCGACAAGCGAATGCCCGCGCTGCTCGCTGCCATCCGCACGCGCAAGCCGGTCGAAATCGATTCCGAACTCGCCAAGGCGCGTGACGAAAAAGGCTTCACGCTACTCATGCAAACAACTCTCTACGGCACACCCGGCGACGTCGAAGCGCTGCTGGCGAAAGGCGCCGATCCCAGCGCCGTCAGCCTTGCCGGCGTGACGCCGATGCTGCTTGCGCTGCCCGACGTCGCCAAAATGCAGTTGCTCCTCGGCACGGGCGCCAGCGCGACAGTCAAGTCCGTCAACGGAACGCAAGCCATCACGCTCGCCGCCGGCATGTCGAACGGCGCCGCCGCCGTGAAACTCCTACTTGCTCACGGCGCAAGCGCGGAAGGCCAACCGGATCTGGGCGCGGCCGCCTCCATCGCCGAAGTCGAGACGCTGAAAGTGCTCCTCGCGGCACGCAAGACGCCGCCGACCACCGGAGCGTTCTCCAGCGCCGCGGCTGTCAACTGCCTCGAATGCATGAAGCTCCTACTCGCCGCCAAACCTTCGCAAGCCGCCATCGACCGGGCTTTCAGCAACGCGCTGGGCCGCGGCAGCTTCGAGGCCGTGCAACTGCTCGCCGAGACCGCCAACGTCAATGCCGCCGATGGCGAAGGCGTAAAGCCGCTGATGCAAGCCGCTTTCCACGAGCCCGTCGATCCCGCCCGCGTGAAACTCCTTCTCGCCAAAGGCGCCGATGCCTCGAAGAAAAGCAAGGAAGGTAAAACCGCCCTTCAAATCGCCAAACAAAAAGGCGTGACCGAAGTCGTTAAACTCCTCGAAGCCGCCGGAGCCAAAGAATGAAATTCCTCTTGCTGAGCAGTCTTGCGCTCGCCGCTGCCGATCCGCGCAGCGCCGTCGAAAAAGCGATTCCGATCCTCCAAAAAACCGGTCCCATCTTTTTCGAAAAGACCGGCTGCATTGGCTGTCATCACAACTCGTTGCCGGCGTTCACGATGAAGGTCGCGCGCGAACGCGGCTTCAAAGTCGACGAGGTGATCGTCAAGAAGATGCGCGACATCACCGCGCACTACGTCGATTCCCGCCGCGAACGCATCCTCCAGGGCATCGCCATCCCGGGCAATGAAGATACCGTTAGCTACGTGCTCTTCGGTCTCGCCATGGACGATGCGCCGAATACCGAAGGTACCGATGCCGCCACGCGATATCTCAAGCTCAAGCAGCAGCCCGACGGCGGCTGGTCGATCCGCGCAAACCGGCCGCCGATCGAAGTCTCGCGGATCACGACTACGGCGATAACGGTTCGCGCCCTTCGCGCCTACGATGCTAGTGTCCTGTCTCATATAAATATGTACATATAGGCAGAGTTGCCTCATACTGGGTCATGTTCACCCCAGCAGCTCCCTTGGCGGTAGAAGCGAGCCAACGGGAGCAACTCGAAGCCTTGCTCCGGAACGGAAACTCCCCCCAGCGTGTGGCGCTACGCTGCCGGATTCTCCTGTTGGCGGCGAAAGGCGTCGCCAATCAGTCGATCGCCCAGCAACTGGAGGTTTCGCGCCCCACGATTGTGGCGCTGCGGGCGGCCTTC
>Ga0194132_10004283_pt1 | contig 24415 bp, 23 predicted proteins | sample TA2KigOf80mmetaG_FD_148612 | JGI IMG/M metagenome (GOLD analysis project Ga0194132, IMG submission 148612) | Freshwater microbial communities from Lake Tanganyika, Tanzania - TA2015054 Kigoma Offshore 80m | ecosystem: Environmental > Aquatic > Freshwater > Lake | place: Tanzania: Lake... | reverse complement strand
GCGGGATGCCGATGGCCCCGGTGCAACCGGGGAACCCCGCGCCGCCCCCGCGCGTGGTGCCCGGCGGCACCGGCGGGCCGATGATTACCGAGACGCGCGACCCGACCGGGCGCATCCCGACAGGCACCGTCGTGCCGTCGGTCGGGCCGGACGGGTTCGCGTGCCCCGAACTCGAAGACCCGCTGTACGCGCCGCGCGCCGGCCTCGGCAGGCTGGACCGGCTCCACGGGTGCGGGCGCACGTGGTCCGAGGCCGAACTGCTCCTATGGTGGAACCGCGGCACGCAGGTGCCGGCCCTCGTCACCACCAGTTCCCCGCAGTTCAACGGCATCGTCGGGCGCGGCGACACCCAAGTGCTGCTCGGCGGTTCGTTCGGCGACTCGTTCCACGTCGGCGGGCGCGTCGGCGTCGGCCACTGGTTCGGCGACGGCGAGTGCCGCGGCGTCGAGGGCCGGTTCTTCTGGGTCGCCCCGAGTTCGGCCACGTTCAGTGCGAGCAGCCCGCCGTACGCGCTTCTGGCCCGACCGTTCCTGAACGTGAACCCCGGCGTCATGACCCCGAACGTCGGCCTCGGCCAGTCCGCGGAAGTGGTCGCCGGCCCGACCGTCGCCACCGGGAACGTGGTCGCCACGATGCGCAGCACCGTGTGGGGGGCCGAGGCCAACTACCGGCGCTACCTCGCGGGCGGTAACGGCCGCGCCCGGCTCGACTTCATCGCCGGCTACCGCTACTTCGACGTGCGCGAGGACCTCACCATTACCGAGACCTTCGCCCGCGTACCGAACTCCGACCTCACCATAGGTATCCCGGCGCAGTCGGACATGGTGACGGACCGGTTCCGCACCGAGAACCACTTCCACGGCGGGCAGATCGGCCTGACCGGGAGCATCCAGCGCGGGCGCTGGTCGCTCGACGGGCGCAGCAGCATCGCCTTCGGTACCGTGTTCCAGTCCGCGGAGATCAGCGGCGCGCAGATGCTGACGTTCCCGGACGGCTCGGTGCAGATGGCGCAGGGCGGGTTGCTCGCGGTGCCGGGCGCGAACATCGGGCGCTGGACCCAAGACCGGTTCGCCGTGGTGCCCGAGGTGAGCGCCAACATCGGCTACCAAGTGACGGGCCGGCTGAAGGTGTTCGTCGGGTACAACTTCATGTACCTGAGCAGCGCGGTGCGCCCCGGCGACGTGATCGACCAGAGCCTCGACGCGGCCCGCGTCCCGAACCTGCTGCCGCCGGGGGCCGGAACGCCCGTGGTGCCCGTGCGCCCGATGCCCGTGATGAACACCAGCGGGTACTTCGTGCAGGGCATCAACTTCGGCCTCGTCTACAAGTGGTAAGCGCGAGCCGAAGACGGTTCACCGCGGAGACCGCCGAGGGCGGAGAGGAAGACAAAGGCAGAGGCAGAGAGAATGCAGGGTTGAAAACCTCGCCTTCCTTTCTTCTCGGTCTTGTCTCCCTCTCCGCCCTCGGCGGTCTCCGCGGTGAACCGTCTTGTATTTGTTGCGCACGTTGGGCGATACTCGCTCCGGTCTCACGGAGCGGATCGCATGGCGGCGCGCGTTTCTCGGTTGGTGCGGCGGGTGTGGGCGCGGCTGAAGCGCCCGGTCGTGTCGTACCCCGTTCCGCCCACCTACCCCGGCCAAGACGCGATCCCCGATCGCGCGTTCTACCGGCCCAGCGAACACGGTGACTGGCTGTTCTCGCCGTGGCGCGCGCCGGGCGAGTTGCGCGGGCACGGCGACTTCCACCCGTACCTCATGGCGGCGCTCGAAGCCGGCACCGCGGTCGGGCCGGAGCGCCTCTACACCTTGTTCACGCTCGCGAGTCAGTGCCTGCACCTCGACGGCGACTTCGTCGAAGCCGGGGTGTGGAAGGGCGGCACCGCGGCGCTGTTCGCGAAGCTGATCCGCGCGCGCGACCCGGACCCGCGCGCCTTGCACCTGTTCGACACCTTCGCCGGGATGCCGCCGACGCACGAGTGCGACGCCTACTACAAGGGCGGCGAGTTCGCGGACACGAGCGTTGAAGCCGTGCGCGCGAAGCTCGCCGGCGCGGACTTCGCGCGGTTCCACGTCGGGCGCGTCCCCGACACCTTCGCCGGGTGCGACGCCGTGCGGTTCGCGTTCGCCCACATCGATCTCGACGTGTATCAGTCCATCGCCGACGCCTGCGCGTTCATCTACCCGCGGCTCGCGGTCGGCGGGGTGATGGTGTTCGACGATTACGCGTGGTCCACGTGCCCGGGCGCGCGCCGCGCCGTGGACGAGTTCTTCGCCCCGCGCGCCGCCCGCCCGCTGGTCCTAGCCAACGGCCAAGCGGTCGTGTTCAAACCCCGCGCCGAAGCCTAACGGCGCGACTGGCGAAAACGGAAAACCATGCACAAGGTTTTCTCATAATCAGTGACGCACCTCCGAAGCGGGCACAATTCAAAATCGGTTGCACAACGCCCGCGCTCCTTCTTTTGTGGGACAGGCCGCTGGCCTGTCGGCGCTTTGACAGGCCAGCGGCCTGTCCCACATGTGGTGGCCGAATCGAAATCGGTTGCACAACGCGCGGAGCGGCCGGCGACTCTGCGCAGCGGTTCGGCGCGGAACATAACGACCCCTCCGCGGCGCGCGGGTCGCGGGTCAGGTTATGGACACCAATCCATACTATACGCGATATCACACTCAATCAAGGTGCGTAGCTGTCCGACGAAGAAATGAGCGCGCCTACGCCCCGGGCGCGGGCGGCGCGGTGCGGCCGTACCACGCGACCAATCGCGCGAGGTCGCCGCGGTTCGCGAGCACCCGCAGCGCGAACTTCTGCCGCGCCGAACCGAGTAGCGGGTTGAACCCGAAGTTATCGTCCACCATGCGCGCGGCCTGCGACACGGCCGCGTCCGCGGCGCGCCCGCCGGCCGCCAGCACGCGGGCCAGCCACATCGCCGCCGGGAACGTTAGCGCCAGCGATTCCAAACCCTCCCACACGCCCAGCCGGAAGTTGGTGGGTCCGCAGAACTGGAGCGACTCGACCTTCACCCGGTGCCACCGGGCGAGCAGGGACGTGGACGCGGCGCTCAGGTCGGGCAGCGGGCGCTCGCCGTCGGCGAACCGCGCCGCGTCCGGCAGCGCGGCGTGAACCTTCGGGACCGTGCCCCGCCCGGAGGCGAACCGCACCGCGGCCCACAGCCGGCGCGCCGGGCCGCGCTGCGCGGTGCCCTGCTCCGCCCCGTGGTCCTTGCGCGAGAACACCGCGACCAGTTGGCGGAACACCGTGCGCCCGGCCCAGCCGGGGCGCGTCACCGCGTCGGCCGCCTCCGGTTCCTCGTCGTCGGCCGCTTCGCCCATGACGTGCAGCAACTCGCTCAGCCGCCCGCCGGTCACGGCTTTTTTCGGGTCGCCGCCGCCGTCGAACTTGGCCTTCTTCAGCATCGTGATGACGAACAGGACCTTGCGCCAGCGGCGCTCGAACGGGTCGTCGTCGTCCGCGAGCAACTTCGACACGGCCGCGGCGATGCGGGCCACGTCGCCCCACGGCAGCACCTGCCGGCCCTGTAGCGGGGGCGGCGGGGCGTCCAGCGCGCCCGGCGCGGCGCTGGCCTCGAAGAACGCCGCGTACTCGCGCGCCTCGTGCAGTTGTTCGGAAAGCGGGCGGCCCTTGTTGTCGGCGGCCGACGGGCACGCGAGCCGCAGTCCGAGGTTCCAGTGGTCGCCCGCGGGCACGAGCAGGAACGGGTAGATGCGGCACGCGAGCGGCTTCGCGGCCGAGCCGAACGTGCCGTGGATGCGGCACAGTTTGTCGGGGCCGAGGAACACGCACCCGCCGTCGGCGCGGTGGTTCAGGTAGAACTCGCCGCCGCGCTTGACGAAGTACGGCACGCCCGCGAACTCCGGCAGTTTCTCCCAGCCCTGCGCCTCGATGCGCCGGCGCTCGTCGGCCGTGACCGGCACCGCGTACGAGCGACAGCAGTCGCCGCACGAGTGACAGTCCCAGTTCTGCAACACGGGTAGCGAGCGAACTTGCATTCGTGACTTCGGGGTAAGAAACGTCGGGTTCGTAGCGGGGCGCCCCACACGGCGCGCGGCGCAACGAGAAGACGCCTCAGCGGGCACCGGGTTTCGTGTCGAGCGGTTCGAGCGAGCGGAAGAAGCGCACCGCGAACTCGTCGGTCAGTTCGAGGTGCGGGCCGTCCACGGCGAGGTAGAACACGCGGCCCTTGCGCACGTACACGCGCACGGCGCGGAAGTTCTCGTCGCCCAGTTCGAGCCGCCACTCGCGCCCCGTCAACTCGCCCTCGGTTACGGCGCGCTCTTCGACCGGCCGCCCGCTTTTGGCGAGGTGCGCCCCGATCATCTTGTACCACTCGTCGGTGAACCCGGCTTGGGGCTTGTCCGGCGGGCTAGCGGTGGCGACGAACGTGAACGTCTCGCCGGTCGCGGTCTCGAACCGCGCGCGCCGCCCGCCGGCGGTGGGCACGTTCAACAGCGGTTGCTCGTCGTGAACTTCGGGCTTGGCCGGCATCTGCACGCGGAAGGACCCGGACTCGGAGGTGTACAAGGTCCAGCGCGCTTTCGGCGAGAGCACGTTCTGCAGTGCTTCGATGAGGTCGCGCTTGAGGAAGTACAGCCCGGCCGCGGTGAGGTACGAGAGGGCGACGAGCATGAGCACGCCCTTGACGCGCGTGGCCGGGGTCCAGTCGATGGTGTAGACGACGCCGAAGCACAGGACCGCGGCGGCGACCGCGAGCGCGACCGGCACCGCGAGCGACATCGCCGGCCCCTGCCCGGTCACGAGCGGCGCGACCACCCACAGCAGCGGGATGCCGAACGGGACGAGCGCGAGGCCGATGAGGACGGTCGCCGGGAGCCGCCCCGCGGCCGGGCTGTGCGGGTCGTGAACGGGGTCGGTGGGCGCGGCCGGCGCGGGTTCCGCGGTGGGCGGCGCGTCCGGGCGGCGCGGCGGCGCGATCGGAATGACTTTGACGGGGCGCACCGTTTCCGGCGCGGGCGGGCGCTCGCTCGCGACCTCTTCGGCGGCGACGAACGTGACCGGGCACCGCGGGCACCTGACCCGGTGGCCGAGCAGGTCCGCACCGACGCGCGACGCGCCCCGACACACCGGGCACCGCACCACCGCCATTCGCCGGTCCCCCATCGCGTTCCGTGATTCTTCTGTAGCCGGCCTCTGTGAGGCCGGAGCTAACCCCACAGGGCAGCACCGGCCTCACAGAAGCCGGCTACAGCACTGTGAATTGTACCCGCAAACCGCTACGAATGTCGCGCCCGTTCGCGCGCTGTAGAAGAGAACAGGGGGCTTACGCCCCTCGCTCGCCTCCGACCAAACTGCTCAGCTCGTGATGCCCTTTGTGATCGTGAGGAAGATGTCCTCGATGTCGATCTTCTCTTCCTGAAAGCTCTGGAGCTTGAACTGCGCCGCGATCAGGCGCTCGGGGATGAAGCTGCCGTCGTCGTAACCGGCGCGGAGCGCGACGCGCACCGCGTGCAGCTTCGGGTCCACCTCGGCCGACGCCACTTCCTTCGAGTCGGCCAGCTTCTTCGCGGCGTCGGCGTTGCGCTCGGTGCCGACCGACACGAGGAACACGCGCCCGCCCTTCTGCTTCCGCACCTCGGCCTCGGCCTCGGCCACGGTCCCGTTGAACAGCAGCTTGCCGCGCTCGATGATACCCAGCTTGTTGCAGATGTCGGCCAGTTCCGGCAGGATGTGCGACGAGAGCATGATGGTCTTGTTCTCGCGCCGCAGCCGCTTGATCAGTTCGCGCATCTCGATGCGCGCCCGCGGGTCGAGACCGCTGGCCGGTTCGTCCAAGAGCAGCACTTGCGGGTCGTGAAGCAGCACGCGGGCGAGGCCGAGGCGCTGCGTCATGCCGCGGCTCAGGCTCGTGACGAGCGCGTCGCGCTTGTACCCGAGATCGACGTAATCGAGAACCTGATCGACCTTCTTGCGGCGCTCCGCGGTGCCGATGCGGTACGCGGCGGCGAAGAACTCCAGATACTCCGCGACCTTCATGTCGTCGTACACGCCGAAGAAGTCGGGCATGTAGCCGATGGCGCGGCGGATCTCCTTCGAGCCGGTGTAGATGGAGTGGCCGCACACGGTCGCCTCGCCCCAACTGGGGTTCAGCAGCGTGGCGAGCATGCGCATGGTGGTGGTCTTGCCGGACCCGTTCGGGCCGATGAACCCGTACACGTCGCCCGGGTCGAGCTTGAGCGAGAGCCGGTCCACGGCGAACAGCTCGCCGTACTTCTTGGTCAGGTCGCGGCACTCGATCATGGCGGGTTCCGGGGCCGGGGGCGCGGTCGGGCTACAAGGCTCAAAGGTATAAGGTGGGCGCGGAACTTGAACCGGGTTCCGGGGGCGGTACTGTAACCTCTCGTCGGCGCGCCCACGAACCGCGGGCCGCGTCGCCGTGTCGGGATACGACCGCGGTTCCATTCGCGGGGTCCAGACCAAGGGCCGCGCACCCCGGCCGGGCCGTGAAAGCTATGCTGACAGGCCCGGCCACCAGCAGAGGGCTTCTCATGCCGAGTACGATTGAGGACATGGCGAAGTTCGCCAAGTTCTGCAAGGACATGGGGTTCATCTACCAGTCGTCGGAAATCTACGGCGGGATCAACGGGTTCTGGGACTACGGCCCGCTGGGGGTCGAGTTGAAGAAGAACATCAAGGAGGCGTGGTGGCAGGACATGGTCCGCAACCCGCCGCCCGGCCCGGACGGGCAAGAGATCCGCATGGTCGGGCTGGACTGCGCCATCATCATGAACCCGAAGGTCTGGGTCGCCAGCGGGCACGCCACCGGGTTCCAAGACCCGATGGTGAGTTGCAAAACCGAGGGCTGCAAAGGGCTGTTTCGCGCCGATCAGATTCAGGGCCTTGCGTGTCCACTGAAGCCGAGCAAGTGCCCCGGTCAGGGCGGCGCGTGCCAACTCACAGAGCCGCGCGCGTTTAACCTGATGTTCGAGACCCACACCGGGCCGGTTCAGTCGGAAGAAAACAAGGCGTGGCTCCGCCCGGAAACGGCACAAGGCATCTTTGCCAACTACAAGAACACGCTCGACTCGACGCGGCTCAAACTTCCGTTCGGGATCGCGCAGGTCGGGAAGGCGTTCCGCAACGAGATCAACCCGCGGAACTTCACGTTCCGCTCGCGCGAGTTCGAGCAGATGGAGATCGAGTTCTTCTGCCACCCGGACGAGTCGCGCAAGTGGTACGAGTACTGGCGCAACCTGCGCAAGAACTGGTACAGCACGCTCGGCATCAACAGCGCGAACCTGATCCCGCGCGAGCAGGGGAAGGAAGAACTGGCGCACTACTCGGTCGGCACCACCGACATCGAGTACCTATTCCCGTTCAGCGACGAACCGCAGGAGCTTGAGGGCGTCGCGCACCGCGGCGACTTCGACCTGTCGGCGCACGCGAAGCACAGCGGCAAAGACCTCCGGTACTTCGACGAAGAGGGCTGGAACAACCTGCTGCAAGCGCGGCTGACGCCGTTCAAGGACGACAAGAACCGCACGCCGGACGAGGTGAAGCTGCGCGAGGAGCAGAAGAAGCAGTTGGAGAAGGACGAGAAGCCGAAGTTCTCGTTCGTGCCGCACGTGATCGAGCCGAGCGCCGGGGCGGACCGGTTCACGCTCGCGGTGCTGTGCGAGGCGTACCACCCGGACGACATCGTGAAGGACGCCAACGGCAAGGAAGAGAAGCGGTGCGTGATGAAGTTCCATCCGCGACTCGCGCCGGTCAAGGCCGCGATCTTCCCGCTGGTGAACAAGGACGGCATGGACGACGTGGCCCGCGAGCTGTACCGCGAGTTGAAGCCGTTCTTTAACGTGGTGTACGACCAGAGCGGCGCGATCGGCCGGCGCTACCGCCGACAGGACGAGGCCGGTACGCCGTTCTGCATCACGGTGGACGGCGACACGATCAAGGACGGCACCGTCACCGTCCGCGACCGCGACACGCTCAAGCAAGAGCGCGTCCCCAAGAGCGAAGTGCGCGCCCGCATCGAAACGGCGCTGCGGGGCTAGAGCCGGCTGGTCTTGGCGCGCAACAGGTGGTCGACCAGCACCAGCGCGACCATCGCTTCGCCCATTGGCACGAACCGCGGGAGCAGGCACGGGTCGTGCCGGCCCTTCACCAGAATCTCGGTCGGCGCGCCGGCGCGCGTGACCGTGCGCTGCGCCCGCGGGATGCTGCTCGTCGGCTTCACCGCGGCCCGGCACACAATCGGCATCCCGCTGGAGATGCCGCCCAGCATCCCGCCGTGACGATTCGTTTCGGTGGCGATCCCTGAGCGGGGGACGTCAGCCCCCTGTGTCGCGCGCGGTACGAACACGTCGTTGTTCGCGCTGCCGCGCGCGGTGGCGACGGCGAACCCGGCCCCGTACTCGAACCCCAGCACCGCGGGCAGCGACAGCAGCGCCTTCCCCAAGTCCGCTTTCAGCTTGTCGAAGACGGGTTCGCCCAACCCCGGCGGGACGCCGGTCGCCACCAGTTCGCACACGCCGCCGACGGAGTCGCGGTCCTTGCGCACGGCGTCGATCAGGTCGATCATGCGCGCCGCGGCGCTGGCGTCCGGGCACCGAACGGGCGTCGCTTCCACCTGTTCCAACGTGACCGCGGTGGGGTCGGCGATCTCCGCGATCACGTCGCCCACTTGCTTGACGTAGCCGAGTACGCGCACGCCGGCGCGCGCGAGGAGTTTCTTCGCCACCGCACCGGCCGCGACGCGGCACACCGTTTCGCGCGCGCTACTGCGCCCGCCGCCGCGGGGGTCGCGGAACCCGTACTTGGCGTCGAAGGTGTAGTCCGCGTGGCCGGGCCGGTACTTGTCGACGATGTCGCCGTAGTCGGCGCTGCGCTGGTCGGCGTTGCGGAACAGGATGCCGATGGGCGTGCCGTCGGTGCGGCCCTCGAAGACGCCCGACCAGATTTCGGGCGCGTCGTCCTCGTCGCGCTGGGTGGTGAGGGCGCTCTGCCCCGGCCGGCGGCGGCGCAGGTCCGGCACCAGATCGGCCGCGGACAGTTCCAACCCCGCCGGGCACCCGTCGATGATGCACACGTACCCCGGCCCGTGCGAAACGCCCGCCGTGGTGACGCGAAACAGCTTCCCGAACGTGTTCCCTGCCATGCCGTTGATTGTAGCGGAGGGGGCCGAAGAGTTTGATCCGCAGATTGCGCAGATGGACACAGATTAAAGATAGAAGAGAGTTCACCACAGAGTTCGCGCAGCGAAGAGAGAACACAGAGCAGAGAAAGACAGAGAGGATGAGAGCATTGTTTTCAAACCCTGCATTCTCTTCATCTCGGCTTTCTGCCTTCCTCTGTGTGCTCTCTTCGCTGCGCGAACTCTGTGGTTCAATTTCTTCTGCCGTTATGCCTTTGAAATCTGTGCCATCTGCGCAATCTGCGGATCAAACTCTTCGCTCCCCGCGGCGCGGCTTGGGGTGGAGCGCAGCGGGCGCTGTGGGTACAGTGGGACGTGACCCGTTACGGAGGTGGCTCATGCGAACCGCTCTGGTCGGTGCCGTGTTGCTCGGGGCCGCGGCCCTCGGCGGCGGGCAGCCCCCGAAGGAAAAGGAAAAAGAGAAGGACCCGCCGCCGATCACCTTCACCAAGGAGCCGGACCCGCGGTTCGGGGTGCGGGCGCGCGTCAAGCAGTTCCCGCAGGGCGCGCCCAAAGAGGCGCTGAAGTCGGCGCTCGCGGCGCTGGAGGCGCGCGACTTCGCGTACCTCGCCGCGCACCTGCTCGAACCCAAGTTCGTGGACGCCGCCGTGACCGAGCGCGCCCGCGACTACCTGCCCGGTGCGGAGGCCCAGCTCGCGCAGTTGCGCGAGTTCCAGCGCGCCAACGCCGCCAAGATCGACCCCGAGAACCGCGTCCCCATCGACCCGGTCGCGTTCCGCGCGCTGGCCGCGCAGAAGGCCCGCGACCTCGGCTTCAAGCAGTTCCAAAAGGACATCGAGCAGAAGCTCACGGACGACCCGCAGGTGCTGCGCGACTTCCGCAAGCTGGCGCGCGAGGGCACCTTCGCCGACGCGGACCCGGCCGCCACCGCCACCCACGCGGACGTAAAGGACCGCACCCTGTACTTCAAGAAGATCGGCGACCGCTGGTTCCTCGAAAACCGCCAGAGCGACGAACCGAAGCCGTAAGCCGTGGGCAGAGAAGACGAAGAGTTTTGACAGGATCACAGGATAAGACAGGATGAAAGAGAAGAGTTGGGTTCTCTTCTCTTTCATCCTGTCTTATCCTGTGATCCTGTCAAACTGCCTTTCTGCCCCTTGCCCACCGACGACGCACAGCCATGATCGATTTGCGCAGCGATACGGTGACGAAGCCCACCGCCGGGATGCTGGCCGCGATGAGCGCCGCCGCGGTCGGGGACGACGTGTTCGGCGAAGACCCGACCGTCAACGAACTGGAGCGCCACACCGCGGCGCTGTTCGGCAAAGAGGCCGGGCTGTTCGTGCCCACCGGCACGATGGCGAACCAGATCGCGGTGCGCGTCCACTGCCGCCCGCAGGACGAAATCCTCCTCGAAACGAACAGCCACATCTGCCTCTGGGAAGCGGGCGGGCCGGCGGCGCTCAGCGGCGTGACGTGCCGCACCATCGACGGCACCAACGGGCTGCTCACGGTCGCGGACCTCGACGGCAAGGTGCGCCCGGACGACATGCACTCCGTGCGCACGCGCCTCGTCGCGCTCGAAAACACCCACAACCGCGGCGGCGGCACCTGTTACGCGCTCGACACCGTTCAGGCGGTCGCGACGTGGGCGCGGGCGCACGGCCTCGCGACGCACCTCGACGGCGCGCGCGTCTGGAACGCCATTGTGAAGACCGGCGCGAGCGCGGCCGAGTGGGGCGCGGCGTTCGACACCGTCGCCGTGTGCTTCAGCAAGGGGTTGGGCACGCCGGTCGGCTCGATGCTGCTCGGCCCGCGCGACCTGATCGCGCACGGTCGCCGCGTGCGGAAGCTGTTCGGCGGGGCGATGCGGCAGGTCGGCTACCTCGCCGCCGCGTGCCGGTACGCGCTCGACCACCACATCGACCGCCTCGCGGACGACCACGACAACGCGCAGCTCGTCGCGGACGCGGTGCGCGACGTACCGGGCTTCGCGCTGTCGCCGCCGCAGGTGGAAACGAATCTGGTGTGGTGGGAGGTGGACGCCCGGCACGGCACCGCGAAGCAGGTGGCCGAGCGCCTGAAGGCCGAAGGCGTGTTGGTGGCCCCGCTGGGCGCGCGCACGATCCGCGCGGTCACGCACCTCGACGTTTCGCGCGACCAGTGCGCGAAGGCGGCAGAGGCGATTCGGGGATTGCGTTAGCCGCGAGCCACAGGCGAGCGCGGTCTTCCCACCTCCCCCCTTGAGGGAGAGGTGGTAACGCGGGCTACTTCTTGTCGTCCTTCTTGGGTTCCTTCGAGACGCGCACGAACTCTTCTTTCAGACCGTCCGGGTCCACGATGATCAGTTCGGTCGCCGTCAGTTTCGTGACGGTGAGCGTTTCGGCCTTCAGGGTCACGCCCTGCTTCACCTCGTAGGGCAGTTGGTTGCCGACCATGCGGTAGCTGCCAACGTACATCGAGACGCGGCCGGGGCCGAGGGCCTGCCGGATCACCATGCGCCCGCTTTGGAAGAAGTCGAGTTCGAGGTGCGTGTCGGTCTGACCCTGCGCGCCGAGGGTCATGCGCCACGTGCCGACGACGCGCTCCGCGTCGAGCCGGTCGCGCGGGATCGGGGCGGCGGACGCGGCGGCACACGCGCCCAGCACGACGAGAGCGGTCAAGAATCGGCGCACGACGAACCTCCACAACGGCCGCGCGCCAGCATACCCGCGCGCGGGGGGCAACGTAAAGCGCGCTGTCGGATCGCCCGCCGGCCCGTACCATAACTCCCGCCCGCCCCCACCGACCCTTCACGCCCGCGCGCGACACCATGATCCTCGTCATCAGGCCGGACGCCTCGCTCGAAGAGATCGACCACGTTATCGAGCGCGTGCGCGAACTGGGGTTCACCCCGCACGTGAGCCGCGGCGAGAGCCGCACCATCGTCGGCGCGATCGGCGACGAGACCAAGCCCGGCACGGAGAACTTCTCCGCCATTCCCGGCGTCGAGCAGGTCCTCCAGATCATGAAGCCGTTCAAGCTCGCGAGCCGCGAGTTCCACAAGGGCGATAGTGCCGTCTACGTCGGCAAGGTGAAGATCGGTCAGGGCAGCCTCGCCATGATCGCCGGGCCGTGCGCCATCGAGGGGTACGAGGTACTCGACGCCATCGCCAAGTACGTCAAGGCCGGCGGCGCGAACATCCTCCGCGGCGGCGCGTTCAAGCCGCGCACCAGCCCCTACGCCTTTCAGGGTATGGGCGAAGACGGCCTCAAGATGCTCCGCGACGTGGGCGACAAGTACGACATGCCCGTCGTGACGGAAGTGATGGACCCGCGCCAAGTCGATCTGGTGTGCCGGTACGCCGACATGCTCCAGATCGGCGCGCGCAACATGCAGAACTTCGACCTGCTCAAAGAGTGCGGCAAGGCCAAGAAGCCGGTGCTGCTGAAGCGCGGCATGAGCGCCACCGTCAAAGACCTGCTGATGAGCGCCGAGTACGTACTGGCCGAGGGCAACAAGGACGTGGTGCTGGTCGAGCGCGGGGTGCGGAGCTTCGAGGACAGCACGCGGAACATGCTCGACCTGAGCGCGGTGCCGAACGTGAAGGGCCAGAGCCACCTGCCGATCATCGTGGACCCGAGCCACGCGACCGGCCGCCCGGACCTGATCCCAAGTATGTGCCGGGCCAGCGTCGCGGCCGGTGCGGACGGCGTGCACGTCGAGGTCCACAACTGCCCGGAAAAGGCGCTCTCGGACGGCCCGCAGGCACTACGCCCGCACCAGTTCCTCGACCTCATGGGCGACCTACGCCGGCTCGCCGCCGCGCTCGGGCGCGAGTTCTGGGCACAACCGGGGCACTAAAAGACACCCCCGCCCCCCTTCCCTGAAGGGAAGGGAGGAGCATTCTTGTGGGTGGGACAAGGCTTTGCGCCGTCCCACCGGTTCTCTCACCCAGAAGGTGGGACGGCGCAAAGCCTTGTCCCACCCTACGGAACGATTCAAACCAATGCGTAAGAAGCTGGTGGCCGGGAACTGGAAGATGAACACCACGCGGGCCGAGGCGACGGCGCTCGCGGCGGCGGTGGCGAAGGGCGTCGGCACCGACGACCGCGTCGGCGTCGCGGTGTGCCCGCCGTTCCCGTGGCTGACGGCCGTGGGCGACGCGCTCACGGGGTCCGCGGTCGCGCTCGGCGCGCAGGACGTTCACTACGAGAAGAAGGGCGCGTTCACCGGCGAGGTCAGCCCCGCGATGCTCGCGGAGTGCGGCTGCACGTACGCCATCATCGGCCACAGCGAACGCCGGCACATTCTGGGCGAGGCCGATTCCGCCATTAACCACAAGGTTCACACGGCGCTCGAAGAGGGCCTGCACGCGATCCTGTGCATGGGCGAAACGCTGGCCGAGCGCGAGCGCGGGCTGCAAGAGCGCGTGTTCCAGCGGCAGGTGTACGCGGCGTGCGCCGGGCTGACCGACGAGCAGTTCGGGCGGTTGGTCATCGCCTACGAGCCGGTGTGGGCCATCGGCACCGGCAAGGTGGCGACCCCGGAGCAGGCGCAAGAGGCACACGCCTTCGTGCGCGGGAAATTGCGGGCCTTGTACGGCGATAAAATCGCCGACGCGACTCCTATCCTGTACGGCGGCTCCGTGACCGGCGAGAACGCGCGCGACCTGCTGAAACAACCGGACGTGGACGGCGCGCTCGTCGGCGGCGCGAGCCTCAAGCCCGATTCGTTCCTCGCGATCGTCGCCGCCGCGCGCGGGTGAGCGCTCGCCGTGGCGGGCGCGACGCGCCCCCGCCGGATTCGGCGGTTGGGCTTCCCGCCGCGGGCGCAGTTCGTACAGTGACAGTTCAGAATAACGCCGGCGCGACGCGCGCCGCACGGATACTGGAGGCCGGGCCGTGACCCTCTTCGCCGCGTGGGACGTGTGGTGGCTCTCGCACGCCCTGAACCTGCTCGTTCTGGGCCTCGGCATGTTGCTCATGCTGATCGTGCTGATCCAGCGCGGCAAGGGCGGCGGGTTGGCCGGGGCGTTCGGCGGGGCCGGCGGGTCCAGCCCGTTCGGGTCCCGCTCCGCCGACCAGTTCGTCCGCGTCACCCTCTGGCTCGCCGGCGTCTGGGTGCTCGTCATCATGATCCACGTGAAGATCGTGAAGCACGACGTGTCAACGCGCGACAAGCCCTCGATCACGACTTCGCAGTAGGGGCCAGAAGACGAAAAGGCAGTTTCGACAGGATCACAGGATAATGACAGGATGAAGAACAAGACCATGTTTATTTCATCGCTGTTCATCTTGTGATCCGGTCGAAACTCTTCTGCTTTTCTGCCCTCTGTCCTCTCCTCCAATGGGGCCGGCGTGTTGCTGAGCATGACCGGGTTCGGCGAGGCCCGCGTTGCGGCCGGCGCGCTCGGCGCGGCGGTCGAGGTCCGGGCCGTCAACAACCGGCACCTGAAGCTGACGGTGCGCGGCTCCGACCCGTACCCGCTGTACGACACCGAACTCGAAAAGGTGGTGCGGCGGCACGTTAAGCGCGGCACCCTGCACGTGCAGGTCCGGGTCGAGCGCGCCACACCGAGCGCGGCCCCGGTACTCAACGCCGCGGTACTGGCCGACTACCTGCGGCAGATTCGCGCCGCGTGCGCCGAGGCCGGCGCGCCGGAACTGGCCGGGCCGCTCGCGGCCGGGGCGCTGGCCCTGCCCGGCGTCGCCCCGGAGGCCCGCGCCGCCGGCGGCACGGGGCTTCCCGAAGACGAGTGGCCGCTCGTCGAGCGCGCCCTCGACGCTGCACTCGTAAAGCTGAACGAGATGCGCCGCGGCGAGGGCAAGGCGCTGGCCGCGGACCTACTCGCCCACCACCGCGTCATCGGCGAGCAACTGGCCGCGGTGCGCGCGCTGCTGCCGGGCGTGGTCGGCGACTACCGCCAGCGCACGTTGGAGCGGGTCCGGGCCGCGGTCACCGACGCGGGGGCCGGCACAACGATCAGCGCCGACACCATCGTGCGCGAGGTCGCCCTGTTCACCGACCGAACCGACGTGTCCGAAGAAGTGTCGCGCCTCACGAGCCACTTGGAGCAGTTCGCCGAACTGGTGCGCAAAGGCGACGAGGCCGGGCGCAAGCTCGAGTTCGTGATTCAAGAAATGGGCCGCGAAACCAACACCATCGGCTCGAAGGCCGGGGACGCCGGGATTTCGCGGTGCGTGGTCGAGATGAAGTCTGCGCTCGAGAAGATGCGCGAGCAGGTGCAGAACGTGGAATAATTGTGATTGCAGATTTGTGATTTACGATGGAAGAAGAGGCCCGTGGGTCCGAAATCGACAATCACAAATCTGCAATCGACAATGAACGAACCCGCTTCGCAACTCGCGCCCCTCGTTGTCGTGTCCGGCCCCAGCGGGGTCGGGAAGACGACCGTGGTCGAGCGCCTGATCGCGCGGGAAGCGCCGCGCCTGCGGCGGGCGGTGACCGCGACCACGCGCCCCGAGCGCGCCGGCGAGGTGGCCGGTACCGACTACCACTTCTGGACCGTCGAGCGGTTCCAGACGGAGGTGCGCGGCGACAACATGCTCGAATGGGCGCGGGTGTTCGGGAACGACTTCTACGGCACCCCGCGGAGCGAGGTCGACCCGCACCGGGCCGCGGGCACGGGCGTGGTTCTGGTGATCGACGTACAGGGTGCGGCGCGGGTGCGCGAGCTGGGGCTAGAACACCTGTCGGTGTTCATCGACCCGCCGAGCTTGGCGGAACTGGAGGCCCGGCTTCGCGGGCGGGGCGACATGGCCGAGGAGCGCGTCCAGCGCCGGCTGGCCGCGGCCGTGACCGAACTGGACGAGGCCGCGAAGTTCGACTGCCGGATCGTGAACCGCGACCTCGCGGATGCCGTCACAGACCTACAGCGGGCGATCCGCGCCCGCTTCAACTTGGGAGAACCGACGTGCTCGACGAACTGAAAGAAGAAGCCATCGTGAACAAGGTGGGCGGGCGGTTCAAACTGTCCACGCTCATCCAGAAGCGCATGGTCGCGCTGAACACCGGGGCCAAGCCGCAGGTGGACCCGCGCGGCCTCGACCGCATGGCGATCGTGATCCAAGAGATCCTGCAAGAGAAGATCTTCCTCGACGCCAGCGGCGAGGTGGCGACGAAGAACCAGACCATCATGGCGAACCTGCCCGGCGCGTACCCCGGCATGCCCGGCGCGACCCCGCCTCAACCGGGCGCGACCGCCCGCCCCGCCAGCGACGAATAGGTGGTCTCACGTCGCAAGTTGACAAGTCGCAAGCCGAAGACCAGAGCAGATCGAGTCTTCGGCTTGCGACTTGTGACTTTTTGACTTGCGACGCTGAACTGAGTCGCCCGCTGTCCCGTAGAACGGGTGTCCGCTAGAACGGCAGAGTCCCCATCCGGTCACGGGTTGCGCCGCTATGTCCACCTCTCAACCGACCAACGCGCCGTCGCTCCCGTCCACCGCGGACGCGGTCCCGTACGTGCCGGTGTCGTGGGCCGCCGCCGCCGCCGCCGCGGTCGCCTTCGTCTTCGTACTCGCGCTGCTCGCCTTCGGGTACTTCGCGTTCGTAAACAAGAAGCCGCTGCTGATGGAGGAACTGCTGGTGCTCCCGGCGGTCGCCGTCGTGCTCAGTTTCGCGGCCCGGCGCATGATCCGCAACTCGGAGGGCACGCGCACGGGTCTGCTGTACGGCGTGGACCTCGTGAACGCCGCGTGGTGGACCGCGGTGGTGGTGGGGCTGTGCTACGTCGCGTACCTGTTCGCCATCGACTTCGCGATCCGCCGCGACGCCCGCGCCGAGGTGGACCGCTGGGTCGCACAGATCAAGACCGGGACCGACGAGGACGTGGGCAAGTCGTTCCACCGCACGCTCCACCCGGGCGAACGCCAGTCGGTGGCCGCGAACGACCTCGACGGGCTGCGTGCCGCGAAGCGCGACGAGTTGCTCGCGTTCGCCAACAGCGACCTCGTGCGCCTCGCGCGGCGGAACCCGGACACGTTCCGGTTCGAGAGCACCGGGGTCACGTGGGAGTACAAGCCGGGGGTGATCGAGTGCCTCGTGACCGGCACCGCGACGTGCGCCGAGGGCACGTTCCCGCTGTCGCTGCGGCTGCGCGGGTTCGAGGGCGTGACGAAGGGCGACGGGTCCGCGGGCGCGCCGACCGGGGGCGCGAGCGCCGGCCGGCAGTGGATGATCACCCGCCCGCCGCAGGGCGGGTTCCTCGACCAGAGCCGCTCGGCCCGCACCACCTACGGGTGGCTGGTCGCCTTCCTCGAGGGCGACGGTGCGCTCGCGGGGAAGGCGTTCCTCGACTATCAGGGCGCGGGGCCGGTGGGCCGCGAGTACGCCCACCGCGCGTTCGTCACCCCGGGCGGCGACCGCGCCGGCCCCGGCGAGGCGGCCGTTCACGGGGTCCTGCGCTCGATCAGCGGGCCGTGGAGCGCCGCCGCCGCGCGGGTCGCGCTCGGGCTCGGCGACGCCGACTATGCCGCGTTCGTCGACACGCGGTTCTTTACCGGCCCCGGCGACAAGGCCCGGTTCCTCACGTCGTGGAACGGCCCCGGTCTGCGGGCCGGCGGCGACCGGCTGCGCGACCAAGCCGGTAACGCCCCCGACAAGGAGCCGAACCTCGTCGTCACCGAGGCCGCGGTCGAGTTGCACCTGCCCATCGAGGTCCCCCTACTCCCGCAGCGCGCCGAGGCGGGCAAGGACGTGAAGCCCGAGGACATGAAACCCGGTACCGCGCGCGGCCGGCTCGTGCTGGTGTGTACCGACCCGTCGCTAATCGAACTGGTGAAGAAGTACCGGGTCGAGGCGAACCCGGCCAACGGCTCACTCGACATCCCCGCCGATCTGCGCAGCCAGATCGAGGCCAAGTACCGCGACCCGAAGAACCCGAACCGGCTCTCGATCCCGTGGCGCGTGGTGCGCGCCGAGTCCGACCTAAAACCCGTGGTGATCGAACAGAAGCGCGACGGCCCTCCCGGCGGCCCCGGCGGGCCGGGCGGCGGGCGCTGACCGGAGCGCGTACAATACCGGGGACGCCCGCACCCCCGGAGCCGCACATGCCCCGCACGGCCGAAGGCTTTTGCACCATCGACGCCGCCCTCGACGACCTCCGCGGCGGGCGCATGATCGTGCTCGTGGACGACGAGCACCGCGAGAACGAGGGCGACCTCGTCATGGCCGCGGAAGCGGTCACGCCCGCCGCGATCAACTTCATGATCCGCCACGCCTGCGGCCGGCTGTGCGTGTCGTTCGCGCGCCCGCACGCCGACCGCCTCGGCCTCGACCTGCTCCCCGGCGTCCACCTCGACCCGACCGCGACCCCGTTCACCCACAACTTCGACGCGCGCCACGGCGTCGGAACGGGCATCTCGGCGTTCGACCGCGCGCGCACCGTACAGGTGTGCGCCGCCCCAGACAGCGGCCCGCACGACCTCGTGCGCGACAAGGGCCACATGGACGGCCTCATCGCCCGGCCCGGCGGGGTGCTGGTCCGCGCCGGCCACACCGAGGGCAGCGTGGACCTGTGTCGGCTCGCGGGCCTCCGCGAGATCGCCGTCATCTGCGAAATCTTGAACGAAGACGGCAGCATGGCCCGGCTCCCGGACCTGCGCGCGTTCTGCGCCAAACACGGCATGAAGATGTGTACCATCTCCGACCTGATCGAGTACCGGCGGCGGCGCGAGAAGTTGGTGACGCGCGAGATCGCACTCAAGCTCCCCACCGACTTCGGCACCTTCGACCTGTTCGCGTACTCGTCGCTGGTCGATCACGAACCGCACCTCGCGCTGGCGCTGGGCGGCATCGGGATACCGGCCGGCGAACCGGGAGCGCCAGCGACCGGGGACATCCCGGTTCAAGCCGAACCCGTGCTCGTGCGGATGCACAGCGAGTGCCTGACCGGGGACGTGCTCCATTCGGCCAAGTGCGATTGCGGCCCGCAACTGGCCCACGCGATGAAGCAGGTGGCCGACGCCGGCCGCGGGGTGATCGTGTACATGCGGCAAGAGGGCCGCGGGATCGGGTTGCTGAACAAACTGAAGGCGTACAAACTGCAACAGGACGAGGGCTTGGACACGGTGGAGGCAAACAAGCGCCTCGGGTTCGCCCCGGACCTGCGGCACTTCGGCATCGGCGCGCAGATCCTGCACGACCTCGGCGTGCGCGACATCAAGCTGCTGACGAACAACCCGCGCAAGGTGATCGGCCTCGAGGGGTACGGGCTGCGGATCGTGGAGCGGGTGCCGATCCAGATGCCCCCCGGCGCGCACAACCGCGACTACCTCCAAGCCAAGCGCGACAAACTCGGCCACCTGCTCGACGAGTTCGACGCCGGCACCGGCAACGCGCCGGACGAATGAGCGCCGCGGCGGAAACATGCGCTCGCCGTGCCCCGTTTCAGCGGGTCTCAACTCAGCGGCCTTCGCGAGAGGCCCCTGCGCCCAAACCCACGGAAACGGGTCACTACGAACGCCGCACGGGCGCTACTCCTTGACCGCGGTGGCGGCGTCCGCGAGCGCGGTCTTCAGGTCTTTCTCGACCGCCTCCCACTTGTCGGCCGCGGCCTTCTCCAGTTCGTCGAGCTTCTTCTTCGCCGCGTCGCGCTTCTCCCCCGCGGCCTTCCACTTCGCGTCGAGCTTGGTCTTCTCCTCGCCCGCCGCCTTCTCCGCTTTCGCCTTGAGGTCGTCGACCGACTTGTCGAGGCCGGTGAGGACGGCCTTGTGAACCTTCACCGACTCCTCCTTGCTCGTGGGCTTCGCGTCTTTGCCGCAGCCGACGGAAAGGGCCGTGGCGCACGCCAGCGCGCAGCCGAGTACACACGTCCGAAACATGGAACGCTCCTCCGAAACAGAAGGTGATGTGGAACTGAGGTGAGCGCGAAGCAGACGTGACCGGCCGGTCGGGTGAGGCCCGCCCGCGCTCGCCGCCGGACCTCAATAACAGTGATGCGAACCGCGCGAGATTATTCCCCCGCGGAATCGGAGATTGCAGATTTGTGATTGACGATTGAACGCAGTCCGGGCCGCTCTCATTCAATCATCAATCACAAATCTGCAATCGGAAATGCGGTCTCGATCCAGCCGCCGCCGAGGACGCGGGTGCCGCTGTAGAGCGCGACCGCTTGGCCCGGCGTGACGGCCGGTTGCGGCGCGTCGAATCGCACCGCCGCGCCACCACCGGGGAGCGCGGTCACGGTCGCGGGCACGCCGGCGTGCCGGTAGCGGACCTTCGCCACGCACGCCAGCGGTTCGGCCGGCGCGTCGATCAGCCAATTGACTTCTTTCGCCACCAAGCCCGAAGCGAGCAAATCGCTTTCGTCGCCCACGACGACCGTGTTCGTTTCGGGCAGCAGTTCCAGTACGAACCGCTTCTTCCCGCCGCCGACGTTCAGCCCCTTGCGCTGGCCGACGGTGTAGCGGTCGATGCCGTCGTGTTCGCCGATGACGGTGCCGTCGCGCTCGGCAATCGCCCCCGCGCGCGCGACCTCCGGCCGGCGCGCACGCACCACATCGACATGGTTGCCGCTCGGCACGAAGCAGATTTCGACGCTGTCCGGCTTCTCCGCGACACTGAGTAGCCCGGCCTCGCGCGCGAACTGCCGGATCTGCGGCTTGGTGTACCCGCCGACCGGGAACAGCAGGTGCTTCAGCACGTCACGCTTGATGCCGTGCAGCACGTAGCTCTGGTCCTTGTCGGCGTCGATGCCCTTGTGCAGTTCGCCGTTCAGGGCTTGCGCGTAGTGCCCGGTGGCGATGAAGTCCGCGCCGAGCTTCTGGCCGAAGGCCCAGAGTTGCCCGAACTTGAGCCAGTTGTTGCACACGACGCACGGGTTCGGCGTGCGCCCGCGGGCGTACTCGGCCGCGAAGTAGTCGATGATCTGGTTGAACTCGCGCTCGAAGTCGAGCGCGTAGAACGGAATATCGAGCTTGTCCGCGACCCGGCGCGCGTCGCCCGCGTCGATGGCCGAGCAGCAGCCCTTCTTGTTGTCGCGCCGCTCGTCCGGCTGATCGTGGCCGTGCGTGCCGGTGCGCATGAACAGCCCGATCACGTCGTAGCCGTGCCGCTTCAGCAGCACGGCCGACGCGGAGCTATCCACCCCGCCACTCATCGCCAGCACGACCCGCGGCATACGCGCCCCCCTGTGGTGTTCAGTATAGAGGGCGCGCGCGGGCCGCGGTTCGCACCGCGGCTCAGGCCACGACGCTGACCGGGCCGTGGTGGTCGCAGTGGCCGTCGTGCTGGTAGTGCAGGTGCCCGTCCACGATGTAGCAAGTGTGGTCGCCGTGCGGCACGGCGACGTGCCCGCACCCGGGACCGTGGACGTGGCCCGGGTCGTGCGCAGCGCAGGCGTGGCCGCCCTTGCACCCGGCCGGGTTCGTCGCGCTCACCTCGAGCGCGTGCTCCTCGACCGCGCCGCCGGGCAGCATGAAGTGCAGGTGCCCGTCGTGCGCGTAGCACACGTGGTCCCCGTGCCGGATGCCGGTGTGCCCGCACCCGGGGCCGTGGGTGTGGTCGTGGTTCGCGCTACAGTTGTGGCCGGTCATTCGTCGTCCTCCGGTGTGTGGCCCGCGGGCCGGTTCGGTTCGCTGGCGTGGGCCAGCGCGTTCGCGACCAACTCTTTCACGTGGTCGTCGGCGAGGGCGTAGTACATGTGCGACCCGTCGCGCCGCCGCCCCACCAACCCTTCGCTCCGCAGAACCCGCAGCCGCTGCGACACGGTCGAGAACTTCTCGCCCAGTGCCGTCACGATCTCGCCGGCGCACACCTCGCCCCGCAACAGCAGGTGCAAGATGCGCAGGCGCGGGGCGTCGCCCATCGCGCGGAACATTCCCGCCGCGCGCTCCAGCGCGTCCGGGTCCGGCGGCAGGTGAACGAGCCCACCGATGCCGTGGGAACAGGACGGCGCGCCGACCTTCGCGGGTTCAGTTCGCGATTTCATTACTTGATGAAATATCGCATCCGAACGCGCGCCGCAAGGGGAAAAATCGCGAATACAACAACTGCCGCCCGCGAGGAACCGCCATGTCCGCCGAGTTGCCGGGCTGTCACCGCTACCTGAACCGCGTCGCGCCGACCCCGCTGGTGCCGGTGCAACTCGACCGCGCGCTGCCCCCGGTGTGGTGCAAACTGGAGTTCCTCAACCCCAGCGGCAGCACGAAGGACCGCATCGCGCGCTTCATCTTGGAAAAGGCATGGCGGCAGGGGCGCGTGACGTGCGGCGACCGCGTCGTCGAGGCGAGCAGCGGCAGCACGAGCATCGCGCTCGCGCTGGCGTGCGCGCAGATGGGGCTGCGGTTCCTCGCGGTGATGCCGGAGGGCGTGAGCAACGAGCGCGTGTTCATCATCCGCGCCTACGGCGGCGATGTGGCGTTCACGCCCGCGGCGCTGGGCATTCGCGGTGCGATTGCCGAAGTCGAGCGCATGGGAACGGAACCCGGCGTCTTCCTGCCGAAGCAGTTCGCGAACCCGGACAACGCGGAGGCCCACCGGCTCGGCACCGCGCGCGAGGTGCTGGACCAGATTCCCGGCGGTAAGGTGGACGCGGTCGCCAGCGGCGTCGGCACCGGCGGCACGCTGGTCGGTCTGTTCGAGGGCTTGCGCGAGAACGGTTGTCGCGTCGTGCCGGTGCTGGCGCGGCCCATCAACCTCGTGAGCACGCACGAAGCGGAGTGCTGCAGCTTCAGCGCGCGCATTCCGGGCGTCGCGGACGCGATCTCGGAAATCTTCCACCCCGACCGCCTGCCCGGACTCATCACGGCGGAAGTGCGCGACGAGGACGCGCTCGCCACGACGCGCGAGCTGATCCGCTTGGGCTTCCCCGTCGGCCCCAGTTCCGGCCTGAACTACCGCGCCGCGCTCGACGCGCTCCGCCGACTGAATGACCCGACAGCGCAGGTCGTGACTGTGTTCCCCGACCGCATGGAGCGCTACTTCACGACGGAACTGTTCAAGCCGTTCGTGTGACCCCGAAAGGACCTGCTCTCGCATGGACTACCTCTGCCTGACGATAGTGGCGCACGCGGGCGAAGCGGAAGCGGCGTTCAAGGCGCGGCTGACCGCGTTCTGGTCGCACCTGATCCGCGCCGCGCCCGACACCTACGACGCGGTATTCGCCGAGGCGAAGGCGTTCGAAGCCCACGCCGGCAAAGTGTCGCGCGCCTACATGGTAGAAGCGGACGCGGCCGGCGCGCTCGTCGCGGCGCTTCGCGCGGCCGGACTCGAAGCGCCACCGCCCGACCCCGACGACACCTACACCAAGTACGAAGCGAGTGGGAGTGAGTGGTTCCAGCTCGCGCACTGACGGGGTATCATCCGATCATGCGAGAACCACCCACGAATGCACCGGCCGACGGCACCCCTACGCGCGCCTCCGACCCGTCGCAGTCGCTGCCTCCGACCACGGCGAGGTTTGGCGCTGGCGACCCCGTGCCGGGGTTGTCCAGTTGGGTGCTGGAGCGCAAGCTCGGGGGCGGCGGGCATCCACTCATGTTGCCACACGAGCAAGAACAAACAATCATGCTAGACGCGCCAGTATTCTCGTATACCGCAAACGGTGTCTACTTCAAAGATCGTCTTGGCGTCCTACGTTACGTCGATCCACCGACTACATTCAACGACACTCACCAAAACACGCTACTGCAACTTCGGGAGTGGTTATGACACGGAGATGCTCTGTTGAAACCCTCTGGTTAGAGGCGGCGAAATCCTAGGAGATTCGCCGAATCGCCCCGTGCGGAAAGCCCCCTCAAATGATAGGATTTCAACAGAGCAACACGGAGAACTATGGTCGCCCGATCATTAGTTACCATCGTGGCCGTAGAATCCGCAGTCCATTCCTCTGCGTCCGAGAAGGAGGATAAGGCTCTCGCATTGAATTTGACCGTTGAACTCGATCGGCAAATGTATGATGCGGACGATACTATCATGATCCTTGCCAACTTCAAAGGTAACGGCCGGGCGAAAGTTCAATTCTCGGATGCTGGAAGCGGCTCGTGATATTTCTACGTCGTACTGAAGCCACTCGACAACCAAGCGAGGTGCACCTGCGTTTCGCTTTGACTCCATCAGTTCAAGAAGTGGGCTCAAAAACGGGAAGACAGCACGAACTGGCTGTCGGAAGTCGGAACCGGCATTAGTCGCCAACTCGCAGTACATTTACCTCGACTCAATAGATGTTCTTCACGATAGCGGTGGTTGTGGGTAGGATGCCAGCCCCTTGCTACCCCCGTTGAGAGCACGTCCGATGATTGCTCGTCTGGACCACCTGCGGAAGCACCCGGCCGTGTTCCGCCACCT
>Ga0194132_10004279_pt1 | contig 24438 bp, 27 predicted proteins | sample TA2KigOf80mmetaG_FD_148612 | JGI IMG/M metagenome (GOLD analysis project Ga0194132, IMG submission 148612) | Freshwater microbial communities from Lake Tanganyika, Tanzania - TA2015054 Kigoma Offshore 80m | ecosystem: Environmental > Aquatic > Freshwater > Lake | place: Tanzania: Lake... | reverse complement strand
CCGCGGTAAGCGATCCCGAGCAGGGCGCGCCCACCGCGCGCGATGCGCTCCACGCCGCGACCCGGGCCGGCGCGCGCACCGCCGGGCGCCAAGCCGAGTGGGGCGCCTTGAAGCCGGGCATGGCCGCCGACTTGTCGCTGTTGGACTTGACCGATCCCTCGTTCGTGCCGATGAATTCGGCGGCGCGCCAGCTCGTCTATACCGAGTGCGGCCGCGCCGTCGACACCGTGCTGGTCGACGGCCAAGTCGTGATGCGGGAGCGCAAGCTCACCATGATCGATGAAGAGGCGCTCCGGCGCGAGATCGAAGGCGTGATGAAGGTGCTGCGCAAGGACATCGACCAGGTCGCGTCGCGGAACGTCAAACTGTTCGGCTATCTCGATCAGGTGGTGCGGCGGATCTGGGCCGAGGACATCGGCACCAACCGCTACGTCGCCAATGGGTTGGGGTGATGAAGCTCCGCATCTTGACCGAATCCGACGTCCGCGCGCTGCTCACGATGCGCGAGGCGATCGATATCCAGGGCGACGCGTTCGCGCTGCTCGCGGCCGACGCCTCGGTCCAGGGCTTGCGCTCGTTCGCGCTCTCGGAGCAGCCGCCCGGGATTGCGATCTTCAACCCCTCGTTCCTGAAGGGCGGCAAGGGCTACGGCATCAAGGTCGTCTCCGACTTCTACGACAACGAGCAGAAGCGCGTGCCGCGCATGACCGCACTGATCGCGCTGTTCGACGGCGAAACCGGCGCGCCGCGAACGGTGATGGAGGGCGCGCACCTGACCGACGTCAGGACCGGCGCCGGCACCGGCTTGGCCGCCCGCTACCTCGCGCGGAAAGAGAGCCGCGTCATGGCGGTGATCGGGGCCGGCCGCGTCGCCCGCAACCAGGCCGAGGCGCTCTGCCAGGAGCATCGGATCGAGCGGATCGTCCTCGCGACCCGCACCCCGGCCCGGGCCGAGGATTTCGTGAAGCGGATGGCCGCGGTGGGCGCGCCCGTGCCGACCGACATCCGGGTCGTCGCTTCGCGCGCGGACGCCGTGCGCGAGGCCGACATCGTGGTCGCCGCGACCACGGCGCACGCGCCGGTGTTCGATGGCCGCGACTTGAAGCCCGGCACCTTCGTCGTCGCCGCCGGTGCCTACGAAGCCACCGCGCGCGAAGTCGATTCCGAGACGATCCGGCGCGCGGCGAAGCGCGTGATCGACAGCAAGGCGGATTGCCTCGAAGACGCCGGCGACCTGCAGATACCGATGGCCGAGGGCATCCTGACCGAGTCCGACATCGCCGGGATCGCCGAGCTGGTCGCCGGCACGGCCAAGGGCCGCGAACGGGCCGACGAGATCACGTATTACAAGTCGACCGGCGTGCCGATCCAGGACCTGGTGACCGCGCAGGCGGTCGAACGCCGAGCCACCCAGCGCGACATCGGCACCGTGATCGAGATCGGCGGCGATCACGACTAGGGAAGCCCCTCGCAGAGCGGAGCCGTCCTCGATGCTCCCTCCCCCGCGGAGCGGGGGAGGGAGCATCGAGGGTGTGCCCCTGTCGATCAAACGCGATGGGGGCGGCCGAGCCGCGCCTTGGCGTCCTCAACCGCCCACGTCCTCATCGATTCCCCTTAGAAAACCCGGCGTGTGCCGTGGTCAGCGACGGCCGAGGCGGGCGAACGCCGCGGCGTCGCGGGGACCGACCACGACGCCGCGCTCGGCGATGAGTGCGCCGTCGATCCACAGCGTCTGTTCGGTGACGACCCTGTCGGGATGATTCTCGCCGCCGCCCGGCAGCCACCACGGTGTACCGAACCCGACCGCGTTTGTGCCGGCGACGCGGATGTCCTCGATGAAGCCGTGGCCCCAGCGCGTGGCCGGGTGGAAGCCGAGCGTGAAATGGATGATGTGGCCGTAGCCGCCGCCGGCGGCGCGGCGCAGGGCCCGCTCCATGACCGCGCGCTCGGTGCCGCCGCCCTCGACCGCGCGGATGCGCCCGTCCAAGTGCACGGTCATCAGCGTCGGCAAGACGGCGTAATACTCGTGGAACACCTTGGCGAGCACGACGCGGCCCTTGACCCTCTCGAGCTCGGGGTAGATCAGGCACGAGCCCGGCGGCGAGATCGTGCCGGGGCGGTCGAGCCGGCGCTGCTTGTTGGCGGTCGACTTCGCCAGCCGGAAGACGACGTCGGTGCCGGCGGGATTGACGATCCGACAGGACGCGCCGGTCGCGCGCGCGATCAGCGCATCGAGCGCATCCTGCGCCGCGTAGAGCCGGTCGAGATCGACGCCGCCATAGAGGCGGGCGAGCCCGGGGCCGCCCAGGTCGACGCCGAGGAAATAGCGCGTGCGCCGGTTCTTCATCGCGGTGTCGTGCACCCGCGAGCCGGCGAAGTAAGGGAGCGTCAAGTCGATCCACACGTCGCTCGCCGGGGCGCACCGCCATCTGATCCCGCACCAGCCGCTCCGCGGCGCGCGCCAAGTCCGGTTGCATGTTCCCTCCTGGCGGGACGTGGACGGTGGCCCGCGCTGCCGAGCGGCTACTCCGCCGCCGCCCGCTCGCCGTCGCCAAACGTCCGCGCGAGATAGTTGTTCAAGACGTGGTGGATGCCGGCTTCGAGCACCGACAACGGCCCGGGGCGGAAGGTGCGCGCCGCCGATCCCTGTTGCAGCGACTTGACCAGGGCGATGTCCTCGTCGACCACCAGCCGCACGAAGTCCTTGTAGCGTTCGACCTTGGCGGCGAATTCCGGGTCGGCGAAGCAGCGCTCGGGGAACAGGAAGTAGGCGACCGCCCGGGTCCGGGTCGGCGAGAGCGGCCACGTCACGTAGGGCCGCACGTAGTCGGAGCGCGCGAGCAGGTTGAGATTGGGCTACAGGAAACCGATGCATCCCAGCAGATCCTGGCTTTGATCGAGCTACGGCATCCAGCCGAACAGGCTTTGCTTGCCGAACACCATCGGCGCGGCGTCGTAGAACGCGGCGACGCCGCCCCCCGGCCGGAGCCTGAACAGCCGCCCTTGGGTGTCGAAGCGGTATTCGGGCCCGGCGAACGAAGCCTTGTGGATGGTCTCGACGTGATAGAAGTCCATCAGGTTTTCGACGATGAGCTTCCAGTTGCAGTCGAACTCGGCGACGAAGGTGCCGGCGAGACGGCAGTCCTCCTGGCGCAGGAACGCGAAATCCTCGGCGTAGTGGGCGAGATGCGTCGCCAACGGCGGCGCCGCCTCGTCGAAGGTGAGGAAGATCCACCCCGCCCACGCGCCGGTGCGGATCGGCCGCAGGCCGCAGGCGCCGGGATCGAACCCGGCCGTGTCGTCCAAGCCCGGCGCCGCGACCAGGCGGCCGCCGAGGTCGTAGCGCCAGCCATGATGCGGGCAGCGAAACTCGCCGGCATGGCCCGCGCCGGTCGCGACTTCGACGCCGCGGTGCGCGCACACATTGCTGAACGCCTTGATCGCACCGTCGCGGCCGCGGACCAGCAGCACCGGTTCGTCGAGCAGGCGCAGGGTCATGTAGTCGCCGGGCCGTGCCAGCTCCTCGACCCGGCCGACGCAGAGCCAGTCGCGCATGAACAGGCGCTCTTTCTCGAGCCGGAACACGTCGGGCGAGTGGTAGATCGCGCCCGGTCCGTGGCGCGCCTGCGCGAGCGGCGCGCGCGTCGCGGCGAGCGCGCGGGCGACCTCGGCGAAGCGATCTCCGGTAGCCGGCATGGCCATCTCCCGTCGCAGCAGCCGGCCGCGGCTGCCGCGCGCGAAGTATAGCCGGATGCGGCCGGCGGGAATCGGCTCATTCTTCTCGCACCGGCGCCCGGCATCCCGGCCGTGCGCAACCGTGCTACGCTCAACCGCATGACCACCGCCCGCATCGACGAGATCGCGACCGACATCTTCCGCGTCAGCGTCGCGCTGCCCGCGAGCGACGCCTTCGACGGCTTCACCTTCAACCAGTACCTGATCGTCGATGAGCGCCCGCTCCTCTTCCACACCGGGCCACGCGGTCTGTTCGCGCTGGTCAAGGCGGCGATCGAGCGCGTGATGCCGCTCCGGCGGCTTCGCTACGTCGCCCTTTCGCACTACGAGAACGACGAGTGCGGCGCGCTCGACGAGTTCCTGGCGGCGGCGCCCGATGCGTTGCCGGTCTGCAGCCGCGTCGCGGCGATGACCTCGATCGACGACACCGCCGCCCGTCCGGCCAAGGCGCTCGCCGACGGCGAGACGCTCGCGCTCGGCCGCCACACCGTCCAGTGGCTCGACACGCCGCACGTACCGCACGGATGGGAGTGCGGTTTCCTGTTCGACCACACGACCGCGACGCTGTTCTGCGGCGACCTCTTCAGCCAGCCGGGCGCCGAACACCCGCCGCTGACCGAGGGCGACATCCTCGAACCTTCGGAAAAGCTCCGGCTCGAGTCAGGCTATTTCGCGGCGACCGCCGCGACCCGGCGCGAACTCGAACGCCTGGCCGCGCTCGAGCCGCGGCTCCTCGCCTGCATGCACGGCGCCGCGTGGCGGGGCGATGGCGCGGCGCTCCTGCGCGCGCTCGCCGACCGGGTGGTGCCGCGTACGGTTTAGCCGGTTGGAGCCCCCCTCCCGCACGCTGCGCTCGCCTCCCTCCTTTGCAAAGCAGGGGAGGGGTTGCTAGGAGGCAGGGAGCGAGCGGAGCAGCCGGAGGGGGTCCTTCGTCTAACCCCCAAGTCCGAGAAAAACAGCGAGGCCACGATTGAGGCGGGTAACGTCCGCGGCGTTCAAACGGCCGACGCTTCGGCCGATCTGGCGGCGCGGTACCGTCACGACTTTATCGACCATGACCCAAGAGCGATCCGCCAGACCATTGAACGGATTCGGTTCGATCTGAACGCGCAGGAGCGGTGCATCGACCGGCGCGCTCGTCATCAGGCATACGGTAACCGACGTCGTCGACGCAAAATCGTCCGACTGAACGACGACCGCGGGACGCGTTTTGCCTGAATAGGCGCCGCGCGCGGCGACGACGACGATCTGGCCCCGGTTCACGCCTCATCGCCCCAGTCGGCCGCGGCGGCAATGAACGCGAGCGCCGCCTTCTCGCCACGGCTGCGCGCGACCAGGCGCGACTGGCGCTCCGCTTCGCGCTTGAAGCGCGCCGACCGAACGTCAGGAAGCCAAATTTGCACGGGCCGTAAGCCCTGCGCACGCAAGCGGTCGCGATGCGCCTGCACCTTGGTTCGCGACGACCGCCATGCCGCCGATCCAGGCATTGCCGATCCTCCATTGGTTACATGTAACCTAGCGCGTCGGCGCGATATGTTCAAGCTTGGCCGCTGCCGCCGAGTCTAAGTCCCCGCCCCGACCCGCGCCGGCACCTTCCACCAGAGCAGCGCCAAGCCGACGATCAGGAAAGCGATCACCGTCGCCATGCCGGCGCGCTGGCTCGCCGCCGCCGCCGCGACCCAGCCGAGGATCGCCGGGCCGACAAAGGTCGTGATGCGGGCCGAGAGCGCGAACAGGCCGAAGGTCTGGGTGCGATGCTCGGGGCGCGCGAGCCGCGCCACCAGCGAGCGGCTCGCCGACTGGACCGGGCCGAAGAACGTGCCCAAGAGCAACCCGAACAACCAAAACTCGGTCTTGGACGTGGCGAAGAGGAGCGCGGAGCCGAACAGGATCACGGCGACCAGCCCGACCGCGATCGTGGGTTTGGGCCCCCACCCGTCGTCGACCCAGGCGAAGGCGAGCGCGCCCAAGCCGGCGCAGACGTTGAGCGCGATCCCGAACGTCAGCACCTCCTCGAGCTGCATCCCGAACGTGCCGGCGGCGTAGATCGAGCCGAACGCGAAGAGCGTATTGAGCCCGTCCATGTAGACCATGTGCGCCCCGAGGAACCACGCGAGCATCGGCCGATTTTTGAGCGTCCGCAGCGTCCGCACGAGATCGGCGATCCCGTTCCGCACCGCCCGCGTCACCGGCTCGCGGAGCGCGTGCGGTTCGGCGACGATGAAGAAGAGCGGGAGCGCGAACACCAGGTACCACAGGGCCGCGAACGGCGAGGTTGCGCGCACGTGGGCCGCGTCCTCCTTGCTCAAGCCGAACGCCGGGGTCTCGGTCTGGACGAACAGCAGGAGGACCGCGACCAGGCAGGCGATGCCGCCGACGTAGCCCACCCCCCAGCCCCAGCCGGAGACGCGGCCCAGGTGCGAGGGCGGCGCGACCGTCGGCAGCAGCGCGTTATAGAAGACGGTCGCGAGCTCGAAGGCGATGGTCGCGAGCGCGATCCCGACCAGCCCGAGCCACACGAAGTCGGCATGCGGCCGCACGTACCATAGCGCGGCGATGGCGGCGACGTTGAAGAGCGTGAAGGCGAGGAGCCAGCTCTTCTGGCCGCCAGCACGATCGGCGACCGCGCCCAGGACCGGGCTCAGCACCGCGACGACGAGCCCGGCGAGCGTGAGCGCGGTGCCCCAGGCGGCGGTCGCGGCGATCGCATCGGTCGCGACCGCCTGCGTGAAGTAGGTCGGGAACACGAAGGTCGAGACGATCGCCGGGAACGCCGAGTTGCCCCAGTCGTAGAGGCACCACGCGCCGACCGCGCGGCGGTTCAAGCGGGCAGCGGGCGCGGTCATCGGCGCGCGCTCGCCGTCAGGTCGCGCGCCGCGGCGTGCGGCCCGCCACCACCGCATTGGTGAGCGTGCCGATCCGCTCGCACGCGACCTCGACCGTGTCGCCGGGCCTCAAGTAGAAGGCTGCCGGATCGGCCTGGCCGATCGCCGAGCCGGACGGCGCCCCCATCGAAATGAGATCGCCCGGCTCGAACGGGACGTAGCGCGAGAAGTGGGCGAGCGCGGCGCCGAAATCGAACAACTGGTCGGCGATCCGGTAGCAGATGCGCTCGGCGCCATTGACACGGCAAGTGAGCTCGAGCGCGCTGGGATCGCCGGCCTCGTCGAGCGTCACCAGCCACGGCCCGAGCGGCCCGAACCCAGGCATGTTCTTGGCGGTCCAGAACCGTGTCCCCATTTCGACTTCGCGCTGCTGGATCTCGCGCGCGGTCAGGTCGTTGAAGAGCGTGACCCCAGCCACGTAGTCGAGCGCGTCCTCGCGCCGGATGCCGTGGGCGCGCCGGGCGAGCACGAACACCAGTTCGGGTTCGTAATCCATGGTGGTGATTCCGGGCGGCCGCGCGACGCGGGCACGGTCGCCGACCAGGCAGCCGTTGATCTTGAGGAAGCCGGTCGGCTCGTCCGGAATCTCGCGGATCAGCGCGTTGCGCTTGAGCTCTTCCAAGTGCGTGCGGTTGTTCTTGCCGACGCAGAGGAATTTGCCGGGGTCGGGAATCGGCGGCAGCAACTCGGCCGCGGCGAGCGCTATTCCGCCGTCGCGCGTCCGTTGCGCGGCGCCGGCGAGGAACGGGTGCCATTCGCCCCAGCGCTCGATCGCCGCCTTCAAAGTCTTGACCGGACGCTTGGGCGCGCCCGCGTCCGTCCGCGCCAGTGCGGCGAAATCGTGGATGCGATCGCCGACCACGAGGCCGGGCCGCGCCGTGCGGCTGCCTTTGGCGCGAAACGTGACGAGCTTCATCGGCGCCCGCGCTAGGCGCGCTTGTAGAGCCCCATCAACGTCGCTTTGGCGAGCGTCGCGAAGTGGAGCTGGAAGCCGACCTGCGCCGCCGGCGTGTCGGCGGTGACGTTGACCTTGCCTTTGACCGCGTAGAGCGCGAACAGGTAGCGGTGCGGGTGGTCGCCCGGCGGCGGGCATGGCCCGCCGTAACCGGGCTTGCCGAAATCGGTGCGCGTCTCGATCGCACCGGCCGGCAGCGCTCCGCCCATGCCGATGCCGCCCGGCAACGCGCGACAATTGGCCGGCAGGTTGCAGACCAGCCAGTGCCAGAACCCGCTCCCGGTCGGGGCGTCGGGATCGTAGACGGTGAGCGTGAACGACTCGGTGCCGGCGGGCGGGTCTTCCCACGCGAGCCGCGGCGAGCGGTTGCCGCCGGCGCAGCCGAAGCCGTAGACCGCGCTCAAGATCTGGTCCTGGCCCAGATAGTCGCCGTCCTTGAAGTCGGGGCTCGTCAGTCGAAATGGCATGCGCCGGTCCTCCCTGGATTGACGCTCGAAGCGCGGTTCTAGAGTACCCCCTCCCTACCCTCCCCCTGCAAGCAGGGGGGAGCAGTTTCACAACAGCGAGCGGCCGCCGTCCAGGATGTGGATCGTCCCCGTCATCCAGCCCGATTTCTCGGGTGAAGCCAGGAACGCGACCAGCTCGCCGAAATCCTCGGGCTCGCCGGTGCGCTTGACCGGGAACTGCTCGGCCCACTTGGCGAGGAGCGCGTCGTATTCGGCCTGGCTGGTCCCTTGCGCGACATAAGCATCGCTTCGCATCAAGCCGGGGCTCACGCAATTGACGCGGATCTCGGGCGCGAGTTCGCGCGCGCAAATGCGGGTGAAGACCTCGATGCCCCCTTTGGTCGCGCCGTAGATCGAGACGCCGCGATCGGAGGGATGGTGCGCGATCGAGGAGCTCACGTTGATGATCGTGCCGCGGCTCTTCTTGAGCGCCGCCATGCAGGCGAGCGTCATGTGGATGGTGCCGAACATGTTGGCGCCGAACACCTCGGCGATGTGGTCGGACGTGACCTCGGCGAGCTTCTTGATGCGGAACACGCCGGCGTTGTTGACGAGGACGTCGATCCGGCCGAAGCGCTTAAGGATCGCCTGCACGGTGCGGTCGGCCGCCCCCTTGTCGCCGACATCGCAGGCGAAGGGATGAAGGTCGGTGCCGGCAGCCGCCTTCTTCAATTGATTCAACCGGCGCCCCAAGATGGCGACCGCGTAACCCTCGCGCACCAGGATCTTGGCCGCACCGAGCCCCAAGCCGGTGCCGCCGCCGGTGACGATCGCAACTTTATTCGTTGTCATGGCGTCTCCTGAAAGTCTTCTGCCCCTGCAAGGCAGGGGGAGGATTCACATAAGTCCCGTTCCAGATCGCCCCCTCTATCGCAGCGCTCGCGGCCACGTCGCCACCCCCACCTGCGCCTCCCCCGCTCCGCTCCGCGGGGGAGGGAGCATTGAGGATGTTCCCCCTTTCGATCGATAGCGCTCCGCGGGGAGGGAGCATCGAGGGTGTGCCCTCTTTCGATCGATAGCGCCCCGCGGGGGAGGGAGCATCGAGGGTGTGCCCCTCTTCGATCAATGCGATAGAGGGGGCGATCTGGAACAGGGCTTATGTGAATCCGTCAGCGCTCCGCAGGGGAGGGGATCAGTCATCGAGGAACGGGCCGGGATCGCGCCAGAGCCGCATGGTCGAACAGTGGAGCCCGCCGCCGGTACGCATGAACTCGGCGTACGGCAGCGGGGTCACGTCGACGCCCGCCTTGCGCACCGCCGCGATCGCCTTGGGCGCCTCGGCGATCATCATGACGCGGCCGGGCTCGATCAGCGTGACATTGGCGGGTCCGTAAAGCGTCTGCTCGTCGGTATCGATCTCGACCACGGTGAAGCCGTGCTCCTTGAGCCAGCGCCAGTTGCGGAAATTGATCCCGGGCAGGTAGGCGATGACTTTCCGTTTATCCAGCGGGCCGATCACCATGTCGGGGTGGTGGGAGACGCCCGAGCCGGGATGGAAGTACATCCGCCCGGCGCACTCGATCACGAGCGTCGTCATCTGGTCGGCCAAACAGCTCCGCTCGACCACCGGGATCAACTGGGCGAGTCCGGCATCGTTGTAGGCCATGCCGCGCGCGGCAACGAACACGTCCTCGGCCAGCCACAGGCACGGGCCGGCTTCGGCGACACCCTTGCCGGTGATGGTCGCGACCGGCGGCACGCCGAGCCGGGTCCACGCCCAGTAGGCCAAATACTCGGAGCGGCCGAACCCCAACGGACTGACCGCGATCTTCTCGATGATCGAGCCGCCGCGCACGACCAGGAGCTCGTTCGCAGCCCAGGTGCCGCGCTGCGGCCCGAACGGCCCGACCGGCGGATCGGGGTAGGTGACGCGGTGGACGATGACGCCGGCCGCTTCGAGCGCCGCTTCGTATTGGAGGCTCTGGTCGCGCATCTTACGGGTGTCGAGCTCGTTGTGCGAAAGCCCCATCTGCGGGAAATAGGCCGGGTCCTGGTCATAGGCGACGAAGCGCTCGTGGCTGGTGATGTCGATCAGCGCTACCTCGCGCAGGCGGCCGATGCCGTTGGCACCGAACTCGCGGCCGTAGATCTTGGGATAGATCTCCTTGGCATCGATGTTGTGCCAGGTCTCGATCGCCGGCGGCTCGCCGCGGACGTAACCCGGCATCTTGCTCAAGGTGAAGGTCTTCTTCTTGATCTCGGTCTGCATCGCGGCGATCTGCTGCGCCCACGCCGGCGGCAGGTCGGGTTTGGTCGGAACGTTTGAAGCCATCGGGACTCCTCGGGTTGGCGTTGTTGCGCGACTCTCCTCCCCCTCAACCGAGGGGGAGGAGGCAGGACCGTCAGGGATCGCGGGCGCGCCCGACCCCGATCATGCTGTCGCGGGTGACGAGTTCGGCCAAGCGCTCGGGCGTCCAACCGGCGGTGCCGGCCGGACGCTCGGGGATCACGAAATAGCGCAAGTCAGCGGTCGAATCGACGACGCGGACCTCGGTCGTCGCCGGGAGCTCGGTCCCGAACTCGCGGAGCACGCCGCGCGGGTCGATCACGGTCCGCGCGCGGTAGGCGCGGCTCTTGTACCAGGCGGGCGGCGGACCCAAGAGCGGGCGCGGGTAGCACGAGCAGAGCGAGCAGACGACGATGTGGTGGCGGCCGGGCGTATTGGCGATCGCGCGCGTCGGCACCGCCTTGGCCATGTCGATCCCGAGCGCCGCGGCGGCGGCGCGGGCGTCGTCGAGCGCCAACGCGAAGAAGCGGGGGTCGGTCCAGGCTCGCGCGACGAAGCGGGCGCCCAGCGCCGGCGTGCGGCTTTCGGTGTCGGCGACCGTCGCCTGCAGATCGGCCGCGGTGAAAAAGCCCTTGGCGATGAAGAGTTCGCGCAGCGCTTCCTCGAGGATCTCGTACTCGGTGAGCGGCCGCGCGCCATCGTCGTCGAGCGCATGGTCGCGACCGCCGTGGCCGTAGTGATCGCCATGGTCGCCGTGGTCAACGTGGATCGGGGCGACCGGAAGCGCGAGCGCCGCGGCGCGGTCGGCGGCGGCGTGCGTCCGCGCCGCCCGCACGGCCGCCGCGACCTCGGCCGACGTAATGTGGCCGCGTTCGGTCATGATGCGGCGGGCCTGGACGAGCCAGCGATCGTAATAGGGGATCTCGCGGTATTCGGCCTCGCTCAAGTCCCACTCGGCGACGCGGCGCGCCTCGTCGAGCGTATAGAAGCCGCGCCCGACCAGGAGCATCACCATGGCATCGGCGCGCTGCTGATAAAGGCTCACCGGGTGTTCGCGGCGGTCGATCGGCCCCTCGTCGCGGCCGCCGAGGTCGTGGTGGTGGCCCCTCATTGCCAAGGCTAGCCAGCGCGGCGCCGGCCGGAGGGCTTGGCGGCGCCGGCCTCGATCAGGCCCACGACTTCATCGGTCGTGCGCACGTCGCCGAACGCCTGGAACACGGTCCAGAGACCGTTCAGATGGTTCTCGTCGTTGAACGCAGCACAGGCGTCGGACAGCATGATCACCTTGTAGTCCATCATCATGGCGTCGCGCGCGGTCGACTCGCAGCAGCCGTTGGTGGCGGCGCCGACGATCAAGAGCGTGTCGTGGCCGCGCGAACGCAAGTACGTGTCCAAGTCGGACGAGCCCTGGACCAGCGCGCTGAAGCGCTTCTTCTTGACGATGCGCTCGCCCGGCTTGACGTCGAGGCCGGGGTAGAACTCGTGGCCGGGGGAGCCGTCGCGGAGCGCCTCGCGGCAGGCGGCGCGGCGGTGCGACCCCTCGAAGTACTCGAAGAAGATGGTCCAGTCTCCGGGCGTCGATTTGAGCCAGATCACCTCGCCGCCGGCGGCGCGGAGCGCGGCCGCGAGCCGGTTGATTGCCGGGACGATCGTCCGCGCCGGCGGGCACTCGTAGGGCGCGCCCTCGGCGACGAACGCGTTCTGCATGTCGACGACGATCAGCGCCGTGCGCCTGGGATCGATCGTCTCGAATGCATGCAGCTTGCCGCGCCGCGCGATGATGCGATCGATGTAGTAGGCCGGAAACTCGACCTTGTGCATGGAGCCCTCCCGTGACTGCCTTGCCGCGCCGCCAATAGGGCGCGAGCCGCGAAAGGCTGTCAATAAGCGACCCCCTCCCTGCCCTAGCCTCTGCGCGGGGGAGGGTTGGGGAGCGGGTGCGCGGCTAGCGCCCCGCCCGCTCGATCAGCGCGCGCACGGTCGCGGCATCGAGCGGCACCCGGTCGATGGCGACGCCCAAAGGCGCCAGCGCGTCGCGGACCGCACCAGCCAGGGCCGGCAACGCGCCGATCACGCCGCCCTCGCCCACTCCTTTGAAGCCGCCCGCGGTCTCGGGCGAGGGCGTCTCGATGTGGTGGACCTCGATCGCCGGAAAGTCGAGCGCGAGCGGCATCGCGTAGTCCTGGAACTGGCCGGTCACGAGCCCGCCGTCCCGGTCGTAGACGATCCGCTCCATCAGCGCTTCGCCCAGGCCCTGGACGACGCCGCCGTGGATCTGGCCCTCGACCAGCATCGGGTTGATGACCTTGCCGCAGTCGTGGACGAGGAGGTAGCGCTCGATCGCGATCCGCCCGGTCGCGGCATCGACCGCGACTTGGGCGACATGGGTCGCGTTGGTGACGTAGACGTGCGGCGGATCGTAGTACTCGGTCGCCTCGAGCCCGAACGTCTCGCCCGGGGGCGGCGCACGGTCATGGGCGGCGTAGGCGATTGCCGCGATCTCGGCGAGCGCGACCCGCAGGCGGGGCGCGCCGGCGACCGCGGCGAAACCGTCGGCGAGGACCACGTCGGTCGGACTCGTCTCGAGCACATCGGCGGCAATGCGGCGGATCTTGTCGCGAACCTTGTCGGCGGCGCGGAGCGCCGCGCCGCCGGCGGCGACGGCGCCGCGCGAGGCGCCGGTGCCGCTTCCGTGCGGCGTCAGTTGCGTATCGCCCTCGACCACCGCGACGTCGGCGATGGCGACGCCGAGCCGGTCGGCGACGATCTGGGCGATCGCGGTGGTCGAGCCTTGCCCGATCTCGACCTGGCTAACGAACGCCTGGGCGCGGCCGTCGGGCGCGAGCTTGACCAACGCTCCGTCGAAGCCCGGCATGCGGCGGATGCCGCGCTCGCGGTAGCGGGTCGCGCCCTGGCCGGTGTGCTCGGTGATGCAGGCGATGCCGATGCCGCGGTAGCGGCCGTCGCTCGCGGGCATGCCGCTCCGCCCGCGCCGGAATCCGGCATAGTCGCTGAGCTCGAGCGCGCGGCGCAGGCACGTTTCGTAACTGCCGACATCGTAGCGGATGCCGACCGCGTTGACGTAGGGGAACTCATCGCGCCGGATCACATTGCGGAGCCTGATCTCGGCCGGATCGAGCTCAAGCACCGCCGCCGCTCGATCCATCAGCCCTTCCATCGCGAGGAACGCGGTCGGTTGCGCGACGCCCCGGTAGGCGCCGGCCGGGCAGCGATTGGTCGCGACCGACTTGGTCGTGAACGCATAATGCTTCAGGCGATAGGGCCCTGGCATCATCGCCGCGCCGCCGCCGGCCTCGATCGAGGCGCCGAACGGGAAGCCGGCATAGGCCCCGGCGTTGACGCGGATGTCGACGCGGAGCGCCTGGATGATGCCGTCGCGGTCAAGCGCGAGCGCAGCCGCGAAACGATGATCGCGCGCATGCAAGGTCGTGGCGAGATCGTCGCCCCGATCGGTCTGCCACTTGAGCGGGCGATCGAACTTGCGCGCCAGCGCGAGCGCGAGGATGTCCTCGGGATAGAGGTAGGCCTTGGGCCCGAACCCGCCGCCGATGTCGGGCGCGACGATCCGGAACTTGGCGGCGGGCAGGTCGAAGACCTCGGCGAGCCCGGCCCGCGCCAGATGCGGCATCTGGGTGGTTGCGTGGTAGGTGAATTCGCCGCGGCCGCGATCGTAGATCGCAAGGCCGCCGCGCGGCTCCATCGCCGCCGGCGCGATCCGGGTCGCGGTGAAGACGTCCTCGACCACGACCGCCGCGTCGGCGAAGGCTCGATCGAAGCCGGGCGCCGCGAACGCCGCCTCGAACAGGACGTTGCCGCCGATCGCTTGGTGGAGGATCGGCGCACCGGACGCCAGCGCGTCATCGACCGTGACGACCGGCGGAAGCGGCGTGTAGTCGACGACGATCGCTTCGAGTGCATCCTGAGCCGCCAGCCGGGTTTCGGCGGCGACCGCGGCGACAATCTCGCCGACATAGCGGACGCGACCCGATGCGATCGCCGGCCACTCGGTCGGGTGGAAGCCGGGCCGGTCCCGGTCGGCGCGGAGCGGTTCGAACGAACCGGCGAGGTCGGCCGCGGTCGCGACTGCGACGACGCCGGGCAAGGTGCGCGCGCGTTCGGCCCGGATCGCGCGAACCTCGGCATGGGCGTGCGGGCTCCGCAGGAAGGCGAGGTGGAGCGTTCCGGTCGGCGCCGGCAGGTCGTCGATGAACCGGCCGAGGCCGCGCAGCAGACGATCATCGTCGATGCGCGGCACCGCGCGGCCGATATAACCGCTGGCGTCGTCCTCGCCCTTGCCGACCAACTCGCTCCCCCTCCGGTTCGCCTTGAAACGTCGTCGACGTCGGGGCGATAGTGGCGCGATGGCCTGCCGACCGCAAAGGAAAATGCCGACCGCCGAAGAGGTCGTCGCCCGCTATTTCCAGGCGGTGCGGACGGCCGACCTGGCCGCGCTCGGCCACTTATTTACCGCCGATACCGTCCTCATCAGCCGAACCGTCGGGCGCATGCGGGGCGGTGCGCGCATCGCCGCCTTCTACGGCCGGCTGCTCGCGCGCTTGGGCGGCGCCGAGCCGCGGGTCGGGCGGCTCCGCGCGTTCGGCGATACCGTCATCGCCGAAGTGGAAGCCCGCCCCCGTCGCGAGATCCACGAACTCGCGGTCTTCTTCACCGTGAAGCGCGGCAAGATCGCAAGAATCGCGATCTACCAGGGGCCGATCTATCGCAAGGGTGGCCGCCTCGTCGACTTGACCCGGACCGCCATGCGTCGGCCGCGCCAGCGGTAACGCCGGCGATCTCTGCCGACCCCTTCCTTGCCCTCGCCCACGGCGAGGGGGAGGGCGAAGCGATTGATGACGGGCGGGGCGGTTGCGCCGGCGACGTCGCTCATGCGCGGAGCATGCCGAGCAGCCGCCGATCCGCCGTTGATCTGCATCGAAGCCGGGGCAGGGGCGCGTTAGCCCTGGATGCGGAGCGTCCGCCCGCCCTCGACCACGATCGCGGCGTAGAAGCGGACGTCGGGCCGGAGCGCGGCGACCGTTTCGAGCCGGTCCAGCCACCAGCCGGCCGGTTTCAGCGTGATGTGCGCGTTGTCGCCGGTCGGGAGCTTCTTCTTGGCCGGATAGCAGGCGATCGAGACGAACACGAACCGGCGGGCGTAGCCGAAAATCTCGGCGATCATCCACGGCACGTCCTCTTCCGGACAATGCTCGAGCACGTCGGTCGAGATGACGCCGTCGAACTGGCCGGTCGGGAGCGCGCTGTGCGGCGGATAGGCCGGATCGTAGAGCGTGATGCTGGCGACATCCCAGATCGCGTGGAGGCCGACGAGCTCGCGCCCATCGGGAAGCTTAGCCCGGGCTTCGCCGTAGGCCATGCCCTTGCCGGCGCCGTAGTCGAGGATCGAGCTGGCGCGGAACTGCTTGGCGAGACCGCCGATCGGCTGGATGTAGGGAATGAGGCTGCGGCCATCGAAGGTCTCGGCCGCGGCGATGCGGTTCAGTTGGTCGCCCTCGGCGTGCAGGCGGCGGCAGAGCTCGACCATCGCCGTGTAACGCGGGCTCGGATGGGTGCGGGAGAATTCGGTCATGCGGGTCCGGGCATAAGGGCGCCGAAGATAACGCGAACCGGTCGATTGGCAATCGCGAATCCGCGATAAGCTCGCCACGTATTCGCCCGCGAGGCTCGCCCGCCGTGATCCTCCTCTACGCCGTCACCCTGTTCGTCAGCGCGACGCTGGTGTTCGCGGTGCAGCCGCTGTTCACCAAGATGGTGTTGCCGCTCTTGGGCGGCACGCCGGCGGTATGGACGACGGCGATGATGTTTTTCCAGGGCCTCCTGCTGCTGGGTTACGCCTTCGCCCACGCGCTCGATCGGCTGGCGCCGGGCCGCCGTCAGGCGCTCATCCAGCTGGCCGCGCTCGGCGCCGGCGCGCTCGTGCTGCCGATCGCGATCGGCGACGCCTGGCGGCCGCCGGCCGACGCCGACCCGATTTTCTGGCTGCTGGCGTTCCTGGCGACCAGCGTCGGGCTGCCGTTCTTCGCGCTTTCGGCGACCGCGCCGCTCCTGCAACGCTGGTTCGCCGCCAGCGGTCACGCCCGCGCCGCCGATCCTTATCCGCTCTACGGTGCCAGCAACGCCGGCAGTCTGCTCGCCCTCGTTCTCTATCCGCTCGCGGCCGAGCCGTTGTTGCGGCTGGGCGAGCAGAGCCTGGTGTGGAGCGGCGGCTACGCGCTCCTGATCGCGCTGACGGCGGCCTGCGCCCTGACGCTGCCGCGCCGGGCGCGGTCGTGCGCGGCGGCGCCAGCGCCGCCGCGCACGGCGCTGCCGTGGGCGCTCAGGCTGCGTTGGGGCGCGCTCGCCTTTGCGCCCTCGACCCTGCTCCTGGGCGTCACCACGTTTCTCACCACCGATATCGCGGCGGTGCCGCTCTTTTGGGTGGTGCCGCTCGCGCTCTATCTCCTCACCTTCATCATCGCATTCGCGCGCACGCCGATCGTACCGCACGCGATTGTCGTGCGGGCGCAGCCGTGGTTCGCGCTGCCGCTCGTGCTGGTGCTGTTCTGGGGCAGTTCGACCGGCCTGATCGAGTTCTACCCGGTCCACCTGGCCACTTTTTTCGTGACCGCGCTCGTCTGCCACGGCGAACTCGCGCGGACGCGTCCGGCGGTCGAGCACCTGACCGCGTTCTACCTGTGGCTCTCGATCGGCGGCCTCCTGGGCGGCGTTTTCAACGCGCTGGTCGCGCCCTACGTTTTCACCCAAGTGATCGAGTACCCGCTCGCGGTCGCGGTCGCGCTCGCGCTGCGGCCGACCGACGCGCCGCGCCGGCCGCTCGCGGTCGATCTCGGCTACGCCTTGATACTGCCGGCCGTGCTGTTCCTGTTGGCGCAGATCGAAGGCAGCACCGAGATCGCGGCCGGCCTCGTCCTGATCGGCGTCCTTTCGGCCGCGATCGCGCTGGCGTTGATCGCGTTCCGCGCCCAACCGCTGCGGCTGGGCGTCACCACCGGGCTGGCGCTGATGGTCGGCGTCTTTTTCGTGCACGATCAGGGCGGGACGCTCGCCCGCAGCCGCAATTTTTTCGGCACCGTCGCCGTCGTCGACGACGGGCTCTATCGCCTGTTGATGCATGGCACCACCGTCCACGGCGTCCAAGGGCGCGACGGCGTCGAGCGGCTCGAGCCGCTCGCTTACTTCACCCGCGAAGGCCCGCTCGGCCACGTGTTCGCCGCCCTCAAGGAGCGCCTCGGCGGGGCCCGCATCGCCGTGACCGGGCTCGGGGCCGGCGCGATCGCGTGCTACGCCGAACCGGGGCAAAGCTGGACGTTCTACGAGATCGATCCGACCGTGGTCGCGATCGCCCGCGATCCCCGCTACTTCACGCTGCTCCGCGACTGCGCGCCCGAGGCCCGGATCGTCCTCGGCGACGCGCGGCTGACACTGGCCGAGGCGCCGGACGCCCACTACCGGCTCATCGTCTTGGACGCGTTCTCGTCCGATTCGGTCCCGGTGCACCTGATCAACCGCGAGGCGGTGCGGCTCTACCTCGCCAAGCTCGAGGCCGGTGGCGTCCTCGTCTTCAACATCACCAACCGCTATCTCGATCTGGTGCCGGTCGTGGCCGCGCTCGCCAACGACGCCGGGTTGATCGGCTACGTCCGCGGCGATCAAGCGGTCGAGCCCGAGCGTCATCGCTATTCCTCGGGCTGGGTCGTCCTCGGCCGCAGCATCGTGGACGTAGCCGGTTTCGCCGCCGATCCGCGCTGGGTCGCGCTCGCCGCCGTGCGTCACGGACGCTTGTGGACCGACGACTTCTCGAACGTGATCGGCGCCTTCCGCTGGTAGGGCCGCCGCGTTCGCGGCGCGCCATCCGGCACCGCGATCTGATCGAGCTGGTGGCTGAGATAGGCGATGACCTCCTCGTGCACCGCTTTGTGCTCGGGGCGCCGGCGCGTCAGTCCGCGCAGCACCGCGATCGCCTCGCGCAAGTTGGCCACGCAGTCGCGGTAGTCGATTCCACGGGTCATCATGGTGCGTGCCCCCTTTTTGAATGAACGTTCGTTCATATCAACGCCAAAAAAAGGTCACCGGCCGAGCATGCGCAAGCACGCGCCGGCAACCCGGTCGGCATGGCCGGCGAGGTCGTGCTTGATGCGGCCGAGGACGGTGGTGTCGACCACCTGATTGATGGCGCCGACCACCAATTAGGTCGCGAGATCGACGTCCTGCGCCGGAACCTCGCGCGCCGCGATCGCTTGGGCGATCAAGCTGCGAAACACGAGATACGGATTGGCGCTCGCGGTCTTGATCTTGGGCAGCGCCTGGTGGCGAGCGAGAAACACGTAGCCGACCAGCACGCGGTCGCGGTCGAATTCGCCGAACACGTAGGCCACCATCGCCCGCAGCCGGGCGTCGATCGTCCCGGGTTCGCGCGCCAGGCGCTGGAGCTCGAGGCCCAATCGCGAAAAGCTGCTCGCGAACAACGTCCAGGCCAATTCTTCTTTGCTTTCGTAGTGGTTGTAGAGCGCACCCAGCGCCACCCCGGCTTTGCGCGCGATCGCGCGGATCGAGGTCTCGGCGATGCCATGCGCCGCGAACAACGCCAGCGCGGCGCGGTCAGCAGCTTTTTCGCGGCAATTCGAAGTGTGGCGTCTTGCGGCCGCGGCCCCGAAACGGGCGTCGACCTATTCAAGTCACCCCAGGATCGATTTGTTGGCGGTTGGGCCAGGGCTCCCAGCCGTGCGTCACAACAATAGGGAACGAGGCTGCCAATGGACGGTACCGTCAAGTGGTTCAACCCGACCAAAGGTTACGGGTTCATTCAACCGGCCGACGGTTCGAAGGACGTGTTCGTGCATATCAGCGCGGTCGAGCAGGCCGGCTTGAGGACCCTGCAGGAGGGGCAGAACCTGAACTACGAGCTCAAGACCGAGCGCGGCCGCACCTCGGGCGACCAATCTCAAAGTCGCGTCTTAGCCGCATCGCGAGCGCGACGCCATCGCGCATATCGCGCATTGGCATCGCGCGTATCGCACATTGAAAATACTGCCGGGGCGGATTAGTATTACCGACTGCGTATAGGTAATACCGATGGCGACCCGCGTCACCCGCAAAGGTCAGATCACGGTGCCGAAAGCGGTCCGCGACCGGCTCGGCATCGGCCCCGGCAGCCTCGTCGAGTTCGAACTCAACGGGCGCGGCCGCGTCGTCTTCGTGTTGAAGCATGGCGGCAAACGCCAAGCGTCCAAGCGTAGCCGCTTCGCCGCGGTGCGCGGCCGCGCCACCGTCAAGATGTCGACCGACGCGATCATGGCGCTCACCCGCGGCGACTAGCCGGTGGTCGTCCTCGTCGACACCAATGTCCTGCTCGACCTTTTGACCGACGACCCGCGGTGGGGCGATTGGTCGCAGCGCCAACTCGACGCCGCGTCCCTCACCGATCGCCTGATCATCAACCCGGTGATCTACGCCGAACTCTCGGTCGGCTTCACGCACATCGAGGATCTCGACGCGGTGCTGGCGACGACCGATGTCGCGCTCGATCCGATTCCACGTCCCGCTCTATTTCTTGCGGGCAAAGTCTTCCGCGCCTACCGGAAGCGCGGCGGCGTCAAGACCGGCGTGCTGCCCGACTTTTTCGTCGGCGCCCACGCCGCAGTGCTCGACCTGCCGCTGCTGACGCGCGACGCGACCCGCTATCTCCGCTACTTCCCGTCGGTACGGTTGGCGACGCCGCGGGCCTAGCGCGGCCGGGCCGCGCCGCTACCGCCGCGTGGCCTTCGCCTTGCGGGCCCGCCCCGGATCGACCGCGATCTTGCGCCAATCGACGCCGGCTTCGAACGCCGCGGCGGCGCGGTAGAGCGTCGGCTCGTCGTAATGGCGGCCGACCAGCATCAGACCGATCGGACAATCGTCGATCAGGCCGCACGGCACCGTGATCGCCGGATGGTGCGTGAGGTTGAACGGGCAAGTGTTCTCGATGTTTTCGAGCGCGAGCGCGATAGTCTCGGCGACCGTACACGGTCCCTTGGGCAGCGGCTTCGCCTTCTGCGCCACCGTCGGCATCGCGATCAGGTCGTAATCGGCGAGCAGCTTGTCGTAGTGCAGTGCGGCGTGGCGCGCCAAATTGTGCGCCTTGCAGTAGTAGTGGCCCTGGTGCTGCTGCTTCATGTATTCGCCAGCGATCATGCCGAAGCGGAGGTTATAGGGGATCTCGTTGGCGCGGCTCCGCCAGCCAGCGAGCTTGTCGTTCAAGCTGGTGAGATAGAGCCCGCCGTGGTTGGTCCCGAAGCCGTTGCCGACCAGAAGATTGGTGTAGTAGCCGTCGAGCGCGAAGGCGAGCCAGGCGCAGAACGCGTCGCGGTGCCAGGGAAATTGGATAAAGTCGACGCTGGCGCCGAGCTTTCGGAACCGCGTCACCGCCTCGCGCACGGTGGCGTCCACCTCGGGCTGCGAGGCGGGCCAGCCGAAGCCTTCCTCGATCACTGCGATCTTCACGCCCTTGGCGCCCTTGCCGAGCGCTTTGGTGTAGGGGTGGACCTTCGGATCGGGCGTCGACTGGCGGGTGTCGATGCCGTCGCCTCCGGCCAGCACCTCGAGGAACAGCGCGTTGTCCGCGACCGTCCGCGTCATCGGCCCGCAATGGTCGATGTTGAACTCGGACGAAATGATGCCGGTATAGGGGACGAGGCCCCAGGTCGGTTTGAGGCCGACGAGGCCGGTGCAGGCCGACGGGATCCGGATCGAGCCGGCCTGATCGCCGCCGATTGCCATGTCGGCTTCGCCCGCGACTACCACGACCGCGCTCCCGGCCGAGGAGCCGCCGGGCGAATAGCCCGCTTTGAGCGGGCTGTAGACGCGGCCGGTGACGGCGGTATGGCTCGAGGACGAGAACGAGAAATACTCGCACACCGCCTTGCCGACGATGGTGCCGCCAGCGTCGAGGATGCGGGTGACGATGGTGGCGTCGGTCTCGGGGGTATAACCCTCGAGCACTGAGGCCCCGTCCATCATCGCCACGCCGGCGAGCGCGACGGTGTCCTTGAGCGCGATGCGCTTGCCCTTGAGCTTGCCCGACGCGGCGCCCTTGATGTCGGTCTTGACGTACCAGGCGCCGTACTTGTTCTCGGCCGGCTCGGGCCGGCGCCCGGGGGTGCGCGGGTATTTGACCGGCGGCACGTAGTCGGCCAATTGGTCCAAGCGGTCGTAGACGAACTTGGTGTTGGCGAATTCGCGCCGGTAGACCTCGATCTCCTCGTCGGTCAGGGAGAACCCGAGCTTCTCGGCCAGCGCCAGAACCTGCTCGCGGGTGGGGGTCGCGACCGCCATGACGGCCTCCTTCGGTTGTCGGCGCGGCCGTCAGCGGTCGCGCAGCGCGTCCATCAGCGGCTTCTGCTGGCCGCCGTCGATCTCGATCATGGTGCCGTTGATGAAATGGGCACGGTCGGAGGCGAGGAACACAACGATGTCGGCGACCTCTTCCGATTCGGCGATCCGGCCCAGCGGAATGCTGCGCGGCGCGAGCTTGTCGGCCTCCTCGACCGAGAGCTTCATGTCGCGGGCCATCGCCTTGACCAGCCCGTCCCAGCGCTCGGTCCGGACCGGGCCCGGGTTGACGGCGACGAAGGTGATGTTCTCGCGCCCGTATTGCGCGGCGAGCGACATGGTGAGGTTCTGGCCGGCGGCGTTGGCAGCGCCGGGCGCGATCTCCCAGTACGAGTGCTTTATGCCGTCGTTGCCGATCAGGTTGACGATGCGGCCCTTGCCCTGTTTGCGCATGTAGGGGACGACGGCGCGGGTGCAGCGCACGTAACCCATGAATTTCAGGCCGAGCGCCAGGTCCCAATCGGCATCGGTCAGATGCTCGAGCACGCCGCCCGGCGCGGCGCCGGCGTTGTTGACCAGGATGTCGATCCGGCCGAAGTGCTTGGCGACGGCCGCGACCATGCGATCGGCGTCGGCGGTCTTGGTCAGGTCGGCGACGAACGGCACCACCTCGGCGCGGGTCGCGCGCGCGATCTCGTCGGCCGCCTTGGCGACCACGTTCTGGTCGCGCGAGCAGATCGCGACCCGGCAGCCCTCGGTCGCGAGCCCATGCGCGATCGCCTTGCCGATGCCGCGGCTGCCGCCGGTGACCAGCGCGACCTTGCCTCTCATGTTGAGTTCCATAACGCCGGGTCCTCCCCCTTCTCTTATGTATCGAACCGCGATAGGCATAACCGTCCCTCGCCTCCACCCCGCTCGACAAGCTCTTTTTATCGCCGAGGCCCGCTATGCCCTACGCCCCCACCGACGACGGCGTGAACCTCTATTTCGAGGCGGCCGGCCGCGGCGAGCCGATCGTGTTCGTCCACGAATTCGCCGGCGATTGCCGCACCTGGGAGCCGCAGCTCCGCTATTTCGCGCGCCGCTACCGCTGTATCGCCTTCAACGCCCGCGGCTATCCGCCGTCCGACGTGCCGACCGAGGACGCCCGCTACTCGCAAGCGCGCGCCCGCGACGACATCAAGGCGGTCATGGACTGCCTCCAGCTCGAGCGCGCCCACATCGTCGGGCACTCGATGGGGGCGTTCGCCGCGCTGCATCTGGGGATCGCCTACCCGGCACGCGCCCGTTCGCTAGTGCTGGCGGGGTGCGGCTACGGCGCCAAGCCGTCGGAGCGCGCGAACTTCCTGGCCTTCACCCAGCAAGTCGGCGAGATGTTCCGGGCCGGCATCGCCGAGGCGGCGGCCAAGTACGCGACCTACCCCGGCCGGCTCCAGTTCCGCGCCAAGGACCCGCGCGGCTACGCCGAGTTCGTGCGGATGCTAGCCGAGCACTCGGCCGAGGGCAGCGCGCTCACCATGCTGAACGTCCAGCGGCTCAGACCCTCGCTCTGGGACATGGAGACCGAGCTCAAGGCGCTGGCGGTCCCGACGCTCGTGCTCACCGGCGACGAAGACGCGCCGTGCCTCGATGCCGGTTCTTACCTCAAGCGCGCCCTGCCCAAAGCCGGCCTGGCGGTGATCCCTCAGGCCGGCCACACCATTAATTCCGAGGAACCGGAGGCGTTTAACCGCCTGGTCGAGGACTTTCTCGTCGCCGCCGAGGCGGGGCGCTGGCCGCCCCCACAGTAGCTCGGTCAGCAAAGCCGGGTGTAATCTCAGGCGAAAAGCAGAAGGGCAGGCCGGAGCCTGCCCCTCGATTTTGTGCACTAAAAAGGCTTGTTAACGGCTGCTAGGCCCGAAGGCCATCGCAAACGGCGCGCGATCTCCTATCGGCTAAATATTCGACTTTGCGCTTTACAAGAATGGCAAAACCTATCTGAGATTGCAACTAAAGATCAGGCGTGATGGGAGGGTCGCATGGCGTATCGCCTCGGACTCGACATCGGTACCAACTCGATCGGCTGGTGGGCCCTGAACTTGGATGCGGCCGGCAAGCCGAGCGGCTCGCTCGCTGCGGGCGTACGCGTTTTCGGCGATGGCAGAAATCCCAAGGACGGATCGTCGCTGGCGGTGCAGCGGCGCGGACCGCGCGGCATGCGTCGGCGGCGCGACCACTACCTGCGCCGGCGACACGACTTGATGGAAATACTGATAGCCGTCGGTCTCATGCCTCCGGATGAGGTCGGCCGCAAAGAGATCGAGAAGCTCGATCCCTATGAGGTGCGTACCAAGGCCCTCGGTCGGGCGCTAACGCCGTATGAACTCGGGCGGGCTTTGTTCCATCTCAACCAGCGGCGCGGTTTCAAATCCAACCGAAAGATCGATAAAGCTGAGGACAATAAGCTCACCGAGAAGATCGACGAGTTGCGACGGCGCATGCACGAGAGCGGCGCACGCACGCTCGGCGAATTCCTCTACCGGCGACGGCTTAAGGGAAAGATGGTGCGTGCCCGGCCGGAAGCCGGCTTCTACCCCGACCGGGCTCTTTACGACGCCGAGTTCGAGGCGATCCGCAAGCAGCAAGAGCCGCACCACACACTTCGGACGGATCAGTGGGCGCAGATCAAGGACGTGATCTTCTTTCAGCGTCCGCTCAAGCCGGTTAAACCCGGTTGGTGCTTGTTCGAAGAAGGCGAGCGGCGCGCCCACCGAGCATTGCCCAGCGCGCAGGAGTTTCGCATAG
>Ga0194132_10004278_pt1 | contig 24439 bp, 25 predicted proteins | sample TA2KigOf80mmetaG_FD_148612 | JGI IMG/M metagenome (GOLD analysis project Ga0194132, IMG submission 148612) | Freshwater microbial communities from Lake Tanganyika, Tanzania - TA2015054 Kigoma Offshore 80m | ecosystem: Environmental > Aquatic > Freshwater > Lake | place: Tanzania: Lake... | reverse complement strand
GCCCGCACGCCGTAGCTCTGTCGTACTCATCGCCGTCCGCCCCAATTCACGACCTCCTCAGAGGTCGTCAGCTTAGGGGGACATTTCTAACGAGTCCGCGAGGGGACATTATCAAGGAGTCACAACAGCCCGGGCGCCGACCGGTGCCCGCCTGCGGTGGCGCCCCTCAGTCATCGTCGTCCCGCGCCAGCAGCAGGGCGTCCTCCACGGGATGCGAGTAGTAGTTGCGGCGCACGCCAGCCAGGGAAAAGCCGAGCCGCTCGTACAGCCGAAGCGCGCCCGCGTTGGACGCCCGGACCTCCAGCCGCGCGCGCCGGGCGCCGAGGCGGCTGCTCTGCGCAAGGGCATGCTGCAGCAGGGCCGTGCCGATGCCGTTCCCCCGATAGGCGGGCCGGACCGCCACGTTGTTGATGTGGATCTCGTCGACGACGAGCCACGTGGCGCAGAAACCGGCCACGCGGCACTCCGGCAGACGCGCGACGTAGATGCGGCAGACTGCCGGGTTCCGCAGCTCCCAGGCATACATCTCCCGCGTCCAGGGGTTGTTGAAGCTCTCCGCTTCGACCTCCAGCACCCCGGAGAGATCCACGTCCCCGCCCAGCGTGTCGATGGCGAGCGCCGTCATCCGCCTCCTGCGGGAGCGCCACGCCCCCGGGCGCGGCTGCGCGCAAGCTCGGCATCGGGACGCCGGACGTACAGGGGCCGGATCGCGTCCGGCCTCGGCCGGCGTCCGGCCCTCAGCTGACCGGTGGCCAGGGCGGCCACGGCGCCGGCGAGGGCCGGCGCGGTCGGTGTGGTGAAGCGGGCGGGCCCCGCCAGTGAGGTGGTGATCAGATCCCGATAGCGCTCTGCGCCATCGCCGGTGAACAGCACCAGCCGGCCAGCCGCAGTGGTGGCGAGCGCCGCCAGTTGCGAGGCCGGCGTGTCCACGACTGGCGGCCCGATCGGCTGCCCGTCTTCGTACACCGCCGCGTACACCTCTCCCCGCCAGGCATCCACCCACGCGACCACGGGCCCAGGCGCCGCGGTGCCGCCGCCAGCGGCGTGCGCCAGCGCGTCGAGGGCGGACACGCCGACCACCGGCCGGGCACACGCATAGGCGAGGCCCTGCATGGTGGCAATCCCGATCCGGAGTCCGGTGAAGGATCCGGGCCCCGTGGCGACGGCAAACGCGTCAACCTCGTGCAGCCGGAGTCCCCGGCCGGCCAGCAGAGCCATCAGATCGCCGGGCAGCCGGGTGGCGGGTGGCTCCTCCGGATTCGCTGCCCGTTCCTCGATGATCACGCCGTTCCCGGCCAGTGCCACGCTGCCTCGCCGGGTGGTGGTGTCGAGGGCCAGCACCAACATCGCTGCACCATAATAGTGATTTCGGGCCGTGCTCCCGTGCTCCCACCATCATGACGACCGCCACACCGGCCATGCGCCAGTACTTCGAGGCGAAGCGGCAGCACCGCGACGCCATCGTGTTCTTCCGCATGGGCGACTTCTACGAGATGTTCTTCGAGGACGCGCTCGTGGCATCGCGGGCCCTCGACCTGACCCTGACGTCGCGCTCGAAGGATCAGTCCGGCAACGGCATCCCGATGTGCGGGGTGCCCTTCCATGCCGTGGACGGCTACCTCGCGCGGCTGGTGCGCAAGGGCTACCGCGTCGCGATCTGCGAGCAGGTGGAGGATCCCCGGAAGGCGAAGGGGCTCGTCAAGCGGGCCGTCGTCCGGGTGGTGTCGCCGGGGACGCTGACGGACACGGACTACCTCGACGCGCGCGAGCCCGCGTTCATCATGGCGCTGGTCAGTGCGAGCGCCCGCGCCGGCCGGCGGTTCGCCGCCGCGCTGGCGGATCTCTCCACCGGCGAGTTCAGCGTGGCGGAATACGAGGGCGTGGAGGGTGAGCAGGCGCTCCTCGACGACCTGCGGGTGCTCTCGCCGCGCGAGGTCGTCCTGCCGGACACGAGCGACGTCCCGCCCGCGCTGGAACGCTCCCTGACGGCGGCAGTGACGCGCGCGGACGGCTGGCTGTTCGAGCGCGGGGCGGCGGAGCGCACGCTGCTCGATCAGTTGCAGGTACACGGTCTCGGGACGTTCGGGCTGGAGGGACGCGAGCTGGCCGTGCAGGCGGCCGGAGGCCTGATCGGACACCTCCGGCAGACGCAGAAGGCGGACCTGGTCCACATCCGCGCCGTCCGGTTGAAGACGTCCGGAGATGCCCTGATCGTCGATCCGACGACGTTGAAGCACCTCGAGGTCGTGACCGGTGCCGACGGCACGAGATCGGGTTCGCTGCTCCGGGAGGTCGATCGCACCGTGACCGCCATGGGCGGGCGGCTCCTGCGGTCCTGGCTGCTGCGGCCGCTGGCCGCCCTGGAGCCGATCTGCGACCGGCTGGATGCGGTCGAAGATCTCACGTTCCGATCCACGGAGCGCGCCCGCCTGCGTGATGGCCTGAAAGCGGTGCAGGACCTGGAACGGCTGGTGGCGCGCGCGGCGCTCGGCACGGCCGGCCCGCGTGACCTCTGGGCCCTCAGGACATCCCTCGAGGCGGTCGGGCCGATCGCCCTCCTGCTGGAGCCGCTGCAATGCCCGCTCATCCGAAGCCTGGTGGCCGGCCTCGACGGCCTGCCGGACCTGTGCGCGACCATCGCGCGGACGCTCGTCGACGAGCCGCCTGCGCTGACGCGCGACGGCGGCTTCATCCGCGACGGCGTGAGCGCGGATCTCGACGAACTGCGGACCATCAGCCGGTCAGGCCGGCAGGTGATCGCCGATATGGAGGATCGGGAGCGTGCACGCACGGGCATCGCCTCGCTCAAGGTGCGCTTCAACCGCGTGTTCGGCTACTACATCGAGGTGTCGAAGGCGAACCTGCACCTCGTTCCGGACGACTACCGCCGCAAGCAGACGGTCGCCGGCGGTGAACGGTTCGTGACGCCGGCGCTGAAGGAATACGAAGACAAGGTGCTCGGCGCCGACGAGCGGATCGTGGCGCGCGAGCTCGAGCTCTTCGAACGGCTGCGTGCAGACGTGGCGGCGGCGGCTCCCCTGATCCAGGACACCGCCCGCGGGCTGGCGGCGCTCGACGCACTTGGCGCGTTCGCCGAGACGGCCGCGGTCGCCGACTACACGAAGCCCCAGTTGCACGAGGGGACCGAGTTCGTCGTCATGGAGGCCCGGCACCCGGTTGTCGAGCGCACGACCCCCGAGGCCTTCGTGCCGAACGACGTGCTGCTCAACGGATCGGATCGGCAGCTCGTGATCCTGACCGGGCCGAACATGGGCGGCAAGTCAACCTACCTCCGGCAGACGGCCCTGCTGCCGCTGCTGGCGCAGGCGGGATCGTTCGTCCCGGCACGCCGGGCGAAGCTGCCGATCGTGGATCGGATCTTCGCCCGCGTCGGGGCGAGCGACAACATCGCGCGCGGGCAGTCCACCTTCATGGTCGAAATGCAGGAGACCGCCCACATCCTGCACACGGCCACGTCGCGGAGCCTGGTCGTCCTCGACGAAATCGGTCGTGGCACTTCGACGTTCGACGGGCTCAGCATCGCGTGGGCGGTCGCGGAACACCTGGCGACCAACGCGCGCGCGCGGCCGAAGACGCTGTTCGCCACGCACTACCACGAGCTGACGGACCTGGCGGACCGGGTGCCCGGCGTCGCCAACGCGCACGTGGCCGCGCGCGAGCTGAACGACGACATCGTGTTTCTCAGGAAGATCGTGCCGGGCCGGTCGGACAGAAGCTACGGCATCCAGGTGGCGCGGCTCGCGGGGCTGCCCCCGAACGTGATTGCGCGGGCTCGCGAGATCCTCACGGGCCTGGAGCAGGACGAGCTGTCGCGCGACGGCCGGCCCACGCTGGCGGCGACACCGCATGACCCGCCGGTGGCACAGCTCGGGCTGTTCGCCGGCGGGGCGCCAGCGGCGACGGCGAGATCACCCGCCGGATCCGCAACGTGGACGTGGATTCGACCACGCCGCTCGAAGCGCTTGGGATCCTCTCGGAGCTGAAGCGCCTCGCCGACGACGACGAGTAGACGCGGCTACTTGATCTGCTTGCCCGCTTCCGCCGAGTACGGCGACAGCGGGTGCTCGTGCACGATGCGGCTCCAGGCCTTCTTGGCTTCGTCGGCGTTGCCGGCGGCCTGGTAGGCGGTCGCGAGCTGCTTCAGGACGGCGTCGGGGGGCAACGGGCTCGAAGGCTGCTCGAGCAGCGCCGTGTAGGTGGCGATTGCCGGTTCGTGCTGCCCGAGGATGGTCTGCGAGCTGGCCTGACCCATCCGCGCCATCCTGCCGTACAGCGACTCCGGGTCCGTGCGGGCGATCACGCCGTCGAACTCGCCCAGCGCCTCGTCGTGCCGGCCCAGGGTGGCGAGCGTCGTGGCCAGATGGTATTGCGCCACGATCCCCCCCGCCGAGTCGGGGTACTGGTCGACCACGGCCCTGAAGGCGGGCACGGCAGCCTCCAGTCGCGCCTGTTCGGTCGGATACGTTCCCGGAGCCTGCGTCGCCATCGTCCCGGGCTGTCCGTCACGCGGCGGCTGCGCCGGATCCGGCGGCTGCACGGGCGCCTGCAGCACGACCATCGCCGCGGCGAGCAGTTCCTGTGATCGGGCCTCGGTGGTCTGCCGGATGGTGACCCACGCGAGGATCGCCACCAGCGCGAGTGCAACGAGGCTCCCGGCCAGCCGGAACGTGCGCCGGCGCGCCTCGAGGAACTCGCGGAGCGAGAAGACCGACTCGGCCAGTGCGTTCGACTTCAGATGCTGACGATGTTTCTGCTTCATGCCCTCTCGCCTTCCCATTCACCCGGCCGTAGCGGCGTCCCTGCCACTTGTGCCCGCCGTCGCGTCTCCGGCGCTTCGGCGCGCAACCGCCGCCTGCGATCAGCTCGCTGGCCCGCCTCGCCAAAGCCCGCCGCAGGCGAGCGAAGGCTGGTGTCCCCGCCCGGATTTGAACCGGGGGCCTCGCGCTTAGGAGGCGCGCGCTCTATCCAGCTGAGCTACGGGGACTGGCTCGCTGTAAACCGACAGTTTACTTGATGTTGTCGGCCTCCCTGGCCGATGCGGATGGCTGGTCCAGCAGCGCCTGGAGGGTCCTGGCGGTCCGGATGTACTCCGCGTAGCGCGCCTGGTAGCGCTCCATCTTCTCGTGCTGGATCCGCGAGACGCGCGCTCGTGCGAGCTGCGCGGCTTCGGCATCCGCCGCCCGTCTCACGTCCTGTTCCGCGACGTCGGCCTTCAGGCGGTACTCCTCGTCGTGAGCCGCCTCGAACGCCAGCCACGCCGCCGTCCAGGCGGCGTGCGCCTGCTCGAGATCGGCTCCGCTGAACGGAAACGTGCCCGAGACACCGCGGTCCAGCGTGGCGAACGCCTTGGGGAACAGGCGCCGCGCGGCCGTCGCCAGCGGCTGCCAGACGAGGAGGAGCCGTGGATCCTGCAGCGCCGCGGCGCGGGCCGATCCGAACGTCTGCAGGAGCGCGAGCACCTCCTGCCGGCGATGGGCCTGCCCGATGGCCCACACGACGGCGAGGCCCGTCCCGGCGAGGACGACGGCGACGAGAGCAGCCTCCCAGCGCACGGCAGCCTCAGTACTGCAGCACCGAGAAGACCTGCTCCCCCTCCAGCTTCGCTATGCCGTTGAGCATCTGGAGCTCGATCAGGAACGCGAGCCCCTGGAGCTGCCCGCCCGTCCGCCGCACGAGCTGCGCGGCGGCGCGCGCCGTCCCGCCCGTGGCCAGCACGTCGTCCACGATCAGGACGCGCTGTCCGGCGTGCATCGCGTCTTCGTGGACTTCGAGGGCGTCGCTGCCGTATTCGAGACTGAACTCCGCGCGAACCGACCGAGCCGGCAGCTTCCCCGGCTTGCGCATCGGCACGAAGCCCGCGCCGAGCCGTTCGGCGACCGGGGCGCCGAGGATGAACCCCCGGCTCTCGATGCCGACGACGACGTCGATCCCATCACCCGCGTACGGCGCCGTCAGGGCATCGATGACCGCTTTCAGGCCCGACGGCTGCCGCAGGAGCGTCGTGATGTCGTAGAAAAGGATTCCGGCCTTCGGAAAGTCCGGAACCTCACGAATGTGCGATTTGAGGTCCATGGCAGTTGTGAGGCCCGGGGCCGTCATGGCGCCTCGGGCCGGAGGCCGTCCGGCGCTGCGCTACCCGGTCGCGAGGATGTCGAATCGATCGTAGCCCGTGGCGTCTTCGTCGAGCACCATGACGCGTTCGACGCGTGCGCCGCCGGGACCGCTGCGGAGCGATCGCTCCACTCGAGCCACCGCCTCGGCGTCACCCTCGATGACCGCCTCCACGCGGCCATCCCGGCAGTTGCGGACGAACCCGGCCACCCCTTCCCGGAGTGCCACGTCCTGCGTGAAGTACCGGAAGCCGACGCCCTGCACGCGCCCGCTGATGAAGAACCGTCGCGCCACACGCACGGCGCGGAATTATACATGGCCGGCGTGCCGCACCTGAGGCAGGCGGAGCATGGTCGCCCGCAGTCGCTGGCCGAAGTTGGCTTTAGACGGATCAGGGTATTGACACAGACTGAATCAATAATTAGAGTCGAAGCATATCAATTCCGGACGACCGCTGCACCGGCAGCCAGCGAGGGGTTCATGGAGCGGGAGGTGTTTCTCATCAGTGTCGCCGCGGAGCGCCTGGGCATGCACCCCCAGACCCTCCGGAAGTACGAACGACTCGGTCTCGTGCAGCCGACCCGGACGGTCGGCAGCATGCGGCTCTACTCGCTCGAGGAGCTGGAGCGGTTGCGCCTGATCAAGCGCCTGGTGGACGACCTCGGGGTCAACCTGGCCGGCGTCCAGCGGCTGCTCCTGATCGCCGACGTGCTCGACCGGCTGCCGTCACTGCTCGAGGATCGGGCGTTGTCGACAGGGGCCGGACGCCGGCAGCTCGCCCAGGAGGTCCGCCGGCTGCGGGAGATGGTCGGACTGTGACCGTGTACGGGTAGGGCCATGGAATTCAAGGACTACTACGCGACCCTCGGCGTGACGAAGACCGCCTCCGGGAAGGAGATCAAGCAGGCGTTTCGCCGTATGGCCCGCAAGTTCCACCCGGATGTGAACCCGGGTGACAAGGCGGCCGAGGCCCGTTTCAAGGACGTCAACGAGGCCTACGAGGTGCTCGGCGATCCGGCCACGCGGAAGAAGTACGACGAACTCGGCGCCAACTGGCGTCTGTACGAACAGGCCGAGCGTCAGGGCGGTCCGAACCCGTTCGCGGGCCGGTGGCAGGCGCCCGCAGGGAGCGGGACGGGGTATCGGACGATGAGTCCGGAAGAGGTGGAGTCGCTGTTTGGCGGCGAACATCCGTTCTCGGACTTCTTCACCACGTTCTTCGGCGGCGGTTTCAGCGAAGGAGCCGAGGGGCGCGCCGGACGGGGACGCACGCGCCGCCGGGCGGGACGCGACGTCGAACACGAGATCGACCTGACGCTGGACGATGCCTACCACGGCGCGACGCGGCGGCTCTCCTTCGAGGAGAACGGCGGCACGCGCTCGGTCGACGTGCGGATTCCGCCTGGCGTCAGCGACGGGTCGCGGGTGCGGGTTGCCGGAGCGGGCGGGCCGGGAGCAGGAGGCGGCGAGGCGGGCCACCTCTATCTCCGGGTGCGGCTCCTCCCCCACCCCGTCTTCGAGCGCCGGGGACGGGACCTGTACACGCGCGTGCCGGTCACGGTGACGACGGCGGTGCTCGGCGGCGAAGCCGACGTGCCGACGCTGGCCGGCAAACCGGTACGGCTCAAGATCCCGCCGCTCACGCAGAACGCGCAGGTCTTCCGCGTGAAGGGATACGGGATGCCGTCGGTCGGTCGTCCGGAGGATCGGGGCGACGCCTACGCCCGGGTCGACGTGCAGCTGCCGACCGCGTTGTCGTCGCGGGAACGCGAACACTGGGAAGCACTGGCGGCCGGCGGGTAGGTCCGGGCAGGTTGCGAAGATCGACAGGAAGGCACGACGATGAACAGCAACACTTTCACCGAGAAGTCGCAGGAAGCCATCGTGGCCGCGCAGCGGCTGGCGGAAGACGCCAGCCACGCCGAGGTCACGCCCGAACACCTGCTCGTGGCGCTCGTCGAGCAGCAGGGCGGCATTGTCCCGTCGATCGCGCGCCGGCTGGGCCTCGATCCGCCCCGGCTGACGAGCCAGGCACGCAGGCACCTGGCCGCCCTCCCGGCGGCCCACGGCACGGATCTCCGGTATTCGCCACGGATGAAACTGGTGTTCGACGCGGCGCAGGCCGAGGCTGCGCGGCTGAAGGACGAGTTCGTCAGCACGGAACACCTGCTGCTGGCGATCGCGACCGAGGCCGGCCGCTCACCGGCTGCGCAGATCCTGAAGGAGTCGGGCGTCTCGAAGGACCGGCTGTACGCCGCCTTGACGGAGGTGCGCGGGTCGCAGCGCGTCACGAGCCAGAATCCCGAAAGCACCTACGAGGCGCTCCAGCGATACGGTCGCGATCTGACGGAGCTGGCGCGCAAGGGCAAGCTCGACCCGGTCATCGGCCGCGACGAGGAGGTGCGCCGTGTCATCCAGGTGCTGTCGCGGCGCACGAAGAACAACCCGGTGCTGATCGGCGAACCGGGCGTCGGCAAGACCGCGATCGTCGAGGGGCTGGCGCAGCGGATCGTGCGCGGCGACGTTCCCGAGGGGCTGAAGAACCGTCAGATCTTCGCCCTCGACATGGGGGCGCTCGTCGCCGGCGCCAAGTACCGCGGCGAGTTCGAGGAGCGGCTCAAGGCCGTCCTCAAGGAGATCGCCGAGTCGGGCGGGCGCATCGTGCTCTTCATCGACGAACTGCACACGGTGGTCGGGGCCGGCGCGGCCGAAGGTGCCATGGACGCGTCGCAGATGCTGAAGCCCATGCTCGCGCGCGGCGAACTGCACACGATCGGTGCCACGACCCTGGACGAATACCGCAAGCACGTCGAGAAGGACGCGGCCCTGGAACGGCGGTTCCAGCCGGTCATGGTCGGCGAGCCGACGGTCGAGGACACGATCTCCATTCTGCGCGGGCTGCGGGAGCGCTACGAGATTCACCACGGCGTGAAGTTCAAGGACGCCGCGCTGGTCGCCGCGGCGGTGCTGTCGGATCGCTACATCGCCGACCGGTTCCTCCCCGACAAGGCCATCGACCTGGTGGACGAAGCGGCGTCGAAGCTCCGGACGGAGATCGATTCGATGCCGGCGGAGCTCGACGAGGTGCGTCGCCGCGTCATGCAGCTCGAGATCGAGCGCGAGGCGCTGCGCAAGGAGACCGACAAGGCCTCGGTGGATAGGCTCGCCCGGCTCGAGCGGGACCTGGCAGACCTCAAGGAGGAGCAGACGGCGCTCCAGGCGCACTGGCAGCAGGAGAAGGGCGCGATCCAGTCCGCGCGCGCCCTCAAGGAGGAGCTGGAGGGCGCGCGGCTCGAAGTCGATCGCGCACAGCGGGGTGGCGACTACGCCAGGGCCTCGGAGCTGCAGTACGGCCGGATCCCGGAGATCGAAGGCCGGATCGGGGATGCCGAACGGCAGCTGGCCGGCCTCCAGCAGAGCCGGCGGATGCTGAAGGAGGAGGTCGACGAGGAGGACATCGCCGAAGTCGTGGCGAAATGGACGAACATCCCGGTCAGCCGCCTCATGGAAGGCGAGGTCCAGAAGCTGCTCCGGATGGAGTCACGCCTGCACCGGCGCGTCGTGGGCCAGGACGAGGCCATCACCGCGGTCGCCAACGCCATCCGCCGGGCCCGGGCAGGACTCCAGGACCCGAACCGGCCGCTCGGCAGCTTCATCTTCCTGGGGCCGACAGGGGTCGGCAAGACGGAGCTGGCGCGGGCGCTCGCGGAGTTCATGTTCGACGACGAGCACGCGATGGTGCGCATCGACATGTCGGAGTACCAGGAGAAACACACGGTCTCCCGCATGATCGGCGCGCCGCCCGGATACGTCGGCTACGACGAAGCCGGGCAGCTCACCGAGGCGATCCGCCGGAAGCCGTATTCGGTAGTCCTCTTCGACGAGGTCGAGAAGGCGCACCCCGAGGTCCTCAACGTCCTGCTGCAGCTGCTCGATGACGGCCGCCTGACGGACGGCAAGGGGCGCACGGTAGACTTCAGAAACGCCATCGTGATCATGACCTCGAACCTCGGGAGCCAGTTCATCGCCGACGCCGCGGCGGCGGGCACGGGTGTGTCGGAGGGCATCCGCCGTGAGGTGATCGAGGCGCTGCGCCGCCACTTCAAGCCGGAGTTCCTCAACCGCGTGGACGAGACGATCGTCTTCCATGCGCTTGGCGTGGAGCACCTGACGAGCATCGTGGACATCCAGATCCGGGGGCTGCTGGCCAGACTGGCCGAGCGGAAGATCGCGGTCCAGTTGAGCGACGAGGCCAGGACCTGGCTCGTGACGCACGGCTACGACCCGGCCTACGGCGCGCGCCCGCTGAAGCGGACCATCCAGCGGCAGGTCCTCGATCCGCTTGCGCTCCAGGTGCTCGAGGGCACGTTCGGCGAAGGGGACGAGGTGCTGGTGGGCGTGGACGCCGATCAGCTGGTTTTCCAGAAGGCACAGGCCGTTGCCGGCACGCCGTAGTCCTCCGGGCCCGCACCCGCGCGACCGTCGGGGTGGCGAGCACCGCGAACCACCCCGCCGGCCGGCCGCCGCGCTCTGGTACGCGATCGGCTTCCTCGCGCTCATGACCCTGGGACAGGCGTGGTTCTTCCGCCCCCCGGGCAACACGGTCACCTACAGCGAGTTCAAGCAGGCGCTGCGCGGCGGCGGCGTCGAAGAGGTCACCGTCGGCGAGCAGACGATCCGGGGCACGCTCACGCAGGAGCGGAACGGCTCCACCGCCTTCACGACGACACGGATCGAGGACCCCAGGCTGCTCGAGGAGCTCGACGCGGAGGGGGTCCAGTACCGCGGCGAGGTCGTCAGCCGCTGGGTCGTGGACCTGCTCGGGTGGGTCCTGCCCCTGCTCGTGCTGATCGGGATCTGGACGTTCTTCTTCCGCCGGATGAGCGGGGTCGAAGGGGGCGTGATGTCGTTCGCCCGGAGCCGCGCCCGCGTATTTGCCGAGGACGACGTCAAGGTCAGCTTCGCCGACGTCGCGGGAGTGGACGAGGCGGAGCAGGAGCTGCGGGAGATCGTCGAGTTCCTGCAGCATCCCCGGAAGTTCACCACGCTGGGTGGGCGCATCCCGAAGGGGGTGCTGCTGGTCGGCCCTCCGGGCACCGGCAAGACGCTGCTGGCCCGGGCCGTCGCCGGCGAGGCCAAGGTCCCCTTCTTCAGCCTGAGCGGATCCGAGTTCGTGGAGATGTTCGTCGGCGTGGGCGCCGCGCGGGTGCGGGATCTCTTCACGCAGGCCGAAGCCAAGGCGCCGTGCATCATCTTCATCGACGAGCTGGACGCCCTCGGCAAGGTACGCGTGCAGAGCCCGATGGGCAGCCACGAGGAGCGGGAGCAGACGCTCAACCAGCTCCTCGCCGAGATGGACGGCTTCGACTCGCGCAAGGCGATCATCATCATGGCCGCCACGAATCGCCCGGAGGTGCTCGACCCCGCCCTGCTCCGTCCCGGGCGCTTCGACCGGCAGGTGCTCGTGGACAAGCCTGACGTCCGCGGCCGGCTGGACGTGCTGCGCATCCACACGAAGCGCGTGCGGCTGTCCCCGGACGTCGATCTGCAGGTCGTGGCGGCGCGCACGGCCGGGTTCGTCGGCGCCGATCTCGCCAATCTCGTCAACGAGGCCGCGTTGCTGGCGGCCCGCCACGACAAGACGGAGGTCGGGCCCGGGGACTTCGATCAGGCGATCGATCGGCTGATCGCCGGGCTCGAGAAGAAGCGGGTCATGAGCGACCGCGAGCGGCGGATCGTGGCCTATCACGAGGCGGGCCATGCCATCGTCGCCTCCGTCCTGCCCGGCGTCGATCCGGTGCACAAGATCTCGATTGTCCAGCGCGGCTTCGGCGCGCTGGGCTACACGATGCAGCTGCCGCTCGAGGATCGCTACCTGCTCCAGCGGACGGACCTGATGTACCAGCTCACGGTCCTGCTGGGCGGACGCACCGCCGAAGAGCTCGCGCTGGGCGAGATTTCGACCGGAGCCCAGAACGACCTGCAGCGCGCGACCGACATCGCCCGCGCGATGGTGACGGAGTGGGGCATGAGCGACGCGCTGGGTGCGATCAGCTACTCGGGGCCCAGGCCCGCCAGGTTTCTCGCCGCCCAGCTGCCGGCCGAGCGCGGGCCCTGGTCCGAGGAGACGGTGCGGCAGATCGACGCGGAAATCACGCGCATCATGGGCCGGATTCACGAGGACGCGCGGCGTATTCTCACGGAACACCGCGACCTGCTGGATCGCGTGGCCACCCGCCTCCTCGACGTGGAAGTCATGGAAGGCGACGAGCTGCGGCAGATGCTCACGCAGCCGCGCCTGCCCGATCCGCCGTCAGTACCGGAATCCGATGCCGATACTGCCGCGCCAGAAACTCAGGCGGCTGGGACCGAACGCGGCCAGCGACCGCCCTGTTTCCGTCAGGTTCTGAATCCGGCGGACGTCGAACCGGACGTTCGTCCGAGGTCCGATGCGACCGACGGCCCCGCCGCCCAGATTCAGCCCCAGCACGCCGCTGCTCGCCTGGAAGACGTCGAGCTGGTCGCCGATGCCGATGTAGAGGAGGCCGACGCCGCCCGCGATGTACGGCCGAAGGGAGTCACGCATCAACCCCGCCGGCACGGCGATCAGCGGTCCGGCGGTAACGGAAATCACGTTGCTGTGGGCGACCAGTCCGCCTCCCCTCGGCGAATCGAAGAAGCCGGGCAGCCAGGTCGCGTCGGCCTCGACGCCCAGGATGCCGTCTCCGAGCCAGCCGAGGGAGCCGCCGACGGCGAACTTGGTCGCCCCTGACGCGCGATCGAGGTCCACGAGGTTCGTGGAGCCTCCGAACTTCAGGCCCACGAACGGCGTGAGCAGCCAGTCGGCCGAACTCGTGGCGGGTGCCGGGAGGAGCAGCGCGAGCGCCAGCAGCACCCCGCGCCGGCGCAGGGTGCTAGGGGACAAACGTCCGCAGGAAGAGCTGGGCAAAGAGGGACACCGTCACGTCGCCGCTGGCGAGCGGAAACGGCGCGCTGAGCCTGTCGCTATTGGCCAGCAGGATGAACGTCAACTGCCGTCCGGGCACGACGATCACGAGGGCGGAGTGCGCATCCGGCAGGTGGCCGAACTGCCAGACGATGCGTTCACCGCGATACGACTGGACGAACCAGCCGAGCCCGGTCGGCGTCGACGCTCCGGACGCGGACACGTTGTTCCACGCGGCGGCGAGCGTGTCGGCGCGCAGCAGGACGCCGGTATCGAGCGCCTCGAGGAACTTCGCCAGGTCGCGCACGGTCGAGATGAGACCGGTGGAGGCGTTAAGGCCGCGCAGAGGATACTGCCCCACCGTGACGCGTCCGGACCGATCGCTGCGGTACGGCAGCGCGAGGTCGGCGATGGCGGCATCGTACCGCCCGAGCTGGGTCGCGTCGAACAGATCGCGGACCGGGTCTCCCGGCGTGCCGATGTCGTGGCCCGGCACGGAATCGAACATGGCGACGCGGTCGAGAACGAACTCGACCATCAGGCGCGGCAGCGGCCGATCGCCGCAGTCCTCGAGCACCGGCGTCAAGGCCGCGAAGGCCGAGGGGTTGTAGAGGAAGCCGCTGCCCGCCGTCGTGTGGCGCAGCACGTCGCCGACCGTGGTCGTGGGGCCGGGGATCAGCGCGGTCCAGCGGGCAACGGGATCGGACAGGCTCAGGTCGGCCCGCTCGAGACAGACAAGCGCCATCGTGCTGCTGACAGCCTGCGTCACGTTCCCGATCAGGTAGGGCGTGGTGGGCGTGGCGGGCAGTGCCCGTTCCACGTCCTGCTGTCCGAGTCCCTTCTCCCAGAGCGGTGTGTTGCGGTACAACACGGCCCCGGACAGCCCGGGGATGCCGGCCTGCTGGCGCAGCGACTCCAGGTACCGCTCGAAGATCGTCAGGGTGAGGTTCTGCTGGGCGGACGCCGGCCACGTCAGCAGGGCCACAGCCGCGGTGGCGGCAAAGAGGAAGCGAAGGGGTCGCACCGTGCGCAGAGCCTCGGCGGAATGATAGCACCGGCAGGTCCGTCAAGGGGTCCGGCGCGGTGTGATAGAGTCTTCGCGAACCGAACCGGCCATGCCCTCGATCCTTCCCGTGCCCGAAGGCGCTGCCCGCCGGACCGTGACCACGCGTCGCGGGGCCCTGGCGGGCGTGCTGGCGCTCGTCCTGGCCGCCACGGTCCCGCTGCAGGCGGCCGACAGCATCCGGGTGATCCCGCTGGCGCGTGACGGTGTAGTGCTGGTGTCGTTCGGCCTGGACGACACCTTCAGCGACGACGTCCGCGCGGCCGCGGCGAGCGGCCTGCGCACGACGGTGACCTACACGGTCGAACTCCGTCTCGAGGTACCGTTCTGGATCGACCGGACCATCGCGTCCACCGTGGTAAGCAATACCGTGCAGTACGACAACCTGACCCGGCGTGCGACGGTCACCCGGACGGTGGACGGCCGGCTCGACGACACCTGGGTGACGGACGACGAAGCGACGCTCCGCACCTGGCTCACGACGCTCCAGCGATTCCCGCTGTTCGAGACGTCCCGTCTCGAGCCCAATCGCGAGTACTACATCCGGGTCAGCGCCCGGACGCAGCCGAAGAACGGCTCGCTCCCCTGGAGCAACCCCGTCTCGGGTTTCGCGAAGTTCACGTTCATTCCCTGATCGCCCCCTGCCGGTCAGGGTTCCTCGCCGTCCTCCCCACGTGTCTGTACCGGTGCGGTCTCTTCCGCCGTGAATCCGGCCTGCGCGTGCGTCCGGTCGCAGAAGCGCCTCGTCGAGGAACGGCCGCAGCGGCACAGCGCGACCGGCCGGCGTTTCACCGGATACGCGCGCCCGTTCCAGTCGATCACCGTCACCTCGTCGTCGAGCACGACGTACGGCCCGTTCCGGCGGACCTTGATGGTCGCCACGATCGCAGGTGCGGGAGAGGCCGCCTGCCCCCTCGACCCTCAGCGGGCTGCCGCCGCACCCGCGCGGATGCGATCGGCGAACGTGAGCAGCCGGGTGGAGGCTTCCCGCAGGTTCTCCATCGACGTGGCGTAGGAGATCCGCACGTACCCGGGCGCGTCGAACGCCTCGCCCGGCGTCAGGGCCACATGCGACTGCTCCAGCAGCGCGTCCGCCAGGGCCCCTGTCGTGGGCATCGCCGGCGACAGCAGCTCGGAGAGATCCGGAAAGAGGTAGAAGGCCCCCCTGGGCTTCACGCAGCGGATGGCCGGGTTGGCGGTCAGCCACTCGTGCACGCTGTCGCGCCGGACGCGGTATTCCGCGAGCATCTCGGCCACGCCGTGCTGCGGGCCCGTCAGGGCCGCGATGGCGGCCTTCTGCGTGATCGACGCGATGTTCGAGGTGGCGTGGCTCAGGATCGTGTTGCACGCCGCGATCACCTCCCGGGGGCCGATGGTCCAGCCGCACCGCCAGCCGGTCATCGCATACGTCTTGGACGCCGAGCCACAGAGGATGGTGCGGTCGCGCATGCGGTCGAACAGGACCTTCGGCAGGTTGTGCCCCACCGTGTCGTAGATCAGTTGCTCGTAGCAGAGATCGACGATGACCCAGATCCCCCGTGCGGCCGCCGCGTCGGCGATGCGGCCCAGTTCGTCTTCCGCGATCAGCGCCCCGGTCGGGTTGCCGGGAGAGTTGATGATGATGGCCTTCGTCCTCGGCGTAATGCGCTCGACGATCGGCCCCGCGTGGACGGCGAATCCGTCGTCGGCGCCCGTGCGGGCGATGACGGGCGTGGCGCCGGTCATCTTGATCTGCTCGACGATGGTCGGCCAGTACGGCGCGTGCGTGATGACTTCGTCACCCGGGTTGTACAGGGCCAGGGCTGCGTTGAAGAGCGCCTGCTTGCCGCCGGCGGCCATCGCCACCTCGCCCGTCGTCAACTCGATCCCGTAGGCGCCGCGGTACTGTGCGCAGACAGCCTCGCGCAGTTCCAGCACGCCGGCCGCCGCCGTGTACCGGGTGAAGTTGCCCTCGATCGCCGCAACCGCTGCCGCCTTCACGTGACCCGGCGTGTTGAAGTCGGGCTCACCCGCCCCGAGGTCGATGACGTCGATGCCGGCCCGGCGCATGCGGTCGGCGTTCTGCCCGACCTTCAGCGTCGGCGACTCGGAAATGGCGCTGAGGCGGTCTGCGATGACACTCACACTGATCCTCCTTCGGACGAAACGGGCCGCGGCGACGCCGACGTGGCCCTGAGGCGTGCCTCGACGAGCGGCGGCACGAGTCCACGGACCTGCCCGCCGAGGCTGAACACTTCCTTGATGAGCCTGGAACTCAGATAAGTGTACTGTTCCGCGGGCATCATGAACACCGTCTCGAGCGACGGCTCCAGGTGCCGGTTCATCAGCGCCATCTGGAACTCGTACTCGAAGTCCGACACGGCCCGCAGCCCCCGCACGATGACACTCGCCCGCTTCCGGCGCGCGTACTCCACCAGCAGGCCATCGAAAGTGTCCACGTCCACGTTGGGGTACTCGCGAAAGACCTCGCGGACGATCTCGACTCGCTCCGCGGCGCTGAACAGCGGCGCCTTGTCGGCGTTGACCAGCACGGCGACCAGGATGCGGTCGAACAGGTGCGCCCCGCGCAGGATGATGTCGACGTGTCCGTTCGTCAGCGGATCGAACGACCCTGGGTAGACGGCCAGCCGGCCGCTCGGGGGGGCGGGTGCACTCATCCTGTCATTCTGCCGCAGGGCCTGCCCGCGGGTCGAACCGAATCCGGGTTTCCGCCCCGCCAGGAGCGGCCGCGCAGAAGCACAGGACGCTGTCCCCGGCCCGCAGGGCCCGGACCACGTGCAGCGACGAGGGGACGAGCGGCGCGACCCGGCGGGCGTGCTCGAGGATCAGCAGCCCACCCGGTTCCAGCAGCCCGGCGGCGGCATCCAGGGTCTCCGGCGCCGGTGCCCGATCGTACGGGGGATCCAGGAAGATGATCGCGTAGGGTCCGGGCGCGGCGCGCCGCGCGAGCGCCAGGGCGACGTCATGGCACAGGACGACGCCGTTGTCCGGGAGGCCGCAGCGCGCGAGGTTCGATCGGATGAGTGCCGCCGCCCGGCGATCGCGATCGATGAACGTGACGTGGGCCGCCCCGCGGCTGAGCGCCTCGATGCCCACGGCTCCCGTCCCGGCGTAGGCGTCCAGCAGGCGCGCGCCTTCGACACGCGGCGCGAGCACGTTGAAGAGCGTTTCGCGCAGGCGATCCGACGTGGGCCGCAGGCCGCCCCACCTCGGTGCCTCGAGCCGCCTGCCGCGCCAGGTTCCCGCGATGACCCGCACGCCCGGCTACCCGACCTCGACGAGACCGAACTGGTCGCGCCACCGCTCCGTCACGAACTGCAGCAGCTCCGGCGGGAGCACGGACCCGGAGACGGCGTTCCTGGCCTCGCGGTGGGCCGCCTCCATGAGGTCCCGGTCCCGGACGAGATCGCCGGTCCGCAACCGCGGGAGCCCCGACTGGCGTGTGCCGAAGAAATCACCGGGGCCGCGCAGCTCGAGATCCCGCTCGGCGATCGCGAACCCGTCGTGCGTCTCCGCCATCGCCTTCAGCCGTTCGCGGGCCTCGTGGGTCCACGGCACCTGGTACAGAAGGACGCAGAACGAGGCCTCGCTGCCGCGTCCGACGCGTCCCCGCAGCTGATGGAGCTGTGACAGCCCGAAGCGCTCGGCGTGCTCCACCACCATCACGGTGGCGTTCGGCACGTCCACGCCCACTTCGACCACCGTCGTGGATACGAGCACCTGGATCCGCCCTCCTGCAAACGCCTGCATCACGCGTTCCTTGGCCTCGGGCGCCATCCGTCCGTGCAGCAGTCCGACACGGAAGGCCGGCAGGACGTCGCCCTGCAGATGGTCCGCCATCTCGGTTGCGGACTTGAGGTCCAGCTTGTCCGATTCGTCGACGAGCGGGTAGATGACGTACGCCTGACGGCCCTCCTCGAGCTGCCGTCGCAGCAGCTCGTACACGTCGTCCCGGCGCGATTCCGGCACGATGCGCGTCGTCACCGGGCGGCGGCCCGGCGGAAGGTCCGGGATGCGCGACACATCCAGCTCGCTGTAGTCCGTCAGGGCGAGCGTGCGCGGGATCGGCGTGGCGGTCATCAGGAGCACGTCGGGTCTCAGGCCCTTGTCGCGCAGTGCGGCACGCTGCGCGACGCCGAACCGGTGCTGCTCGTCGATGACCACGAGCCCCAGCCGGTGGAAGGCCACCGCATCCTCGACGAGGGCGTGCGTGCCCACGACGAGGTGTGTGCTCCCGCGCGTGATGTCGGCGAGCAGTGCGCGGCGGCGGGCCGCGGATGTGCTCCCGGTGAGGAGTTCGACGCGGAAGCGCGACGCGGCCAATCGCTGGATCAGCGTCGTGTAGTGCTGCACGGCGAGAATCTCGGTCGGCGCCATGAAGGCGACCTGCAGGCCGTTCTCCATGGCAACTACCGCGGCCACGATCGCGACGATCGTCTTGCCGGATCCGACGTCCCCCTGCAGCAGCCGATGCATCGGCCGCGGCGCCTGCATGTCGTCCACGATCTCCTTCAGCGCCCTCTTCTGTCCTGCCGTGAGCCGGAACGGAAGCACGCGGGCCGCCGTGGCCCGGATGCGATCGTCCACCACCGGCACGTGGTGCTTCGCCTCCGCGCCATGGGCCCGCCGCCGCCAGGCGTGCCCCAGCTGATAGAGAAAGAACTCCTCGAAGATCAGCCGCCGCTGCGCAGGTGTACGAAAGGCGTTGAGGGTGTCCACCGCTGTGTCGGCGTCCGGGAAGTGCGCAGCTTCCAGCGCCTCCCGCCGCGCGACGAGATCGAGGCCCGAGCGGATGTCGGGCGGCACCGGATCCGGCAGGTCCGCCGGCAGCCGATCCAGCGCCTCGCGGACCAGCCGCCGCTGCAGGTTGGGTGTCACCGATCCGGTCTTCTCGTAGAACGGGACGATTCTCCCGGTGCGCAGGCCTCCGAGCGGTTCGTCGGCGCCGGCGCCAGGGACGAGTTCGTACTCCGGGTTCAGGAAGTGCAGCCCGCTGGAGTCGAGCCGCACCTCGCCGAACACCACCACCGTCTGGTGCGGCTGGAGCACGTCGGCCAGAAAGGCCTGGTTCATCCAGCTGCAGCGGACGGCGCCGCTCGCGTCGGCCACGACGGCGTGGAAGATCGTGAACCCCCGCCGGCGGGTGCGGGCCAGGTGCGCCGTCCGGATCTCGCCCAGCACGGCCGCCCGCGCGCCCGGACGCACCGACCCGATCGGCGTCATCCGGCTGCGATCTTCGTACCGGAACGGCAGGCGGTACAGCAGGTCCTCGACGGTGGTGAGACCCGCGCGCTTGAGGTCTGCCGCCTTCCGCGGCCCCACACCCTTCAGGTACTGCAGCGGCGTGGACAGCCAGTCAGGCACGGGCCCCTGCCCCGCTCACTGGATGACGTTCGCCTGCCCGGGCGCGATGTCGATCCGCTGGATGCCGGCCGGCAGCTCGAAGGGATCGTCGAGCCGCACCCCTCGCGGCTGTTCGGTCGTCCGCGAGTAGTAACTGACCAGTTCCTGGAGGAGGAACGGCGGGAGGGGCAGGCCGGACACTTCGGCTGCCTCGAGCAGGAAGCGACCGACGCCGTCGGCTGTCGTCAGCGTCCCGGTGACGACGACCGGCACCCGCCCCTTGAAGAGCGCCAGCGGATCGAGCGGCCCGGATGGCGCACGCCCTCCGGTGACCGCCGACAGGTCCACGAGGATGCGGCCCGACAGACGTCCCTCGCCGTGCATCGTCAGGCGCGGCTCGGCCACGCTGTCGGGCAGCATGGGTATCGCGCGGAACTCAAACCAGGAGTTCAGTTCCTCCTCGGTCACTGCCGTCTGGCGCGGAGCCGTGCCGTCGGCGCCCGCGCCGATCATGCGCAGCTTCATCGTGAAAGCCTCGGCCTGTTCCTCGGAGAGGTCCGCGCCGGCGGTCGTCACGACCGTCAGCAGGCCGGCCAGCACCAGGGCCTTCGACAGCGTTCGGCGGGACATGTTCGACCTCGTCGTCCAGGGGACGGACCGTGGACGTTCGTCATGCCGAGTGTAGCAGTTGCTCGACGTCCGCATGTCGCGGCAGCGCACCCCGGGCACCGGCGCCTCGGCAACTGAACGCCGCCGCCGCACTCGCGTAGGCGAGCACCCGATCGAGCGGCGCGCCGTCCCCCAGCCGCAGCCACGCGGCCATGAACCCGGCCCGGAACACGTCGCCCGCCCCGGTGCTGTCCACGCACCGCACGGGGACAGCCGGCGTGTGGATGCCGGCGCCGCCGGCGTACGTCACGCAGCCTCTGTACCCGAGCGTCACACAGATGGTTGTCGCGCCGGGATACTGCGCGGCCAGCTCGCGCAGCGCACCTTCCTCGGTGGCCGCGCCGGTGAGCGCCCGGGGGAGCCCCTCGGCTGCGATGATCACGTCTGACCGCTCCAGCAGGCTGTCCAGCCCCGGCCGAGGGGTATCGACGTCCACGACGACCGGGATGCCCGCGGCGTGCGCGATTGTCGCCGCGGCCACGGAGAACGGGAGGTCGCAGGAATCGACCAGCAGCAGCCGTCCGTCGAGGACGACCTCCGGCGCGAGGGTCGCCGGATCCCGGGTCAGCCCTGGGTGGCGCCATTCCATGACGGTGCGCCCCCCTGTCGACTCGTCGACGAGGATGACCGCTGTTCGGGACGGGATACCCGGCAGGGTGACCACGGCACCGACGTCCACACCCTCCGACAGGAGGCTTGTTCGGGCGAGTTGGCCGGCGTCATCGTCGCCGGTGACGCCAACGTAGCGCGCTCGCCAGCCGAGCCGGGCGCATGCTGCCATCGCGGTGGCGACCTGCCCTCCGGCCCTCTCGTCGAAGCGCGTGAGCGGCACCTTGGAATCGGGGGCGGGAAAGGCCGGCACCACGAGGACGTAGTCCAGGCTGTTTTCGCCCACACCGACGACGTCAGCGGCGCGCCCCTCGGGGGGCGGAAGCCGCGGGCGAAGGTTCATGCTTGATCTTCGCTCTTTATTCGCATACAGTCCAGCGTGAACTGGAGGAACGAGTGCTACCGCTGACGAAACGGCAACGGGAAATCCTCGACTACCTGACAGAGTTCATCGAGCAGCACGGGTACGCACCCAGCCTCGAGGAGATCGGACGGCGTTTCAATCTCTCTTCGCTGGCGACGGTCCACAAGCACCTGACGAACCTGCAGGAAAAGGGGTTCATCAAGCGAGCCTGGAACCGGAGCCGGTCGGTCGAGTTGGTACCGACCCGCACCGGGAACCGGGCCGTGGAGTTGCCGCTGCTCGGGTACGTGGCGGCCGGAGTGCCCATCGAAGCGATCCCTGGCCAGGAGGTCATCGCGGTTCCCGAGACGCTGGCCAGCGCTCGCGACAGCTACGTCCTCCGCGTTCGCGGCAACTCGATGATCGACGAGCAGATTCGTGACGGCGATTTCGTCATCGTCGAGGATCGGAAGACTGCCGAGAACGGCGAAATGGTCGTGGCCCTGCTTCGGGGCTACGAGGTGACGCTCAAGAAGTTCTACCGCGAGAACGGGCGCGTCCGGCTGCAGCCGGCGAACCCGACGCTGCAGCCGCTGGTCGTGGACGCGGCGGAGGTGCAGGTCCAGGGGGTGGTCGTCGGCATGATGCGGAAGTACTGACGTGCGAGCCCGCGCCGGGAGAACGATACAATCCCGGCATATGGCTGACCAACCCGAGCGCCGGCAAGTCAACTTCACGATCGTCCCCGACGAGAAGTCGGGCGACCCCCGCACCTACGCCAATTTCTGCTCCATCGCGCACACGCCGTTCGATTTCACGCTCACCTTCTGCGAGGTGATGCCTTTGTCGGAAAGCGAGCTGCGGAGCGCCGAGACCAACCAGGTGGTCCGTGCACCGGTACGGGCGCGCATCGTGGTGCCGGTGCAGTTCCTGCCCAACCTGATTGCGGCCCTGCAGGAACACATGCGCGTGTTCTCGGAGTCGTACTCGCACGCCGGCTGGACCAAGCAGGGGCCGGTACACTGACGATGGCCGCCTGGCAGCCCTTCGGGGAGCCGCCGCAGTGAAGCCGGCTGCCGCAACCCGCCGGATCATCGACGCCCTTGTGCGAGCGCACCCGAACGCAGACACGGAGCTGCACTACCGCACTCCGTTCGAGCTGCTCGTGGCGACGATGCTCTCGGCGCAGTCCACCGATGCGCGCGTGAACCTGGTGACGCCCGCGCTCTTCGCCAGGTATCCCGACGCACGGGCGATGGCGCAGGCCAGCCCTGAGGATCTCGAGCCGCTCATCGTCTCCACCGGGTTCTTCCGCCAGAAGGCGCGCGCGCTCGTCGGGATGGCGCGCGGCCTCATGGCCGGCCACGACGGCGAAGTTCCGTCCGACATGGCCGCACTGACCGCGTTGCCTGGCGTGGGCCGCAAGACCGCCAACGTCGTGCTGGGACACGCCCTCGGTGTTCCCGGCCTGCCGGTCGACCGTCACGTGCTCCGCGTCGCCACGCGCATCGGCATCGCGGACGGAACCGATCCCGAAACAGTGGAGGCGCAGCTGTGTGGCCGGCTCCCCGACGCGATGTGGACGCTCGCCTCGGACGTGCTCATCCTGCACGGACGCCGCGTCTGCCGGCCTGCACCACTCTGCGACCGGTGTGCCGTCCGCGCGTCCTGCCGCCACGTCTTCACGCGCGCCAACGACACGCCCCGGCATGACTCGCGCCGCGTTCGAACGGCTCGTCGCTGAAGCCGTCGCGCTGATCCCGGATCACTTCCGGGACGAGATGCGGAACATCGCGCTCGTCGTCGAGACCGATCCCGGTCCGGCGCTCCTGGCCGAGATGGGGATCGAGCCTCCCGACACGCTGCTGGGGCTGTATACGGGGACGCCGCTCACCGAACGCGGATGGGACTACGGCAACCAGCTGCCCGATCGCATCACGCTCTTCCAGGGCCCTATCGAAGACGAGAGCGGCGGCGACCGGGACGAGATGCGCGTCGTGATCGGGGAAACGCTCATCCACGAGGTCGGGCACTACTTCGGGCTCAGCGAGGAGGAGATCGAGGAGATCGAGGAGCGGTACTGGCGCAGCCTCGATGGCGCGGAGGGCGACGAGGCGTGAGGGCGCGCAAGCGCTTCGGACAGCACTTCCTGGAGCCGCCGTGGCGGAACCGGCTCGTGGATGTGGTGGCACCCGGCCCGCTCGAGAGCTTTCTCGAGATCGGCCCCGGACGCGGCGAGCTGACGCTGGCCCTCGCCCCTCACGTGGCGAGACTCGTGGCGGTGGAGGTCGATCGCGACCTCGCCGCCGAACTGGCTCCCCAGGTGCCTCCGCACGTCCGCGTCGTGACGGCCGACTTCCTCGACGTCGACCTCGCCGGGCTGCTGGCCGGCGAACCGCTGCCCGTCCGCGTGGTCGGCAACCTGCCGTACAACCTCTCGTCGCCGATCCTGTTCAGGCTCTTCGCCGCAGCCGACCACGGCAGACGGCTGGCCGACGCGACGATCATGCTGCAGCGGGAGGTGGCGGACCGGCTGACGGCCGAGCCGGGCACGAAAGCCTGGGGCGTGCTGGGAGTCCAGACACGGGTCCACGCTGACGCAGCCCGGCTCCTGGCCCTCCCGCCGGGAGCCTTCCGGCCGCCCCCTGCGGTTGACTCCGCCGTGGTCCGGCTGCGTTTCCGCCCACCGACGGTCGCGCTCGGGAGTGCGATGGCGTTCGAGCGCCACGTGCGTGGGCTCTTTCAGCAGCGGCGCAAGACCCTGCTGAACGCCCTCGCAGCGGTCGATCCTCGGGATCGCGCGTGGCTGCGCGACCAACTGGACCAGCTCCGCATCGACCCAGTCAGACGCCCCGAAACGCTTTCAGTGGAAGAGGTTGCCGCGCTATCGCGCCGTCTGCAGGGCACGGAAGAACCGTGATGTTCGACCTCAGGCTGGTTGGGAGACCCGGCCACGCCCTGTGTTAATATCAGCCGGAAGTTATTGAGCCCTCCGTAGTTCTCCCCTTCAAGCGCTCTGCGTGGTGGAGCCGGCCGAAGGGGATCAGGCCTTCCCAGCGGCCTGAAGGTACCTGCCGGTCCGCCCGGGCCGGAGCGGGGCCGTGGATCCGACCGGACGTGGCCGGCTGCGCGGGGAGCGCGGCTCCCCGGCCGGTCGTACTGTGTGGGCGCCACAGGTCGCTCCGGGCCTGTCGCGCCGTGCTGGGCTTCGTCCATGACAGATTCGGTCGTCCCGTCGCTCCAGGCCGGGGCGCTCGAGGTCGTACCCCTCGGCGGCCTCGGCGAATTCGGCATGAACATGCTGGCGGTCTCGTACGCCGAAACGACCATCGTG
>Ga0194132_10004277_pt1 | contig 24440 bp, 18 predicted proteins | sample TA2KigOf80mmetaG_FD_148612 | JGI IMG/M metagenome (GOLD analysis project Ga0194132, IMG submission 148612) | Freshwater microbial communities from Lake Tanganyika, Tanzania - TA2015054 Kigoma Offshore 80m | ecosystem: Environmental > Aquatic > Freshwater > Lake | place: Tanzania: Lake... | reverse complement strand
TCGCGTTGCGCTCCCGCAGAGCCCTATCCTTCGCGATGCGTCCGAGTTTTACTCAACCAAATCTTGAAATCCAAACCTCCAAAACCCTAAATCCTCACACCCGGGGACGGGTCCGTTTGATTCGACCGCTGGCAGGTCTTTTTGCGGTTACCCATCGACGGTCGCTCCTGGAACGGACAGGGTGGAGCCGGTGGAGGACAGTCCCACAGAGACGAAAGCAACAGCCATGCTTCTTTTGGTGAGCGCGGCTGGGGCGGAGACCCTCCGCCGCGCGCGGACAGGTCGGAACAGGGTAGGGTCTTTCTCAAGACAATCCCTGCGTGATCCTTGGCAGACGATTCAGTCCACCGGGACTCGAAGACTGCTTTGGGGTGCACTGTTTGGCATCGAGGGTCATCGAACCGGGCTTGAGGGATCCGCGGCTTTCTGATATGGCATGCGGCCGTCGATTGAGAATGAGCGGCCGCTTGAGCAGTACCCCCATTCTCCACCTTGCGGCCGGCGGCCCTTTTGGGGGTCGAGGCTCGGGAACCCGTAGAGCCCTGAACTGGCCGAGTTTACGCAGCGTTTTTATGCAACGATTCATCTCATTCTTGCCTGCCTGGGCCACAATTTCGTGGCTGGGCCTGCTGGCGTCGACCCTTTTTGGCCGAGCCCAGACGACTCCCACGTTGTTCGTCTATGACAATCAAGTGTCATCCACCGGGCAAGATCGCAAAGCTTATTACGGATCAGGCCAGTATGGTGATGAGGTGCGGTTGCTCAACGATGAACCCAGGAAGATTTCGGATTTCACCTTCGATTACTTCGGGGATTTTGCTTCTAAACCCGGGGTGACGGCGATCATCAGCTTTTACAAAAATGACGGACCCGATATCGATCCGGGGCCCAAGACGATTCCCAGCCCGGGAACCTTGCTTTTTCAGAGCGATCCCCTCCCACTTTTGCCGGGCGACAATGAGGGGTTGATCTCCGAATTGGCGATTGATGTGCCATCCTCTTTTACCTGGACGGTGGAAATCAGCGGGGTGAGCGGCGCGGAAGGGGACCGCGTGGGTTTGCAGCTAAATGATCCCCCGAAGATCGGTCAAAGCTTCAATGATTTCTGGAGGAAATTGGAATCCGGCGACTGGCAATTGTTTCAACTCGCCAATGAGAAGGCGAATTTTGGAAGCCGTTTGAGGGCCTTCGCATCGCCTATTTCCTTTCCACTGATCGAGAATCTCTCGACCCCTGCGGGCGTCGCGACTCCCGTCGTGAAATACTCCCTGCTCAGCATCGTGGAAGATCCGGGCGAGATTACGGTGAGCGCGAAGTCGGATAATGCGGCCCTCATCCCGGTCTCCGGAATTGTGCTGGGAGGAGCTGGCTTGGAGCGTAGCTTGCAAATCATTCCCACCGCGGGGCAGGCCGGCAGCGCCACCCTTGAGCTGAGTTTGAGGACCAGCTCGGGGTTGACCGCCAAGACCTCTTTTCGGGTTCGTGTCACGTTGGGATCGAGTCCGGTCCAGTTCTCCACCCTCGCCGACCAGCAAGTCGCCGTTGGGCAATCGACGGATAAGATTCCATTCGAAATCTTCGGGCTCAAGGAAGAAGGCGGCCTGGCGGGCGCCAAGGTGACCTCCTCGAACAAAGATTTGGTTCCTGACCACAATGTTGTGGTGGGAGGAGATTTCGGAACATTTCGCCTCCACGTGCAGGTGTTTCCCGGAGCCGGCAAGAGTGGGGAAACGACGATTACCCTGGAGGCCACTGCGGCCAGTGGTGCCAAGGCGAGCACGCAATTCAAAGTCATCGTGGGCGCTGGGGGGCCTCCTCCTCCTCCTCCGCCACCACCACCTCCGTTGCCCGTGGTGAGCATCGCCATCCTGAGCCATGGGGCTGAACCCGCACAACCCGCGCGCTTTGTCATTTCGTGCAAGGGACTCATTCCCGCCGGGGGCTTGGTGGTGGGTTACACGGTGTCGGGGAGTGCCGCGCCGGGCACCGATTTTGTGCGCCTGCCTGGATCGTTGCGGCTGCTACCTCCAGCCAGTGGCGATGAGGCCCGTGCGGAAATCAGGGTGGAGGTCGTGAACGATGAATCGGTCGAGTCTGCCGAAACTGTGGTGATCACGCTCGGACGTTCGAGCGAATACACGCTGGCGAATCCCTCGGCCATCGCACTCGAAATCAAGGACGATGATGTTCCACCCGTGACCGCCGCCTTGAAGATCGTTTCGCAGCCCCAATCCGTGACCGCGGTTCTGGGAGGGCAGGCGGTGTTTGAAGTCAAAGCCACCGGCACGGAACCACTCACTTATCGATGGAAATTTGGCGCCAATTCTTTGACGGACGATGCCGGGCTCGGAGTCAAAGGCGCATCGACGAGCCGGCTCACGCTTGAACCTGTTCAATCTTTTCACGCCGGCAGGTTCACTGTGGTTGTTTCGGATCCTACCGGTTCGGTGACCAGTGAGCCGGCGACTCTGGCCTTTCCGCAGCCCAACCGGGTGCCCGTGGCCAAACTCCCCATTCCCTCGCAATCGGTCAAAGTCGGAGGCGTGTTCGAGTTTCAAATCGACTCGGGCACTTTCACCGACCCGGATGCTGGAGACACGCTTGCCTGGACTGCGCGCGGGCTGCCGGCCTGGCTCACATTTGACGCGCTGGGAAGGCGCTTTCGCGGCTCGCCCTCTCCCCTGGACCTCGGCGAGAGCGTGATTGTGGTCAAGGTGACGGATCGGGCGGGATTGAGCGCCGAGGCGTCCTTCACGCTGACGGTCCTGGCCTCGCGTTCGCGTGAAGACTTTTTTGTGGTCGCCCTCTACCGCCAACTCCTGGGGCGCGTTCCGGCGGAGGCAGAGCGCGTCAGGGACGCCGAGCGGGTTCGGGATCAAGCTGGGAGGCTGAAGCTCGCGCTCGAGTTGCAGGAAGGCGCGCCGTTCCTGAATCGGTGGTACGGCCGGGCGGTCGATCATTTCCTCCGGCGAGCGAGTACTGGCGTGGTTCTCGCCGGTTTTGAGACGCCCGCTGTCCTTCCAGGCGATGATGAAGCCAGGCTGCGTCGAATCCTTGCTTCGGAGGAATACTTTGCGCTCGCGGGGGGGAACTTTCCCGGCTGGGTCCGGCTCCTTTTCCAGGATTTGCTGGAGCGTCAGCCTTCCGCCGAAGAGGCGAGCGGGTGGTTGCGCTTGTTCCAGGAGAACGCGGGCGAGAGCCTGGGCCGGATGCTGGCAACTTCGGAAGTGCGGACTTTTCAGGCCAGCTCGTGGCTGAATCAGTACCTGCGACGGGCGCCGCGGACGGGTGAGATTGAGACCTGGCTCACTCATTTAGGCTCAGAGCGAGCATGGAACACGCTTCGCGCGCACTTGCTCGCGTCCGAGGAGTTTTATGACTTGTCCCAGTCTGCTCCCGCGAACACGGCTCCGGCGGGTTTTTCTGACTCGTGGCAGACCCTGGAGACCGAACCCGTGCGCGTTCGGTTGCGCGGCGCGGATGCGGAGGGAGACGCCCTGGCGTTTTCCGTTTTGGCATCGCCGCGTCGCGGGAAGCTGACGGGTGTGCCCCCTTACCTCGTGTATCAGGCCGAAGAGGGGTTTGGCGGCGAGGACTTCCTGGACTACGCCGTGCACGACGGAGTTGAAAGTTCGAAGCCAGCCCGAGTGACGTTGCAGGTGGCCCGGAGGGCGGTGCCGAGGGTGGAACCGATTGCGGACGTGGTCGTGATGGAAGGCGAGATTATTCCCGCCATTTTCGTCAAGGTAAGCGACGAAGACACGCCTGCGGGCCGACTGAGTTTCTCGGCTGGCCCTGTGGAACCGACACCGGTGTTCCCGCCGGGGTCGGTCAGCATCGAGCCTGGCCCTGATGGTGCGACCCTGTCGCTGCGCACGCCAAGGGAAGGGATTGAGCCAGGCAAGGCGGTGCGCATCCAAGTGAAGGTGAAGGACGACTCGGAGTTAACGGGATCGGCCACCTTCTCGGTCACATTCCAGCGCGGTCCGAAGCCTCCGGGGTTGTCCGCTCCGACCATCATCAACGCCTGGATCGGTGTTCCGGCTGGCCCGTTTGACATCAATGCGGTGGACCCCGATTCGCCCCCTTCAGGTCTTAGACTCAGTTTGAAGAGCAGCAACCCGGATCTTCTCCATCCTTCGCGTGTGGAGATCGGCGGGGAATTCGGGGCTTGGTCGATTCTGATCCTGCCTCTCAAGCATGAAGGCACGGCGGTTTTGACATTGAGCGTGACCGATGGAGAGTTGACCACGTCTCGCTCCGTGCTTGTTTCCGCCAAGCACCTTCGGCCGGCCATCACGCGCCAGCCCGTTTCGATTCTGGCCAAGCCGGGTTCAGAAGCGGTGTTTCGGGTGGAAGCCGATGGCGAGGAACTGAAGTATCAATGGCATTATCAAGGGGAACCCCTCCCGGGGGCGAACGCCGCGCAGTTGATCCTGCCGAAGGTCTCCGCGGTGGAGGAAGGCATCTATGGCGTGGCCGTGTCCAACCGCGGGGGATCCGTGAGCAGCGACCGGGTGACGTTACGAGTTCAGAACCCTCCCTCGATTGTGCAACATCCTCGTTCGAGAGTGATGGAGGAAGGCCAAAGCACCGCTTTTTCCATTCTGGCGACCGGTGAACCCCCGCTGACTTACGAGTGGTTCAAGAACGATGTCCCAATTCCGGGTCAGACGGATGCCACGTTGACCCTGGCGTCGGTTCGACTGGCCGATGCCGGAACGTTCCGCTGCCGGGTGACCGATGGCAGCGGGCTTGCGACCCTGTCGAATGAGGCCGTATTGAGAGTGATGACGGCCTTGAAGTTCGTGAGCGAACCGCAAAGCGTGACCACGGCCGCGGGTGCAAGGGTCAGACTCTCGGCCTCGGTTGAGGGCGCCCAATCGCCGACCTTCCGTTGGTCCAAGAATCGCTTGCCCATCCCGCTGGCCGCGTCGGAAAACTTCGAGATTGCATCGGCCGTCGTGGAGGACTCGGGGATGTATGTGCTCACGGTGCAAGATGGGAGCCGCGCCATTTCGAGCCGGCCTGTGCTGGTGCGCATCGACGCTCCGGCGATGGATCTTTCGGAATCCTTTTCGAGCCGTACATTGTTGGAGGGTGAAAAGGGACTCCTCCGATCTCCGGCAGGTCGTTTGCCTGCAGAAGCATCCGAGCCTGCGGGTGCCACCGCCAGTGTTTGGGCCGATTGGACCGCCCCGAGCCAGGGGGTGGTGAGTTTCAGTACCGCTGGGAGCGAACTTCCCACCCGGATTGACCTGTTTCGCGGCGAGTCGCTTGGCAGTCTTGCCCTGCTCGCTTCGGATAGCGTTTCCGGCGGTTACGCCCATGGTCGTGTGAACTTGAGCGTGACCGCGGGCACCCGGTTGATCATCCGGATTGGAACGGCGATTCGCGGTTCGGATGAATCGATCTTGCTGAGGTGGACACTTTCCCCAACGGGGCCGCCGCTCATCGTCGAGCAACCGAGTCCCGCGTTCTTGAACATCCACCTCCACCCGCCGACGGGCGTTGATCAACCTGAACTTCGTGTCAGAGCCGTCAATCTGGGCGGACATGATTCCGAGTTGACTTACCAGTGGTATCGCGGTCGTACGCGTCCGGTGCCGGGCGCGAATTCACCGCGTTTTATCCCGACCGAATCGGGCCTCTATCATTGCGCGGTCGAGAATGCCGTTGGAATCACTCATTCTTCAACCGTCGTGGTTACGGTTTCGCGATCGCGGGCCGGTCTTTCCGGTCCGCTGCATTCGCCTGCCGCGGCGGGTTGGCCGTCTCGCGGAACGTGGACGAAACAGGATTTTTCAGATGACCCGAGTCCGGGAGTTCCGGCCGAGGAGTCGCTCGAAATGTCGATTCAAGCGGACACCCAGGGCGCGACCAGCCTTCCTGGAGAACCCGCTCACTGTGGTGTGGCGGGGGGGGCATCGCTTTGGTTCGAGTATCGCGCCCCTCAATCCGGACGCCTTGTTGTGAGCACGGAGGGCAGCGCTTTCGACACGGTGCTTGCCGCCTACACGGGCGGTGTCGCGAAACTGTCCGATCTTGTGCCGGTGATGTGCGACAACAACGGGGGATCCGACGGATTGAGCAGCCTTCTGGATTTTCCGGTCGAAGCGGGGAAAAGCTACTGGATCGTCTCGGATGGCGTGGGAGGCGCCTCGGGGTTGCTCAACCTGAGCTACCGTTTGCTTCCGGCACTCGGCATCGCGCCCCTAGCGGATGTGAATCATTCCGCGGAAGGCGGAGAGTTGGTGGTTCCGGTGGAGTTGGCCGGCGCCGGTTCGCAACTCCCGGTCTGGCAGATCTTCTCAAGCAACTCGCTGCTCTTTCCGGCGTCCGGACTTTCCATGGAGGGCACAGGAGAGAAATGGCGGCTCAAGTTGAAACCCTTGGCTGGAGTCGCCGGGACAGCCAGGATCAGCCTCTTCGTCGAGTCCGGACAACATACGGCCTCGCGTCACTTCCAAATCAATGTGGCTGCCGGAAACGCGGCGCCGCGACTGGATCCGGTGCTGGATCAAGCCGTGGTGGCCGGAACATTCTCGGCCCCCGTTTCCATCGTGGCGACCGACGATCGGACGGCGCAGGAAAAGCTGATCCTTTCCGCCGTAGTGGATCCGCCCAACTTGGTGGTGCGTGACAGCCTGCGGCTTTCTCGCGGTGCGGGCCGCTGGCAGTTGGAATTCAAGGCGGAGCCGTTCGCCTCGGGCAAAGGGAAGGTCACCCTGACCGTACGCGATGAAGAGGGTGCGGTGGGCGAGACGTCGTTCGGACTTCACGTGATTCCCGCCGAAGGTTTGCCCGTGCTGCTCGCTCATCCCCGGGGCAGGATTGCTGCTCCCGGGACCGTGTTGGAGTTCGTCGGCGAAGCCACGGGGGCTGGACCGCTGGCTTACCAATGGTACTTCCGCTCCTCACCGGTGGCGCATGCCACGAATGCCACCCTGCGGGTCGCGGTGGAGGGGGCCTCGTCAGCGGGGGATTATGTCCTGGTGGTGAGCAATAGTCTTGGGCGGACCACCAGCGAGCCCGCGACCCTGATTGTGGACTCGATGATTCAGCCCGTGAAAATCACATTGGTCGCGCGGCTGCAAGAGCGGGATTTGTTGATCGAGTCCGAGTCGCTTCCGAAGGGCGATTATTTGCTGGAGGCGACCTCAGACTTTGAGTCCTGGACACTTTTGGGCCGCCATCGGGTTGAGTCCGGGATCTTCCGGATAACGTCTCCTGAAGCCGTGGTGTGGCCGATGCGGTTTTACCGATTGAGGCCGCAGCCTTAAAAGCCGCGGATGGCTCCCGGATGCTCGATACCTTGAATTCCTCTGTGCCATGGGATCGCTCCATGCAAGCGGCGAGGGGCTGTTTGCGCAAGGCCACGGCGCATGCTTCGGCCGTGTTGGTTGGGGTATTGTTGGCGGGGTTGGACGTTGTTCGGGCGGCTGAGTTGGAGCCGGTTCCCGTCGAGTTTCAGCCCCTGGCGTCGAATGTGGAACGACTGCGGCAAGCGCTGGAGTTCCTGGGGCAACCGTTGCGTTCGGAGGCAGCCTCGTCGATTCGTGCGGCCTTGACCGTCAGGGATGCGGAGGATTTGCAGCGGGCATTGGATACCGAGGTGGCGTTGCAAGTATCCATCAACCCCGAATCCAGGTTGCGGGTGGAGCGAGGACCGGCTCCGGCTCGCTTGCAAAAGGCCGGCTACATGCCTCTGGTGGTGAAAATAGTCAATCGGAGCACGGTGACCAAGGAGTTGCGACCGGTGAGTCCTCAATCGGGTCCTCGATACGCGGGCATGACCCGGCTGAGCGCAGAGCGGATGCAGCGGACTCATCTTCTGGAGACCGCAGAGGCTGAGGCCCATGTGGAACGTTTCCTGGATTTGGAAATGTACGGGTTGCCGCCCATGACTGGAGCCATGAGCGGGCTCGAGGTCGAATACGCGTTGTTGCTGGCCTACGCTTCCGTGGCGGGCAAGCGCGAGGCCGTGGTGGGATTCGAGATCGGCCAATCGACGCAGGACCTTGGATTTCGGGGGGAGACGCCGGTTTTGTTCGACATCGCACCGGCCGTTGCGGTGCGGTTGAGGTTGCGCGACCATGATGGGTCTCCGGCGGCAGCGTCGCTTGTTTTTTCGGATGGGCAGGGCCGGGTCTTTCCGCCTCAAGCCAAGCGTCTCGCACCAGACCTTTATTTTCAGCCGCAGATTTACCGTCGCGATGGGGATACCGTGTGGCTTCCGCCCGGAAGGCTGACATTGACGGCATGGAGGGGGCCGGAGTACCGAAGGACGCTTCAAACCGTGGAAGTGTCGCGGCGACAGGGTCGGGAGATTTCGGCGCGGCTCGAGCGGTGGATCGATCCCGCAGCGCATGGCTATTACAGCGGGGATCATCATATCCATGGCGCGGGCTGCGCGCACTACACGAAACCGTCCGAAGGCGTGACCCCCGAGGACATGTTTCTCCAAGTCCAGGGGGAGGGACTCAATGTGGGATGCGTGCTCACCTGGGGTCCGTGCTTCGATTATCAACGGCAATTCTTCGACCCCGGGGTCCATCGTTTGAGCCGTCCTTTCCAGATCCTCAAGTATGACCTGGAAATCAGTGGTTTTGGATCGGAAGCCCTGGGCCACGTGTGTTTGCTTGGGCTTCGCGACCAGTCGTATCCGGGTTCCGCAGGCACGAAGACCAAGGGATGGCCCACATGGACCGCCCCCGTGCTGCGTTGGGCCAAAGATCAAGGCGGCGTGACAGGATACGCGCATTCGGCCAGCGGGTTGGAGATCCATCCGGTGAACGCCGCTCGCCGTTTGCTGAAAGCCGGGGATGCGAATCAAGACGGCGTTCTGGGGCGGGACGAGTCCAAAGCGGTGTTCTTGCCCGAGTCGTTCGGGGCCGCCGACGGAGATCGTGACGGACAGATTACGGAATCCGAATTGGTTACCGCGCATCAGCGTGCGGCGGAACAGTTGCCCAATCGGGCGGTGCCCGAAATGAACGGAGTGGGGGCGATGGAAATCCCGGTGACGGCGTTCCTGGGATTGTGTGATTTCATCAGCACGATGAACACCCCGCGAATCGCAGAATGGAACATGTGGTATCATTTGCTGAATTGCGGTCTCCCTCTCAAAGCCAGCGGCGAAACCGATTTTCCATGCATGAGCGGCGAGCGGGTCGGACAGGGACGGGTTTATGTGCGCATGGGCAGCATTCGGCGCCTCGATTTCAAAGCCTGGTGCGAGAATCTGGCCCGCGGAAAATCCTACGTCTCCGATGGTTTCGCCCATGCCTTGGAGTTTGGAGTAAACGGCATTTCGCCGGGTGAAGGCACGGTGTCGCTGGAGAAGCCGGGCCCGGTTCAGGTGCGCGCGCGTGTCGCCTTCGCGCCGCATCTGCCCAAGGCGGTGGCGCATGGCACCCTCGAGGTCGCGGGGACGCGACGGTTCACAGGAGACACCGTCACTTTGCACGCGGCCCGCCAGCGCGATTGGGTGGATCCATCGCCGCGCGAAGTGGAACTGATTGTCAATGGGCGCGCGGTGGCCAAGAAGATCGTTCCGGCGGACGGAGCCCTCCACGAATTGAAGTGGACCGTGGAGATCGAGCGAAGTTCATGGATTGCGCTGCGGCAATTTCCGCAGTTGCACACGAACCCCGTGGAGGCGCTTGTGGACGGACGTCCCATTCGCGCCTCGCGAGCCAGTGCCCGCTGGTGCGGGGAGGTGATCGAGCAACTTTGGCGAACCAAGCACACTCGCATCGCCGAATCGGAACGGAACGAAGCGCGGCTCGCCTATGACCGGGCCTTGGCCTATTATCGCGAAGTCGCGGCTCAGGGGTGGAATGACGATGGAGAGTGAGATTTGACGTTGGCGGGGTTGTCGAGAATGGTAAGCGCGTTGCAGCCAAAATCTCCAGGCCCGGATTCGACGCCCACCGCGCTTGCGCTGGACGCAAGCTTCGAGGCTGAAACCATTGCGGCGCCCTCGAAACGAGTGGCGATGGATTGGGCCTTGGTCCTGGCCAGCCAGTCCATCGAAGTGCTGGTGGAGTTGGATTCGGAAAGGGGATCCAGAGCCTTCGCCTTGCGGGTGCCCGGGTTCGAGTATTCCCGGGCTCGCGCGGCGATCCAAGCGTATGAGCGGGAGAATCCGCGTCGGCGTTGGAAAGCGGCGATCGATTCAGCACGGGTTCCGCTTCATCCGGCGGCGTTGCTGTGGGCCACGGTGGTGGTGATGATCCATTGGGCCGACGCCAGGACGGGCGGAACTTTGACCGGGTTGTGGTCAGCCCAGAGCACCGCTGTGACGGAGGGGGAATGGTGGAGGCTCTTGACGGCGGTTTTCCTGCATGCGGACATCGGGCATTTGGCGGCCAATCTGTCCTTGGGACTGGTGCTTTTGGCGCTGGCGATGGGGATGCACGGAGCCTTCACGGCTCTGGCGCTGACGTTGGCTGCGGGAACGCTCGGCAACGTGGCCGGATTTTTGATTCACCCGCGTCCGTTCGTGGCCGTGGGTGCCTCGGGAATGGTGCTGGCGGCGGCGGGGTTGCTGGCGGGAAACGCCTTGCGTGATCAATGGCGGGGGCGGCGGGGCGGGGGACGCCCAGGAATTGCCCTTATCGCAGGCATGGCGTTGTTTGTGTTGCTGGGGCTGCAGCCGGGAAGCGATCAACTCGCGCACGCGGTGGGATTCGTCGGCGGGATGATCGGAGGGTTGTTGTCGCCAGCGAGGAGCACAACCGGAGCGCGAGGCCGATGATGCAATGGCCTCCATTCTTTGTTCGGCTCCTGAGCCAGATTGTGCCCGGGCCAACGGCGAGGCGGTGTGGTTCAATGCGTGTTCATCCGGCGGGTTGCCCGACCTCACTCGGGTGGGTCGCGGTTGGGGGCGAAACACCAGCCGCAGCAACGCCGCCTGGCGCGAGAGCATCGATGGTTTCTCCCTCGCCGCCGACGCGACCCGCAACGGCCGGCTTTCAGCACCGTCGCGCTCGGACGGACGACTGGCGGAGGCCCCATCGCTGGTTGCCGTTGGCCGTCTTCCTTACGACGTGGTTTCTCATCGTGCCGGGGCAAGCCTCCAGTGAATGCCGGGCGTGGAAGGATTTCTTTTCGTTCGACGTCGTTCGGGACGACGCGCGCCAGGAGTGGGTGTGGACTTCGCCCACGGTGCAGGCGGCGGCGCCGTTTCGGGAATTGATCCTCTCGTGGAATATGGAGTTTGGGTGGGCGGGACAAGCCCGATTCGAGGCGGGCATCGTTGAGGAAGGTGCGCCGGTGCATTTCTACGAGCTTGGTTGGTGGTGCGCGGGGCCGGGCGAGGGAGCGAGCCGGAGCGTTCGAGGGCAAAAAGACGAACGGGGAGAGGTTCAAACCGACACTTTAGTGCTGAGAAACCCCGCGAAACATTATCAAGTCCGTTTTCGAACCAGCGCGGCGACCCGTCAATCCGCCCGATCGCCCATTCGGTTCCTGGCGGTCAGTTTATGGAATGATGCCGAAAGTGCGGGACCGGCCCGGGAGCCGGGAGCGTCCGCGCATGAATTGCAATCCGTGCCTCGCTATTGCCAGCTTGATCATGCGGGAGGCTCGGTCTGGTGCAGTCCGACCAGTGTGAGCATGGTGTTGGGGCATTGGGCCAAGACCCTTGGGCGTCCCGATTTGGACGTCACCGTTCCATTCGTGGCCGGTGAGGTTTTCGATCCGGCCTGGCCGGGCACGGGCAATTGGTCGTTCAACGTCGCTTTCGCGGGATCGTTTCCGAAAATGCGCGCGTACGCGGCGAGGTTCTCGGGTTTGGAGGAACTGTGGGCCTGGACGTCGCGCGGCATTCCGGTTCCGGTTTCCGTGTGTTACAATCGATTGAAGCAGGAGCCGGGTCCGACCAGCGGGCACCTCGTGGTTTGTGTCGGCAGGGCGGAGGATGGCGGAGTGATTGTCCACGATCCAGGCAGTCGATCCATGCCGCGTCGAGTGGTTTCGCGGGAGGTTTTCCTGCGTGCCTGGGCGCATTCGAATCAGACCGTTTACGTCGTTCATCCGGAGGGCACGGAATGGCCCGGGCCACCGGGTGGCGCGTGGCTGGAGTAGCCACTAACCCGCGTCACTCCCTTTCGGCCAAGAACGTGAAGTTCTGATTTGTCTCGTTCGAGGCGGTTGGTTTGACACGAGCGAACGATGGCACCCTTGGCCAGCGGCGCGGCGGGAGCGACTCGGCGCGGGCGAGTTGGCGAGGGCATTGAGCCCTAGACCGCTTGCAATCACTAGAAGCGGAAGGAAAGTCCCACGAAAGGCTGCCAATCGGGCGCGGAGTCGGTGACCCCGATGTTGATGCCGGCGTCGAGTTGAACATCATCGGTCAGGCCATAGGTCAGGCCGACGTCGAACTGCCCCTGCCACGGCACCCCGTTTTCGGTGCTGGTCACCGTGAAAAATTCGACGTAACCGCCAAGTTTTCCAGCGATGTCGTGGCTGAAGGTGATGCTGTTGATGAAATCCACGTGATAATCGCTGTCGGCGGCGTCCCGCAGAATGTCGAACTCGGTCATGAGTCCCATGGACCAACCCCAGGGCAAGGAAACCGAGAGAGGAACGATCAGGCCGCCTTCGACCGCGTTGTTGCCCAAGGCTCGTTTGGCGGTGGGGATTTTCACAAAGGGCATGAGGGCCAGGGCCGTGGTCGATTCGTCATCGTTTCCCCACACGTTGTATTTTAGCCGCGTCGTCAGGTCGCCAAAACCGTCCGCCTTCGTGCGGTCGCCCGTGGTTCGGTCATGAGTGCGGGAGTGGCTGTAAGGGGCCAGCATGAGCTGGACATCGAGATTGTGGAGCAGTCCGGCCTTGAGGTTGAGCGTGACGGCGGACCAGTCCTCGGCGACGGTATCGGCACCCGCTTCATCGTCGTGATCGCGGCTGAATGTGAACAGGTCCATTTCCACCTGGAACCTTCCGGCATCCACCGTGAATGCGCTTTCCGTCTGATCGGGCCGGTCTGTGCTCATTTCCCGCAATTGATCGTCCGGGGTCGGATTGAACAGGGTGTAGGCTGTTTTGTCGGGTGACGACTTTTTTGAAGTGTCTTCCGCGAGGGACACCGGATGCAGCGCGGCACTGAACGCCAAGGTGGGAAGGAGGAAGGTTGATCGATTCACTCCGGGATTGTGTTTTGGGGTTGAACCACGATCAATCCCAATTCAGCACCGCCCTGGACCTGAACTCTTCCAAATTCAGAGTGCCTTTTGCGAAGGCCTCCGCGTCTGATTTCTTGATTCTGACGGACATTGTGGTTTGGCCTGAGGGAGGCGGCGACGTTGTTCGGCGTTTGGAACGGTGCTGCGAATCGTCCTGTTTCTTGGGGCTGGAAGATTTGTCACTGTTTGAGGCTTTGGGACCCAGAACGACGACCGTGATGGCTTCATCAGCCTTGACCTCGCGCAGGTTGGCGGCGTTCTTCAATGTTTCAAGAAGGTCGCGTTTCAAGTCCTCCACGCGTTGAGCGTCGTAGCGGGCGGTGCGTGCACGCCCGCCCATGTCGATTTCACCCGGTACCATCTTGAAGAAAGTGGAGCCGGAGCGAGAGGCATCCGGGTCGCGACCGTAAATTTCCCGGCGGGTGCGCTCCCATTCGCTGTCTTCGATCTTTTCCGATTTCTCCTCGGACGGGGTGGCTGCGGGTTTGAGAGGGAAACTTACGTTGAGCAGGAAAAGAGCGCCGTAACCTTCCAAGGGGAGTTCGGCGCGTCGCGTGCGTTTGCGGATTTCGTCGTGGCAGAGGTTCAGGGCGATGCGCCAGAGGTAGGAGGAGAATTGGGATTCGGCTCGGTACTGGGCACGGTGCGCGAAGAGTCGGAGGAAGGTTTCCTGGGTCAGGTTCTGGCCCCGATGCTCATCGCCCAGCATGCGGATGCAGAGCCTTTGGATGCGGGGCTGCCATCGTTGGACGAGCCACGCGAAAGCCTCGTGATCCGAGGTGTGTTGAACGCGCCACATGGCTTGTTCATCGCTGGCTTCGAAGAGGCCTCGGATCGAATGGAGCCACCCTTCACTCATGTTTGGGGAGGTTTGGCTTGATATTCATGGGACGGAGACCTGGAGGTCTTCCTCTTGAACTTACGCCAAAAGGGTCCAAATGGTTCGAACTTTTTTTCGACCTCCACGCCGATGCCCGAGGTGGTGATCAGGGGTGGTTCAACTCCATGGGGATGCGTGCAGGCGCCATTCGGAGTTCTGTTCTACCTAAAGTGTTTGGGTGGAGAAGGCAAAGCTGATGCCTTCGTCGTCGAAATGCGCCTTCTTGTCCAGATGGAGTGCCTGCATGCCGAGCGTGTGCTCTTTTTGGCCGCGGATTGAGCGATGAACCAAAGTCCGCATTGAGCGGAACTGACGCATCAAGGTTGTGCTTTAGCGAGGTGTATCCACGCGTCGAAACGGGCTGGAGGAGGCAACTCTGTGGATCAACCAGGTGGAGTTGGTCTTGATCCATTGCAGACGGAGAAAATGGAGGGCGACGGAGGGGTCGGCATTGACGCGGGCCCGAACGGTCAACTTCATTTCCGCGCTGTCGGAAGAAGGATCCACTACGATTTCCGTCTCGCGGACATCGAGTTCGAGTTGTTGTAACGTCATGCGGGCGGCTCGGATTCCCTCGGAGATTTGTCCGCGTCCCTGCATCGAGCCCGCCTCCCCGGCGCCTTGAACCTCCACGGTGGCCTCGAGCGTGAAACATTCCGCGGCGGTGCCGGATTGATGGAGCCGTTTGAGAGGAGCCTCGGAAGGCATGAGGTTCAACGCGGCCATGAGGGTGCTGAGCTGTTTTTGAATGCGCTCCTCATCTGTGGGGCGAAGGAGCCAGTAGGCCGCCAAACCGGCGGCCATCAAGGCGATGGCGAGGCCAATCTTCAGAACAGAACCCTCCCGACGAATTGTGTGATATCGGTGGTGCCAAAGTCATGCTGATCCATTCGCATGGTGCGATTATCTCCGATGACCAGATACTCTTGGTCCTTGAGTCTTAATTCGACTCCATTCCAGGAGGGATTGGGCTTGGTGTAGGGTTCTTCGAGGGGTTGTCCATTGATGTAAACGATGCCGGCTCGAAGGGCGACCTTCTCACCCGGCAGCGCGACGACTCTTTTCATGTAAATGGCTTTAGCACTTTGGGTCCGGATGCCGACGACATCCCCCCTTTGTGGGGGGATGGACCGATAGGCCAGTTTGTTGATGAAGTTGACTCTGCCGTTAAGGTAGTTCGGCTCCATACTGATGCCGGTAACGCGGATCGGCAAAAGGATGTGACCAAAAAGAATGTAACTGGTGATCATGACGAAAAGCACTCGAACCATCGTCCATTTCGGATTGCGACCGATGAGGAATCGCGAGGCCCAGTGGGAGTAAGTGGAGGGGTTGGAGGACGGTGAATTCATGGCTTTTCAGCATGGAAACTGCGGACCGCGATTTTGTGACAGCTCGAGCTTGAAATCAATCCAGCTTCCGTTGGTTTGGCCGTGTAGTTCAGCCGCGCGTCGTAGCCGATGTTCCCAATAATGACGGTGCCCGTGTTCAGCCCGATGCGCGTGTACATCGCGGCCTTTCCAGACTTCTGCTGTTCGGCTCCAATCCGCCGGGAGTGGTCACGGCACTTCAACGCGGCCTGGCACGCCTTCACCGCATGATCGGTCAGCGTCCGCGGAGCGCTCCAGAAGGCCATGATGGCGTCCCCGATATATTTGTCCACCGTGCCCTGGTTCTCGATGATGGACCGGGTCATCGCGTCGAAGTAGACGGAAAGATGGTCCACGAGTTGTTCCGGGGGCGTTTTTTCCGAGATCGTTGTGAAGTCGGCGATGTCGGAAAAGAACACGGTCACTTCCCGCTTTTCGGCGCTGAGCCGGGCTTCCTGACCGAGCGCCATGAGATCAGCGACCAAATCGGCCGGCACATACTTGCGGAACGATTTGAGGCTGTTCTTCATCCTTTCCACGGCTTCCCGCATCACCACGACTTCCCGGACGAACGAATTCACTTTCACGGGATGATCCAGTTCAAGGCGCTGGACGCGTCCGAGGTTTTCTGCCAGGGAGAGCAGTGGCTTGCTGATACGCCGCGAGTACCAGATGCTCAACACCAGCACGATGACCCCGGTGATGACGGATAGATTGAGAATTGTGGCGAGGAAGCCGCGTTCGTAGTCCCGCACCGACTGGGCCGAAATATCGATGCCGAGGCCGCATTCGGTCTCCCCGGTGGCATTGGTCACGACCCCGTAGCACGAGAGCCAAGTGCCCCACTTGTCGGTCGTGAAGGAATCCTCAGAACGAGGCGCGCTTTACCTCAGATAAATCGTGCGCGCCAAGGGACTGGTTTCCGGAAAGTCGTCCCCGACGTGACTCACGTCCGGAGAGTTCGCATCCTCCGCGTCCACCACGAACGTGATCTTTCCGTTGGCGTCGATTCGATAAGTGTAGACGAAACGGATGTCACGGCTGACCGCCCTGATTTGCTGCAGTGAGCGCTTGATGCGCTGGTACGGTTCCGAGGATTCGTCGGTGCGGTTGCGAATGCGGGCGTGAGCCTGGGTGTCGAGGTTTGCGATGGCGAGGGCCGTGATGTTCTCGAGGCGCTGGCGGATGCCGTCGCGGATGAAGGAGCGGGTGGCGTAGAAGGTGGAGAACCCGATGAATCCCGAGGTGAGCAGTACCGTGATCGCGAAAGCCATCCCCAGACTGAGTCGGATCGAAATCTGAGGTTTGCTTTTCACGAGGCCATCGTTGCTGGCACGGGTTCGGTGAGGCCGCAACGTAAAGCAACTCGGTGGCTGCTGGCAAACAGTCTCTCCACCGCGTCATCCATCTGCGCCGCGTGCGGGCACCCGGCCTCCATGAGAATTCCCAGCGCGTGCAGGGCGGGTCCCCCGACCCGGCGCCAGGATGGATGACGTTAGGTCCAGATTAGGAATCCTCGGCGCAAGGATAGCTCCCGAGAACTTTGACGAAGCTGCAATGCTCGCCAAGTTGTTCGAGGGCCCGCGCCACTTTGCGGTCGCTGAGGTGACCGTCGCAGTCGATGAAGAAGTAATATTCCCAAGCCCTGCGCTTGCTCGGGCGCGACTCGATTTTCGTCATGTTGATCCGGTGCCGGCGGAACGGAGCCAGGGCCTTGTGGAGAGCTCCCACCTGGTCGGACAGGCTGATCATCACACTGGTTCGATCTTTGCCGGTGGCTGGACTGCATTGTCGTCCGAGGACCAGGAACCGGGTGGCATTGTTGGCGCGATCCTGAATGTCCTGTTCGATTACGGCCAATTGGTACTGTCGCGCGGCAAATTCGCCGCACAGAGCGCCGCTTTCGGCGGTGTCGGCGGCCAGTTCGGCGGAGCGAGCGTTGGAAGAGGTCTCGACCAGTTCGGCCTGGGGAAAAACGCGTTGGAGCCATCCGCGGCATTGGGCGAGCGTTTGCGGATGGACGAACAACTTGCGAATGGCGGACCGGGGATGGCGTCCCGCGAGGCAATGCGAAATAGGGAGAACGATCTGCGCGACGATTTTCAGATCGCTGTCGATAAACATGTCCAAAGTATGGGTGACGACCCCTTCGGTGGAGTTTTCCACCGGCACCACGCCGTAATCGGCGCGGGCGCGGTCCACTTCGGAAAACACGTCCGCGATGGTGCGCTGGGGGGCGTAGCGGAGGCTGGATCCGAAGCGTTGAATGGCGGCTTGATGAGTGAACGTGGCTTCCGGCCCGAGATAGGCGATCACCATGGATTTTTCCAGCGAGAGGGCGCTCGACATGATCTCACGGTAAATGGCGCGGAGGGATTCGTTGGGGATGGGGCCCGGGTTGAGCCGGCAGACCTTCTCCAGGACGGCTTGCTCGCGGTGGGGGGCGTAGATTTCCTGCCCGGCTTGCCGTTTGATCTCGCCAATCTCCAGCACGTGGCGGGTGCGGGCATTGAGGAGTTCGACGATGCGAGCGTCAAGTTCGTCGATGGCCTGGCGATGTTCGGCCAGGGATCCCTTTCCGTCGGCGGCAGCCATCTTGGTTCGAGCCGGGCGGATCTTCATGAGGCGGGTGCTGAAGGTGATTCAGGGACGGAGGGCGCGGGTTGAGGCGCTCGTTCCGCCTCGTCGAGAGAAAGTTGTTCGGGCGGCGTGGCGGAGGGTTCCGCGGTGGCGAGCGATTCGGGACGTTCCACGGGGATCCTGCGAAGCTCCTCGGCGGCGGGGAGGGCGTTGAGGTTTGGCAGGCCGAAGTATTCGAGGAACGCCTGGGTGGTGATGTATTGCACGGGGCGTCCGACGACTTCGGCGCGTCCGGCCGCGGCGATCAGCTCCCGTTCGAGCAACGTTTGCATGACGCCATCGACGGCGACGCCACGGATCTGTTCAATCTCGGCTCGTGTCGCGGGCTGGCGATAGGCGATGATGGCCAGGGTTTCCAGAGCAGCCTGCGAGAGTCGGGGTGGACGGTTCTTCACCCCGACGAACGCTCGCAACCACGGAGAGAAATCAGGCAGCGAAACGAACTGCCATGAGCCTGCGACGCAGACGAGACGATAACTGCGCGCGGCGGTTTCGTGATCACGGGCCAGCTCTTCCAGTGCGGCTTCCACCGCGCCCGCTTTGGCTTTCCGAAAGCTCAACACCAGGGGATCCTCAGTGCCCTCCGCGGCCTTGGCCAGGACCTCTCGCAATTCAGAAACCGAGAGCGGTTTGGGTGAGGCGAACAACAACGATTCGAGAATGAACTTCAAATCCATGGGTTTAGGTTGTCGGAGCGATGGGAGGAATGGACGGCATCCTCTGAGGCGCCGCCGTGGGCGTTTCAGGAACGGAGAGCGTTTCCGGGGTTTGCGAGTCGGAGCGGACGATTTCGATTTCGCTGAAGGCCTCGGGTTGGGCGACCCCGACGTGTTTGAGGCGGATGAGTTCGAGCAACGCCAGAAACGTGACGATGACTTCCCCTCGCGAGGTGGTTTGGTCGAACAATTCCGCGAAACGAAAGCGGGGTCGTGTTTCCAACATGGATCGAAGCGATTCGATTTTTTCACTGACGGTCCAGGGATCCGCCATGATCTCGCTGGTGGAGTCTCTGGAGTCGAATCGCTTGAGAATGCTGCTGACCGCACGAACCAGCTCAAAAATGGAAATTTGAACAGGGGATTTGGGAGTTTCGGCTTCGAACTCCGATTGGGACGGCAGGCGGCTGTAAAGGGATTCCTGAAGGTGTTCCTTGGTTTGGAGGCCCGCCGCGGCATCCTTGAATTTCTTGTATTCGACCAGTTGCCGAATGAGCTCCCAGCGGGGGTCTTCGCCCTCCTCCTCTTCGGGAGGCGCGGCTTGCTGGTCCACGGGAAGCAATTCCCGGCTCTTGATGTACATGAGCGTGGAGGCCATGACCAGAAACTCGCCCGCGATCTCGAGGTCAAGCTGGCGCATCAGGTCGATGTATTCGATAAATTGAGTGGCGATTTTGGTCAGATTGACCTGGTAAATATCGACTTCCTCCTTCTTCACGAGGTAAAGCAGGAGGTCCAGGGGGCCCTCAAAAATATCAAACTGGACTTTGTATTCGGCCATGCCGCGCCCGTCGAACGGCGGAGCGCCCGCGGGAGGGACGCATGGTAGGGCACGGGCTCGGCGATTTGCAACGATGGAGGGATGGCCCGGATTCAGGGCCGTGCATCCACAGGTTGTCGGTGATGCGTGGGCAGTGCCGGAGCGTGGCTGGGCTGAAAGACAGCCGCAGCGGGTCGCGGTTGCGGCGGGGGAAGAACGATCGACGATATTATGCCAGGCGACGTTGCTGCGGCTGATCCTTCGGACACAGCCGCGCTCCGCCCCTACAACTTGAGGATACACCGGAGACAGGGACGGCTCAGCAAGGAGTCTGCATTCGCACTCGTCCCAAGGGCGGCCACGGAAAAAGGGTCCCGTGTTTTGAACCCACGAAATCAAGGCTGCCGCCGTGACCAAAACTCAAGAGCTTGCTTCCAGGGCGTGAGCACCTCCTGTCGTCGGACCGGATCGAGATCCGGAACTTTTTCGAGATAGTCAATGCGCTCGCGGCACCACAACCGAAAGAAGTCCACGGAATCGGCATGCGGACGCATGGGTTTGCCCGCGACTTCCACGTAAAATGGCGCGGTGGAGGCAAATCGAAACGTGTGGGGAACATCAGCGATGGCGCGAATCAGAAACCACCCGCTCTCCTCCGCCTCAAACTCCGAAGGCAACGTGATGCGGGTCGATTTGCCCCGTTGAATCAATTCCAAGGCGGCAATCGGGTCGCGAGAGTCGAGCCTGCCTTCCAAGCGGATCTTGGAGGGTCCCGTGAAGCGAAAGACGTGGCCGGGCCATTGTCCGTTGGCCTTGACCCGCAACAGGGGACCGTTGCCGACGAAGCTCCGTCCCGCCTTCAAGCCGTCGGCCCAGCGCTTCCATGTGAATGGCTCTTCCAGATGCACAAACGCACGGTTGTATCCAACCGGATTCGGCAGCACACCACTCGCGCTGCCGGCGCTGGGAGGCAGCCGAATCCCCGCGTTCAACACGTGGTAATAGATGTCTTGGGTCCAGCGAGCATTGCCCTGCGGCCCGGGGTATGGGCCGGGCGGTCGGGGGCGTCCCCAGGCTTCATTGTTCAGCACTCCGCCGCGGTGCATATGGTTGTGGGCGAGCCCGACCGTGTCGATCACCCCATGAGCGATCCACATGGGAAAATCCCACCAAAAAGGCTTTTCCGCATCGATCCACTGAATGCCGTTCGCCCTTCCTTGCTTCGCGAAGGTCAGCGAGGAGGGGAAATGTTTGGTGCCAGACGTGATGGGGAGAGGCCTGGAGGCATCGAGGAAGAGCAGGGCGCCTCCGTCGCGTTCGTCTTCCCCGCTGGCATCATGGAACACCCGCCCGCCGTCGAAGTCCCGCCATGGCGATGGATCCGGACGGGGCTTCCACGTGGCCATGGTGTTCCACCACGTGATGCTGTGGGCGACGTCAAGGTCCTCCGCTTGCATCAAGAGTTCCATCTCGTGCGGAGGCCTGTGGACATGGGTCTCGCCGGCGTACCAGCCTTCCCGGCGAAGATCGAAAAGCCGGCGCAGGGCAAAGGAATTTGTCTGTCCCGCAGTGGAAAGGGTGAGATTGGTGTGGAAGACCGACCATTCGGGTCCACGCTCGATTTCAATCGTGCAAGGACCGGCGGGCAATTCGACGCGAGCCCTCCCCGGCATGACGAAGTGGTCCCGCCAAAACGGCAAACCAGGAGCCCGCACCACCTTGCCCTCGGCGTCGCGCAGGTGAATTCGAGCGGGCATTTCCTTCCCGCTGGCGGCATCCTGCACGATCAATTCCAACGTGGCCGCCGCTGGCATGGCCAGCGTGGCGAGCCACACGACACTCGCGGTTATGAAGTTCAAATCACGGAAAGTTCTACCACATGCCGAACGCGCCGTCAGCTCCCCAAATCTGCGAGGCTCGATAGTGCTTCATTTCGCGGATGTCTTTCCAGCGCGCCGATCCATCGAGCAACCCCACATTCCCTCCTCGGGCTCCGATTTCAACAACCGTTTGGTCATAGGCAACCGGATGATCCTCGAAATATTGTTCCGCTTTGACCACGGCCCCGCGGGCGGTATGAGGCGCGAGAATCCGCTGGAAGCTGGGGCAATAAACGTTCAGATCGGCGACGAGGGGCAGCGTGGGATCGTCACTGGACTTCTGGGGCGAAATCCAGGTGTTCGTGATGTTGTTGAGCGGGCTCCACGGAGTGTTGTCGTGTCCGCCCATGTAGTGGTAACCGATGGCGATCCCGTAATCCGTGTGCAGCCTCCATCCGTCCTGCTGCTCGAACGAGCGGGCCAGGCTCGGACAATCCAACACTTTGACGGGGGACGCGTAGCGCAGCAGCGTCTCCTTCATCGGGGTGGAAAGGATGGGCGTGTGAGTGTCCTTGGGATTGCGGTTATCCGTGCCGGCCTGGGGCAGCTTTTGATCGTTGTCGCCCGCGTACATCTGCGCGGCCAGGAGGAACTGGCGGACGTTACTCAGGCAGGAGGTGCGGCGAGCCCGCTCTTTCGCGTGGGCGAGCGATGGCAGCAGCAGCGAGGCCAGGATGGCGATGACGGCGATCACCACTAATAATTCGATTAGGGTGAACCCATCCGAGGATCGTCCGAGGGAGGCGCTGCGGCCATGCGAGTTCCGCCCTTTCCCGGCGTGGGAATCTGGGAAGCCATTCATTCGGGGGGATGAAATCCGGATTCGATCAGGGCGTTTCGGAAGTCCTGTAGTATCGGCGGGAGGGAGCCAAAGGGGTGGGTTCGCGCCAGAGGAGTTTCCCGTCCTGGGCGATCGGGGCCATCGGAACGCGGTTCCAGGCGGGTGACTCGAGGGAGTCCGAAAAAAGGAGGTTTACACGTCCAGCCCGGGAGGATTCGATCGGGCCCTCGCTGGAGGTCGCGACAATTTCAATGCCACCATCCGGGCGCAGGCCCGCGAGAAGTTGCAGGGGTGTGGCCGGCGCGGAGGCGGCAATATCGAGGCAAACCGCTTCGGTCGTGCTGCGGGCGTAAATGCGTCCGTCACTCACGATGGGAATGTTCCAACATTTGCCCCGCACGGCGCCAAAGCGGGCGAGTTCCTCGTAGCGCCCGGAATTGAAGGCGACCTGGATCAAATCCCCGCTTTCGGTCAGTCCCAGAATGCGGTCTCCCATCTTGATGATGCCGCCGCGACCGATGCCGGACTGAGCCCAAACTTGCTGTCCGTTGGCCATGTCGATGCAGCGCAAGGAGACGATGGACTGGCCAAAGATGCCATAGAGGTAACCTTCGTGTTCGATGGAAGTGGCCCAGTGATTCTGATTGGCGCCCCGGGTGCGCCAGACTTGGCTCGCCGACTGGCTGGAACCGTTGTCCTGAATCCGCACCGTCGCGGCGCCCACACCATAGGCGGCGGAGCAATAGACCCGATCGCCGGCGATGACGGGAGAGGCTGCCGTGGACGTGCTGAAGTTGAAGGGATGCCGCCAAAGTTGCGCCCCCGTTTCGGGGACGACAGAAACGAGCCCGGACTGGGTGAAGAATACGACCTGCGGACGTCCGGCAATCGTGGCGAAGACCGGGGTGGCCTGGGTCATCGCATCGTCATGGTTTCGCCATGCGGTGGTGCCATCGGTTTTGCGGATGCCGAAAAGTCGTCCGCCCGGAGCATTGCCGTTGACCAGGAGCAAGTCACCGACCAGGAGCGGCGAGGAAGCGTTTTGCCAATGCGCCACAGGAGCATTGAATTCGGCCACGAAATCGCGGCTCCACAGCAATGCCCCGGTGTCGCGGTTCAAACAATGCAACCGCAGATACGTGGAGAAGACATAGACGCGATCTCCCTCAACTGTGGGTGTGGAGCGCGGTCCGTCGTCGTTGCCGACCCCGCCGTCCGGATAATCCGCGAGGTCGAGGTTGGTGGACCAGAGTTCCCGGCCTGTCTTGCCGTCGAGTGCGATGAGGAATTCACGATCCTCCGAGCCCACCCGCCGCCGGACCATGGTGAAGACCTTGCCGGCGGACGCACTGAGCGAGGAAAGGGCGGGGTCGAGGGGGACTTTCCAAACGGTTTTCGGGGGAGTCTTATTCCAATCGACCCGCACGGAGTCACGCGTGGAACCGTCGAAATAGGGGCCCCGATATTGGGTCCACTCGGCGCCGAGAACGGAGATGCCCAAGGCGAAAACGCAGGGACACCAGTATTGTAAGGCGAAAGCCGATCGGGCAGCAGTTCTCATTTTGACTGATCAAGGTAGGGCGCGCACTCCGCTGCGCGCCGAAACCGGGTGTTTCCAAAGGCGGCGCGCACGGAGTGACGCGCCCTACCCACCAAAATGAGAACTGCTGCTGATCGGGACGGGGCTAGCTCCGTTAGCATGGACGGGAAGATGGCAGAGTCTGCCGGGGAGCGAAATGTACTCTTGGACGCACAGCATCATGCTGATCGGTGTCTTGCAAAATCCAAGCGACCCTGGCAGGATGAATTTCAGCATGGCTCGCCAAACAGCCCGCCGCCTGACTGCTTACGGCTTTGTGGCCTTTGTTGTCCGGCAATTCTCCCGAGTCGCTATCCTTCGGCGAACCCCCGTCCTTCTGGCTCTCGGAATCTCCATCGTGATGGGGACGGGTTGTTCGGACGTGCAACGGGCGGTGGTGGCCCCTCCTGTGATTGAGGGTGCGTCGTACTCGGGCAACCACACATGCGCGGATTGCCACACCAACATTACTCGCATGTTCGCGGCGAGCGAGCATGGCAAGTATCACAAGCATGACCTGAAGTGGGCGGGCGTGACCGGTTGCGAATCCTGCCATGGCGCGGGCAGCAAGCACGTGGCTGCGGGAGGCGGTCGGGGGAAGTTCATCCACAATCCGGGCAAGGATCCCGCGACGTGCTTCG
>Ga0194132_10004271_pt1 | contig 24460 bp, 19 predicted proteins | sample TA2KigOf80mmetaG_FD_148612 | JGI IMG/M metagenome (GOLD analysis project Ga0194132, IMG submission 148612) | Freshwater microbial communities from Lake Tanganyika, Tanzania - TA2015054 Kigoma Offshore 80m | ecosystem: Environmental > Aquatic > Freshwater > Lake | place: Tanzania: Lake... | reverse complement strand
TGGCCCCCCCCCCAAAAATATCAGCTAGGCGGGAAAGACCCCTGTGGACCCGCACGCGGGCGGCGCCTTCAGTGCACCCCAGGGCCTCAGCCACGCCTTTGAAGTCTTTGTCTTCCTGCACCCGCAGGTAGATCGCTTCGCGGTCCTTTGCCTTGAGCTGACCCAGAGCCGCGAGCAGCTTCTTGCTGTACTCAGACGCATCTACCAGGTGCTCGATCCGCTCGATCGACTCGGTGTCGAGCTCAGGCATGGTCATGCCGAGAGTCTCAACCATCTTGAGATCGCACCTTTGCCTGCGCCGGTAGTGCGAAAGCTCTCTGCGGCCTATGCCATAAAGCCAGGACATTCCCGGTTTGCCGTCCTCCTTGTAGCTCAGCCTCTTTTTATAGGCAACGGCAAAGGTCTCGGCTACAAGGTCGGCGGCGTCCTCGGCATCGAGCGTCCGCCTGTAGAAGTACGTGAGGAGGGTCTCCGAGCACCTATCGTAAAGCTCGCGGAATGCGGCGGGGTCATGGCGCGAAGCCAGGATCAGCTCAGCGTCTGTGCGCTCTTGACTCATCCGCAGAACTCCCGGAACTTATGGGTCCTCTAATATGATTACGCTACGAGGAGGGTAAAACGTTACACTTTTTGAGGGGCAATTTTCAAAATTGACCAAAATTGCTCTCGCGCCCAGTGTCTAAACAAAAGCGCGAGAGCAATTTGTTTGATAACGGAAGCCTAAACGAGAGCGCCTTCAAGGTATCTGCGGAACGCGTCCGGCTCGTATAGCAGGTACTGGAGCTCCATTGACGGTAGCCGGTAGGGGTCGGACTTCTCTGTGATGTACCGCGCGGCGGCCGGAGGGCCGCCATCCGCCTCGTCCGCTCCCGGGACGCCGACCAGCTCAGCGTACCGAATGGGTTTGCCGTCCGCCTTGTACTCGGAGCCGATGATCCATAGTCGGCCAAAACGGTATCGCTTCTTGACTTCGCGCTCGGCAAGGCTGCTCCAGCTCGTTCCCGTGAACGCGAAGTCCTGGGGCATGAAACCCAGGTTACTTTTAATAGTCTCATTGCAGCGGTCGAGCTCCGTCCGCAGGACCTCGCCGGACGGGTCTTCAACGAACAGATCGGACAGGTTAGGGTGACTTATCGTGTGGGCGCCAATAAGCCAGCCGCCCGCGCGCATCTCACGGATATCGTCCCATGTCATGTGCTCGTTGAGGGATGCCCATGACGGCCTGTTCCGGGTGTAGCCGGCATCGTATGGGAATGTATATATGAACAGATTCCCGGTATAGCCGTACCTGTCCATCACGTCTTTGACTTCGTATCGCATGCTCTTGACCGGATGGTCGAAGTCAAACATGATCGGCTGCTTTGGAAGCTTGGCCTTCCCTGCACGCCACTTTGCGAGCTCATCGTACGTGATCGAATTGAAACCGAGTTCCCGGGCGATACTGATAAGCTTGTCAAAGTGCTCGGCTGTCATCGGGTTCTTGTCGATGCTGCGGATGCCGTGGCACATCGTGATGGGTATTCTCATCGGTGCTCCTGAGGCGGAATATGGCCGCTATCGTCGGCAGGGCTAAGGATACCGCGCGCCGCCCAGCACTTAAACGTCCGGAAATCACACAAAAAAGGCCGCCCATAAAGGGCGGCCGCGCTTTTTCAGGAAAACCAGGGGCGGCTAGGCCATGGAGCGAATGACGCCCACTACCCTGCCCTGAACGGCCACATTGGATGCGGGCACAGTGAACGGATTCATTGTGCTGTTGGCCGGACGTAGGGTGACCATGCCGTCTTTCATAGAGAAGTGCTTGAGAGTGACCTCTTGCCGGTCCTTGATCATCGCAGCGACCATGTCACCGTTTCGCACCTGGGAAACGGGCTCGAGGAGGACGAGGTCTCCATCGGCTACGAGCGCGTCGATCATGGACTCGCCCTTGACGCGTACTGCGTAAACGTTCTGGCGGCCCCTGGTAAGGAATGAGGGCAGTTCTACCGTCTCTGATCCCTCGTTGCGCCATGAGTCTGGGGTCGGGATGTGCAGGGGCTCGCCGGCGGCAATGGCGCCAAAGACTGGAATCTGCACCACGTCCGCGCTCCGTCCGCGGGGGCGGCCGCCTTCAAGAAGCTCGATGCCGCGTGACACTTCCGCGAAGCGCCTCAGGTACCCTTCCCTTTGCAGGATGCGGAGGTTGTAGTCCACAACAGAGGTGGAACTGATATCGCAGCCCGACTGGATGTCCCGGACCGTGGGAGGGAACTGGTGGTCCTCCAGGAAGTTTCGGATATAGTCCAGTATCCGCTCCTGCTTGGACGAGAGCTTCTTTTTCATGTTGTGTCCTTGTGCTATTTGTAGCGAAGTACGTATGTTCGGAACAAATTTAGCACGGTAGCTCCCGTGGTGTCAATACACGGCGTGGACCCTTTTTCGGTATTTTCCACCTTTGGGCGCCTTCCGAAAGTCGTTTCAGGGCGAACAAAACATGCCATCGCGAGAGTGATGACTCCCCGCGATGGCATATTCTAATCTTTCAATATGCGGAAGTGGTGTGGTCCCGGCGGCCTTATTACTTCGCGGAGGCGTTGAGCTGCTTCATAAGGCGGGACTTGCGGCGGGCGGCGTTCCGGGGGTGGATGGTGCCGCGCTGGGCCGCCTTGTCCAGAGCGACCACAGCCTCGCGCACGCTCTCGCTGGCTGTGTCCGCGCCGTCGGTGATCTGGTTGCGAGCCTTGGTCACATAGGTCCTGGCCTTGGACCTGTAGGGCGCGTTAAGCTTGCGCTTCCTCTGGCTGACTCGTCCGGACTTTTCGCTGGGCAACTGTGCTGCTCCTATATGGGCACTGGACCGCCGGTGCAATCCGGGCGGCGCATTTCGCAAACGAACGATATATGATAACACCAACCTGCCACCACCACGCAACAGGCCTCCACTAAATGCCGGTGACTCGTATGCCGGTGTGGGCCTTGTATCGCCTGTTGATGCCGATGAGGAGCGCGACCAGCCCTTCCATGTGAACGGCATAGGCCAGGCCGCCTCCATCCACCGCCCGCACCCCCTGTACCTTTTCCGCCAGCGCCATGACCTGTTTTCTGTCCCCCTGGTTGTCTGCGAACACAACAACGTCACCGTCTATAGAGGCATCCGGCTTGATAAGCTCGCTCGAGCTGATCGTGTGGAACGCCGAAGCCACGCGCGACTTCGGCAGAATGGCCTGCGCCTGCATGGCTGCCGAGCCTTCAGGGACGCCGAGGGCGCGCACGCCGCCCTTTTCGAATGATATCGGCACAACCGTTGTGACAACCAGCTTGCCGGCCAGTCGGTGCTCCAGGTAGGTTAGCGTTTCGCGCTGGCCCTCATACGGCACACACACGAGGACGATGTCCGACTCCGCAGCGTCGCCATTGGAACCGCCGGTCACAGGCAGGCCGGGCACGCGCGATAGGACGTCATCAGCCGCGGCGCGGCCCCTTGCGGGATCACGCGAGCCGAGTACCACCCGCTTGCCTGCCATAGCCAGCCGCAGCCCCAGTCCCCTACCCTCCTGCCCCGTGCCCCCGATGATGCCGATCATACGGGCGCCCGCTATTGCTGCTTCGGAGGGCGGACCGCGGAGTCTACCTTGAGCCCGAAGCCGCCCTGGTACAGCTCCCAGGGGTGGAAGGACTCGACGAACGCCTTCGCCTCCTCAATTGTGGGTATCCCCTTCATTGCCCGGCCGGGATCGTAGCCAAAGGTCTTGGCGAACGCGTCGTAACCGTTCTTCGTCTCCCGGACGCCGCCGATCTCCTCCTCAGTCCCCGCTGCTTCGTCCCCTTCGTTAAGGACCAGCCGCTGCCCTTTTCGTACCTCTCTCCAGTAGACCTTCATTGGACACTCCTGTGGCGTTCGGCGCCGGGTCCGCGGTCCCACCGCAGGCGCTCCGGAAAGGCCGGAGCCGGGCGTGGGCAGATTCCGAAATCCAGCACGCTCTAATGATATGAAAAAAACGGGGAATTGGTAAGTGGCAGTTCCACTTGACGATTTTATGGCCCGCTCTACTGGTTTCGTCGGTGCCAGCCTAATACTCTACGGTTTTAGCCTGTCCTTTCCGTTGCTAAGGTTGTTTCGGCGATACTACAATTGACTCCAAGACGGACTCGATCTGCAGCCCGCCAAAAGACGCAAAGAGAGGAGAACAACGTATGGCGAAATTTGAGACGAACCAGTTGCGCGATATCGTGTTGCTATCTCACAGCGGTGCGGGCAAGACGATGATTGGCGAGGCGATGCTCTTCGCGGCCGGCGCGACGACTCGCATGGGCAACACCACGGACGGTACAACGGCTTCCGACTATGAGCCGGAGGAGCAAAAGCGCCAGACGAGCGTGCAGACATCCATTCTCCCGGCACAATGGAAGAAGCACAAGATCAACGTGATCGATACTCCGGGTTACGCTGACTATCGGGGTGAAGTAGTCTCCGGCCTGAGGGCCGCAGACGCCGCCGTCCTGGCGGTTGCTGCGCAGGCCGGAGTGGAAGTCGGGACCAAGCAGATGTGGCAGATGGCCGAGGAGCACGGCCTGCCGAGGATTCTCTTTATCAACAAGATGGACCGCGAGAACGCATCGTACGAGCGCGTAATGGCGTCCATTTCAGAGGCGTTCGGCCGCAAGTGCGTTGCCATACAGGTCCCGATCGGCGCGGAGTCCAAATTCTCCGGCGTGGTGGGACTGATGGACGCCGAGAGCAAGGCCCCGGCTGACCTCAAGGGCGAGGCGGAGTCGGCCCGCGAGCGGCTCATGGAGGCCATCGCCGAGGCGGACGACGAATTGGCGGAGAAGTACCTCGAAGGCAAGCCGCTCACCAGGGACGAGATGGCGGCGGGCCTGAGGAAGGGCGTGCTTGCCGGGACAATCGTTCCCGTTATGTTCGGCGCGGCCCCTTCGGGCAAGGGCATCCACGAGCTGATGGATGCGATTGTAGAGTTCTTGCCCTCCCCTGCGGAGTCTGCGGCACCGAAGGCCACCAGCGGCGGCATCGCTGCCGCGCTCAAGTGGGATGCCGCCGGCCCACTGGCCGCATTCGTATTCAAGACCTCGGCCGACCCGTTCGTCGGCAAGCTCTCATACTTCAAGGTCTTCAGCGGCGCCTTCAAGAGCGACTCCCAGGTCTTCAACGCCCGCAAGAACGAGACCGAGCGCATCGGCCAGGTCTTCGTCGTGCGCGGCAAGACACAGGAGACTACGGATTCCCTCGCTCCGGGCGACATCGGCGCGGTGCCGAAGCTCTCCGGCGTGCTCACGGGCGACACCCTCTCCGTCAAGGAGAAGCCCATCACCATAGAGCCTCTCAAATTCCCGGCCCCCGTTTACCAGATGGCCGTCTACCCGAAGTCGAAGGCCGACGTGGACAAGATGACGACCGCGCTGGCCCGTATCTGCGAGGAGGACCCCAGTCTGGTGCTCACGCGCGAGCACGACACACTGGAGATGCTTCTGTGCGGCCTGGGAGACACGCACGTTGAAGTGGCCATCGAGAAGATCAAGCGCAAGTTCGGCGCGGAGATCGTGCTCCAGACGCCGAAGGTGCCATACAAGGAGACCATCTCAGGCCGGGCCAAGGTGGAGTACAAGCACAAAAAGCAGTCCGGCGGCCACGGCCAGTACGGCCACGTGTTCGTCGAGGTCGAGCCGCTCCCGCGCGGCTCCGGCTTCGAGTTCGCAGAGCGGGTCGTGGGCGGCTCAGTGCCTCGCGAGTACATCCCTGCGGTGGAGAAGGGCTGCCACAAGGCGCTCGGAGAGGGTGTTGTGGCCGGCTTCCCGGTGGTGGACGTGCGCGCAACGCTCTTCGACGGCAGCTTCCACCCGGTGGACTCCTCCGGCATCTGCTTCGAGATCGCCGGCAGCCATGCGTTCGCTAACGGCATCAAGCAGGCCAATCCGGTGATCCTTGAGCCGGTGATGTACGCCAGCATCACGGTGCCGGACGCCGTCGCGGGCGACGTGATGGGCGACCTGAACAGCAAGCGCGCCAGGATTATGGGCATGACGCCTGGCGGAGAGGGAATGACGACGATTGAGGTGAACGTGCCGCAGGCGGAGATGCTCCGCTATGCAACGGAGCTGCGGTCGCAGACGCAGGGGCGCGGATTGTTCACGATGAAGTTCGACCACTACGACACGGTGCCTTCGAACCTCGTGCAGCGCATAGTGGCGCAGCGCCAGCAGCGCGAGACAGCGAAGGTGTAAGCAAGCGCCGTCCAGGCAACATTTAGGCAGGGGCCCCGATGCATCGGGACCCCTGTTGCGTTCACGAAAGGCAGCCAGAGCCTGGCAGCATTGCACTCGGTACCATAATTTGCCTTCGACAACCGTCGTGGCGTTCGGTGAGGGCAGGTCTCAGACCTGCCCCTACCGGAAGCTATCCCGCCTACCTCTTCCCAATCCCAAACGCCTCTGCTATCAGGCTTATCGATCGCACCCGCGCGTCGTAGGCGTAGCACGGCGTCACGTTGTTGACGTCGTTCGTCCCGTACCGCTCTGCCACCTCGATGATCTTATCCCGCACCTGCGAGGGGCTGCCGTCGATGTATGACGGCGTCAGAGACTCAAGGTACTCTCGCGCAGGCGCGGACAGGGGGTACCGGGACGCCTCCTCCGGCGGCCAGAGGCCCTGGACCCGCCTGCCGGTCTCGTCGACCGTGCGGTCCGGCATGCGCGAAAACACCTTGTTCAGGTTGCGGCTGGATGCGAGGAATAGCGCCTCTTCCTCGGTCGGAGCGCAAAGCGACTGGACTGTGACGTTCAGGCGCGGCGCAGACAGGTACTTCGACGGCTTGAACTCCTGCCGATAGAGCTCCGCGACCGCCGGCCCGTGCTCGCCTGTGGAGCCGAGGAGCCACACATCCGGCGGCCGCGACGGCGGCGGCCCCGGCTGTGCGCTCGCGCCGGCGAAGACGTTGCCCTCCACCGGCGTGCCTTCAAGGAACGACAGGAGGTCCATGACCATCTGCGGGAACTTGTTCGGGTCGCCGGACATGCGCGGATACACCAGCGCGGCGGCGGTGCGTTGGTCGCTCCCGGGCGCGCGGCCGATGCCCAGGTCGATGCGGCCCGGGTAGAAGGCATCCAACACCCTGAACTGCTCTGCAACTTCCAGCGCTGAGTAGTGCGGCAGCATCACGCCGCCGCTGCCGACGCGGATCGTGGACGTGTTCGCCGCTATCTGGCCGATCAATACCTCGGGGCTGGTGCCGGTGTACGTACCCGCGTTGTGGTGCTCCGCTACCCAGTAGCGCGCGTAGCCCAGGCGCTCGGCGGCCTGCGCCATCGCCACCGACTCTCGCAGCGCCTCCGCCGCCGTTCCGCCGCGCCGCATGGGCGACTGGTCGACGATGCCCAGGGTCAGCTTATCCAATCCCAAACTCCAATATCGTTCGGCGAAGGTTACTCATAATTTACGTGAATCTCAACGTGCTGGACAACGATCGGTGGCTTTATCCGCGCATCCCTCCTCACCAGCCGCACCATTACCTCATGCGGTCCGTAGCCAGCCTGCCCCGGCTCCAGCTTCCAGACCAACCAGCTGTTTTCCGACACGTCCGATGGGTTGTTGGCGTTCTCCGCGGCTGTGTTGCGGACATCCGGCGGCGGGAGCTGCGCGCCGTCCAGCGTCACGGCGACTTCGTCACCGGTCGCGAAGTGCGCCAGGTCGACCTGCAACTCGATGCCGGCGGGATTGCGAGCGGTTTTTCCTACTGCGTCGTCGTAGACCGGCACGGAAAAAGGTGGGCCGTCTCCGGTGAGGGTCGGATAGAGGGTGACCGGCGTGCCGGCGAATATGCGGTCGAAATGGCGCTCGCCGCCGTGAACTGCCGCGTAGACCTTGTCCTTGCCTGCGAGGGTCTCCTTCGAGCCGATGGCGGTCAGCAGGCCGCGCCAGGTCTCGGACGTGCCCTGCCAGTTGAAGATGTAGATGCCGTCCGCGCCGCGCTCCAGGTAGCACTGCGCCGTCCCGCGCACCCAGCGCTCGTCCCAGAAGCGGTCCGTTCCGAAGTTGGCGGTATATCCACCGGCGGTCAGCGGCAACCGCCTCTCGTCGTTCTGCATGTGGGGCTTAAGGCGCGGCCCGCTGCTCTGCCGGTAAAGGCTATCGAATCCGCCGTAGACTCGCACACTACGGCGGCTTGCCATGTCCCGGAACCGCTCGACCTGGAAATCAGGATCGGTGCCAGACATGCCCGCGCCGATGACGATATCGCACAGCCCATCATTCATCCACTCCTCGACATCGTAGCCGATCTGGCGGCACGCCTCGACGGTGGCCGCGACGCGCGTCGCGACATAGAACTGCCTGCCGCGCTTGCGGGCTATACCGTCGGCGAGGGCGCGCACCTGGCGCATGACATCCGTCAGGAGGTAGCGCAGCCGCCAGGCGTCGGCGTGCGGGAAGTAGAAGCCGTGGCGTTGCCAGTCGATCTCGACGCCGTCCCAGTCCGCCTGCTCGCACGCCTCCGCGATGTAGGCGAGCATGTGCTCGCGCACGCCCGCATAGGCGAAATTCCACGAGCCGATGCCGCGCTCCTCGACGACCTGCGCGGGCGTGAGGCACCAGTCCGGGTGCTCCTTGCGCAGCCTCGTGAGCCCCCACACGGTGGTGGATGGCATGGCGTCCGGCAGAAGGCCGTAGAAGTGGTTGTCGTTCATGCGGACGGAGACGAAAACGTCCTGGCCGAGCTCTCGCCCGCGGGCAACGATCGCACGGTACGGCTCATCGCCGCGTTCGTACAGCACCCGCACATTCTCGCAGAGGGTCATCGCGCCGGCGCTGTCGTAGCTTCGCCCGGTCGTGTCGCCGGTCATCTCCACGACCTGCGACGGCCACGCGGCCTCGTGGATGCCGGGGCACCAGAACAGGGCGTCTACCTGCGTGTCGATTAGGGGAGCGTATACCTTGTCCAGCAGCTGCTGTACCGTCTGAGGGTACGGCGTGTACCCGTGCTGGTCGCCGTCCCAGTTGTAGATGATGCGGTAGCGAGGGGGGGGAGTTGCCGATTGCTCATATTAGCCTTCAATGATACCGCCCCGCTTGTCATGTTGAGGAGGCTTTGCGACGAAACATCTAAACCGTTGTCTGTGGATGGGGCACGTTATCCGCAGGCAACGGTCTAGATTCTTCACTTCGGCTCGGAGCAGCCTCCGTTCAGAATGACAACGAGAGTTGTTACTGGAACGGCACCGGTATCTTCTCCCCGTGCCAGGGGAAGCGGTACGACGGCTGGTTGACGAACCGCTTCATGCCGAGAGACAGGCGGATCCCGGTGGAAGGCGGCATAGTCACGCGCAGGTACTTGCCGTTGACGGGTGTTGGGGGCGAAGACCCCCTCTCTGTATCTCTCCCCCGTGGGGGGAGAGGAGAACCGGCGGCTTCGCCGCTATCGGTCCGCACGTCGGTGAAGCTGTGCTCGCCGAACGCGCCGGCCTGGATGATGAGGCTCCGCGCGGCGCTGCGGCTCGTGTTGACTAGCTGCACACCCACGCGGTCCGGCCCGATCTCGTCCACAAGCGCCGCCACATCCGGCGGGATGCCGGGGCGCATGCGGTCGGCGTCGAAGTACCGCACCAGCGCGCGGTCCAGGCCGCCGTGGTAGACGGACTGCGGAGCGCCGTGCATGACGTGGGTGAGCACCTTGGTGCGGACCGGGTTGGAGGGTACGCGGTTGTCCGCCAGTATCTGCTCGACGCTGCGCTCGTCCGCCACCATCTCGCGGTAGGTCTTCACCGCGCCGTCAAGCTCCGCCTGTAGCGTCCTCTCCGGCCACTCCGGAAGCTTGCCCTCGTAGTACTGGAACCGCGCCATCTCAGCGGGCCCGCCCTCGAAGTCGGCCACGTAGGGCTCGATCTTGCTCCAATCGCGCTCCTTGTCGTGGTCGCGCGCCCACCGGACGAGGCTGCGGTCCTCGTCCGACATCGAAGCATTGAAGAGTCGGGTAATCTCGTTTACGCGCACTTGCTGGTCGTGGCCGTTCACCGGGTGCCACATGCTGTGGCCCCAGCCGTTCGGCCCGTGGCGCACGGCGATCAGGAACTGCCCGTCGCGCTCGCGGACCTTGCCGTTCGCAATCAGCAGCTGCACCTGCGAGCGCAAGATATCGAGATAGCTCTTATCGCCGGTGAGCAGCAGCCCGCACTCCGAGGCGATGGTGAACGAGTGGAACATGATGTTGAAGCCGCAGTAGCTGTTCCAGCCGTAGATGCCGCCCCACCAGACTCCCTCGCGGTGCTCTCCGATCTTGCCGGTGGGCCCGACGTTGTCCGGCATGATGCCGCCGTTCTTCTTCATGCGGTCCATCCACGCCTCGATGTAGTCCAGCACCCACTGCCTGTACCGGTCTTCGCCGGTGGCCATGTAGGCCGCGGTCAGGAGCGCGGTTGCGCCCAGGTTGTTCGAGGAATCGCTCTGGAGGACGATCTTGTCGAAGAGCCCGACGATCTCCGCCTGCCGGGCGGGCGACTTCCACCAGTCCACCCCCAGGTCCTTCACGACGGGGTACAGTGACGAGCGGCGACCGTACCACACGCCCCGGGCGCCGGGCTCCAGGCCGCCCATGAGGTACGTGGCCGCTTGCTGGTAGTTGGCCTTGTGCCACGGCCCCTTCGGCGTCTGGAAGGGGGAGCGCAGGATGCGGTAGCGAGGGTCATAGTTGGGCGCGGCCGGGTTCTCGCCCGTGTAAAAGGATGCGAAGCGCTTCAGCCTGCGGACGTTCTCGGAGATCGTGGGGTCTGCCATCATGAGGTGGTAGAAGGCCATGTTGCCCTCACCCTTGTGGTGCCACTCCGCGTCGCCGGGGTGCTTGGGGCCGTAGTACTCCTCGTTCACGCTGGGGGTGAATTTGCCTTTACCCTCTTCGTTATTGCGGTGCCAGCTCACGATGCTGTCGTCGCCGAAGCGCGTGACGGCGTTCCAGTGGCGCAGCGCCAGGTCCAGCACGTTGCTGTCCGCGCCCATGGAATAGAAGAGGCCCCAGTTGTAGACCATCTCGTAATAGTCGTCCAGGTCGTCGGCGTAGAAAGGCACGCCCGCACGGTCCGAGAATTTTGCTACCTTCAGAGCTGCGGCGTGCTCCATAACCTCGAATAGCTTGCGCTCCAGGAGCGCCCAAGCCGGCGGCGCGGCCGTCTGTGTCGCCGTGATGGAGGGCAAGGACTCTATGGACTGTGCGGCGGTGGTCATGGGCGTGTGCTCCTTGGTATGGTGTGGTCCGGTTACAGGGAGATCAGTCCGCGAGGCTGTCCGTGTGGTTCCTCTCCCGGCTCTGCGGGAGAGGTGGTCCCGATGCCTCATCGGGACCAGTGAGGGCCGGCTTTTCTGTGATTCGAATCAACTCCGCCATTACGCCCTCGAGATTCCGTGTCACGTCGTTGTTCCAGAATCGAACTACCTTCCAGCCATTTGCTTCGAGATGCTCCGTCCTCTTTGTGTCGGACACTATCGCTTCAGGGCCTGAGTGCTGACCGCCATCGAGTTCGATAATCAGCTTGATTTCTTTACAGGCAAAGTCGGCAATATAGTTCTGGATAGGCTGCTGCCTACGGAATTTCAGACCGTTCAGTTGCCTGTTGTTGATGTGCTTCCAGAGCAAGAACTCCGCGGGCGTCATCGACCGTCGCATGTCGCGGGCAAGTTCGGTGAGGTACTTATCCGTCTTCATGTCGGACCTCTCTGTCAGGGTCAAAACAGCCGCCCTCACCGGTCCGCAAAGCCGGACCACCTCTCCCGCAGAGCCGGGAGAGGAACACCCTCTCAGGCGGAGCCTGCCATAATACCCCCTCCCCCTACCCCAGCGTGCCGGTGTAGCCCCTCCATTTGTCGTGGCGGGGGATCGTGATCTTGCCGCCGTGCCACGGGTGGGCGTAGGACGGCTTGTTTACGAAGCGCTTCATGCCGGCCTCTAAGCGGATGCTGGTGGAGGGCGGGAGCGTAACCGTGAAGTACTGGCCGTGGACAGCCAGAGGGTGCTGGGTGCTGGGTGTTGGGTGCTGGGTCAGGTCAGAAACTCCAGTCCCCAGCACCCAGCCCCCAGCACCCCCCCGGATTTCCGTGAAACTGTGTTCCCCGAATGCGCCGGCCTGGAGAATGACGTTGCGCGTCTCGCTGCGGCTCAGGTTGACAAGGTTCACGCCGACTTTATCGGCTTTGATCTCATCTACCAGCGCGGCGACGTCCTGCGGCAGGCCGGCGCGCTTGCGGTCGGCGTCGAAGTACCGCACCGTGGCCCGGAGGAGCGTGCCGTTGTAGACGTTGTGCGGCGCGCCGAACATGACCTGCGTAAGGCCCTTCGTAACGACCGGGTTGGGCGGGCAGTAGTTGACCTTCACCAGCTCCTCCACGGTGCGCTGCTCCTCGCGGGCGCGCACGTTGAACTCCAGCGCGCGCTCGTACTCTACGGAGAGCACATCGGTGGGCCATGTGGGGTTCTTGCCGTCGTAGTACTGGAAGCGCGGCATCTCCGTCTCGCCCTGGTCCTTCTCATCGCGGGCGAGCACCTTGTTCCATTCTCGCGTGACATCGCTGTCGCGGACGCGGGTGATGAGCTGGCGGTCCTCGGCGGATAGCGAAGCGTGGTACAGGTGGGCGAGGTCTTTGAGGCGCATCGGCTCGGCGGAGGACTGCTCCACTTTGTTCTTGCCGAAGTACCAGCCGTCCTCGTCGTAGCGGACGGGCGTGAGGAGCTGGCCGTTCTCGGCCTTGCGCGAGTTGTCCAGCAGCACCTTGATCTGCGACCGCAGGAGATCGAGGTAGCCGTTGTCGCCGGTCATCATCAGGGCTGCCTCGGCCGCGGCGGTGAGGCCATGGAATATGATGTTGTAGCCCATGTAGTAGCTCCAGCCGAACAGGCCGCCCCACCACTGGCCCTCGCGCATCTCGCCGATCTTGCCGGTAGGCCCGACGTTATCCGGGATGATGCCGTTGTTCTTCTTGATGCGGTCCATCCAGACCTGGACGTAGTCTGTCACCCAGTTCTTGTACTTGTCGTCGCCCGTGTACAGGTACGCGTTGGTGATGAGCGAGGTCACCGCGAGGTTGTTCGCGATGTCGCCGTTGAGGATGATCTTGTTGAACAGGTTCGCGATCTCGTTCGCACGGTCCACCTTGAGCCACCACCCCTCCTCAAGGTCCTTCACGACCGGGCGAAGCGTGGACATCACGCCCATCGGCTTGAAGCGGTAGCCGGGGTCGCGGTCGATGGCGCGGCTGCCGTGCAGGAACGCAACGACGTTCGGCGTGGTGATCGCGAACACGGGGCCTTTGCTCGTCTGGAACGGCGAGCGGATGATCTTGTGCTTGGGGTCCCAGTTCGGCGCCTCGGGGTCGTCGCCCATGAACATCGCCGCGAAGCGACGGGCGCGCTGGTGGTTCTCCGGATCTGTGGGTATGCCGAGGCCGAAGTGGTAGATGGCCATGTTGCCCTCGCCCTGGTGGTGCCACTCGTTCACCATACGCCGGCCGGGAATCCAGGTGGACTCCTTCTGGTTCCAGAGGCAGTAGTACTCGTTGTGCGTCTGCGGCAAATACCAGTCGAATATGGGGTTGGTGTTCGGGCCGGCGTTGGAGCGCGTCGTTGCGTTCCAGCTCAGGAGGGCGGAGGTGAGCACGTCCTTGTGGCCGCCCATCGCGTAGAACAGCCCCCAGTTCTGAATCCTTTCATACAGGTCGTCCACATCGTCCGCGTAGTACATGAAGCCGCTCGGGCTGTAGTACTTCTCCATCACAAGGCGCACGGAGTCCTCGTTCAGGTCAAAGAGCCTGCGCTCAAGGATGGCCCATGTGGGCGGCGGGGCGGTCTGGGTGGCGGTTATGGTGGTGAGGGTAGTATAGCTGTTCATAATTCTTCTCAGTCTTTGACCGTTATTGTACCATTCATAGTTATTGGATGAATAAGACATTGGTAATTGTAGGTTCCTGGAGACGTGAACCGGAAAAGAAAACTTCCATCTGGCGCGATGTTCCCACTATGAAATACAGTGGTGTCATTATTGCTCTGCGGGACATGAGTAACTGTATGCAGGGGCTGGTCCCCGTTAATCCATTGAATGAACTCCCCGGCCCTGATAGTTGTTGAGATATGAGTGAAGTTTCTGATTCTGAGATCATGAACTTGCGAACCCAGTTGGGTGGGCACAGGAGCAGTGGTGGGCAAACCAGTTCGTACCCTTGTTGCCGTCGCTCTTGGTGTTGGAACACTCGTCGAATTAGCTCGTGCGATAGATGCGTTACTGGTGGGACGGGCCGTTGGCACATTTACCAAAGACGTGCCGGCTCGTTGAACTCGTTTGAGCGTAGAAACTTCGCCTTGGATTTGCAGGGTCAGAGTGTCAGCCGAAACATTAAATTTCCATGTGTCCCCGACAAAAAGGCTGACCAAGGAACCGCTAGCCCCATCGATACTAACTTTGAGTTATTCTTCGCCGACTATTTCATAAGTCCCGGTCACAGCAACATTCCCGGTGTCTACGATCATCCTGCCGTCTTTCAGGAATTCGATGGTACCGTTCTGTCCCGACTGTTCCCATTTGCCCACAATTGGCGCGGAATTCAATCCACACGAACAAGTCAGCAAGCCAAGACACAACAATATAAGAATGGGAATTGTTGCAGCCTTTTTCGCGATGGTCATCGAAAGCCCCCTAAATCGTCTGGCCTTCTCAGATACATAGATGAATTCGCAAAGTCGTCTTCGCCCACCTCTACATCACCCGCTGTATCTTCCCTATCTCCTGCTTGATCTGCGCCTCCACCTGGGCCACCGTGACCGGGTTGGGGGGCCACGACTCCGGTGGCACGTGCGAGAGGCGGAGGAGGATGCGCGCAAGGTAGGCGCCGTACTCCTTGAGCTCGCGGATACGCACTTTGTCCGCGGTGTCCCACGGCTCGGCGCGGAAGTCGGCGTCCGGGTGGCGGCCGACGAAGCGCCAGCGCCACAGGATGGCGTACGGGATGGCGCTGCGGGCGAACGAGAAGCCGTCGTTGGTGTGGTCGAGCATCGGCATGACGTGGGCCTTGAGCCCCTCCCCGAGCTCGTCCAGCGTCTTCTGCATGAGCGGACGGAGGTGCGGGAACTGGAGCGCGAGGCCCTTGATGGGGCCAGCGGCGACCTCGTCCAGGTTGATGACGAAACGGGGGGGCGTCTCGGACGACACCCTCTCTGTCGCCCGAAGCGGCGACATCTCCCCCTGAGGGGGAGATACAAGAGGGGCGGGCGGCGACATCTCCCCCTTCGAGGGGGTGAAGGAAGAGGGAGCGGGATAGTGGCGGCGCACGTACGCCGCCGAGCCCTGGTGGTTTTGCTCTTCGCCGCTGAAGGTGCAGAATCGGATGGTGCGGCCCGGCGAAATGCCGAGCTCGCGCTGCATCGCGCCGAGGGTGCGGGCGACGTCCATGACGACGACCGAGCCGGAGCCGTTGTCCACCGCGCCGGGGGAGTTGGGGTAGGTGTCGTGGTGGGCGCTGATGATGAGTGTCTCGTCCGGCCACTTCGAGCCGCGAAGGTCGGCGACGGTGTTCCAGCACGACGCTTTGAATGAACGGCTCTCGACCCTGATGTGGACGCTCTGCCCTGCCCTCGCGGCGCGGCGGAAGGCGATGCCGCCCTCCTTGTGCGTCTGGATGGTCGGCGCCGGGTGCGGCAGGATGAGCCCCGCCCGCTCGGCGCGGCGCTTGTCCGTCGCGCGGTCGTACTCGATGCGCCCGCCGCTGCGGCCGTCCACGGCGATCACCGCCGCGCACTTCGCCTCGGCGAGGTCGAGGATACGGTCCGCCACCGTACGAGGAGTGCTGAAAGGCTCCAGCCCCATGTTCATGACCGCGACCGCGCCACGAAGCTTATCCCGGATCGGGTCGAGCTCGTGCGGCATGCCGAAGCCGACGTCGATCAACGGGGCCTTGAGGTCGAGCGGCGGGCAGTTGAGCATGGGGAGGACGGTGACGCTCTGAGGGACCTCGGAAACACCCTCACCCTTTGGGCCACCCCGATCAGATCGTGGTCCCTGAGGGAAAGGAACGAAAGCCGGGGGCGTCACCCTCTCTGTCGCCCAGGGCGGCGACATCTCCCCCGTCGAGGGGGAGACAAAGCCGGGGCTGCCCTCACCCGGCGCTCCGAGCCGCGCCGACCTCTCCCGCGGAGCCGGGAGAGGAACGAGAGTCGCCGAGCACGCGCCGTGGTCCCAGGTATCGAGCTCGAACTCCTCAAGGCGCGCGTACAGCCCAAAGGACTCCATGAGGGCGCGGATGTAGTGCGCGGCGCGGATATCGCCCTCCGTGCCGGCCCAGCGCGCGCCGATTCCGTCGGTCAGCTCAACGAGGTACTCGCTGAGCCGCGAGCCGACCCACGACTCGCCCATAATCCACCGGTCAATTTTCGGCCAATCGAGAGAAGTCATCCGACCTCTTCAAACAAGAAGATTTAATCGCAGAGTACGCAAAGGGCGCAGAGGTTCTAACCAGAACATTTCTTCTTGTCTTTACTTTGCGTGCTCTGCGTACTTTGCGATTAACTTCTTGGGATGTTACTGGAATGGCACGGGTATAATATCACCGTGCCACGGGAACGCATAGCTGGGCTTGTTCACGAACCGCTTCATGCCGGCCTCCACGCGGATGCCCTTGCCCGGCGGAAGCGTGACCGCGAAGTACTTGCCGTTCACCGGCACAACGTGGTCAGTCACGGTCGCCTTCGTTCCCAGCTTCAGGTTGTACGTGGAGCGGTCGATATCGCGGTGCTTCACCTCGGTGAAGCTGTGCTCGCCGAAGGAGCCGGAGTAGACCAGCACCGTCTGTGTGCCGGAGGCGCCGGTGTTCACGAGCTGGATGCCCACCCTGTCCGCCTTGAGCTCGTCGACGAACGCGGCCACGCCCTCCGGCAGGCCGGGGCGCGCCCGCTCGGGATCGAAGTAGCGGACGGGCGCGCGGGGCAGGCCGCCGTTGTAGTTGGTCTGCACCGCGCCGAGCTGAACCTGGGTTAGCGCCTTGGTGAACACGGCGTGGCCGGGGCCTGCGCCCTTTGCCGCCATCGCCATCGGCGTCACGGTAGTCTTGCGTGCGCGTTCAATCTCCGCCAGCGCCCACACCATGTCCGCGTCCAGTATCTGCTCCGGCCATGCCGGGTTCTTGCCGTCGTAGTACTGGAAGCGCGCCATGTGCTGGTGGCCGTCCTTCGTCTGCTCATTCTTCTCGCCGTCCGGCGTAACTGTGTTCCAGTCGCGCTCAACGTCCCCTGCGCGAATCTCGCAGAAGAGGTCGTAGTCCTCATTCGAGAGCGTCCCCTGGTACAGGTGCGCCATCTCGAAGATGCGGATAGGCTGGAAGTCCTCCCACCCCTTGGGGCCATGGCGCAGCGGCACAACGAGCTGGCCGTTAGCCTTGCGCTTCCCGCTGGAGAGGATCATCCGGACCTGGGAGCGGATGAAGTCCATGTAACCCGAGTCGCCGCTGACGAGCTGGGCGCACTCGGCGGCGGTTACCATGCCGTGGAACATGATGTTCAGGCCCTGGTAGTGGTTCCAGCCGTAGAGGGCGTCCCACCACTGGCCGTTGCGGTTCTCGCCCACCTTGCCCGTTGGGCCGGTGTTGTCCGGCAATATGCCGCCGTTCTTCTTCGTGCGGTCCATCCAGACATCCACGTAGTCCAGCACCCACTGCCTGTACTTCTCCTCGCCGGTATACAGGTAGGCGTTAGTGATGAGCGCGGTCGCAGCAAGGTTGTTTGCGGAGTCGCCGTTCAGGACGATCCTGTTGAAGAGGTCGATCACCTCTTCGGTCTTCTTCGGGTCCTTGATCCAGTTCGGGTCGAGCTCCTTGACGATTGGGTACAGCGTTGAGCGGACGCCCATGGGCTTTCCGCTGGAGCCGTGCAGCCACTGGTGGGCGTGGACAGCGTTCGCCTTGAGGTACGGCCCCTCGCTGCTCTGCATGGGCGAGCTGATGATCTTGTAGCGCGCGTCCCAGTTCGGCGCCTCCGGGTCCTCGCCCATGAACATGGCGGCGAAGCGACGGGCCCTTCGCACGTTCTCGGAGATCGTCGGATCGGCCAGCCCAAAGCTGTAGAAGAGCATATTGCCTTCGCTCTGGTGGTGCCACTCCGATCACAGCCGGTTACCCTGCTCCCAGGAGTTGGGCTGGTTCAGGTTGTAGTACTCGTTATGCACCTGCGGCTTGAAGTTCGGCCGCGTATGCTCGATGCGGTCGTCGCGCGAGCGCGTTACCGCGTTGTAGTCCCGCAGGGCGTAGTCGAAGAGCTTCTCGCCGCCGCCCAGCGCGTACAGCAGGCTCCAGTTAAAGAACGGCTCATAAAGGTCATCCAGGTCGTCCTTGTAGTAAAGGACGCCGCCCTTCTCGGCAAACTTCTCGGCCACTACCATCGCCGCAGTCTCGCTAACCTTCATCAGCTCAAGCTGCTTGAGCGCCCACCCCGGCGGGGCCACAACATCCGTGGCCCGTATCGTCTGCAACCCATTCAATGACACACCCATCGTTAGTTAATTCCTCTCGAAAAATTCCCCGGATCTTGTTTCCGTCCTCGGCTGTTAGCTCACTGCTAACTACCCACTGCTCACTGCCTTCTTGTGGTCCTTAATATGCTTCAGGAACGCCTCCGTGCTCTCCGAGGCACGGCGGCCCACCATGCGGCGCGGGTACGGTATGACCTTCAGGCTGCGGTCCTCCAGCGGGAACTTGACCTTCGTGACGCCGCGCCTGTGCGATTCCCGGATGCCTATCACCGCCTCAAGCGCCTTCAGATTGTCCTCGCCGCTGCACAGCACCGGAGTCCCCTTGTCCACGGCGTCGATGAGGGCCTGGACGCTGTGCAAAAGGCGGGCGGTCTGCACCTGCCATCCGTCCGCGTCGTACTCCGTCTTTTTGCCTATGCTCTCGGAATCCGGGAAGGCTATCCCGCTTCCGGCGTAGTCGAGGTCGTAAAGGCCATTGCTCTTCCAGTACTTGAGCACCCTGTAGTGGCTCACGTAGAGCATCCCCTTGGTGCCGTGAACGAGCACTCCGTTCATTGTGGAGACGTTCTTGTGGACGTAAGCCTCAACGCCGTTCTTGAAGCCGATGTGGCCCCACAGGATATCCTGGTCGCCGTCGCTGTGCTCGTCGATCCTCCCCAGCGCGGTGTCTGCGGCCCAGCCGCCCACCTGGCCTATGGCCCAGTCCAGCTCGGAGTCGTTCACGAACATGAAGGCATCTGTAAACTGGCGGCACCCCTGGCCGGACATCTGGTTGCCGCCCGCGCCATAAATGTCGATCGCTTCCACCTTGCCGATCTCGCCGGCCTCAACCTGCCTGCGCGCGCGCCAGAGCTCCGGGTCGTTGCGGAACATGTCCCCGGCCGCCCACGGGATCCCTGCCTGCTTGCATGCCGCCACCGCGGCATCTCCCTCGCCAAGGCTTACGGCAATCGGCTTCTCGCTGAAGATGCCCCTGATGCTCTTCTTCTTCGAGCAGGCGATGACCACCTCCGGGTTAACGTTGACCGGCAAACCCAGGCACACGATATCCGGGTCTTCCTTCGCCAGCATCTCGCGGTAGTCGTTGTAACCGCGTATCCCGCCGAAGCGGTTGCAGAAGAGGTCCAGCCCCTCCTGCCCACGGTTAACCGCGCAGACCACCTCAGTGAGCGGGTTGACATCGAACCCGCGCGCGAGTCTCGTCCCGTGGCTCCCGCAACCGATCACCGCAACTTTGTACTTCTTCCCCTGCAATGGCCGCATCGATTGGTCCTTTCGCACTCTTTGTTCTGCTGCCTCCGGCCGACTACCGACTACTTACTACCAACCACTTCCCTCTTGTGCGGCTTAATGTGCTTCATGAACGCCTCGTTGCTCTCCGAAATGCGCCGTCCCACGTGCCGCCGCGCGCTGGGGATAACCTTGAGGCTGCGGTCCTCCAGCGGCATGTTGACCTTAACGATGCCGCGCCTGTGCGACTCCCGCATCGCGATCACCAACTCCAGCGACTGCCGCAGCGTCTCACCGCTGCACAGCACGGGCGCCCCCGTGTCCACGGCGTCGACGAGCGCGTTCACGCTGTTGACAAGGCGCGTGCGCTGTATCTCCCACCCTTCGGAGTCGTAATTCGTGCCTAGCGCCACGTCGGCCGTGTCGGGATAAGGGAAAAGGCTGCCTGTGAACTTGAGGTCCTTGCCGTCCACGTGCCAGACGTTCCCGACCCTCCCCTGCCCGATGTACAGGACGCCCTTGGAGCCGATCACCTCGGTGCCACTTTTTGATCCGACGTTCTTGTGCACGTGAGCGGTGATGCCGTTCTTGAACCGCACGATCCCCCATACGATGTCCTGATCGTTGTCGCTCCACTCGTCCACGCGGCCAAGCTCGCGGTCCGCCGGGTCGCCGCCGGTCTCGCCCAGGACCCAGTCGACCGGCCCGTCGCCGGCGAAGAGCAGGAGCTCGCTCATCTGGCGGCAGCCCTGGCCGGACATCTGGTTGCCGCCGGCGCCGTAGACGTTGATCGACTCAATCTCGCCGATGTCCCCGGAGTCCACCAGCCGTTTGGCGGTCCAGATTTCGGGGTCGTTGCGGAACATATCGCCAGCGCCCCAGGGGATGCCGCGCTTCGCGCAAGCCTCGACGGCGGCGTCAGCCTCGGCAAGGGACAGCGCGATGGGCTTTTCTGAGAAGATTCCCTTTACGCCGTACTCCGCGCAGGCGACGACCACCTCGGCGTTAACGTTCACCGGCAGTCCCAGAAGGGCGATGTCGAATCTCTCTTTCTTGAGCATCTCGCGGTAGTCGTTGTACCCGCGCGCGTTGAAGCGCTTGCAGAACAGGTCCAACCCGTCCTGCCCCCGGTTAACACCGGCCACAACCTCAGTCAGCGGGTTCAGGTCGAACGCGCGCGCCAGCCGCGTGCCATGGCTCCCGCAACCGATAACGGCAACCCTGTACTTCGCATTCTTGGGCCTGGTGCTCCGCATAGGTGCTCTCCTTTCAGAGATATGGTGGTGCCTTCATTAACCGATGGCTATTTGGCGACGACTTCCTTCTTATGGTTCTTAATGCTCTTGAGGAATGAGTCTGTGCTCTCCGAGATGCGGCGCCCGACCATGCGGCGCGCCGAAGGTATAATCTTGAGGCTGCGATCCTCCAGCGGGAACTTCACGGGAGTGATGCCGCGGCGGTGCGACTCGCGGATGCCGATGGCCAGTTCCAGCGCCTTGCGAAGGTCGTTCCCGCTGCACTTCGACGGGACGCCCTTGTCCACGGACTCGACAAAAGCGTCCACGCTCTCGGTCAGGCGGGTACGCTGGACCTCCCACCCTTCCGAGTCGTAGTTGGTCAAAAGGGATACGTTAGCGGTGTCAGGGTACGGGAAGAAGCTCCCGGCCATCTGGGTCTTGCGTCCCTCCGCGTGCCAGACGCCGCCGACGCGGTTCTGGTTAATGTAAATGGAGCCCTTGGTGCCGATGACCTCTACGCCGTCCTTGATGACGGTGTTCTTGTGGATATGGGCCGTGGGCCCGTTCTTGAACTGTACGAACCCGAACTGGATGTCCTGGTCGTTGTCGCTCCACTGGTCGATGCGGCCGATCTCCCTGTCCGCCGGGTCGCCGCCGACTGAGCCGACGGCCCAGTCCAGCTCAGCGTCCTTGGCGAACATGAAGAGCTCTGTGAGCTGGCGACACCCCTGCCCTGACATCTGGTTGCCGCCCGCGCCGTAGACGTTGATCGTCTCAATCTCGCCGATCTCTCCCGCTTCCACCAGGCGGCGGGCCGACCATATCTCCGGGGAGTTGCGGAACATGTCGCCTGCGCTCCAAGGGATGCCGGCCTTTTCGCAGGCCTGCACGGCCGCGTCGGCCTCCGCCAGGCTGACGGCGACCGGCTTCTCGCTCATGATTCCCTTGACGCCGGGCTTATTCGCGCAGGCGACTACGACCTCGGCGTTGATGTTCACCGGCAGGCCGAGAAGCGCGATGTCGAACTTCTCTTTCTTGAGCATCTCCTTGTAGTCGTTGTACCCGCGCGCGTTGAAGCGCTTGCAGAAGAGGTCCAGCCCCTCCTGGCCGCGGTTCACTCCGACCACAACCTCGGTGAGCGGATTGAGGTCGAACGCCCGCGCCAGCCGCGTGCCATGGCTCCCGCAACCTATGACCGCAACTTTGTACTTCGCATTCTTGGACCCAGTGCTCCGCATAGATACTCCTTCGTTTCGGTATTGGTATTTCCCGGTTTTTGGATTGGCCGACTGCCCACTGCTGACTGCCCACTGCCCCACTACTGGAACGGCACCGGGATTTTCTCCCCATGCCACGGGAACGCGAACGACGGTGTATTGCAGAAGCGCTTCATGCCGGCCTCCACGCGGATGCTCGTGGAAGGCGGCAGCTGCACCTGGAAATACTTACCGTGGACCGGGAAGGCCGTGACGCCGTCCTTGCCCTTCTCTCGGACACGGACCTCGGTGAAGCTGTGCTCGCCGAAAGCGCCGGCCTGCACAATGACGTTGCGCGTCTCGCCCCGGCTCAGGTTGACGAGCTGGATTCCGGTCCTGTCCGGCTTGAGCTCGTCAACAAAGGCGGACACGTCCGAGGGCAGACCGGGCCGCGACTTGTCCGCATCGAAATAACGCACCTGCGCGCGCAGGATACCGCCGTTGTAGACCGTCTGCGGCGAGCCCATCGTGACCTGCGTCAGGCCCTTGGTGAAGACGACCATCTGCGGCGCGTAGTTAGCAGCGATCAGCTCGTCCACAGAGCGGTTGTCGTTGAGCGCCTTGTCGTAGCCCTTCAGCGCCTCGTGGTAGTCCTGGGACAGGATCTTCACGGGCCAGTCCGGGTTCTTGCCGTCATAGTAGTTGAAGCGCGCCAGCTCGGTCTCGCCATAGTTCTTCTCGTGTGGGATATCGCCAACATCGTTCCAGTCACGCATTTTGTCGTTGGAGCGAACGTAGTCGATCAGCTCGTAGTCCTGGGGCGACATCGAGGCGTGGTACAGGTGCGCGAGTTCCTGCATGCGGTACGGCGTGGGGCCCACCTGGCTGAGATCGCGGTCGCCCTTCAGGTCCCATCCGTCCTTGCCGTAGCGCCACGGCACAAGGAGCTGGCCGTCCTTCTTGATGCCCGCGTCCAGCATCACCTTGATCTGAGAGCGCAGCAGCTCAAGGTAGCCGTAGTCGCCGGAGAGCATGACTGCGTTCTCCGCCGCGCAGCTGATGCCGTGGAAGATCACGTTGAAACCCTGGTAGTGGTTCCAGCCGTAGAGCGAGCCCCACCAGACGCCCTCGCGGTACTCGCCGATCTTGCCGGTCAGGCCCACGTTGTCCGGGATGATGCCCTTGTTCTGCTTGATGCGGTCCATCCAGACCTGCACGTAGTCCAGCACCCACTGCTTGTAGCGGTTGTCGCCCGTGTACAGGTACGCGGTGGAAAGGAGCGAAGTCACCGTGAGGTTGTTCGGCGAATCGCCCATCATGACGACCTTGTTGAAGAGGTCGATGACCTCCTTCGCCCGCCTGGGGTTGTCCCACCAGCCCATCTCCAGGTCCTTGACCGCGCCGTAGAGCGACGCGCGGGTGCCCATTGGCTTGGGCTTCCACTCCGCTCCCTCGCCCTTGCCGCCGTGTAGGAACGCCTTCACCTGCTCCAGGTTGGCCTCCCAGTACGGGCCCTGGCTGCTCTGCATGGGAGACTTGATGAGCTTGTATTTCGGGTCGTAGTTAGGCGCCTCTGGGTCCTCATCCATGTACATCGCGGCGAAGCGTTTGGCCCTGCGCACGTTCTCTGAGATCGTCGGGTCTCCCAGGCCGAGGTTGTAGAATGCCTGGTTGCCCTCCGACATGTGGTGCCACTCGGCCCCGCTGGCCTTGGTCTTCGTGTACAGGACGGCGTTCTTGTTGTAGTACTCGTTGTGGATCTGCTTGGTGACCGGAGTCGTCTTCTTGCGGATGTGCCGCTTGCCGGTGTCCGGCTCATTCCGGTCGTCGCAGTAGCGGGTGACGGCGTTCCATTCCTGGAGGGCCAGGTCGTAAATCTTCTCGTCCCCGCCGATGGCGTAGAACAGGCTCCAGTTGAAGAACAGCTCGTACAGGTCGTCCACGTCGTCGGCGTAGTACGGCACTCCGCCCTTCTCCGTGTACTTCTCGATGACGAGGTACGCGGCCTGCTCCATAAGGCTCATGAGCTTCCGCTCCAGAAGCGCCCACGTAGGCGGCGGCGCGATCTCAGTCGCCTTTACGGTCGCAATTCCGGGGATGTTCACAGGTTTCGACACCACAGTTGCTCCTCCACGAATATTTCGCGGGTAGTATAGGGGGTAAGGGGGCAGGTTACAATAACTACAGAGGAGGTGTGTCTTTGCTCAGTGATATTGTCAGTAGGTAACTGCTCAGTGAATATGTCAGTCCATGAGAGGACTACATTTGACCGAGCGAGAAGCGAAGAGAGCACAGATACTGAACCTTGTTCTGGAGGGG
>Ga0194132_10004270_pt1 | contig 24465 bp, 17 predicted proteins | sample TA2KigOf80mmetaG_FD_148612 | JGI IMG/M metagenome (GOLD analysis project Ga0194132, IMG submission 148612) | Freshwater microbial communities from Lake Tanganyika, Tanzania - TA2015054 Kigoma Offshore 80m | ecosystem: Environmental > Aquatic > Freshwater > Lake | place: Tanzania: Lake... | reverse complement strand
GAGCGCGTTGAGGTCGACGAGCACGGCCGGCGTCGCGAGCCGGAAGTTCATCGCGGGAATCAGGCTCTGGCCGCCCGCGAGCGGCCTGGCGTCGCCCCCGCGCTCGGCCAAGAGCGCCAGCGCCTCGTCCACCGTGCCCGGGCGGTGGTACTCGAACGCCGCCGGCTTCATCGAGGCCCCGCCCCGGCGTCCAGGCGCGCCTGCAGCTCGCGATTCAGCGCGTCGAGCGCCTGACGCATCATGGCTCGCGCGACCGACTCGAGCAGCCGCTGCCCGACGGCGGCGATCCTGCCGCCAATCTGGACATCGGCCGTGTAGTCCATCAGCGTGCCACCCTCCGGCGGCTCCGTGAGCGCGATCGACGCGGTGCCGCGCGTGAAGCCGACGCCGCCCCTGCCGTCGATCTGCATCGTGAAGCGCTCCGGGGGCGCCTTGTCGCCCAGGGCGACTGTCACCGCGAACCTGGCCGCGGTGACAGGGCCCACGCTCACCGTCATGGCGCCCTCGAACCGGTCCTCGCCCACGCGGGTCAGGCGCTCGGTGCCCGGCAGCGATCGCGCGAGCACCTCCGGATCCTGCAGCAGGTCCCACACCGTCGCCCGCGGCCCCGCGAACGTGAACGCGCCACTCAGGTTCACGGCCGGCTCCCGCGCTGGAGGAGGTCGAAGAGCCTGCTGGGGCTGAGCGGAATCTCGGTGATCTCCACGCCGAACCCGTGCAAGGCATCCTCGACCGCCTGGGCGAACAGCGCCCCCGTCGGAATGCATCCGGCCTCGCCGACGCCCTTCAGTCCCACCGGGTTGAAGGGAGACGGCGTCTCGCGGTGCGCCGTCTCGATGGGCGGCACGTCGGTGGCGGTCGGCAGCAGGTAGTCCATGAACGACGCGTTCAGCAGCTGGCCCTGATCGTCGTACACGAGCTGCTCGAAGAAGGCATTGCCGATCCCGTGCGCGACGCCGCCGTGGATCTGTCCCTCGACGATCGTCGGATTGATCATCCGCCCGCAGTCGTGGACCACGACGTAGCGCGTGATGTCGACCATGGCGGTCTCGGGGTCCACCTCGACGATCATGGCGTGCACGCCGCTCGCCGTGCTGCCGCGGTCGGGTCCGAAGTACGCCGTGGCCTCGAGCCCGGGCTCGGTGCCCGGTCTGACGGCGCCGCGCAGGGGATTGGCCTCGGCGGCCAGCTCGCCGAGCGCGACGCCGGCGTCGCTCGACCCTCGAACGCGCACGCGGCCCGCGGCGAGCTCGAGCCGGTCCGCCGGCATGTCGAGCAGGCGGCTGGCCACGGCGAGCGCCTTGTCGCGGACCGCCAGTGCCGCTGCGTGGCACGCGCTGCCCGCGACCACCGCGCCTCGGCTTGCAAACGTGCCGGTGCCCCACTGGAACTCGCGGGTGTCGCCCGTGACGACCTGCACGGCCGTGACCTCGACGTCCAGCACGCCGGCGACGATCTGCGCGAAGACGGTGTAGTGTCCCTGGCCCTGCGTGCCCACGCCCGTGGCCACGCGCACCGTGCCGCCCGGCTCGACCGTGACGCGAGCGCCCTCGTAGGGACCGATCCCGGTGCCCTCGACGTAGCAGGCGATCCCGACGCCGACGTGCCGGCCCGCTGCGCGCGCACGCGGCTGCTCGTCGCGCCGGAAGGCGTCGTACCCGATCATGTCCGCGGCCTGCTCGAGCGCCGGGAGGTAGTCGCCGCTGTCGTACACCAGCGGCGCGGAGTCCTGGAACAGGATCCGATGGTCGTGCGGGAAGCGATCGGGCCCGAGCAGGTTCCGCTTCCGGATCTCGACGCGATCGAGGCCCAGCTCGCGGGCCGCGATGTCCAGCAGCCGCTCGCTCACGAACACGCCGTGTTGCCGTCCGGCGCCTCGCACCGGGGAGACGAGCGTGCGATTGGTGAAGACGGCGGTGAACTCGCTGTCGTAGTGCTGGATGTCGTACGGGCCGAGCAGCGTGCACTGGGTGTTGATGGGGATGGTCAGGCCGTACGGGTCGTACGCGCCGGTGTCGAAGAGGAACCGGTCGCGAACCCCGAGGATGCGGCCATCGCGCGTGAGCGCCATCTCGGCGTCGTGCACCTGTCCGCGCTCCTGCGTCGTGGCGTGGAAGTTCTCCTGCCGATCTTCGGTCCACTTGAGCGGCCGGCCCAGCCGCATCGCGGCCCACGGCAGGAGCAGCTCCTCCGGGTAGAACATCATGATCTTCGGCCCGAAGCCGCCGCCGACGAATGGGGCCACGACCCGGACCTGCGACTCGAGCAGCCCGAGCATCCGCGCCAGCCCGTTGCGAATCGGGATCGGCGCCTGCGTGGTGTCCCACACCGTGAGCTCCTCGGCCGGCGCGTCCCACTGGGCCACGATCGCGCGGTTCTCGATGGCCGCCGCCGCGCCACGGTCGTAGAGGAGGCGGCGGGCAATCACGAGGTCGGCCCGCGTCCGCGCCGAGGCGTAGTCGCCCTTGCGCTGGACGACGTGCGCGGCCGCGTTCGACTCCAGGTGGTCGTGCACGCGCGGCGCGCCCGGGGCGAGCGCCGCCTCGAGATCGCCGACCGCCTCCAGCGGCTCGGCCTCCACCACGATGTCGGCCAGCGCGTCCTCCGCGACATAGCGGCTTTCGGCCACCACCATCGCGATGGGCTCGCCGACGTGGCGGACCTTGTCGGTGGCGAGCGGCAGGTGCGTGCACGCGTGGAAGACGAGTCCTGGAATCGGCGGGGGAGGGACGAGCAGCGGAGCCGGCTTCGAGTAGTCGCCCAGGTCCGCGGCGGTGTAGACGGCCGCCACGCCGGGACGGCGCCGGGCGGCCGAGGCGTCCACGCCGCGCAGCCTGGCGTGCGCGTAGTCGCTTCGCAGGAAGGCGACGTGCAGCATGTCCGGAAGCCGCACGTCGTCGACGAACCGCGCGCGGCCGGTCAGCAGTCGCGCGTCCTCGTTGCGTGGAACGCGGGCGTTACGGTCGCGGGTGTCCGCAGGCACGCGAGACCGCCTCGACGATGTGCTGATACCCGGTGCAGCGACACAGGTTGCCGGAGAGCGCCTCGCGGATCTCGAGCGGGCCCGGGTTGGGGGTGTCGCGGAGGAACGCCGTCAGCGTCATGAGGAAACCGGGCGTGCAGAAGCCGCACTGCAGGGCATGGGCCTCGCGGAAGGCCGCCTGGAGCGGGCTCAGCGCGTTGACGACGGCCAGCCCTTCGACCGTTCCGACCTTGTGCCCGTCGGCCTGCACGGCGAGCATCAGGCACGAGCGCGCAGGTTCACCGTCGAACAAGACGGTGCAGGCGCCGCAGACGCCGTGCTCGCAGCCGACGTGCGTCCCCGTCAGCTGGAGATCCTGGCGAAGGAAGTCGCTCAGGAGCAGCCTGGGCTCGAGATCGCGCCGATGGCGTTTCCCGTTGACTTCGACCTCTACGATCACCGTACGGCTCCCCGGGCGCTCCGGCTCGTCAGGAGATACAGGGCGAAGCTCAGCCCGAACGTGACGAACCACGCATAGGTATACAGCGAATCGAGCAGCGTTGGATCGGCCACCTGCCCGCCGGGTGTGGTCGCCGCGCGGAGGAAGCCCGGCACGACGGGAAGGATGGCCACGATCAGCACCGCGATGGCCTGCCAGTTCACGCCGTTGCCGTACGCGTAGCGGCCGTCCAGCCTGAAGAGGTCGGGTATCGACAGCTCCCGGCGACGCAGCACCCAGTAGTCGGCGATCAGGATCCCGCCGATCGCGCCCATGAGGCTGGAGTAGCCGATCAGCCAGGTGAAGATGTACGCGGCCGCGTCGGCGTAGAGCCGCCAGGGCATCATCAGGATGCCGATGGCCGCCGTGATGAGGCCGCCCGCGACGTAGCTGACGTGGCGCGGCGCGAGGCTCGAGAAGTCGTTGGCCGGCGAGACCACGTTGGCCGCCATGTTGGTGGTGAGCTGCGCGAGCATGATGACGAGCGCGCCGAACACGATCGCCGGCGCGCTGCCGATGCGCGCGATGAGCGCGACCGGGTCCCAGATCGCCTCGCCAAAGACGACGATCGTCGCGCTGGTCACCGCCACGCCGATGAAGGCGAACGCCGTCATCGTGGCGGGGAGGCCGAGGACCTGGCCGAGCGCCTGCGACCGCTGGCTTTTCGCGTAGCGCGTGAAGTCCGGGATGTTCAGGCTGAGCGTCGCCCAGTAGCCGACGTTGGCCGTGAGCGCCGCCGGAAAGAGCTGCCAGAACGGCGTGCTGCCCGCCTGCAGGCGCACCGACTCGTCGAGCACCCGGCCCAGGCCGCCGCCCTGGCGCACGGCCCAACCCAGCAGAATCACCCCGCCCGCGAGCAGCAGCGGCGCGGACCAGCCTTCGAGCTTCCGGATGCCCTCGAGGCCGGTGACGATGACCCACACCTGCACGATCCAGAACGCGCCGAAGGCGATCCAGATGCCGCCCGCCACGCCGCTCCAGGCCGGCCAGGCCGCCGTGAGGAGCACGTCGAGCGCCAGGCCGCCGATCCAGGTCTGGATGCCGAACCAGCCGCAGGCCACCAGCGCGCGGAGCGTCGCGGGGACGTTCGCGCCCCTGACGCCGAAGCTGGCGCGGCACAGCACGGGGAACGAGACGCCGTACTTCGTGCCGGCGTGCGCGTTGAGGATCATCGGGGCCAGGACGACCAGGTTGCCGAGCAGGATGGTGAGCATCGCCTGCCACCAGGTCATGCCCTGCTGCATCAGCCCGGAGGCGAGCGTGTAGGTGGTGATGACGACGCTCATGCCGATCCAGAGCGCCGCGATGTGATAGGTCGACCAGGTGCGGCGCGACGGCGGCGTCGGCGCCAGGTCGGGGTTCCAGAGCGGACTGTCCGAGAGATCGTCGGTCAGGGGGACGACGTCGCGGGTCGCGGTGTCCATGGAGCGCGCGTGGCCGGAAGGGACGGATGGTAGCAGAGAATCGCGGCCCGGCCGGAAACCTGACGCATTCGTTCTGTCCACGGAATAGCATCGGGCCCGTGAAGGTCGGGGTCTACACCGAGCCCAGCGGGTCGAGCCTCGGCGGCGCCGACGTGCTGGTCGCTCGCCTGGCGGCCCGGCTGGCCGGTCGCCACCACGTCGAACTGGTGCACCACCGCGCCCGCATGGACCGATCCGAGCTGGAAGACCGGGCCGGCGAGTCGCTCGACGGCGTGCGCTTTCGCTACGTCCCCCGCCAGCCCAACCCCTTCCTCGACGAGGGTGCGTCGTGGAGGAGCCTTCGCCGGTGCCGGCAGTGGCACCGCTCGCTTAGCGAACCCTACGACCTCTTCGTGAACTCCACGCACCAGATGCCGCCGTTCTGCCGCGCGCCCCGCGGCGTCCTCCTCGTCCTGTTTCCGTTCTTCAACCCGCACGACGCCTGGCCGTGGACGCCCATGGAGAGCGACCGCCGCGGCCGCGTGTGGCGAGGGGTGCGGAGGGCGTGCTACGCCTGGGAATGGCGACAGCGCTTCCGCACCTACCAGACGACGCTCGCGATCTCGGAGTTCGCGAGCCGGTGGACGCGGCGGTGGTGGGATGTCGACTGTGACGTCGCGTATCCGCCGGTCCACGCGCCCTTCAGCGTCGCCGGGAAGCGGAACCTGATCGTCAGCGTCGGCCGCTTCACGACGCTGAGCGTCGGCAAGCGCCAGCTCGAGATGATGAGGGCGTATCGCGCCCTGGAGGCCCGACTCCCGTACGGCACTGCGTACCGGTGTATCGGAGGCCTGGGGGACGCGATCGAAGATCGCCGGTACGTGGACGAGGTCCGGATGGTCGCCGGATCGGACCGCGGGGCGCAGGTGCTCGTCAACCCTCCCCGATCGGAGGTGACGGAGGCCTACGCGCACGCGAAGGTCTTCTGGCACGCGATGGGATACGGGTCCGACGAGGCCGTCCAGCCGCAGGCGTCGGAGCACTTCGGGATCACCACCGTCGAGGCCATGGCGGCCGGCTGTGTCCCTGTCGTGGTCAACCGCGGGGCCCAGCCGGAGATCGTGGAGCACGGCGTGAATGGTTTCGTGTGGGACACGCTGGAGGAACTCCAGGCCTACACGGCGCGGCTGTTCGGTGACGAGGCGCTGCGGGAACGGATGGCCGCAGGGGCACGCGAACGTGCCCGTGCCTTCACGGGGACGCAGTTCCTGGATCGCTTCGAGGCGATCGCCGCCTCCTGCTAGAGCGCCTCGACCACAGCGCGACGATCGGCCGGGGCTCGCTCCCGGTCCCGTACGCATGCGGGGGCCGGCTTCCTGGCCCGAGCGGAGCCGACGGCAGCCGGCCCGCCATGCGTGCCGGGCACGCCGTCGCCGTCGCAGCACTAGCCTGAAGGACGGGGGTCCGAGCCCCGTGCGCCGCGGGATCCGCGCAGGACCGAGTGGATGTGGCGAAGCGGACCGGTCAGCCGCCACGACCAGCTGTTCGTCATGTAGTCGATCAGCGCGTCCGCTTCCGCCGCGCGGATGCGGTTGCGCTCCAGCAGGTTCAACTCGTAGGCGACGTCCCTGGCCGCCTGCCCCCGGCGCGGCTGCGCGTCCCCGTTGTCGTCATCGCCGGAGGCAGCCGGCCCGGATCCGCCGGGAGCGCGCACCGCCGCAAGATCCAGCATGGCCTCTGCATCGAAGAACGCGAGCGGCTGGTGCTCCAGCGTGGTGACAAGCACGCGCCCACCCGGGTCGATGTCGAGGCCCTTGGGGCCGCCTTCCTCCGGCCGCGCGTGCCCGCTGCTGAACACGGCGTCGTCCATGGTCCTGATGGTGGCGACCGGGTTCCGCACGCCCCACCACCTGCCGTCCTCAGCGGCGTAGACGTGGACGCAGGGCGCCCCGGCATCGGCCGCGAAGAGGCAGCAGCCGTCCGGGCTGAACCGCAGGCCGTGCGGGTAGTACACGCGCCGCAGGATGCCGTCCGGATCGGCGTCGGGATTCAGTGACGGCAGGTTCTCGTACACGAAGATGCTGCCGGTCTGGTGATTGCTGACCGCAAGCCAACGGCGATCGCGGCTCACGCACACGCCATCGGGGATCTCAAGCCACTTCTGCAGGAGGACGTCGCCTCCGCTGACGCGCCATCCGGCCGTTCGATCGAGCCGGTGCCTGGTCACCGTGTGCCGGAAGTTGTTGCAGACCAGGATCTCGTGCTGGCCGGAGTCTGACGCGCCGGCCGAAACCGAGCCCGGCGAACCGATGGGACTCGTTGCCCCCGCCGCGAGGGACCAGACCGGTTCGAGGGCGATCGGGCCGGCGGGGCCCGGGGCGGGCGTTGCCGGCAGCGCGAACACCGCGACGCCCCACGTGCGGCTCGCAACAATCAACGTGTCGTCGTCGATGAAGTCCAGGCCGTGCGGGTTCCTGAAGACCGGCGACGACAGCTCCACGCAGTTCGTCAGCGTCACCTGGTGGGGCCCGGCACTCGCGGCGGCCATCGCCACGTCGAACAGCGCGATGCGGTTCCTGGTGAAGGCCGCGACCGCGAGCCGGCGGCCGTCCGGCGAGAAACGCACGTCTTCGGTGCGGCCGAGAGAGGCCACCACCGCACGGACGTGAGGCGGCGCGTCGTAGACGACGTCACGCGCACGGTGTTCAGGCGCGGGAGGCCGAGTGGGCACCGGGAGGTGCATGGGCGGCATCTTCTCATACACCCGGGAGCCTTCGAGGCGACAGATCGACGCAGTAGACTTTGTCGGGGCGCCGTGGCCCCGCGCGCTACGCATCGGTCTGTCTGAGTGTCGCCATATGGCACAGCCTGCCGCACCGGACACCCGTTCTGGCGGCCCCGCCGCCGGTACCGGCGCCCCTCCAGCGCTCATCAGCCCGCGCCGGCTCGATTTCGTCGATGCGCTGCGTGGCGCGGCGGCACTCTACGTGATCGTCTTTCACGTCGCCCTGATCCCCAATCCCCCGCTTGTCGTCCCGCAGTGGGCTCACACGATCCTGATGAACGGGGGCACCGGCGTGACGCTGTTCTTCGTGCTCAGTGCGTTCACTCTCTGCTACACGCTTGATGCCCGGCGCGATGAGCCCCAGCTGAAGCGGCGCTTCTACCTCCGGCGCATCCTCCGGATAGTCCCGTTGTACTTCTGCTGGCTGGCCTTCATGATTCCCTGGACGTACGGCACCGATTGGCTCGGCGACCAGATCCCGTATCGCTTCGTGGCGCTGTGCGCAGGCTTTCTCTTCAACATGGTGCCCGGTGGACAGGAAGGCATCGTCTGGGCCAGCTGGACACTTGGCGTGGAGATGCTCGTGTACCTCGCGTTTCCATTTCTCTTCTTCTTCGTCAACACCGCGGGCAGGGCCGTGCTGCTCCTAGGAATCAGCCTGGTGGCTGCGTTTCTGAACTCCCATCTCGCGCAGTCGCTGCTCGCCGGCCCACCGGAATCGATGTGGCTGCGATCCAGCCTGCTCGCGCAGTTTCCCAACTTCGCGGTGGGCTTCCTGGCCTTCTTCGCCTATCGCCAACTCGAATCCCGCGCGCCGCTCGCGCGCCGGCTCGGACCGCCGCTCCTGCTCGGGGGCGTGGTGTTGTTCGTCGTCGTTCCGTTCGTGCTCGGTCCTACCGTCGTCCTCCTCTATGGCATGGCCTGCGCGTATGCGGGGATCATCCTGGGGCTGGCATTCGTTCCGGCACGTTTGCTGGTCAATCCTGTCACGGTGTTCCTGGGAACGATCAGCTATTCGCTGTACTTGAATCACCCGCTGACGGTGTTCTACCTGACCCCCGCCTATCGCCGGATCTACGATTGGGACGTCAGCGCGACCGGACGGCTGCTCGCGTGCGTCGTGATCACGCTGATCCCGCTGGTGTGCCTGTCGTACGCGACGTATCGGGTGATCGAACGGCCGGGCATTCGCTGGGGAAATCGGCTGATCAGGAAGGCCGGTGCCCCGGAGCCCAGGCAACCCGGCGCGATCCCGGCCGCGGGATGAACGCGCGGAGCGGCCGGCCGGACGCCGGGTCCGGCCTGCGGGCCCCGGTCCCGGCCCCGGGCGTGCTATCCTCGGGTCCACAACCGACACTGCCCGGGTGCAGGGGAAGTGGGTGCGAAGCCCACACGGTCCCGCCACTGTAAGCGGAGCGATCCGCAAGTCAGGTTACCTGCCCTCGGAGCCTTGTCCCTTTCGCTGGCGCGCCGGACGCCGGGAGGACAGCATGCCCCGAAGGGTCTTCCGCCACGTTGCTCTCCGCACCACCTGCTTCCTCGCTCTCGTAGTTGGTCCCGTGTTGTCGTTCGGGCAGGTGCAGCCGACGGTGACCGGGCGGGTGCTCGACTCTACCGGTGGCGTGCTTCCCGGTGCGCTGGTCGAGGCCGTCGCCACCGATCGTGCCGTGGCATCCGCGATATCGGATCACCAGGGTCGCTACGAGCTGTCCGTGCCGGCGGGGGCGCCGTTCCGGCTTCGGGTGCGTCTGGACGGGTTCGCCGAGCGCGTCGTGGCGCTTCCGGGCGCCACGGCGACGGTGTCGAGGGACATCACGCTCGCGGTGGGTCGCGTCTCGGACACGGTGGTCGTGACCGCTTCGCGGTCCGACGAGGATCGCGCACGAGTCACGCACGCGGTGAGTGTCGCCACAGCGGCGGACGTCCAGGCGCTGGGCGCGGCGTCCCTGGCGGACCTGGTCCGTTTCGTGCCGGGCGTCGCGATCGAGGGCAGCGGCCGCGAAGGCGCGGTGCAGTCGCTCTTCAGCCGGGGCGGCGAGTCGGACTACAACGTGGTCCTGATCGACGGTGTGCGTGTGAATCAGAACGGCGGCGTCTTCGACCTGGGCCGGATCACGGCCGCCGAGATCGAGCGCGTGGAGATCGTGCGCGGGGCCCAGTCGGCGCTCTGGGGCTCGGACGCGATGGGCTCGGTGGTCCAGGTGATCACGCGGCGGGCGGGCGCGAGTGACGCGCCGTACGTGGCCGGCTCCCTCGCAGGCGGCTCGTTCAACACGCTCCGCACGGACGCCCGGCTGACCGGCGGTGCGGCCGGCCTGGTGAACTACCGGATCGGCGCCTCCCGCAGGCAGACGGACGGCGCCTTCGCGGACATCCTGCCCGAGGACGACTCGTTCGAGCAGACGACCTTCGACGCCGGCTTCAGGGCCTCGCTCGGCTCTCGTGCCAGTGTCGGCACGGGCGTGCGCTACAGCGACGCGGAGGGGCGATCCGTCGGCCCGATCACCTACGGTGCGCGGGACACCGGCGCCATCTACGACACGCGCGACATCATGTGGCACGCGAACGTGTCGCACGCCCTCGGGTCCCGCTTCACCGGCACCCTCGACGTGCACTACTTCGACTACGAGTCGCTGTCGGCGGACACCGTCGGCGACGCACCGTTCGGGACGTACGCGATTCTCGAGGGCACGCCGAACGCCTTGTTCCCGGACGGCATGAAGCTCGTGCGGCTCATCACGGCCGCCGAGTTCGCGTCGCTGTCGGCCTCCGGCGCCAACGCCGGCCCGAACCAGTTTCTCGCGTCAGCCACGAGCTTCGACTTTCCGTTCTCCACGCCGTCCGAGCTCCGGCGCCCGGCCGTGCGGTACCAGGGTGACGTCACGTGGGCGGCCGGCCGTTTCACGGCCGGCTACGACTGGGAGCGTGAGACGAACCCGCTCATCCCCGGCTTCTCGCTCGACAACCACGGGGTGTTCGCGCAGCAGCAGTTCAGCGTGCTGGACCGCTGGTATCTGACCATCGGCGCCCGGAGCGACAGCAAGGAGGGGTACGACAGCTACTTCAGCCCGAAGCTGTCGGTGGGCGGTTTCCTCGTGCCGGCGCGGGCGGGTGCGCTGTCGTCGTTGAAGGTCTTCGGCAACGTCGGAAGGGGGATCAAGTCGCCCATCTACCCGGAACGTTTCGGGGCGTCGTATGCCGATCCGAATCCGAACCTCGAGGTCGAGCGCGCGCGCACGGCGGATGTCGGTGTCGAGGCCACGTTCGCCGACCAGCACCTCCGCGGCTCGGTCATCTACTTCGACAACGCCTATGACGACCAGATTGCGTATCGGTTCGGCCCGGTGGGGGACGGCGTGCCGGAGTTCCTCAACATCGACGGGTCGGAAGCCAGCGGCGTCGAGCTGGAGTTCGCGCTGCAGCGTCCGGTCGGCGGGTTCACGGCGGCGGCCACCTGGGCGCTCGTGGACACGAGGGTCGTGACCAATCTCAGCACGAGCCAGCAGTTCCAGCCGGGGCAGCCGCTCTTGCGCCGGCCGAAGCACTCCGGCACCCTGCGCGCTGCCTACGCCGCGGGCCGTGTGACCGTGGCCGCGGATGCGCGGATGATCGGCGACCGCCACGACAACAGCTTCCTGTTCATGCGCACCGTCGCGAACGCCACCCGCCCGGCGTTCAGCACCGACATCACCGTGAATCCCGGCTACACCGTGATGGGACTGGGCGTGGACGTCCGGGCGGTGGAGGGCGCGACGGTGTTCCTGCGTGTCAACAACCTGGGCGACACGGAGTACGACAGCGCGCTCGGCTACCCCGGCCTGCCGCGGGAAGTCCTCGCCGGCGTGAGGATCCGCTTCGGGGGGAGGTAGCGCCCGTCACCGTCACGACCTGGACCACGGTCAGAGCGAGAGGGCTCCGAGCGTCCTCGGGGACCGTGCTCCAGCGCCGGCAGCCTGGGATTGGAGAGCTGACCACGTCACCAGAGGTGGCGACCCGTCTGTAGCGGGTCCTGTCGCCGGGTTGGGGAGGCCCCTCCCGGCGCCACCCGCGGTGAGGACCCGCCGCCCGGTGCACCGCGGGGATCCACACGGGGAAAGGCGCCCGCAAGAACACGCTCGATGTCCGACGGTGCGCCACCGTGGGCAATCTCCAGAAGCTGGCGCGCCCCGCACAGGCCGCATGACCTTGCGTGTTCGATTCTCTGGCACGCAGGGGCGCCGCCGCCGCTGAGTTGCCCGTGCTGGCTGAAGGGCTGCCGGTCGAGCGCGCTACTCACTGCCAATTCGTCGCCGGTACGCGTCCAGCAGCTTCCACGCGGCCAGTGTCGGCGTCAGCCTGTGCGCGACGACATCCGCCTCGACTTCGCGCCGGATCGCGCGCACGGCAGGGGCGTCGCGGAGGGACGTCAGGAGCGATGACTCCACGAGACTCCACACCCACGCGACGAGCTGACGGCTCCGTCGTTCCTCCAGTGAGCCGTCGGCAGTCGCCCTGCGATGGTGCTCCTCGATGAGTTTCCAGACGTCGTCGAGCCCCTCGCCGGTCAGCCCGCTCGATCGCACGACCCGTGCGGGGCCCGCCGCGTCCGTGCCGCGCACGATCCGGAACGCGCTTTCGTAGTCCGCCACGGCCCGCGCCACGACGGTGGCCGGTTCGCTGTCGCACTTGTTCACGGCCACGAGGTCGGCCAGCTCCAGAATCCCCCGCTTGATCCCCTGCAGTTCGTCGCCGGATGTTGCCAGGAGCAGGACGAGGAAGAAGTCCACCATCTCGGCCACGGCGGTCTCCGACTGGCCGACGCCGACGGTTTCGACCAGGACGACGTCGAAGCCCGCGGCTTCGCACACGTGCATGGCCTCGCGCGTCCGGCGTGCGACGCCGCCGAGGCTGCCGACAGCCGGAGAGGGGCGGATGAACGCGCGCTCGTCCTGCGACAGGCGCGGCATCCGCGTCTTGTCGCCCAGGATGCTGCCGCCGGTGCGCGGACTGGTCGGATCGATGGCGAGCACGGCGAGGCGGCGCCCGGCATCGAGCAACCGGCCACCGAACGTCTCGATGAACGTGCTCTTCCCGACGCCCGGGGAGCCGGAGATGCCGACGCGCATGGCGCAGCCGGTCTTCGGGAAGAGGGCGAGCAGCACCTCCTGCGCGAGCGCCTCGTGTTCGGGGTTGGTGCTCTCGACCAGCGTGATCGCGCGGGCCAGCATGGCGCGGTCGCCGGCCAGGACGCCGTCCACGTACCGAGCCGCGGGCAGGACGACTCGGCGCAGCGAGGACCCGCCGGCCGCGGTCACGACGCGACGCGCTCCAGCTCGTCGAGCAGCCGCGTCGCCGCCTCGGCGACGACGGTGCCCGGACCGAAGATCGCAGACGCCCCGGCGTCGCGCAGGGCCTCGTGATCCTGGGGTGGGACGACGCCGCCGACGACGACGAGGATGTCGCCGCGCCCGGCCGCCGTCAGTGCCGTGCGCAGCGCCGGCACGAGCGTCAGGTGTCCGGCCGCGAGCGAACTGATGCCGACGATGTGCACGTCGTTCTCGACCGCCTGCCGCGCGGTCTCGTCGGGCGTCTGGAACAGCGGGCCGATGTCCACGTCGAAGCCCATGTCGGCGAAGGCGGAGGCGATCACTTTCTGGCCGCGGTCGTGGCCGTCCTGTCCCATCTTCGCGACCAGGATGCGCGGGCGGCGGCCTTCGCGCTCGGCGAACGCGCGCACCCGCTCGATGACCTGCTCGATCGTCTGCATACGTCCTCTCGTTTCGGTCGCGTACACGCCGGACACGCTGCGGATCGGCGCCTGGTGGCGTCCCCAGACGCGTTCCAACGCGTCGGAGATCTCGCCCACCGTCGCCCGGGCGCGCGCGGCGTCGACCGCGAGCGCCAGCAGGTTGCCTTCGCCCGTGGAGGCGGAATGCGCCAGCGCGTCCAGGGCCGTCCTGAGCGCGGGCTCGTTGCGCCCCTCGCGCAGCGCCCGCAGGCGGGCGATCTGCGCGGCCCGCACGGCGGAGTTGTCCACCTTCAAGACCTCGATCGGCGGCTCGTCCGGGGCGAGATACTTGTTGACGCCGACGATGGTCTGGACGCCGGCGTCGATGCGCGCCTGCGTGCGCGCGGCGGCTTCTTCGATGCGCATTTTCGGCAGGCCTGTCTCGATCGCCCTGGCCATGCCGCCCATCGCCTCGACCTCCTCGATGTGCGCCCAGGCGCGCGCGGCGAGGTCGGCGGTGAGGCGCTCGACGTACCAGCTGCCGCCCCACGGATCCACGACAGCGGTCGTCCCCGACTCGAGCTGGAGGAAGAGCTGGGTGTTCCGCGCGATGCGCGCCGAGAAGTCGGTCGGCAGCGCCAGCGCTTCGTCGAGCGAGTTGGTGTGCAGCGACTGCGTGTGCCCCTGCGTGGCGGCCATCGCCTCGATGTTCGTGCGTGCCACGTTGTTGAACACGTCCTGCGCGGTCAGGCTCCAGCCGGACGTCTGGCAGTGCGTGCGCAGCGACAGCGATCGCGTGTCGGCCGGCTGGAAGCGGCGCACGATGTGCGCCCAGAGGAGCCGCGCGGCCCGCAGCTTCGCGATCTCCATGAAGTAGTGCATGCCGATCGCGAAGAAGAACGACAGCCGAGGCGCGAAGCTGTCGATGGCGAGCCCGGCGCCCACCCCGGTCCGGATGTACTCGAGACCGTCCGCCAGCGTGTAGCCCAGCTCGATGTCCGCCGTGGCCCCCGCCTCCTGCATGTGATAGCCGGAGATCGAGATGCTGTTGAACTTCGGCATGTGCGCCGAGGTATACGCGAAGATGTCGGAGATGATCCGCAGCGAGGGCGTGGGCGGGTAGATGTACGTGTTGCGCACCATGAACTCTTTCAGCACGTCGTTCTGGATGGTTCCGGTGAGCTCGGCCGGCGTCACGCCCTGCTCTTCGCCGGCCACGATGTAGAGCGCCATGATCGGCAGCACGGCGCCGTTCATGGTCATCGACACGCTCATCCTGTCGAGCGGGATCCCGTCGAAGAGGACCCGCATGTCGAGAATCGAGTCGATCGCGACGCCCGCCATCCCCACGTCGCCCGCCACGCGCGGGTGATCGGAGTCGTACCCGCGGTGGGTCGCCAGGTCGAAGGCGACCGACAGCCCCTTCTGCCCGGCGGCCAGGTTGCGGCGGTAGAAGGCGTTGCTCTCTTCGGCCGTCGAGTAGCCGGCGTACTGGCGGATCGTCCAGGGCTGCAGCGCGTACATCGTCGGATACGGTCCGCGGAGGTACGGCGGGTGGCCCGGCACCGAGTCCACGTGCGCCAGCCCCTCGATGTCCGCCGGCGCGTAGAAGGAGCGGAGGCGGATGCCCTCCGGAGTGCTGGCGCCGGCGGCGGGGGTGGCCGCTGCCGTGCCGGCACCGGGAGGCGCCCAGGCGATCCGGGAGAAGTCGGGGAAGGTCATCGGGGCCTACGGCTCACGGCTCACGGCTTGCGGCTTGCGGCTCGCGCGGCGTCCTCGCGGTACCGGCGGGGCCAGGCCGGGCGCGCGGCCTCGCCGGCGGCCGGCTGCAGGCGCGTGGACCAGCGTGCGGCGAACGCCGCGGCGTCGAACGGATCGGGCTCGAGCCCCCGTTCCTCGCCTGGCGGAAAGGCGCTCACGCCCAGCACGGGATCCTGCCCCGACCGCAGGCGCGCGTCGGCCGCCTGCCAGCGGGCGTCGATCGCGGCCCGCAAGCCGCCGGATCCGGACAGGGTCACGAAACCGCCCTCGCGCTCCCAGGTGGTGAACGCCTGCCACGCGGCTTCGGCCAGATCCGCCGTGCGCCGTTCGATGTAGAAGGCGCCGCCGGCGGGATCGGATACGTCGCCCGCGGCGCTTTCCTCCGCGAGCAGCGCGTGGATGTTGCGCGCGAGACGACGACCCAGCGCCGATCCGCCGGTGACCCGCAGGTCGAACGGCAGCACCGTCAGGCTGTCCACGCCGCCGAAGACCGCGGCGCTCGCCTGCGTGCTGGTCCGCAACAGGTTCACGTGGACGTCGCGGGTCGCCAGCGTGTCTTCAGCCGTGACGGCGGACACGAGCAGGTCACCCGCGCGGTCGGCCACGCCGAGCACGTTGAGCACCTGCGCCAGGCACTGCCGGAACGCGCGGAACTTCGCGATCTCGGTGAACTGATCCGACCCGGCCACCAGCTCGAACTCGGTTGCGCGCACGGCGGCGCTCCGGGCCACGCCCATCGTCTCCAACTCCCGCGCCAGCGCGACGAACGCTCCCAGGGCCGCCGCCATCTCCTGCACCACGTCGGCACCCGCCAGCCGAAGCGCGGCTGTCGTGATCAGCAGGGGCCGGGCATCCAGACGTCCGGCCGGGGTGGTGGGGTCCCGGTCCTCGGCCCGGCGGACGTCCGCGGCCACATGGCCGCGAAGGGCCGCGAGGCGCGTCCGGAGCCCGCCGGTCTCACCGTCGGCTCCGGCGAGCGCGCACCGGACGATGTCGATCTGTGTGCCCAGGCCGCTGCCGGCGCCACGTCGATCCGCGCACCAGGTGAACAGGCGGCTGGCCAGCGTCGCGTCGGCCCCGGCCCGCAGCGCCACCGGTGCCAACGACCATTTGACGTGGGCCAGCAGGGTGGCGAGATCGTCGTCGTGGCCGACCCAGGCGCCGCCCCGCCGGCTGTCCAGGTCACACGTGCCGCCGGCGTGCGCGGCCCGCGCGCGCGCGGCCGGCACGACGTGGACGACCGCGCGTTCGATGCCGCCCTGCAGGTCGTCGAGAAGGATCGCGTTGGCGATCGCGGCGTCGGGGTGCTCGACGCGGGCGGTGCGCACCCAGCCGCGGCGGAGCGGTTCGCCAGGGCCCGCCGGCAGTCCCCGCGTCCAGGGCATTGCGCCCGGCGCGCTGGCGAGATTCGAGGGCAGTTCCCGCCGCGTGTAGAGGGGCTGCCGCAACAGCCCCTCGGGCGTGCGGGCGACCAGTGCGGCGTCGAAGCTCCGCCCCTTCAGCGCCTCGTCGACGCTCGTCCGCCACGCCTCGACCGTCGCGGGCGGAAACTCGGCCGCGATGTCGTCGAACAGCGAGCCCATGACGGCATCAATCTTGTCACGGCTCACGGCTCACGGCTCACGGCTCACGGCTCACGGCTCAGGGCCTGCGGCGCACGGCTCGACGGTGGGGCCTGGCCGAGGGTGGCGCGGAGGATTTCGAGCGTGGCCAGTCGCGAGGCCTCCGACCGGGTGGAGCGGCCGACGGGCTCTCCCCGGAGAGCCGCGTCCACTGCGGCGTGCACCGTGTCCTGCACAGTGGCGGGCAGGCTGGCGAACGCGGAGGAGTGGATCATCGGGCTGCAGGCGTGGCGGAACAGCTGCCCGTCGAGATCCAGCTCGCGGAGCGAACGCCCCTGCGGATCCCGGCGTCCCGCCGCCACGAACCGCTCCCGGAGTCCCGACGCGCCCTCGATCGGGCCCGGTAACGGCGCCTCACCGACGAACAACAGACCGTCCACCAGGGCGGTGACGCGGTCCTCGAGGCGAGCATCTTGCGCTCCGCCCGCGAAAACGGCAGGATCCGCGGGTGCCCGTGCGCGGTCCCCTGGTCGTGGTCGGCCTGCTCGCGTCCTGCCTGCTGCCTCCGGGCGGCGCCGTTGCCCAGAGCGATCTGCCGCGCATCGACGGCCCCGCCCCGCCGGGCGGGCCGGCGATCATGGCCAGGGACGAACGGGGCCGGGCGACGATCCGTGCGGTCAGACTCGCCGCCCCGCTGGGGATCGACGGCCGGCTCGAGGAGGGGGTGTACAGCACCATCCCGGCGCTGGGGGATTTCCTGCAGCGGGAGCCGGTCGAGGGCGCGACGGCGACCGACCGGACGGAGGCGTGGGTCCTTTTCGACGAGGACCACGTCTACGTATGCGGGCGTGTGTGGGAAACGAATCCCGAACGCCGCGTGGCCAACGAGATGCGCCGCGACAACATGGTCGTGCTGACCGGCAGCGACAACATCTCGTTCATCTTCGACACCTTCCACGACCGCCGCAACGCGGTCACCTTCACGGTCAACGCCATTGGCGGACGCGCCGACGGGCAGGTGACGAACGAGCGGCAGTACAACGGCGACTTCAACCCGGTGTGGGACGTGCAGGTCGGCTCGTTCGAGCAGGGCTGGACGTTCGAAGCCGCGATCCCCTTCAAGTCGCTCCGCTACGGCCCAGGCAGCTCCCAGGTGTGGGGCTTCAACATGGGGCGGGAGGTCCGCTGGAAGAACGAGTCGTCCTACGTCGTGCTGATGCCGAAGGCGCTCGGGATGCGCTCGATCATGCAGGTCTCGCTGGCGGCCACGCTCGTCGGCGTCGAGGTGCCCCGCGCGTCGAAGAACCTGGAGATCAAGCCGTACGCGGTGTCGGACCTCACGAGCGATCGGACGGCCGCCGCCGGCGGCACGGACGATCTCGGGGCGGACGCGGGCGTGGACGTGAAGTACGGCGTGACGCAGGGGCTCACGGCGGACCTCACCTGGAACACCGACTTCGCGCAGGTCGAAGCCGACGAGCAGCAGATCAACCTGACGCGCTTCAGCCTGTTCTTTCCTGAGAAACGGGAGTTCTTCCTCGAGAACCGCGGCACCTTCGAGTTCGGGGGCGCGGGAGGCGGCGGCCCGGGATTCGGCGGAGGGGGGGACACGCCCACGCTGTTCTACAGCCGACGCATCGGGCTGCACGGGGGGCGCGCGGTGCCCATCCGGGCAGGGGGCCGGCTGACCGGGCGGGCGGGGCGCTACAGCCTGGGCCTGCTGAACATCCAGACCGGCGACGACGATCAGGTGGGGACCACGGGGACGAACTTCGCGGTGGCGCGGCTGCGTCGCGACATCCTGCGCCGCAGCAGCATCGGCGTCCTGGCGACGAAGCGGTCGTCCCGCGAGCGCGGCCCGGGCGGGAACGAGGCCTGGGGCGTGGACGGCACCTTCGGGTTCTTCGACACGCTGACTCTCAACGCCTATTGGGCGCGGACCCGGACAGAGGGCCTGTCTGGCGACGAGACGAGCTGGCGCGGGCAGGTCGACTACGCGGGCGATCGGTACGGCGTGCAGCTCGAACACCTGCACGTCGGCGACGACTTCAACCCCGAAGTGGGCTTCCTGCGCCGCGACGACATCCGCCGCAGCTTCGCGCAGTTCCGGTTCAGCCCGCGCCCGCGGAACAGCCGCGTCGTGCGGAAGTACTCGGGCACGGGATCGATCACCTACATCGAGAACGTAGCCGGCCGGCGCGACCTCCGCGAGCTGGAAGGGGAGTTCAGCGTCGAGTTCCAGAACAGCGACCGGCTGACCGCCTCGGTGTCCGATACCTTCGAGTACCTCCCGGCGCCGTTTGCCGTCGGTGGTGGCGTGCGGCTGCCGGCACGCGGCTACGACTACGCGTCGGTGCGCGTTGCGCACCAGTTCGGGCTGCAGCGGCGGATGGCGGGCACGCTGTCACTCGAGCACGGCACGTTCTACAGCGGCGAACGGACCACGCTGGGCGCGTCGGGGGGGCGCGTCGAGGTCACGCCGCAGTTCTCGCTCCAGCCGACCATGTCGATCAACTGGATCGATCTGCCCGAGGGCCGGTTCACGACCAACCTGATCGGGTCGCGTGTCACCTACACGCTGACGCCGCTGATGTTCGTGAGCGCGCTCGTGCAGTACAGCTCGGGCGGCAACGCCGTTGCGAGCAACGTCCGGTTCCGGTGGGAGTACCAGCCCGGGAGCGAGCTGTTCGTCGTGTACAACGAGCAGCGCGACACGCGAACCCTCGGGCTGCCCGACCTGCTGAACCGCGCGGTGATCGTGAAGATCAACCGGCTGTTTCGGTTCTGACGCGGGCCGGGTCAGTCGCGCGCGGCGGCGGCGTCCGGCTCGAGGGCCACGAAGCGGTTGCGCCCCTGCTGCTTTGCTTCGTAGAGCGCCCGGTCGGCGAGATCCACGAGGTCCTGGGGACGCGTGGCGAGGGTGGGCACGAACGCCGTGAGGCCCTGGCTGACGGTGACGCGCCCGTATCGGGGCGCGCGCTCGTGTGTGATGTTCGCCTGCTCGACCAGCCGCGCGATCGAGCACGCCACGTCCCTGGCGCCTTCGAGCGTCGTGCCGGGCAGGACCATCGCGAACTCCTCGCCACCGTAGCGCGCCGGCAGGTCGCCCGGCCGGCGGCCGGCCGTGGCCAGCGCCGCCGCGATCTGCCTGAGGCACTCGTCGCCCGAGCTGTGCCCGTAGCAGTCGTTGTACGACTTGAAGTGATCGACGTCCACCAGGATGAGCGCCAGCGGGATCCGCTCGCGCGTGACGCGTCGCAGTTCCGTCTGCAGGTAGTCGTCGAAGGATCGGCGGTTGGCGATCCCCGTCAGGCCGTCCTGTTTCGACAGCCGTTCGAGCTCCTGGTTGGCGGCCGCCAGCTCGCGCGACAGCTCGACCAGCCTGGACCGCATCGCCTCGATGCGCCGCATCGCGCGGATCTTGGCGTTGAGGACCGCGAAGCTCACCGGCTTGACCAGGTAGTCGTCGCCGCCGGCCTCGATGCCGCGGTCGAGATCCTGGTCCGATTCCCGGGCGCTGAGGAAGATGATCGGCACCCACTCGTCCGCCTGCACGTCGCGCATGCGGCGGGCGGCCTCGAATCCGTCCATCACCGGCATGACCACGTCGATCAGCACGAGGTCCGGCCGCTCTTCGCGGAACTTCACGAGGGCGTCGAGCCCGTCGCCTGATTCGACCACCGAGTGCCCCATGCGGGCGATGAAGCCGCGCATCGCGGCGCGGACGGTGGGGGAGTCGTCGACGAGCAGGATCTTCATCGGTCGGTGGATCGCACCCGGGTGCCTCTGCGTGCCGCGCGTGACGGGAGGACCAGCATATACCGCGCCGCCGACCACTCGTCCACAGCCTGGCAGTTTCTGCGTACCGGGGTCAGACCCGGGTCTGACCCGGGTCAGACCCGGGTCTGACCCCGGGTGTGGCCCGACGCAGGCGTGACCCCAGCTATAGCGGCTTCCCGTAGAATCCCATGCAGTGACGTGCAGGTGTGTCCATCTGGCAGTCGGGCTGGCTGCCGTGTGGCTGTCCAACTGCGCCACGGCGATCGATCCCATGGTGATTGCCGACGCGCAGACGGCGGCGCGGGTGAAGACGGCCCTGGTCAACGACCCGGCCGTTGGTGTCCGGTCCATCCAGGTCCGCGTCGTCCGCGGCACCGCCGAGCTCGTGGGACAGGTGGCCACCGCCGAGGAGGCGCGCCGGGCGGAGGCGCTGGCGCGTGGGGTGGCAGGCGTCACGGCGGTGGACAGCCGTCTCCAGATCGGCGCCGACGCGCTGGTGGAGCCCGGGCTGCTGCCGGAGACACGCCACGCGCCGGAGTTCGATCCGGACCTTGCCGAGACGACCGAGCGGCCCGGCTTTCTCGCGGTCGGGGGTTCGTTCGGCTGGAGCGTGCCCCACGCGACGAACCTGCGCGACCGTCTGTCGATCAGCCCCCTCGTCAAGGTGGGTGGCGGCGCCGGCCTGGGTCCCGCGGTCGGGTTCGACTGGTACCAGGCCGAGCTGCAGTCGATGGCCGGCCGCCCGGACGTGCTGGCGCGCATCAAGGTCAAACCCGTGATGGTCGGCGCCACCTACACGATCGTGACCGATCGCGCCTCGCTCTCGGCGTCGCTCGTGGGGGGCTACGCGTGGAACAGCCTGACGGTCACGGAGACCGGCCCGGCCGAGGGCCTGCCGGTCGAGGTGTCCAACAGCCTGGCCTGGAGGCCGGGCGCCTCGTTCTGGTACGACCTCACGCGGCGCACGGCGTTGAACCTGTCGGTCGGTCGCGTGATGACCCGCTTCCGGCTCACCGTGGTCGAAGAGGGGCACCTCGTGCCGCGCCGGACCCGGGGCGACACGACGATTTTCCACGCGGGACTCGCGTACCGGGTGTTCTGAGATCCCGTCGATGGTCCGGCTCCTCACGCTCGTCGGTGACATCAGCGCCTTTGCAGGCCGGGCGCTCACCGAGGCGCTGCGCCCGCCGTACGAATGGCGGGAGACGGTACGCCAGCTCTTCGAGCTGGGATGCCGCTCGGTGCCCCTCATCGCGGCCAGCGGCTTCGCCGTCGGCATTGTCCTCTCGATGCACACGCGCGCCTCGCTGGCGCGGTTCGGCGCGGAAGCGCTGATTCCCACCGGCCTCGCAATCGCACTCGTGCGCGAGACCGGGCCGCTGACCGCCGGACTGCTGCTCTCGGGCCGCATCGGCGCCGGCATCGGCGCCGAGCTGGGCGCCATGAAGGTGACCGAGCAGATCGACGCCCTCGAGGCGACCGCCGTCGACTCGTTCCGGTTCCTGGTCGTGACGCGCGTCGTCGCCTGCGTGCTCGCGCTGCCGATCCTCACGAGCCTGATGAACATCACGGGGATCCTCGGCGGCTTCGTGGCCGAAACCGCCATCACCGGCATGCCGCTGCAGACCTACTTCCGGCAGGCGTTTTCGGCCATCCAGTTCTCGGACCTGATCCCGGCCACGCTGAAGACCGCCGTGTTCGGGTTCATCATCGCGACGGTGGCGTCGTATCTCGGCGTGAACACGACGCGCGGCACCGAAGGCGTGGGCCAGGCGTCCACCCGGAGCGTGGTCGCCGCCTCCATCCTGATCATCGTGGCCAACGTCGTGCTGGTCCGGATCATCTTCTTCTTCTACCCGGCCTGATGTCCGAGCGCGCGCCGGCCGTCGAGCTGCGTCAGGTGTCGAAGGCCTTCGGGCCCCGGAAGGTGCTCGACCAGGTGTCGTTCCGGGTGGAGCCCGGCCGGAGCCTCTGCATCCTGGGACGGAGCGGCACCGGCAAGAGCGTGACGCTCAAGCACATCGTCGGGCTCATGCGGCCCGACGCGGGCAGCGTGCTCATCGATGGCGAGGACATCACCCGGCTGTCCGGCCGCGATCTGTACCGCGTGCGCAAGCGCATCGGGTTCCTGTTCCAGCACGCCGCGCTCTTCGACTCGATCAGCGTCGGCGAGAACGTGGCGTTCCCGCTGCGGCGCCATACGCGGCGGCCAGACGCCGAGATCCGGGCGCGCGCGCTGGAGCTGCTCGCGTCCGTGGGGCTCGGGAGCGAATACGACAAGATGCCGGCGGATCTGTCGGGCGGCATGCGCAAGCGGGCTGGCCTGGCGCGCGCGCTGGCGCTCGAGCCGGCCATCCTGCTGGCCGACGAGCCGAGCGCGGGGCTGGACCCGGTCACGGCAGGCGAGATCGACGAGCTGCTCGCGGAGCTGAAGCGCGGATCGAGCACGTCGCTCGTGGTCGTCACACACAACATACCGAGCGCCAGAGCGATCGGCGACGAGCTGATCTTCCTGCACGAGGGGCGGATTCTCGCGCAGGGCGCTCCGAGGGCGCTCGAGGCGAGCGACGTGGCGCTGGTGCGCCGGTTCATGGCATCGGGGGGTGCGGGCTAGCCGGTCCGGTCACCCGCGAAGACGAGGGAGGCAGGGAGATGACTCGCATGCGCGGCGCGCTCGTCGGCGCGTTCGTCCTCGGAGGGCTGCTGCTGTTCGGCGGCGGGCTGTTCCTCATCGGCGATCGGCGGCTGATGTTCACCGACCAGTTCGAGATCTGGTCCAGCTTCGGCAAGGTGACCGGCCTGCAGGTCGGCACCCGGGTGAGGCTGGCCGGCCTGGACGCCGGTGAGGTGCTGGAGGTGCGGCTGCCGTCACGCCCCTCGGAGCGCTTCCGCGTGCGGATGCGGCTGCGCGAGGACGTCCGCCAGCTCGTGCGCGCCGACTCGACCTGCGCCGTCCAGACCGATGGCCTCGTCGGCAACGCGTTCCTGCAGGTGAGCGTCGGCACCGACGACGCGGCGCCCATCCAGCCGGGTGACACGATCGACGGCATCGATCCCGTCGACATCGCCGACCTGATCCAGGAGGGACGCGGAACGTTCCGCACCGTCACCGCCCAGATGGTGACCCTGCGCGAAGACGTGTCGGACGTCATCGCGTCGCTGACCGACACGATCCGGACGACCGACGAGATGATCGGGACCGTCGGTGGCGACGTGCGCACGATGACGGCCGCCAGCGTCCGCTTCGTCGAGGATCTGCAGGCAGCCGCCGGAGAAGCGCGGGATCTCGTGGGCGACGTGCGTCGCGGCGAAGGGACCATCGGGCAACTGCTCACGGATCGGACGTTGTACGAGCAGCTCACGCGCATCGGGGGTGAGGCGGAGCAGACGGCGCGCAACGTGCAGGAGACGAGCGACCGCGTGCGGCAGGCGGTGGAGGTGTTCGCCGGGTCCGACGGAACGGCGGCGCAGATCACGCAGACGCTGCGCAACACGCTGGCCGAGGTGCAGGAAGTGACCTCAGACCTGGCCGAAGGGACGGAGGCGCTGAAGCGCAACTTCCTCTTCCGCGGCTTCTTCCGCGACCGCGGCTTCTTCGACCTCGACACGGTGTCGCAGGAGGCCTACCAGGCCGGTGTGCTCGAGGGGGCCGATCGCACCGCGCTCCGGATCTGGATCGACGGCGCCGCGCTGTTCGCCTCGAACGCCGACGGCACGCTGCGCCTCACGCCGGAAGGGCAGCGCCGCCTGAACTCGGCGATGGCCGACCTGGTGCGCTACCCGCGCGACAGCCCGCTGGTGATCGAAGGCTACGCGGCGGTGAACGAAGGGGACGCGCCGTACCTGCTGTCCAGCGACCGGGCGACCCTGGTGCGGGACTACATCCTGGGCCGGTTCCGCCGGCAGGCGACGATGACCGGAATCATGCCGCTCGGCAGCACGGCGGCGGGCAGTCCCGGCGGCGACGGCCGCTGGTCGGGCGTGGCGCTGGCGCTGTTCGTCCGGA